>Ga0335079_10006958_pt1 | contig 12898 bp, 10 predicted proteins | sample Lox_Sample_33_FD_206719 | JGI IMG/M metagenome (GOLD analysis project Ga0335079, IMG submission 206719) | Soil microbial communities from Loxahatchee National Wildlife Refuge, Florida, United States - Lox_Sample_3.3 | ecosystem: Environmental > Terrestrial > Soil > Wetlands | place: USA... | reverse complement strand
GTTGTCGCTGGTGCATGCGTTCGAAGCCGATTTATCTCCCTCTCAAATTGCTGCCCTAAGCGATTTTGCCGAAGTGAAACGGATCACCTGGTCCCGCGCAGAAAAAGTCACCGCCTGAGGCTGCTCACGCCATGTAAACTGTCCCGTCAGACGTTGAGAGGACGTACTGGGTGGATCGCACGCTTCCGCGCCGCGCATTCCTGAGAACTTCGACTGCAGCCGCCGGGAGTTTGCTTGTTGGATTCTATCTGCCGCGCCGCGCCTCGACGCTTAGCGCCGGTATCCCTTCGCCATTCTTCGCGCCCAATGCCTGGTTGGAGATTTCTGCCGACGGCGCCGTCAAAATCTGGTGCAGCCACTCCGAGATGGGCCAGGGCGTGCAAACCTCGCTGCCCATGCTGCTCGCCGAGGAACTTTGCTGCGATTGGCGCCGCGTTCAAGTGATCCAGGCCGACTACGATCCGAAATACGGCGTGCAGATTACCGGCGGCAGCGGCAGCGTTCGCACCTCGTATGACACGCTTCGCAAAGCCGGCGCCGCGGCACGGGAGATGCTCATTTCGGCGGCGGCAAGGGAATGGAACCTCGCACCCAGCGAATGCCGCGCCGAAAACGGCTTTGTCCTTCATGACGCTTCGCAGCGCAAGGTCCCGTTCGAACACTTTCTCGCCGCCGCTTCCGCCCTCACTGCGCCTTCCGACCCGCCGCTGAAAGCCCCGTCGAGCTACATTCTGCTCGGCAAACCGATGCGCCGCACCGACGCGCCTGCAAAAGTTACCGGCGCAGCAAAATTCGGCATCGACACGCAGATTCCCGGAATGCTCATCGCTTCCATGGAGCGTTGTCCCGCATATGGCGGCACGCCCCGAAGCTTCAATGCGGACGAAATTAAAGCACTACCTGGCGTTCGTGATGTGTTTGAGATTCCCAACGTGCACTTAACGCATCAATTCGGTGAAACGTCGGGCCCCGGCAGCCGCAATTACAGCTGCTCGGGAGTGGCCATTGTGGCGGAGTCGACATGGATAGCGCTGCAGGCACGCAAGCGGCTGAAAATTGACTGGTACCAACCATCGATCATTCGCGAGGGCAGCGAGGAACTGCGCCACCGCATGGCCGGGCTTGTTGCCGAACCCGGCACGGTGATCCGCAACGATGGCGACTTCAAAGGCGCCCAGGCGCGCGCGGCGAAGACTCTCGAGGCGGTGTATGAAGTGCCGTTTCTCGCACACGCCACGATGGAGCCTGCGAACTGCACGGCGCACTTCCACGATGGCGAGTGTGAAGTGTGGGCGCCGACGCAAATTCCGGAAGCTGCTGCCGCGTCGGTCGCGCAGGCCCTCGCCATTCCCATTACGCACGTAAAGGTCCACGTGACCTACATCGGTGGCGGCTTTGGACGCCGGCTCATCCAGGATTATGCCGTGGAGGCCGCGCTCATTTCGCGTGCGGCCGACGCTCCCGTAAAGGTCATCTGGACCCGCGAAGACGATATTCGACACGATTTCTATCGCCCCGCGGCATGCCACTCCCTGAAAGCCGGGCTCGACGCGAACGGCAATCTCATTTCCTGGATGCACCGCGCTTCGTCTCCTTCGATCGAGATGTTCTACAGCGGCACAAACATTTCCCGGGCTGCGGCCGCTGCGGTGGACCCCCTGGATTTTCCCGCCTTTGCCGTTCCTAACCTGAATCTCCAGTTCGCGGTAGCGGAGAGCACGATGCCTCTCGGCTACTGGCGTTCGGTGGATGATTCTGGCAACCAATTCGTGCGCGGCTCCTTCTTCGACGAAGCTGCCCACGCCGCCGGCCGTGACCCCGTGGAATTTCTCCTCGCCGCCCTTGGCCCCGCGCGCAAGATTGACCTTGGCGCCAACAACAGCGCTATTGACGTCGGCCGCCGCCGAGCCGTCATCGAGCTCGCTGCCGAGAAATCCAATTGGAAGTCGCCCCTGCCGCGTGGACGAGGCCGCGGTCTCGGCTTCATGTACGGTTGGGGCAGTTACGTCGCACAAATCGCCGAAGTTACTTGCGACGCGAAAAACGGCAAACTGCGAGTGGATCGCGTGGTCTGTGCCATTGACTGCGGCGTGTGCGTCAACCCGTTAGGCGTGGCTGCCCAGATGGAGAGCGCCATCAACTTCGGCCTGGCGCAGGCGTTGAAGAGTGAAATCACCGTTTCGCAAGGCCGCATCGATCAATCCAATTTTAACGACTACGAAGTGTTGCGAATCACCGAAGCGCCGCCCGTCATCGAAGTCCACATCGTCCAAAACACGGACCGCCCCGGCGGTGTGGGTGAACCTGGCGTTCCTCCTATCGCTCCCGCCGTGGCTAACGCCATTTTCGCCGCGACGGGCAAACGCTTCCGCCGCCTGCCGATTCGCCAACTCTCCGCCTGACGCCAGACTGCTTCTTCTGTCTTTGCCGTTCCACACCCGTGGTGACGGCCCCACGCGGGTTTTCCGCCACACTCCGACGAGCTTTCGCGTAAATCCTAGATTTCCAGGTGCTTAGCGACTTGATGCTCGGGCTGTTCCTCTGGCTGCTCTTTTGCAGATTTGCTCTGTGGCTGTTGTTCGCGCGGAGGAAACTATGTCGCAATCGGATGACGCAACAATCCTCGAAAAAGTTTTTGGTCGCTTTCTGCTCGGCCTTTTGGCCGTCGCTTCCCTTCTGGCGGCCATGGCCAGCGGGCAGACGCAAAGCGAAACTCCGGCCGCGAGCGGTGCGCCTCCAGCTGTCACCGAAGGGTGCCTGCTCTATCGCTCGCCCCTCGGTGGCTTCGAAACCGTTCCGCTAGTCCACACCGATGCTGCTTTCGATGTCCGTGGTCTCGTTGCCTCGGCCACGGTCACTCAGCAGTACGTCAACTCTAGCCCTACGCCTATCGAGGCGGTCTACATCTTCCCGCTGCCACACGATGCCGCCGTCTACGATCTCGAAATCCACATCGGCAATCGCGTCATTCGCAGCGAGATCCACGAACGCCAGGAAGCCAAACGCGTCTACGAACAAGCCAAATCCGACGGCAAGCGCGCTGCGCTCCTCGAAGAAGAGCGCCCCAACATTTTCACCGCTTCCGTCGCCAACATCATGCCCAACGATCACATTGACGTTCGCTTGCGCTACGTCGAATCGCTGAAATGGGAAGCCGGCAAAATCCGCCTCGTCTTCCCGATGGTCGTCGGTCCGCGTTACATTCCCGGCACGCAAGCCGTGGATCACACCGGCACAGGCTGGGCCTATGACACCGAGGCAGTTCCGGATGCTTCTCGCATCACGCCAATCGTGCGAAATCCCGAAAGCCGCCCCGGCCACGACATCTCCGTTTCTCTTGATCTCGATTCCGGTTTCCAGACTTCCGGCATAAACTCTGTCTCTCACGCCGTGAACGTTCGCCGCCTGCCAGACGGCCGCCAGCATGTCGAACTTGCCACCGGCGCGACCCTTCCCAACAAAGATTTCATTCTCGAAATCCAGCAAGCCGAAACCGCCAAGCCGCAAGCTTCGCTCTATCTCTCTCCGGGCAATGACTCCGGCGAAACGCAATTCCTCTTGGCAGCTTATCCGCCGAGCGTTGCTCCAACCGAGCGCGGCCCCGTCGAAATGCTCTATGTGATCGACATCTCCGGCTCGATGGCGGGCACTTCCATCGAACAGGCTCGCGAAGCCTTGCTGCAGGCTCTCGGGCGCCTCCGTCCTACCGACACCTTCGGCATCCTCGCCTTCAGTAACGCGTATCAGGAATTCTCCTCCGTGCCGCTCTTCGCTACACCTGAAAATCTGGCGCGCGCCCGCAAGTACGTCGAATTTCTGCAAGCTGGTGGCGGCACCGAAATGCTTCCGGCGCTGCTGCACGTGATGCGCAAACCGCAAACTCCGGGCTCGCTGCGCCACATCATTCTGCTCACCGATGGCGACCTCGGCAACGAAGAGCAAATCTTCGCTGCCCTCCGCCAGGACCTCGGCGCCGCTCGCCTCTTCACCATCGGCATCGGCGCCGCTCCCAACATCTTCCTTGCCACCAAAATGGCGCAGTTCGGGCGCGGCACATTCACCCACATCGCCGACATCCACGAAATCCAGACGCAGATGACCCATCTCTTCGAAAGCATCGAAAGTCCGGTGCTCACCGACGTAAAACTCACGTTCGAGGGTGTCGACGTCGCGGACGTCTATCCGGAGCGCGTTCCCGATCTTTTCCAGCGGCAGCCGCTGCTCATTTTCGGCCGCATCGCCAAGGGCCGCACTGGTACGCTGCATCTAACGGGGCGGGCTGGCACGCAACCTTATGACCTGCGCATCCCCTTCGACGCTTCACAGGCTTCCTTCCACCCCGCCATCACCACCCTTTGGGCTCGCCAGCGTGTCGAAGATCTGATTGATCGTTACCGCGAGTCCGACGAGAACGCGCAATCCGAGCTTCGTTCCACGATCATTGCCCACGCGATCCGCTATCGCTTGGTTACCCGCTTCACCTCGCTTATCGCGGTCGAGCAAGTCGTCGCGAACCCTTCCGGTCAATTCACAACCGCCGCTGTTCCCACGGAACTGCCCGCCGGCATGCAGATGGACAAAGTCTTCGGCGTGCCCGCGACGGGAACCGCTGACGCGTTCCTCAAGACTCTGGGCGCCTCGCTTCTCCTCGCCGGCGCTGTCCTCTGGTTCTTCGTGCGCAAGCGTGGAGCAGGAGCACTCGCATGAAAACGCTGCGTCTCCTCACCGCATTAATCTTGCTGGCCGGCACATGCCTCACCGCACGTGCCGCTTACCTGGACGCTAAGGCGCGCCTGGCCGGTTTTCTGATCCGCCGAGCCTGGACGCACACTTCCGCCACCGGCGAACCGCGCGCTCCCTGGCCTTGGGCCGATACGCATCCCATCGCGCGCCTGCAAATTCCGCGCCTCGGATACGACGAAATCGTGCTGGACGCCGCGACGCCCCGCTCGCTCAATTTCGGTCCCGCTCTCGTGCTTAGTGCGACGCCCATCGGCAAGCCCGGCAACGTGGTTCTCGCCGGCCATCGCACCAGTTGGTTCCACCCACTCGAAAACATCGCCCCGGGCGACAGCCTGCAAATCAGCTGGTTCGATACGCGCCACAATGCGCTCGTTCAGCGCACATATACCGTCAACTTGATCCAGGTTGTCGAGCCGCAAAATCTTGCGCTGCTCGAGCCTACGCCCGACGACGCGCTTACGCTTATCACCTGCTATCCCTTCGGTAGCAGCCCGCATTCTCCGTTACGCTTCATCGTCCGCGCTACGCCGCTCGGTCCTAGCCGTCCGACTGAAGATACGGTCACAGTAAACGCGCGGTCTTCCGCATCGAGCATCTCCGCAATTCCTTTCGCTCGCCCAACCGTCTGACTTTGTGCAGGCCGCAGTTCGCAGTCTCGATTCCGCGGTTTCCCAATTGGGCTAAGAACCTTTATCATCTCCCGTCGGCCCGCAGCGCAAATCCGCTCCGCGCTTCCGGAGGTGCTATGAACACTCGTCGCTTTCTCGCTGTTCTTGTTCTGTTTCTGGGCGTAGGTGTTGTCTACGTCGCAAGCAACGGCAGTTCCGCTCCGGAAGCTTCGCTCCGCCCGTTTGACTCCGCCAATCTCGACAAATCCTGCAAGGCCTGCGATGACTTCGCCCAATTTGCCGGTGGTGGCTGGCAGAAAACGCATCCGATTCCAGCTGAATATCCGATGTGGGGCAGTTTTGTCACGGTGACGGACGAAAACCAGAAGAAGCTGAAAGCCCTTCTTGAAGCTGCCGCACAAAACACCGCTGCCGCGCCCGGCTCCAACGAGCAAAAGATCGGAGATTTCTACGCGAGTTGCATGGATACCGCCACCATCGATGCGCAAAGCACAAAGCCGATTCAGGAATCGCTGAATGCCATCGCATCCTTGAGCAACAAAACGGATCTGCCCGCGCTCATCGCACACCTGCACGCCGAGCGGGTGCAAGCTTTTTTCGATTTCGCATCCTCGCAGGATGATCAGGATAGCTCCAAAGTCATTGCCGAAGCCGATCAGGGTGGCCTCGGCCTTCCCGACCGCGACTATTACACCCGCGCCGACGCGGAATCCAAAGCGCTCCGCGAAAAATACGCCAACCACATCGCGAAAATGTTCGGCTTGCTCGGCGATTCAGCCGACAAGGCTGCGGTCGAAGCACATGCCGTCCTCGCCATTGAGACCCGCCTTGCGGCCGCCTCGCTCACCAACGTCGAAATGCGCAATCCCGAAACGCAGTATCACATCCTCGACCGCGCCAAATTGCAGGCTCTGACTCCGCACTTTTTCTGGCCTGCATATTTCCAGGCCGCGGGGCATCCCGAACTCACCAGTATCAACGCCGCGCAGCCTAGCTTCTTCAAAGGCATGGACGCCGAAATCGCCTCCCGTCCCGTCGACGATTGGAAAGTCTACCTGCGCTGGCGGCTGATCGACCGCATGGCCACGTCTCTTTCCGCGCCTTTCGTCGCCGAAGATTTTGATTTCTCCAACAAAACACTAACCGGTGCCAAGGAAATCCCGCCGCGCTGGAAAGTCTGTTCCCGCTCTGTCGATCGCAACCTCGGCGAAGCGCTCGGCCAGCTCTACATCAAGAACTACTTTTCCGCTGACGCAAAAAACCGCATGCTCGAAATGGTTCACGAACTCACCGCGGCGCTTCGCGATGATATTCCCACGCTTTCCTGGATGGGCGCGCAAACGAAGCAAGCCGCGATCGCCAAGTTGGACGCCTTTGGCGTCAAAATCGCCTATCCGGATAAATGGCGCGACTATTCCGCGCTGAACATCGATCGTAGCTTGTACGCCGCGAACATCATGCGTTCCTTTGCTTTCGAGCACGCCCGGGACTTGAACAAAATCGGCAAGCCCTTCGATCGTTCCGAATGGTTCATCAGCCCGGTCACGGTGGACGCCTTCTACAGCGGCCAGCGCAACGAAATCGTCTTTCCTGCCGGCATCCTGCAGCCTCCGTTCTTCGATCCGCAGCGCGACGACGCTTACAACTACGGTGCAATCGGCGCCGTCATCGGCCACGAAATCACCCACGGCTTTGACGACCAGGGCGCGAAATTCGACCCGCAGGGCAATTTGCGCAATTGGTGGGTGCCCGATGATCTCAGGAATTTCCAGGAGCGCGGCCAATGCGTCGCCGACCAGTTCAGCGGCTATGTCGTTGAAGGCGATCTCCACGAAAACGGCAAGCTCGTCGAAGGCGAGAGTATCGCGGATCTCGGCGGCCTGGCCATTGCCTACGCTGCCTACCAGCACCACATCCAATCGAAGCTTGCCGTGGATGACGGCAGCGGCTTCACTCCCGCGCAACGCTTCTTTCTCGGTTTCTCGCAGGTCTGGATGGTTAACCTGCGCCCCGAAGTGGCCAGGCTGATGGCCAACACCAATCCGCATGCCTTGCCCAAATTCCGCACCAACGGCCCGCTATCGAATATGGCCGAGTTTGCCGCCGCCTTTGGCTGCAAGCACGGCGATCCGATGGTCCGCGAAAAAGTCTGCCGTATCTGGTAACCCGTCCTGGGGTTCGGCAGTTCGCTGCCGCTTTGCGACAAGCCAGGCCGTCCGCTCACCAGGCTCGCGTCGTGACCATCCTTAACCGGTCCAACATGTCGCCGCTCCATGCCGCCCCAAATCGACTCCGATTCGCGCCCATCGCCCGAACTTTCTCGCTTTTCCGCATATTTCCATGTACCCCGCGCTGTTGTACAATGTCCGGCGTCTAAAGCCCAGTAGCCTTATCTCCGGCGGAGGTATCCCATGGCCATCACTTTTACTCTCAACGGGAAATCCCAAACGCTCAGCGACGTCAGCCCGGATATGCCGCTCCTCTGGGTCCTGCGCGACGTCCTCAACATGACTGGCACGAAATTCGGCTGCGGTATGGCGCTCTGCGGCGCCTGCACCGTGCATATCAACGGCGTCGCGACGCGTTCCTGCGTCACGCCGGTCTCCAGCGTCAGCGGCAAAACCGTGCTGACCATCGAAGGGCTCTCCGAAGATGGCAGCCACCCGGTGCAGAAAGCCTGGATTGAGGAAGACGTACCCCAGTGCGGCTACTGCCAATCCGGCCAAATCATGTCCGCGGTCGCCCTGCTTGCTAAGAATCCCCATCCCAGCGACGGGGATATTGACTCCGCCATGAGCGGCAACATCTGCCGTTGCGGCACGTATCAGCGTATCCGGAAGGCGATTCATCGCGCCGCTGGCGACGTCAAGGCGTAGCCCCTTTCGCAATTCCGCGAATCTTTCTCCGAGTGGTCTTAGCAACTTCGTTGTTTCGAGTGGTCGCGAAAAATCCGCAAGCAGGAGTCCGGCTATGGCTACCAATCCATTTGCAGAGCCACAAATTCTCGGCCGCCAGAGTGTTGATCGTCGCGCTTTTCTGAAAACCACCGCTGCCGGCAGCGCGGCGCTGCTCATCGGCTTTCATCTGCCCGCGCATGCGTCGACGGATCCTGCGCAGGCGCAGGAAAAGCCGCCGATCAATCCGCTCAACGCCTGGGTCCGCATCACGCCGGATAATCAAGTCACGCTCATCCTGGCCAAGTCCGAAATGGGCCAGGGCATCATGACCGCTCTGCCGATGATCCTCGCGGAAGAATTGTCTTTGGATTGGAACCAGGTCCGCGTCGAACAGGCGCCCACCGATCCCAAAATCTACGATCTCGGCACCGGCGGCAGCGGCAGCGTTGGAGGCTCCTGGCTGCCCTTGCGCCAGGCCGGCGCCGCTGCGCGGGAAATGCTCATTGCTGCTGCCGCCAAGCGCTGGGAAGTGGGCAGCGATACCTGTCGTGCCGAGAATGGCTACGTTCTGCATGGGCATCCCGAGCGCTCCTACAAGTTCGGCGAACTCGTTGTCGATGCTGCGCAACTGCCTATTCCAGATTTCAACAAAGTGCCGCTCAAAAATTCGCGCGACTTCACGATTGTCGGCAAAGAAATCCATCGCGTGGATGGCGTGCTCAAAGCCACTGGCACCGCCAAATTCGGCATCGACTCTCGTCCGGAAGGCTTACTCTACGCCGTCATTGCGCGGTGCCCGGTGTTTTATGGCAAGGTCGCTTCCTTCGACGCGTCCAAAGCGAAAGCCGTACCCGGCGTAAAAGATGTTTTCGAGATTTCTACCAGCGGCCGCGGCGCGTCCACCAACGGCGGTGTCGCCGTTATCGCCACGAGTTCCTGGGCGGCGATGCAGGGCCGCAAAGCGCTGGCTGTGAAATGGATTGAAGGTCCCGCCGCGAAGGAGTCGAGCGAAGAACTTCATGGACAATTCGTTGCCAACGCTGCCGTGAAACCCGGCGAAGTGATTCGCAATGAAGGCGACGCGGATGCGGCTTTGGCCAAGATTCCCAGTGGCGCGAAAAAAGTTGAAGCCGTCTACGAATTGCCATTTGCCGCGCACGTTTGCATGGAGCCGATGAATTGCACCGTGCACATTCGTCCGGATGGCGCAGAAGCGTGGGTGCCCACGCAAGCACCGCAATGGGCGCAGGGCGTCATCGCTGAAGCCGCCAAGCTGCCGCCGGAAAAAGTTATCGTGCACACCACGCTGATGGGTGGCGGATTTGGCCGGCGCTATCAGGCCGACTTTGTGATGGAAGCCGCGCAAATTGCGAAAAAGGTCGACAAGCCGGTTATGGTCGTCTGGAGCCGCGAAGACGACATGCAACACGATTTCTACCGCCCGGCCTCCTACCACAAGTGCCAGGGCGTGGTGGAAGCGAACGGCAGCGTCAGCGTCTGGAAGCATTTCCAGACATCCACTTCAATTGCTGCAAAATGGGGCGACAAAGGCGAAGAGAATTCAGGCAAAGGCGAATTCGGCACCGGCGCAACGGTTCCCTACAAATCGCCGAACCTCCGGATCGAGTACACGCTGGCTCACTCCAGCGCTCCGCGCGCCTGGTGGCGCTCCGTCGAACATTCCAGCAGCGGCTTCGTGGTCGAGAGCTTTGTGGATGAACTTGCTGCAGCAGCTGGAGAAGATGCCCTGGCGTTTCGCCTCAAACTGTTGGGCGATCCGACCAAGCTGCCGCAGTTTGGCGAAGAGCCCAATGCGCCGCCGCTCGATACCGGCCGTTTGCGTGGCGTGCTGAAACTAGCCGCGGAGAAATCCGGCTGGGGCACTCCGCTTTCAGAGGGCGAAGGCCGCGGCGTCGCCACGTTCTTCTCGTTCAACACGTACACCGCTGCGGTGGCGGAAGTCGCGGTGCACGACAAAGATCTGAAAATCAAACGCCTCGTCTGCACCGTGGACTGTGGCCGCGTCGTGAATCCCAACGGTGTGCGCGCGCAAGTCGAAAGCGCTGCGATTTACGCCTTGACGGCCACGCTTAAGGACCCGATCACCATCAGCGGCGGCCGCGTCGTGCAATCCAATTTCAACGACTACAAAATGATGCGCATGAACGAAGCGCCGCTCATCGAAGTCTATCTGGTGGATAGCGACGAAGCGCCGACCGGCATCGGCGAACCTACCGTTCCGGTCATCGCGCCAGCCGTCTGCAACGCCATCTTCAACGCCACGCACAACTGGAAGAAGCCGGTTCGCGTACGCCGCCTCCCGGTTCATCCCGACGATTTGTCACGCGCCTGAAGGCCGGGAACGCCTAGCTCCTGATTGGCGCGTTTTGGGAGAATGCGGGTCTCAGACGAGGCTGGAGCTCGCTCAGCGATTCGCCGCGACGGGGACGCTCGTCAGCCGTTTCACATCATCTGTGATCGCCGCTAACGCCAAGTCAAAATTGTGATCGTGTGTCTTCTGCAGGTAGGCAAAGCCCACGGACTCGGTCAGCGCCCAAAGCACGTAGTGGGTTCTTCGGTCCAGGATCGTCAGCCGAAACATCGGCAGCGGATCGGAAGCGCCGTTCTGCTTGTTCGGATTTTGTGGGCCGCTCGGCGAACTTAAGTGTAATTCGAATACCAGATCGGCGTCTGCCGGATCGTCCACCAATTCGTAGCGGCCCCAGCTCTTGACGCCCGCGTAGAACTGGTTGTAGGGCCGGTCCGGATCCCCGCTGAACGGATGCGGAAACAGTCCGCTGTCCGCGCCGGCATTCGAAATGAACACTTTCTTCGCGTTGAGCAGGGGCGCGGGCACGGGCGCCTGCGGAACACTTGGTGGAGCGGAAAGAGTGTCTTGCGCCTTGGTTACCGTACCGCCAAGCAGCACTGCGCAGACACACGTAGCAAGTCGAAGCCGGGTCTTGAGCAACATGGCCGTCCTCCTGAAGAACAACTGCGTTTACGCCAGCTACTCAAAAGGACGCATCGGCCGACCAACTAGTTTCTACTTGCGCCGGAACTGCGGCGTATTGGGCAATCTCGGTGCGGAAGAATTCGAGCAGTGGGGCCGCGTCCTTCAGGCCGGCGTGATAGCCATCACAATGCGCTCGCGGCGGCGGAAGAGCGCAAAGAAAGACAGGATCTGCGCGAGCGGGAAATACTTTCGCTGGACCAGATTCGACGCGCGCCGAGCTTCCTCGCCGGTAATGATCTGCACGCGCGCGTCTTGCCACTCGCCGGTTACTGCGCCGCGAATCGTGCATGGAGCTATTTTTACCCGCGGGTCGTTGCGAATGCGTTTCACTTTTCCGCTCACGCCAATGGTGTAAAAGAAAAGCCTCGCGCTCGCCCCGGCGATATCGGCATTTGGATCGGCTGCGAACCACACCGGCGTTTTCACGCCGTGGCCGTTCTTGCGGAATGTCTCAATATTCAAATACTTTTCGTTGCGAAACGCCGCGAATCCCATTGCATCGCTCCTGCCTTTTCGATGCGCCCCATTTTACAGAAGGCACAAAGCAAAAGGCAGGCTCGCCGTGAGCCTGCCCGCCGCAGCACTTTTTTTTGCGGCCACTACTTGGTGCGGACGTAGGTGACTTCCTCGGTAAAAGCATCCAGCTGGTTTTTGCGGAAGGTCCACCGCGTCTTGAAGTGATCATTATCGATGAAGGTGTAGACCGCGTGATGCATGTGCCCGGCGTCGGGACTCTGCAGGTTGGTGATGCTCGAGAAATCGAATTTCACTGTTTTGCTTTCGGGAGTGTAGGTCCCGGTCATCGTCGGTTCGTTGCCGGCCATGCAGTAGTGCGTCAGCTTCAATTGCTCGCCGTCGAGATAGTAGAGCGTGATCATTTCCACCGGCTTGCCGTCCTCCACCATGTGGAACTTTTCTAAGATCGCTGAGCCGTTGCTGGTGACCTCAAGGTCAACGGTCGCTTTTCCTTTGGTCGCGACTTCGTTGGTTTTCTCTGCTTCCCAGTGGCCCGCCAGCGCCTTCAACTGCTCGAACGCCGCTGCGCCATTACCCGCGGCCCGGCTGATGCCGGCGGCGACAAAGCAAGCGACAGCTAATCCGATTGCCAGACTGCGTGCTACATTCTTCATGCCTGATTTCTCCTTCGGAAGATTTTCATTCCACTACGAAAGCCGTTGATTTCTGTTGCCATTCGCCGCGTTGTCGAGCCTGATTGCGTGCAGAGCTTTCGCTCAAGCTGCCGGCTGCGGTTTGCCGAATTTCTGCGTGCAGAAACCCACAATGACCCCCAGAAGCATGCCGGGCAGCATGATGTCCCAGAAAAGCGTCATGCCCGCGTGCCACACCACGAGGAAGCTGAGCAAAGCAGCGATGCCCAGCCCAGCAAGCAGCCCGATGACCATCGAACGCACCTTCAGCGACACGTACCCGATGGCCACGCCGGATACCAAACCCTTCAGCAGAGAGAACGTGATCACGCTGGTCATGATCGGCGCCAGCGACGGTTCGAGAAAACCACTCAGACCATCGAGCAGCCCCAGCGTGCCGCCAATGGCAAGTCCCAGAATCGGTTTGGTCAGGCTCATTGCGTTCTCTCCGGGCGCGATCCGTTG
>Ga0335079_10006957_pt1 | contig 12898 bp, 8 predicted proteins | sample Lox_Sample_33_FD_206719 | JGI IMG/M metagenome (GOLD analysis project Ga0335079, IMG submission 206719) | Soil microbial communities from Loxahatchee National Wildlife Refuge, Florida, United States - Lox_Sample_3.3 | ecosystem: Environmental > Terrestrial > Soil > Wetlands | place: USA: Florida... | reverse complement strand
ATGCACAACGAAGACGCCATGGCGACGGACAAACTCGCGGAAGGCATTCGCAAATTCAATGCCGACGCGACGAAGCTGCAGCAGTACGCGCTCTCCCAAGTTTCTAAAAAGGCGGTTGCGTAAAGACCCGGGCGATAATAATGCCCAGCGACCAGGTGCGGCTCGGCTCCGGTTGAGCCGCACCGCATCATTCTCTTCATGCCAGGGGAGAGTCGATGGATCACGTCTGCTTATCGCATGTGCTCCGATCCCACTCCCCAACGCTTTTGTTAGCCGGTCCAGCTGACCACCAGCAGCGTCGATCCGATCTAATACCAAGGTGTCTCCCAATACCATAGTCCAATTGTTTTGTTTCCGAGTTTCTGGTGTTATCACCTCATCGCGTGAGGCCGAGCGGTTAATCAAAGGGTATTCATATGACTTCAGAAGGAATCCGCATTTTCGCAGTGGACGATCATCCGCTGCTGAGTGAAGGGCTAGCCAATCTCATTCGGAATCAACCCGACATGCTTCTGGCAGGCGAGGCATCGAGCGGCCACGAAGCCATACAACGTTTCGAGGCCTGCCGTCCCGACGTCACGCTGATGGATTTACGCCTGCCCGACATAAGCGGCATCGACGCCATGATTGCAATACGGTCGAAACATCCTGAGGCCCATTTCATCATTCTCACGACGTTTGCTGGTGATGCGGAAATCCGGCGGGCACTCGAGGCTGGCGCTCGCGCTTACATTTTGAAGAGCATGCCGCCCAATGAGTTGCTGGATGTTATTCGCCAGGTACACTCTGGGAAAAAGAAGATTCCTGCCGAGATAGCGGCATACCTGGCCGAACACTACAGCGATGACCGGCTTACCGTGCGCGAGGTGGACATTCTTCGTGAACTCGCGGGCGGGAACCGCAACCGGGACATCGCCGGGAAGCTGTTTATTTCAGAAGAGACGGTCAAAGCACACATTAAGCACATCATGGAGAAACTCGGCGCAAACGATCGGACGCAAGCAGTGGCCATCGGTGCCCGCCGCGGAATTATTCAGCTATAGAGCTGCGCCCGAATCTCAAAACGGTTGCACAATTGGACTTATGCCACCGCTGGTGCGGACGCTGACTTGTTCTCTACATTCGATTGAACAACACGATCTGCGCGGGCGACCGCATCATTGAAGCTGAAGTCGGTAGGTGCGACGCCAGTAATGAGCCTCGCCCCGCGGCTGGAGGTCAAATCCTGGATTGCCCACTGAACGAAAACCAGCACCCGGCTTTGAAACACAATAATGTACATCAGGTGTATAAAGGCCCACACCAGCCAGGCGGGCAGTCCTGAAACGTGCACGCCAAAAATATCGGCGACAGCGGCGGCGCGTCCAATGACCGCCATGTTACCTTTGTCGAAATAGTTAAACGGCGCCGGTTTAGGTTGGCCCTTCGCTTTGCGCGTGATGGCTTTTGCAGCGTAGGCTCCTCCCTGCATCGCAACTTGAGCGACGCCCGGCAGAGGTTTGCCGTGGCGGTCGATTGAGAGAGCAAGATCTCCGACGACGTAGATATCGGGAAAATTCGCCATGGTGAGGTCGGGGGCGACTTTGATTCTTCCTCCGCGGTCGGTCTCAGCACCGGTGCGCTGCGCCAGCATTTTGGCGAGCGGCGACACGGTTACGCCTCCAGCCCAGATGACGGTTTTGGTAGCGAGCGCTTGCGTTGAACCGTTGGCCTGGTAGCTTATGCCGTCGCGAGTGAGTTCATGCACCAACGCGCCCATCTTTGTTTGCACTCCAAGTTTTGCGAGTGATCGGACGGCTTTATGCGCAAGGTCTTCGGGAAATGTCATCAACACACGGGGCGACGCGTCCAGCAGAATGATTTGCGCGTCCTCGGGATCGATGGAGCGAAAGTCGTGCCTGAGTGTCTGCCGTGAAATCTCGGCGATGGCTCCGGCCAATTCGACCCCGGTGGGACCCGCTCCCACGATCGTGAACGTGAGCCAGGCTCGCCGCTGAGCAGGGTCGTCGAGCCGTTCGGCAACCTCAAAGGCATAGAGAATCTTATGCCGAAGGATCGTCGCTTCATCGACGCTCTTTAACCCCGGCGCCCACTTCTGCCATTCGTTATGACCGTAATAAGAGGTTTGCGAACCGGCGGCCACGATGAGTGAGTCGTACTCGAAATTGGCGCCGTCGGCGAGCAGCACACTCTTCGCAACCGGATCGATATCAACCACGTCGCCCAGCAACACGCGAGTATTTTTCTGACGCCCCAGCACGCCCCGGAGTGGAGCGGCGATTTCTCCAGGTGAGAGCGAACCGGTGGCAACTTGATACAAGAGCGGCTGAAAAAGATGATAGTTGCGGCGGTCGATCAGGGTTACATCAACCGGCGCCGACTTCAGAGCCTGCGCTGCGGAGAGACCGCCAAATCCGCCACCTATAATAATGACCTTGTGTCGTCCACTCATAAACTGTGCTCCGTCGTTTCGTAATTTCCGCTAGCTCTTCGGTCGAAGTAGAACCACGACTGATCTCGGCGCAACCGCATAACTCAAACTGCGCAGAGGTTCAGCACCTTCGCTGAAGTCGTTCGGAGAGACCAAACTGGTGTCCACAATTCGCAACCACTCTTGCGCCGTGCCTTCCTGAACTTGAAACTGCAATTCTTCCCAGTAGGCATTGATCACCACGTAGATGTCGTCATCCCCTTGCGACATACCGTGCAAGCAAAACGCCAAACTGTGCGAGTCGTAGGAAAGGTCTGCTCTTCCGCCGGTTCCGTACCAGCTCACGTCCTCGCGCCAAAATCTGCTTCGACCGAGCGAAGGATGAGCTTTGCGAAATGCAATCATGTTTTTAAAGAACCGAAAAACGTCCCGATTCGTCTGCAGCTGACTCCAGTCGAGCCATCCGGTTTCATTGTCCTGGTTGTAGGGATTGTTGTTGCCGAATTGGGTGTTGAGAAACTCGTCTCCGGCGCGAAACATTGGGATTCCATTCGACAGCATGAGCAGGCAGAAGAAATTCTTCACCTGCTTGCGTCGCAGCGCCAACACTTCGGCCGGCGCGCCTTTGTCGCCTTCGTAGCCACAGTTCCAGCTGTAGTTGGCATCCATTCCATCCTGGTTGTTGTTGCCGTTCGCTAAATTGTGCTTTTCGTTGTACGAGGCAACGTCATATAAAGTGAAGCCGTCATGAGAAGTGACGAAGTTCACGCTCTGGTAGGCGTGATAGGCATCGAGTCGATCGTCAGGGAAAAGATCGTCGCTCCCGTAGAGACGACGCATCAGATCGGGGACCATTCCTGCATCGCCCTTGACGAAACGGCGGACGTCATCGCGAAATCGCCCATTCCACTGCAACCATGTGATGCCGGGAAATCCGCGGCCAAGCTGGTAAGCGCCAATGTCCCAGGGCTCAGCGATCAGGCGCAACTTCCCTAACTCCGGATCACCCGCGATCTCCGCGAAGATCGGAGCGTGCCCCCAATTGAGCGACCCATCCTCATTGCGGCTGAAGACCGATGCAAGATCGAAGCGGAAGCCGTCGATGTGCATCTCGCGCTTCCAGTAACGCAAGCTGTCCATCGCCACCTTGCGCACATGGCCTCTGCCAAAATTCAACGTATTTCCGGTACCGGAGTAGTTCGCATACGGGTTCGTCGGATCGGACGACATCATGTAGTAGCTGGCGGCGTCGAAGCCCTTATAGCTGTAGATGGGGCCGCGGTGGTCGCCTTCGCAGGTGTGGTTGTAAACCACGTCCAATATGATCCCGATGCCGGCGTGATGAAACGCCTTCACCATGTTCTTGAATTCCAGGTGCTGGTCGTCCGGACCGGTGCTCGCATATTGAGCATGGGGCGCAAAAAAGTTCAGGGGCATATACCCCCAGTAATCGCCTTCCTGCGGATCGCGCTGAAAAACCGGCATGAGTTCGACAGCCGTGATCCCCAGATCTTTTAAGTAGGGGATTTTTCCGACCAGGCCGGCATAGGTCCCGGCACAAGATGGATCCACGCCTGAATTGGGATTTTTCGTAAAACCCTTCACGTGGAGCTCGTAAACAATGGCGTCGGATTCGTGCTGCCGTGACCGCGTTCCCTCCCAATCGAACACAGGACAGTCGCCGGTTAACAAGCCGAGGGGCGCTTTTCCGGCATTTGACCCCTCGCGCATGGCTAACTTGCGATCAAACTCGGGTGGAAAGAACACGCATTTCGCATACGGATCGAGCAGCACCTTATCCGGGTCGAAACTATGCAAATACGAAGGTGCTTCGCCCGAAACCGAATACGCGTAATAACGAGCATTTGCAATTTCGCTGATCGGGATGCGGCAATGCCAAATCCGTCCCGACTTGTTGCGGAGAAAATCGAAACGGTAAGCGAGCACAGGATTAACCAAGTCGTTCGCCGCGTACAGCAACAATGTGACACTCTCGGCCCGCTCAGCATGCACGGCGAAGTTGAAGGCTTGTTCTTCTTCAATCCATGTAGCTCCAAGCGGAAGCGGGCTGCCTTCGGACTGCTCCCACGTCGGTCGGCGCGCAGGAGTGCTGGTTGAAGGTTCAGTTGCCACCAACGGACGTGGTTCAAGCGAAGGCTTCACATTGCCCTTTTTGCTCTGACTCACAACGCCAGATGCGGACTGCACAACTGTAGACACAAGACTCCGAGGAAAAGATTCTGCACTTTTTCTTCCAGAAACCGTGACCCTAGTCGCGTTGATTTGGCGGCCCATTTCTAAGAGCACGGCAAGCAAAGGAGGAATACAGCCAATCTGCGATGACGGGGATTCGTCACCTGCCAACTCCTATTGACCCGTGTACTAACTTCAACAAGGCTCAGGGCTTGCGATCCTAATCATGTTGCACTCTTTGGCGAAACGGTTCTGAAAGTGCTTATCTCTTTGGCGTCGCATCATGCGCTTCTGAATATCGATCTGCAGGAGCGACGACAGAATGAATCGCCGAGGCAGCTGAATACTATGGCCAGTCCTGTACCGACACCTATTCCTTCGCCTTCGCCAGCGCCGAAGGTGGTTGAACACGTACCTTCACGCCTAAAACCAGCGTGGCAGAAGTATGGAACGCCGTTAATCGTAGTACTTCTGGCGATTGCGGTGATTGTGACGATTACTCGCAACTGGAACGGCTGGGAGGGTGCGCACCTTGAGCAGATCACGAACGACGCATACGTTCGCGGCGATCTGACTCCGCTAAGCACAAAAGTTCCCGGCCTGGTTCGCGAAGTGAAGGTCAATGATTACCAGGCGGTGCATAAGGGCGACCTCCTCGTCCGACTCGACGACGACGATTACAAGGCCCAGGTGGCTCAGGCAACCGCTGGAGTCGAGGCGGCAAAAGCCGCTATCGAAGATAATCTGCGGCAGCGCCAACTTCAGGACGCAAAGATTCAACGCGCGCTGGCTGGAATCGACGAAGCCGGCGCTGAGATTGGCGCCGCACAGGCGGGCAAAGAAGCGGTTGAAGCGGATGTGACTCGAACCCGGCAAGAGCGCACCCGCCAGGAAGCGCTACTCAAGACCAATTCCACCACCGAGCAGACCGTGGAAAAAGCGGTGGCCGATGAACAAAGATTCACGGCGGAATACGCCAGCCGTGATGCCGACCTGGTGGAAGCCCGCACCGCGCTGCGCAGCAGTGAACTGGCGGCGGAAGCCGAGCGGCGAGGCAAAGCTGTACTGGAATCGCAGGAATCGCAGCTCGTGGCCGATTTGCACGCCAAAGAAGCCGCCTTGGAGGTTGCACAGGTCGATCTGGGTTACACGCGAATATATGCGCCGGCCGACGGCACCGTGGGCGAACGACAGGTGCGCGCCGGGCAACTCGTCTCTCCAGGCACGCAGGTCATGACTTTCGTGGCAAACGTCCGGTGGGTAGAGGCGAATTTCCGCGAGACACAACTCACCAATATTAAGGTCGGCGATCCTGCCGAGGTTCGCGTCGATACTTATCCGGGCAAGGTTTTCAAGGGAAGAGTATTAGAGATCTCGCCTGCCAGCGGATCGCAATTCGCGTTATTGCCGCCAGATAATGCGACCGGCAATTTCACCAAAGTAATTCAGCGAGTGCCTGTGAAGATCGCGCTCGACGACTCGACCCTCACGTCCCAGCTCCGGCCGGGACTTTCCGCGGTAGCAACGGTACGAACCAGAAATTAGCCATTTAGCTAAAACTATGAGTGCGACCTCCATCCCGCTTCCGGCAAACCGGACTCCGTCTGCGGCACCCTCGGCAGCGGCAGCGCTGCCGAGGGACCTCGCTCACAGTCCTCTGCTTGGCATCGTGGGCGTGATACTCGGCGCGGGAATCGTCACTCTTGCCGGACGTCTGCTCTCACTCGGGCTGGCAGACCTGAAAGGAAACGTCGGAATCAGCTTCGACGACGGCGCGTGGATATCGACTGCCTTCAACATGGCTTTGATGTTCATCGGCCCGTTCTCCGTCTATTTAGGAGGATTGCTCGGCCCGCGCAGAGTTCTGTTGTCCTCCGCGATCGCCTTCACGCTCGTCGCCACATATCTTCCACTGGTGCACAGCTACAGTTTGCTGATTGTGTTGCTGGCAATTGCGGGACTGACCTCGGGTACGTTTTATCCACTGACGCTGACCTTTGCTTTGCGGAATATTCCGCTCAGGTACTTAGCTTTGGTGATTGCACTGTACGCGACCTGCATCGAGGGGTCTGTTAACTTTGCGCCCTCCATTTACGGATTTTGCCGGAACCATCTCTCCTGGCAGTGGATATTCTGGATTCCCGCGCTCCTCACTCCGGTAATGGTGGCGTGTATTCACTTCGGAATATCTCCGTCGGCAACACCACAGACCAAGAAAGAGCCGCCAAGTTTTGCAGGTTTTCTGTATCTCAGCGCTGGTCTTGCTCTGTTGTTTGGCGCACTCGATCAGGGGGAGCGGCTCGACTGGTGGCGGTCAGGCACGTTCACAGCCCTCTTCGCGACTGGTATGTTCCTCGTGCTGTGCTCTTTGATCCGTCGTCTGCGCAGCCCCAATTTTCTTGTTGATCTTCCTTACTTGCGGCAGTGGAACACGATTTTGCTGGGGATCGCACTCTTCACATTTCGCTTCGCGCTGCTGGCTTCGATCATCATCATTCCCCAGTCACTTGCGGTGCGCGGGCTGGATGCTTCGCAATTCGGCCCGGCGGTTCTGTGGACCGCTATCTTCGAGCTGGCGCTGGCATTCCTCGGAGCGCTTTTGTTAAGCAAAGGTTTTGATTCACGCTTGCTGTTGGCGGTCGGCTTTACGGCGGTTGCCTTCGTGTGTTTGCTGAACGCAAATTTCACCAGCGTCTGGGTGCCTGCAAATTACTACCGCTCCGAGTTGCTGCTGGCCGTTGGACAGTCATTTTCCATGATGGGGTTGGTCGCAGGGATCGTGCTTCAGGCGTTTTTCTCTGGCGGACTGCAAGCGCCTCAACGCGCGCTCACGTTTTCGGCGTTCTTTCACGTAGTGCGATTGTTCGGTGGGCAGGTTGGCGCAGTGACGATGGGGCACTACATTGCCCAACGCGAGAAGTTGCACTCGAACCTTCTCGGTTTGCACGTGCAGTCGGGCTCGTGGGTCACCGATAACACTTTGCATGGGCTGGCGGCAGGCTTGTCAGCGAAATCAAGCGGAATAATGGCGGCTACCGGTCGCGCTGCGGAGATTATTAACAGCAAAATCCGCCTGCAGGCCTACAGTCTGACTTTCATTGATGCGTTCCACGTGGTTGCCTGGGCCTGTGTGGGGATGTTGTTGTTGACTGCCATCCTGCGCAAAGCCCCGCTGAATTTCGGCCAACTTCCGGCGCTCCAGCAGCCAAACACTTCAACACAGAGAAATAAGTTATGACGATTCGTCGCATGTTGACCGCTTTTATCGTGTTCCTGGTGCCGGCGTTTGCGGCAGCGCAGGAAACGAACACAACCGCGCCGCGCACCATCGATCTCCACCAAGCGGTTGAGCTGGCGCTGAAGCACAACCACGTTGCGCGCATCGCGGAGCTTCACGTTGAAGAAGAGCAACATGCCAAAGAAGTTGCCAGAAGCGCCTACCTGCCTACTCTTCGGAATGACAGCATATTTACGCACGCCACCGACACGCAATTTATCGCAATTCCGGAAGGTGGATTGGGAGTCGTGGACGGCACATCAATTCCCGGACGACAGTTCACGATCAATCAGGGTGAGAAGAATTTCATCACCAGCGGTACAGGTTTAACACAACCACTCACCGAACTCTTCAAAATCAAAGCCGGGAATGACGTAGCGCGCGCAGATCTGAACGCAGGCAGAGAAAAAGCTCGCGGAGTTGAAAACGACGTGGCTCTGAAAGTTCGCGAGCTCTACTACAGCATTCTGGTTACGGAATCGCAGCACCACGCGATCGAAGCCAAGATTCGCGCTGTCGACGAACTACAAACCGAGCGGGTGCAGCAAGTCAAGTACGGCAGCACGCTTGAAGCGGACTTGATCGACAGCAAAGCGCAGTTGTTGGAGGCGAAGCAGCAACTACTGACTACTGAGCTGCAACTGGATGATCTGCGCGTTCAGTTCAATGACGTCCTCGGAGTCCCGCTGAAGACGGCATTCGAACTCGATCCCGACGTCCCCCCGCCAGTGCAAAGCTGCGAGCGCGAGCAGTGCATAAAACTTGCCCTCGATTCTCAACCCGAGATCACAGAAGCGCGGGCTGAAATTGAAAAAGCCTCCGCGGGTGTGCGCGAGGCCAAACGCGAATACATTCCGGATATCGAGGCATTTGCCCGCTACAGCTACCAGGAAAACGTTCCCTTTCTTGCGCGCAACTTTGGGACCTTCGGCGTTCACTTTGGCTATGACGTGTTCGATGGGGGAAAGAAGCGGGCTATGCTTCGGGAACGCGATGCCCAGTTGGCGCAAGCAAAGGAGAATCTGGCGCGGATCAGCGATGAAGTCGAGGTACGAGTACAAACCGCCTACAACAAGCTCGAGCGCACGCAGCAGATGGTCGCGGTCTCTCAGGAACTTTTAGCTGCCCGCAAAGAGGCGCAGCGCGTTTCAGCCCAGGGATTATCGCGAGGGACTTATCTGCCCTCGCAAGCCGACGCGGCACAGGCACAGGAATTCGAGGCCCAGACTCTTCTGCTGCAGTCGCAGCTTGATTACGCGCAGGCAGAGGACGAACTGAACAATGCGATCGGACAGTCGGCGCAATGATTCGTTTCGCGGTTCAGTGTCGGTCCCTGCACCCAGGCGCGAACCAGATGACGGTTGTCATTGGCCAATCTCTTGGCGGCCAACTGAAGTGGCGAAGTAGAGATCGGTCCGGATTTATTCAAGAAGTCCCAGTAAGTCGCTGCAGAAGAAGGCCCGGTGATTTAAAGCATGACTTTCGGCGAATGGAATCACGAATGCGTGAGGACAACGGGGAAGCGCAGCATGATTTCGCCTCGCGATATCTGAAAAGCAGAGCTGATTTAGATCCAATGACTGCCGCAAGTAGTCGCCGGAAACGGCATCTGATTTCGCTCCTGTGTTGCTGTGGAATGGTTGCGGTCCGCCCTTTGCCGGCTGAGGCGCAGCAAACGGAGCAACTCCAGCAGCAACTCGATCAATTGAAACAACAATACGACGCTACCACTCGCGAGCTGGAGCAACGCATTGCGGCGCTGGAGCAGAAGATCAAAGACGAAAACGAGAAAAAAACAAAGGAAGGCACAGTCTCAGCAGCGGAACTGGCCGCCCAGGGAGCGGCTCAAACTGCAGCCGGTGGAAACTCAAATCAAGTTGGAGCGAAGTATCAGGGCCAGTTGCCGCAGCAACCGACTTACGACGAATTGCAGGAAGCCGAGACCAAGATTCAAGGTTTGGAGCGCCAGGTTGGCGCCTTTGAATTTCACGGATATTTCCGCTCGGGATATGGACTAAATAGCGAGGGCGGTCAGCAGGTTGCATTTCAAGCGCCCGGGGCTGATGCGAAATACCGATTGGGAAACGAAGCAGAGACTTATGGCGAATTTATCTTCGTCAACAATTGGTTGAATCCGAATGACCATCCCGACCAATCCTGGATCAAGACGGAGGTCATGATTGAGGCGAATACCACCAACTCTGCCAGCTATGCGGCCTTTCCTCAGACTGTAGTCAATGGCCAGGTCGCCTCCGGCGGCAACGACCAGTTCCGATTGCGAGAAGCATTTGTTCGCGGTGGACACTTCTTGGGTGACACCCAACCAGACGCGATCTTCTGGGCGGGCGAGAGATATTACCGGCGCCAGCACATCGAGATCGATGATTTCTACCCGCTTGATATGAGCGGATACGGGGCAGGCGTCGAAGATCTGAATCTTGGAGTCGGCAAACTGGCGGTCGCATTTCTGGCGGGTGCGCGGCCGGACATTGAAACTACAAATGGCAACTATGCAAAGAGCAATGTAGATGTCCGCTTCTACGATGTGAAGGCGCCGGGCGGCACATTGGCCGGATCGTTTGACTTTGCTAACAGCAAAGGCGGTACTACGCCCAATGGCCAAGTTATCCCAACCACCAACGGCTACGCATTTGGGATCCGTCATCAGCGGCTCGAGTGGCACGGTGGCTATCACCAGCTGTTTATCGGCTACGGTACCGGCGCCGCAAGTAACTACAGCACGTCGATCGACGATCCGACCCTATTCATCAACAGCACCGCCCGGTTTCTGCTGGCTGAACAAGTGTTATTTCAACCGAACGACAAATTCGCGATCATGCCGATCTTCATTCTTGAACGAACAAAAGATGGAAATCCTTTTCATCCCTGGCAACAATGGGTCTCGTTCGGCGCCCGGCCGGAGGTCTTCTTTACGAAGTATCTCTCACTAGCCTTTGAGGGCGGTTTTGACCACGTTCACAGCCAGATTGCGCCTGACTACGACGGCTGGCTGCGCAAGTTCACGATCGCGCCGCAGATAGGAGCTGGACGCAAATTCTTCAGTCGGCCCGTGTTGCGCGCGTACCTCACTTACGCGGACTGGTCAGATGGATTGCGGGGATTTGTAGGCGGAATTCCTTTCCAGGACCGAACCGATGGTTTTACCTACGGCGTGCAAGCAGAGACCTGGTGGTAGGAGATTAAGGAAATGGCGACTGTAGAAATAACAACTGCGGCGTCAACTACGAGGGCGAATGCGCCCACGCAAAACTACACGCGCCCTTTGGCGATCGTGACCACATTATTTTTTATGTGGGGATTTCTGACTTGCCTGAACGACATTCTGGTTCCACATCTGAAGTCCATCTTTGATCTCAGCTATGCCCGGGTCATGCTGATTCAGTTCGCATTCTTCTCTGCCTACTTCCTGTTTTCAATTCCGTGGTCGAAGGTGGTGAACGCTATCGGCTATCAGAAAAGCATGGTCACCGGCTTGCTCTGCATGGCGTTGGGTGCGTTTCTGTTCTTACCAGCGGCGTCTTACGCTTCGTTTCCACTGTTTTTGGGAGCGTTGATTGTGCTTGCGGCAGGCATCACCGGGCTTCAAGTGGCCGCGAATCCTTACGTGGTGGTGCTGGGAAAACCGGAGACCGCGTCAAGCCGCTTGGATCTCACGCAGGCATTTAATTCACTTGGCACCACGATAGCTCCCAAACTCGGCGGGCTGCTGATCCTCGGTACTGCGCCGTTAGCTGTTGAAGAAATCAGGTCTCTTTCGCCGACTGCCTTGCATCTCTACCGAGTGCACGAAGCTGCGTCAGTAAAGATGCCCTACACCGTTATCGGGATTGCGCTGCTGGTATTGGCGGTCCTGATTGCGTTATCCAAGCTGCCTAGCATCCCACACGCGGAATATCACCCGGGGGTAAAGGGCAGCGACTCTATTTGGAAACACCGGAATCTGGTTCTCGGCGCGCTCGGGATATTTGCTTACGTAGGCGCGGAAGTATCCATTGGAAGTTTTCTCGTGAACTACTTCGGCGACCCGGATATCGCGGGCTTATCCGCAAAGACTGCGGCGGGTTATGTTTCATTCTACTGGGGCGGAGCGATGATCGGACGCTTCCTTGGCGCGGGACTATTGCGGAAGTTTAAAGCCGGGCACCTGCTCGGCGCATTTGCGATTTGCACTTCGTTATTGGTGAGTCTCTCGATGGCCACCCATGGGCACTTCGCCATGTGGAGCATCCTTGCGGTCGGATTTTTCAACTCCATTATGTTCCCAACCATTTTCAGCCTGGGAGTAGCTGAACTCGGTCCTTTGACGGGAAATGGATCCGGCATTCTGAACATGGCCATCGTAGGCGGCGCAATCCTTCCTTTGATCCAGGGAGCGATTGCGGATCATATCGGAATTCATCATGCGTTCTTCGTTCCTGTGATTTGCTATCTGTACATTCTGTTTTACGCGCTGAGCGGGTCGAAGCCAAACAGCCAACGTTACGCCACGGCTCAAGATTTGCGGAGTTAAGAATGCTGATTGCAGGCGACATCGGCGGTACGAAAACGGACTTGGCGATCTATTCGCTTGAAACCGGCCCGCATGCACCGTTGGCGGAGACGGAGGTTCACAGCGCCGACTATCCCAACCTGCAAGCCGCGGTCACAGAATTTCTTGCGCGAACAAAGATCTCTGTTGACGTCGCCTGCTTCGATGTTGCCGGTCCGGTCATTGATGGACACGTGAAAACGACCAACCTGCCGTGGGTGATGGATGAGCTCACGCTGGCCAAGGAATTGAATGTGAAAGCTGTCCACTTGATGAACGATCTGGAGGCGGTGGCATATTCGGTGCCCGCCCTACGTCCAGAAGATGTGGTGACTATTAATAAAGGAGAGGCGGTTGCGAAGGGCCCAATCGCGATCATCGCACCAGGAACAGGTTTAGGTGAATCCTTCCTGACCTGGAATGGATCACAGTATGTAGCGCACGGCTC
>Ga0335079_10006955_pt1 | contig 12899 bp, 13 predicted proteins | sample Lox_Sample_33_FD_206719 | JGI IMG/M metagenome (GOLD analysis project Ga0335079, IMG submission 206719) | Soil microbial communities from Loxahatchee National Wildlife Refuge, Florida, United States - Lox_Sample_3.3 | ecosystem: Environmental > Terrestrial > Soil > Wetlands | place: USA... | reverse complement strand
CCGCTTATTTTGGAGAAGTTCGTGCCGTTTACGCGCGAAGTATCGGTGCTTGCAGTGCGGGGGCGGCAGGGCGAGACGGCGTTTTACCCGCTCGTCGAGAATCATCACCGAGAGGGCATTTTGCGGCTCTCTTTGGCGCCGGCACCCGGCGTGAACCCGGAGATTCAGAAGTCGGCGGAAGACGCTGCGCGAAAGGTTCTCGAGACTCTCAACTACGTGGGCGTGCTGGCCATCGAGTTTTTCGAGCATAAAGGCGAATTGCTGGCAAACGAGATGGCGCCCCGAGTGCACAACTCGGGACATTGGACGATCGAGGGCGCGGTGACCAGCCAGTTTGAGAATCATCTCCGGGCCATCAACGGCTGGCCACTGGGGACCACGATGCCAATTGGGGCGTCGGCCATGATCAACCTGATTGGGGAGCTGCCGGAGTCCAAGCAGGTGCTGGCGGTTAAGTCCGCCCATTTGCACCTTTACGGCAAAGAACCTCGGCCAGGGCGGAAGTTGGGGCATGTGACGCTGCGGGCGCCGTCGTTTGAACAGCTGACGAGTCGCTTTGAGAGCTTGCCGAAGTTCTTTCACCGGCCGGACTTCTGTCTCGACGGCGGTAGCCGATAGAATCAGTGGCGGCCGCCATTCTCCTCCGGCATCAAGACGCCAAAGTGGCCGGGTTGCTGGGTTTCCCTGCCGAATGCTAGGATTTGGGGTTGCATGAGCCCTGAAGAGTCCAACCGTCCGCGTGTGGGCATTCCCTGGCGAACGTCGGAAGAGGAAGCGCAAGGCAATCGGCCAAAGATTGCCAATTACGAGGAGGCGGTCCGCAAAGCCGGAGCAGATCCAGTACTCATACCCCTAAGCGACAAGACGGAGCAGGCGCGGCTGATTCCGGTGATGGACGCGTTTGTGCTGCCTGGCAGCCCGGCGGACGTGGAGCCCGCGGAATACGGGGAAGTGAACCATGGAAAGTCCGCGCCCGCCGACCTCGCACGAGAGCGGGCGGATCGGGCGATTTTGGCGCACGCCTTGGCGGAGAAGAAGCCGGTGCTAGCTATTTGTTATGGGTGCCAGCTTCTGAATGTGTATTTGGGCGGGACGCTCATTCAGGACGTGCGGTCGGAGTTAGGGACCACCACGCCGCACAGGAAGAAGGATGTGACGCCAGAGCCGCCGAACGACCCGGTGCACGGAGCCAAATTTGCGGCCGGGAGCCGGCTGGCGGAGATTGCTGGCGCGTCGAAGGCGGAAATCAACAGTTCGCATCATCAGGCGATTGCCAAGCCCGGCAAGAATCTGCGCGTGACGGCGCACTCTTCGGATGGTGTAGTCGAAGGTGTGGAGTGGACCGGTGACGGCAATTGGGTCACCGGGGTGCAGTGGCATCCGGAACGGATGTTCGGGGACGCATTCTCCGAGAGATTGTTCCGGGAGTTTGTGGCCGCGGCACGAGGTGCGTTCGTTCCAAGAAGTTAGCTTCCGTTCTGCAGAGTTTGCTCGTCCAAAGTTGGGGGGAGAGGATGATTTCACTGGCAGGCAAGGCTGCGCTGATTACTGGAGGTTCGCGGGGAATTGGAGCGGCGACGGTAAAAATGTTTGCGCAGGCAGGCGCAGATGTGATTTTCAGTTACAACAAGGCAAAAGAAGCGGCGGAGCAAGTCGAACAGGAAGCACGCAAGCACGGAACACGCGTCGAGGCCTTCAAGGCGGATGCGGGAAAACACGCGGACAACAAGAAACTCGTGGAGCAGTGCGTGGCGCGGCTGGGACGGCTGGACATTGTGGTGGCGAACGCCGGCATCTGGAATATGGAAGACCTGCCCATCGAGCAGATGAGCGAGAAGCAGTGGGATGAAATGATGCGCGTGAACCTGAAGAGCGTCTACTCCATCATTCACTTCTGCGTGCCGCAAATGATCAAGCAAAAAGGCGGCAAGATTATTCCCATCACCTCGACGGCGGGGCAGCGCGGCGAGTCATTCCACACCCATTACGGGGCCTCGAAAGGGGGCGTAATCAGCCTGGTGAAAGGGCTCTCGACGGAGCTGGCGCGGCACCAGATTCTGGTGAATTCCATTGCTCCGGGCTGGGTCGCGACGGACATGTCCAACGCCGTGATTCAAACGAAGAAGGGCGCAAAGATGGTAGCCGCGGCGATTCCATTGGGCCGCGCAGCGACGGCGGAGGAGATCGCCGGCCCGATACTCTTCCTTGCTTCCGACCTGGCCAACTTCCTCACCGGAGAGATCATCAATGTAAACGGAGGCTCCGTTTTGTGCGGCTGAAGCTCGACCATTTTCTTGCGGTGGCGGCGCTGCTTGGCGCCGCGGGCTTGGCATTGCACGCCGCCACGCAGCAGAATCCCGAAACCATGATGCCGGAGCAGAGCGCGGCGAAAGCCCGCCAGGTGCTAAGCGATTTAATCAATGCGCGGGGCGGCTCAGCTTATCTGGAGATGCGCCAAAGCCAGTGCCACGGGCAGCGCGCCCAGTTTGGCCACAATGAGGACCTCACCGGATACGTAGGCTTTACGGATTCGCGCGAGTATCCCGACAAGGACCGCATCGAGTTCACCGCCAAGAGTCACAACCTGAAGAGCATCATCAACACGGTGATCGGAGTTGACGGACTCGATCTGGCGCACGGCGGCGTAATTGTCGCCATCTACAACGGCGACCGCGGTTGGACGCTCGACCGGGGCGGGGTTACGGAGCTGCCGGTTACGGTTACTGCCGACTTTCAAGAACAGACGAAGCGGAACGTCGACAACTTGCTGCGGCTGCGGCTCAAAGAGCCGGGCATGACGTTTCGCTATGGCGGGATCGACACCGTGAACTTAAAAGAAGTGGAGTGGGTCGAGATCACCGATAGCGAAGAACGGACTTACCGCCTAGCGGTGGACCGATTGACGCGGCTGCTGGTGCGCAGCGTGGTGACTACGACGAATCAAGAGACGCAGCAGCGCGATGACGACATGACCGATTACACGAATTATCAGTTGAAAGACACCGTGTGGACGCCGATGCAGGTGAGCCGATCCCACAATGGGCGCCGCACGGCGCAGTTTTTTTACGATTCCTGCCGCTTCAATCCCGGATTCCCAGGCGACTATTTCGACAAGTCCTCTCTGAAAAAGAAGTAAGAGCGAAACGGCGTAGTGGAGAGACTGACGTGGGCTTTCTTCTGGCCTGAACACAGCATCGTCTAGGTGGAGTCGTGGAGTCTGGCGTTTCGTCTTGTAAATGCCCTATTTGTATGTAGATAGACATCTGCAACGGAATAACCGGAGGTGCTAGCGGTCCGGCGCCGGACGGCGGGAGAAGGGCCGCGCGGGCAGGCCAACTCGCAGGGGATTGGGCCGCGAAGAGGGCGGTACTGGAGTTAACTAGTGCTATGGTTGTGGGGGTTGAGGTACCCATTGTCTATGGGATTTTCTTGGTAAAATGTACTAATCTAGGCAGATTCGCGTAGTCCCTCGCTTAGGCGAGGGGTGGTCTAAAGGGTGTAGTTTCAAAATGAAACTGAGCGCCAAGTTCGTTCGCGCCCGTCGGAGCCCCCAGCGCGGCTTCAGCTTGGTGGAGCTTGTGCTTTCGCTGGCGGTGTTGCTGATTATCACGACATTGGCTGTGCCGGTCATCGTGCGCTCGCTACAGACCTATCAGCTAAATTCCACGGCCTCCCAATTGGCCGGTATGTTGAAGTTTACGAGATTTGAAGCGATCCGTCAGAACACTCCCGTGGGCTGCCAGATTGTTCAGCAGGGAACCAGTTGGTTAGTTTGGGTGGACTCTAACGGCAACAACATTCCCGATGGCGCCGAGCCACAGATGTTCGTTGGCGGCAGTTTCACACTGCTGCCGGCAGGTTCGGTGCCCAATCCATCTCCGATTATCGCCTCGCTAGGACCTGGGGGACCAGGCTTTCCATGGACGGTGCTTTCCGGCTCGAACAGCAGCATTGGATATGATCAGCGTGGGGTTGCCCAACCGGATTCCCACGTTTATGTGCTGTACGTCGGCAGTTCCACGAACCCAAATTCCGGGTATCGCGCTGTTATAACGCTGCCGTCTGGCGGTGTACAAGTGTGGACGAGTTCTGCAGCAGGAGATTGGCAGCGGGTCAGTTGATTTGGCTTTTGGGAATGCGTCATGAAGCACTGCGATGCTAAGAAGGTCTTAAGGGGAAAGTGCCAAGAGCGTGGATTCACGCTCGTTGAGGTCTTGCTTGCGATCGCAATTCTGCTCGTCGGCGTTGTTGCCGTGGCGCAATTGGTTCCCGCTTCGGTCGGTTCAAACTCCACAAATCGCAATGACTCTTCTGCCTTGGTGTTCGCGCAGCGGGAAATGGACCAATTCCTGAGTCAACCGCTCAACATGTCCATAAGTCCGCCGTCGTTCATCGACGCAGAAGGCAACAGTTGCAATCTCGGGGACCCGACACAGCCAAACGCCGTCGTTGGAAGTCCCTACGCTCTGTTCTACAACCAGCTCGTAATCAATTTCAGCGCTTCGCCGGTCACGGGCTACAGCTTTACCTATCATGATCCGAACGATCCTTTTGGAGTGGTTTATGATGTCCGCTGGGCCGTAGTCACGACCACGAACAGCAACGGCATGGTTACCTCCAAGCGGTTCATCCTGGGAGCGAGAAAGCAGAGTGGCAACGGAATCTACAATCCGGTCACGCTCGATACGATACTCGAAAAATGAAACGACCTCATCACAAGCAGAATGAACAGGGCTTCTCGCTCATCGAAATGATGATTGCAGCGGTGATCTTCATTTTGCTTTGTGGCGTTGCGTTTACGCTTCTCTCTGTTGCGCAGCAGCGATATCAGACAGAATCCCAGGTCTTGAATTCTTTTCAAGAAGCGCGGTTCGGCTTGGACGAGATCGTTCGAGACGTGAATGGTTCGGCCTATCCTGGACAAAACCTGTTCTCGTTCAACCCTAATACCCCGGCCGCGAATCTTTATGCGATCACCCCGGTCGCCTGGGACCCCGGCTATGCCACCAACTCACCCTGCCTGATCGGAACGGCGGGAGGCGGGACCTGCACCACACCCGGGGATTTTGATTTGATCATCGAAAGGGACGTGGACTATTGGCACATGGATGGCGTCGAATGGACCCGCTACCAGCTGCAGGGAAACATTCTGTCTCGCAGCCAGACTTTCAAAGTGGCTGGCGGGGACCCCTCTACGATCACAGCCCCGGCATTCGTTCCCTACGTTCAAAATGTGATGAACAACGCTTCATCGGCGCAAATTGCGCAGTTCCGAGCCGTCTATCCGAACATGTTTCCCGGCGGGAACCCGGTACCGATATTTAGCTATTTTTGTTACACGCCATATGGGCCGCAACCGTGCCCCTCGGCAGGGTCTTACAACTCGCCTCTGAACATAACGGACGTAGAGATCACATTGATTGTCATGGCGCCCACGACCGACGCGCAGACTGGCGAGCCAAGACTCATCGAGTTGCATGGACGGGGCCACAGCCTAAATCCGATCCATTAAGCGAGCACGGGGAGCATGAAGAAGATTCGCAAATCAGCGCGCAAAAGAGAGCAAGGCGGCGTCGCACTGCTGATCGCGATCTTTGTTTTGCTACTCATTAGCGTGGTGGCGATTGCTCTGCTCGTTTCTTCCGGTACGGAGACGGCGCTGGGCGCGAACTACCGGATGTCTTCGACGGTGTACTACGCCGCGATCGCAGGGTTGGAGGAAGTCCGCGGGCGGTTGCTCCCGAAGAATCCAAACTATTTTGGCGCCGCGGTCGTTCCCACTCCCCTCCCCCTGGGCCAGACGATCTACGTTATAAATGGCTTGACGGGTGAAACCATCGCACCTTGGGACTCAGGCAATCCGTATTACGACCAAGAATACCAGACCGAATTCGGCGTCCCGGCGTCGAGTGCTTCTTGGCAGTCCGTCCCGTCGGTTTGGAACAACAACGCTCAGAGCATTCCCGGGCCGATCTACAAGTGGGTGCGCATCAATGCTGCGACCGAGCAGTCCCTTTTCTTACGAGTGAACGCCAGCGGCTCCTATAGTAACAGCCCAGCGATTTTTTTCGACCCGTCTCACATCAACAGCTCCGGAGACCCATGGCCGAGCCTGGTGCTGGGTCCGACATCGACGGCGGTGCAAGCGTTGGAAATCACCGCCCTGGCCCAATTGCCTAACGGCAGCAAGAAAATTCTGCAGTATCTTGTTGCTCCCGTGACTGTAAATCTGACCTTCCCGGCTGCGTTGACATTGGACGGGTACTCGGACGCTTTCAGCAGCCCTGACCACCATCTATTCGAGATTAAGGGCGACAACGACTCGGGCGACCCCGCCTGCGGCGCGATGCCTTACCCAGTGCCGGCCATCGGTGTCCCGGACCAGAACCCTGACGTCAACTACGTGCAATACGGGAATCCGGGACCTGGCAGCACGGGAATTCCCTCGACCGAATACGCGAACTTCACCGGGCTAGGCCCTACTCCCAACGTAGTTCACGTCGCGCTCGCCACGAATTTGCAATCCGTGCAAAGTCTTAGCGGAATTGCCCAGACCGTCACTCAAAACGCGGACGCTGTCCTCTTAGGACCTGCGGACCAGACCACTCTGCCTTCAGCGATGTCCAACACGAATCCCATGACCGTTGCGGTCCAAGGCGACTTCCATTTGGGGTCGGGTTTCACGGGCTACGGGCTGCTGCTTGTAACCGGGACCTTCACATACGATACCGGCTCCAACTGGAACGGAATTGTTTTGGTCATCGGGCGCGGTATGGTGACCGCAAATGAAAACGGCGCCGGCGGCTCTTTCCATGGGGCGATGCTGGTCGCACAAACGACCGACTCATCAGGTATTCTGCTGCCAGGACCCAATCCGGGACCTGCGACCTTTAACGACACGGCGTCTCCAAATGTGGGCAGCGGCATTTTTTACAACTGTGGTTGGATTCAATCCGCGGAAGCGCCTTTGACATACAAAGTTCTGTCCTTTCACGAAATCCGGCAATAGAGATAGGACTTCGAGTGAAACCCAATAGGTCCTTCCAGAGACTTCGAATATCTTCTCTCGCCCTGGGTGCTGTGCTAGCCTCGGCACAATGGCAGTGCCATGCCTCTCCTGCACAACAGCAAGAACAGCAGCAATCCCAATCACAACAGCCGCCGCCTTCAGCGCCCAGGCAGACTTCGCCACCCACAGCACAGCAACCGCCAGAAATCGGTCAGCTCCCTGTCAAAAGGCGCAAAGTTTGGACGAACGATGAGGTGGTATCGCTGCGGACACCCGCTGACAACTATGTTGTGGAAAGGGAAGCGAAGGAGGCCGCCGACGCTAAAGCTGCCGCGAAGGAGGCTGCCATTAGGGCAGCCATAAAGTCCGAAAAGGATCCACCGCTGGATATAAGACTTCCATCCACGCCGGAAGAGACCGAGAAAATGCTGAAGAACACGCAAGATGATATTCAGGAGGAAACGGTTGTTCTCGACAAGTTGCACCAAGAACTGCTGGACACTTCCACCGGGCAGCAAGCAGAGAAACAAAAAGAAATCGATCGTCTAACCGCCAATGTCGCGACATTGAGAAGAGATGCCAAAGCCCTCCGAGAGCATCTTCGAATGCTGCGCGAAAAATCTCAAGGAGAGAATCCACCGCCGGCTTCCCAGCCGCCGTCTGTTTAGAAGCTGAGAATAACAGCCTCGGAAAGAAAGGCTCAAGCGCAGGGTCTTCGTGATCCTGCTGCGCTTCGCACGGCTCGGCGGAGCACGGCCGCTGCAGAATGCTCCCACCGCTGTATAATGCTTGGATGCTCAAGAGCCAGGGAAGCGCCTCTACGCATGGCACTACAGTCTTGTGCGTGCGCAAGGACAGCAAAGTGGTGCTGGTTGCGGACGGTCAGGTGACCATGGGCGACCATGTCATGAAGCACACGGCACGCAAGACCCGCCGCCTTTACAATGACAAAGTCATCGCGGGCTTTGCCGGCTCGACCGCCGACGCCATTTCCTTGTTTGAGCGCTTCGAGGGCAAACTACAGGAGCACTCCGGCAATTTGCAAAAAGCAGCAGTAGAGCTGGCCAAGGAGTGGCGCAAGGATCGCGCGCTGCGGCATCTGGAGGCGCTGCTCATCGTGGCGGATACAAAGTCCACGTTTCTGCTTTCGGGCAATGGGGATGTGATCGAGCCGGACGACGGACTTTGCGCCATCGGTTCCGGTGGAAGCTATGCACTGGCGGCGGCGCGTGCGTTGATCAAGCATTCGAAATTGGCCACGAAGGACCTGGCTCTGGAAGCTATGCGCATCGCCAGCGAGATTTGCATCTATACGAATGCGAACTTCACCATCGAGGAGCTCTAGAAGCCGCGCATAACACGGGCGGGATCTTCGCGCATCCGAGAGATTGGAACTTTCATGAGCAGCAAGTCCGACAAGGAGATTAAGGAGATGGTTTACGCCGGCGGAAATGGCGCCGCGCCCGTCGAAGAGCCGGAGCTTCTCCCCGCGCTCGACGACATGACTCCGCGGGAAATCGTCGCGGAGCTGGACAAGTACATTGTCGGACAGAACGCTGCGAAGCGCGCCGTGGCGGTCGCGCTGCGCAACCGCGTGCGCCGCCAGAAGCTCCCTCCGGAAATTGCCGAAGATGTGCTTCCGAAGAACATCTTGATGATTGGCCCGACCGGTGTCGGAAAGACAGAGATTGCGCGGCGCCTGGCGCGCCTGGCGGGATGCCCCTTCGTAAAAGTGGAAGCTTCAAAATACACCGAGGTCGGCTACGTCGGGCGCGATGTGGAGTCCATGGTGCGCGACCTGGTTGAGACTTCCATTGACATGGTGCGCGAGGAGAAACTCGACGAAGTTGCCGACCGTGCGGAGCAGGCCGCAGAAGAACGCGTGCTCGATCTTTTGCTGCCTCCATCTCCGGCGCCTGCGCCCGGAACGTCCGACGCTGATGCTGCCGCGCAACGCGAACAAACGCAGCGCACCCGCGAAAAACTGCGTGCCCAGCTTCGCGAGGGCAAACTCGATCAGCGTATGGTGGACCTCGAAGTTCGCGAGCGCGCCATGCCCTCCTTTGAAATCATTTCCAATCAAGGCGTCGAAGAGATGGACGTCAACATTAAGGACGTGCTCTCCGGGATGTTTGGGCCGCAGAAAAAGAAGCGCAAAATGTCCGTGGCCGATGCCTTCGAGTATCTGATTCAGGAAGAAGAAAACAAACTGCTCGATATGGATCAGGTCACGCGCATCGCCGTCGAGCGCGCCGAGCAGATGGGCATCATTTTCGTCGACGAAATCGACAAAGTGGCCGGGCGCGAATCCGGCCACGGTCCGGACGTGTCGCGCGAAGGCGTGCAACGGGACATTTTGCCCATCATCGAAGGCACCACGGTGAACACGCGCTACGGCATGATCCGCACGGATCATATCTTGTTTATCGCCGCGGGGGCGTTCCACGTCACGAAGCCGTCCGACTTGATTCCCGAATTGCAGGGCCGCTTGCCGATTCGCGTAGAGCTGCAATCTCTCAAGGAAGAAGACTTCGTCCGCATTCTCACCGAGCCGAAAAACGCGCTCATCAAGCAATACGTGGCGCTGCTCGAAACGGAAGGCGTGAAGCTCAATGTAACGGATGACGCCGTGGCCGCCATCGCGCGCTTTGCGACGACGGTGAACGAAGCGACGGAAAACATCGGCGCGCGCCGGCTGCACACGATTCTTGAGAAAGTCCTCGATGAATTGTCTTTCGAAGCGCCGGACCTGAAGAAGAAAAACGTCAAGGTGGACTCGGCCTACGTGAACAAGCAGCTTGCCGATATCGTCAAGAATCAGGACCTGAGCCGCTATATCCTGTAGACTCCCAAAATCTCAGATGGAGCGCCGAACTTTGGGGAAGCCTGTATTGCGTCGCCGGAAGTCTGCATCTTTCGCGAGGAGGCTTCTTGAGGTTTGCGCTTTGACCTGCCTTTTCGTTGCTGGTTGCGGCGCGCCGGGCGAACCTACGCCGCCCACACCTCCGGTCCCCACGGCCATCGCGGATCTCACCGGGCATCAACAAGGTGACGGAGTGCAACTCGCGTTTACGCTGCCGTCGAGGACCGTTACCGGCGATCGTCTTACTGCTCCACCGGCGATCGAAATCCTGCGCGGCTTGCCGAAAGTGGATGGCTCACTCGATGCAAAAACGCTTCGCGTGGTCTACACCATCCCCGGCTCGCTGGCCGCAAATTACGTGACAGAGGGTCGCGTAAGCGTGATTGATCCGGTCGCACCGGCGGAGACTCGTGCACGTCCCGGCGGAGCGTTGGTCTACGTCGTGAGGACGCGCGCTTCAAGAAAACGGGCATCGGCCGATTCCAATGCCATTTCCGTGCGCATGTTCCCGGTTCCCGAACACGTTTCGACACTGACAGTTCGCGTCTCAGAGACTGCCATGGAGTTGAACTGGACGGCGCCGTCGCAAACTTCAGGGGGCGACCCGCTGGCTGCCGCCGTCTCCGCTTATCGAATCTATCGCGGTGAACTGGACCCTTCTTCTGCGGAAGCCGCAGGAAAAGATTTTTCGCAGGCCAAATGGAAGTCGCCGCTCGCGCTCCTGGCGCCGTCAGCTGAACCTAGCTATCGCGACACGCTCTTCGACTTCGGCAAAACCTACGCATACATTGTGCGAAGCGTGGTGGTTGCCGACGGACACGAGATCGAGTCCTTGGATTCCGCGCCGGCCATCGTCACGCCGCGCGATACTTTCCCGCCTGCCGCTCCGCAAAATCTGGTTGGCAGTCTTCTTCCAGGTGCGTCTCCTGGCTCCGTGGCCGTGGACCTCTCCTGGTCCATCAACCTTGAAACCGACTTGGCCGGTTATCACGTCTATCGAAGTGAGCAACAGGACACCAGGGGCGCACTGATAACCCCCGACCTATTGCTCACACCGGCGTATCGTGATACGTCTGTGGAGCCCGGCCATCGCTACTGGTATACCGTCACCGCAGTGGATCGAGCTGGGAACGAAAGCGAGCCCAGCGCGGCTGTTGCTGTGGACGCAGCGAGACCTTCGTTGTAGTTCCGGGTTCAACTCAGCGTGGAAGTTTGGAGAGTGGTCCTTGACCTCCGTTCGAGCGCATATGCCCGGATATGCTGCACTCTATGTTTTTCGCAATGCGTCGGTGCGAACAGGTGTCTATGTCGGAGCCGGCCTCTCGGTCACGTTCAGTGCCTGGGTAATTGTGGCGAATCGCGTTCCGTTCCTTGAACAATTTGCGCTGCTGCGCAATCTAGCGGCTGTAGCCCTTCTGTGCCTTCTGGCTCTGATTCCCGTGCTTCGCTTCTGGCGCATGCCCGGCAATCTGCTGGCCTCTAGTCTCGTCGCCTGGCTGATCTTCAGCCTCAGCTATCGCCTGCTTTGCATGTACTTTGTCGGGCTCGCGAACCGTTACAGTGCCGTTCAGATTTTCGTGATGGGCGCGGTGGCGTATATGCTGCTGGTGACAGTGTCCTGGCTTTGGACGATCATTCGTCGCGTGCGAGCCTCGGCCGAGCCACACCCAAATCACCCTGTGTCGCATCAGAACCATCACGCGAGCTAACTTCGAATGCGATTCTGCCGCTTTCTGCCAAACAGTTCGACCGCCCAGCCGCCCAGCGAGCCTTTCTATGGCTTGCTCGAGGGCGAACACCTCCGCGAAATCTCGGGTCCGCCGTGGGGCCATTGGTCGCAGCTTTCGCGCACGTGGCGCGCCGCGGACGTGCGGTTTGTGGCTCCCGTACAACCCGGGAAAATTGTTTGTGTAGGACGCAACTACGCGGCGCACGCCGCCGAACTTGGCAATGAAGTGCCGAAGGAACCGCTGATTTTTCTCAAGCCGCCTTCCTCCGTTATCGGCCCCGGGGAAGCCATCGTTCTGCCCGCACAATCGCAGAAAGTAGAGCATGAGGGCGAACTCGGTCTGGTTGTGGGACGCCGCTGTTCTCACTTGAAGGATAGCGACGATGCGCTGAGCTACTTGCTCGGCTATACCTGCGTGAATGACGTTACCGCCCGCGACTTGCAGAAGGCCGACGTGCAATTCACGCGCGCGAAAGGCTTCGACACGTTCTGCCCGGTGGGCCCGCATATCGAGACGCAGCTGGACCCCGCGGACGTTCTGGTGGAGACCCACGTCAACGGTGCGCGACGCCAATCCGGCCGCACCTCGCTCATGATCTATCCCGTCGCGTTTCTCGTGCGCTGGATCTCCAACGTAATGACTCTCTTGCCGGGCGACCTGATTGCCACCGGCACGCCCGCCGGCGTCGGCCCGCTTGTCGCGGAAGACGCCGTCGAGATAAGCGTCAGCGGTGTTGGCGTGTTGCGCAATCCGGTGCACGCTTTGCACACGTGAGTTCGCAGCCCCGGCTTTGATTCGGTAAAATACTGGTTCGTGGGGCGATGCCCGCAGGATGGCCTCAGATTCACAAGCCAAGGATGTCGTGATTTGTGCCCGCGTTGCTCCGCAGTTTTTTCGCGGCTGGAGACAGCAGGTTGACTCATCTGTTCGCTGATTGGAAATTGGTTCTCGCCATGGGCGGTGCCGCGCTCGCTGCGCTGGCCATGATCGTCTACGCCTTCATTCGTCCTGCGGAAGTGCCGGAAGAAGCCGAGCGGAAGCGCCGTCTGCATTTGAATCAGATTGGCCGTATTGCGGAGGGCCAGGTTGTGGAATTGGCCGAGCATCCTCCTGAGCGACGCGAGGCCCCGAAGCGGCTCTTCGGGTCGCACGCTCGTCCGCTCGCCGATGCCAGGCCGCGTCAACTGGTGACCTACAGTTACGCGATTTCCGGGGTTACCTATCACACCGCGCAGGACATCACCGGCTTGGAAGGGCAGATTCGCTTCGAGCGCCTGGTGGCTGGACAGCCGGCCAG
>Ga0335079_10006954_pt1 | contig 12901 bp, 11 predicted proteins | sample Lox_Sample_33_FD_206719 | JGI IMG/M metagenome (GOLD analysis project Ga0335079, IMG submission 206719) | Soil microbial communities from Loxahatchee National Wildlife Refuge, Florida, United States - Lox_Sample_3.3 | ecosystem: Environmental > Terrestrial > Soil > Wetlands | place: USA... | reverse complement strand
GATCCAGATGTTCGCCGCCAATCATTATGCCGACTCGCTGGCAGATCGATCGCGAGGCCACCAGCTTGCCGAACAACTCGACCTGGGCGGCATCGTTGCGTGGGCTCGCATCGGTGAACGCTGTCACACCCGAGGACGCCAGCTCGCGGCTGAAGATACGCGCGCGCGCCTCGGTCTCGGCGGCGGTGACGAGCGGAAGTTTGGAGGTGATCCACTCTTCCATCCCGACCACCAGACCGGTCGAAAGACCGGCCGCATCTTTTACGATGATCGCGCCGTCAGGCGGCTTGAAGTCGGGCTTCTCGATGCCGAGCGCGTTGAGCGCGCGGCTGTTGAGCCATGAGCCGTGAAGCGTCGAATGACGCAGGCGCAGCGGATTCTTCGGCACCGCCTGGTCGAGTTCCTCGCGGGTGGGACCACGGCCATCGCGCAACAGAGCCTCATCGCATCCGAACGCGCGCAGCCAGTTGCCCGGTGGACTTTTGGCGGCGGCGACGCGCAGCTCGGCCAGCAGGTCGTTGATGGTGCGGCTTTTGACGGTCAGACCGGTCGAAGCTGCCGCAGCCTCCATAAAGTGGAGGTGCGAATCGATAAATCCGGGAATGACGGTGCGGCCCGCCATCTTGAGCAGATGGGTTCGCGGCCCCACCATCGACTTGAGTTCCGCGAACTTGCCGTGCGCCAAAATCGCGCCGTCAAAAATCGCGACCGAATCGCTTTCCGGATGTCCGAAGACTACGCCTTCGTGAAGAACCAGGTCGGCTTTGTCAATCGCCATCTATGTCCCCGACGCTTCACCATCGCACCCACCATCATCCGCCACCAACAAATTACTGCTTACATATCGATCAATCTGAAGAAGGAAGCGGCTTGGCCTCCTTGATCTTCATCACTACGTCGCAGCACTCGAACTCGCCGGTGCCCGCCTTGTTACATAGTACCTCGGTACCGCACTTCTCGCATTGATAGCGTTTGCCAAGCTGATTAGCCATTGTTCCTCTCAATCGGATCGGCTGTCGCGATCCCGACCAACTAATCTACTCATTATGATTCATTTGTCGAATGGAAGATCGCTGACGACGGCGTTGATGTCGCCATTCGGATCGCGCGTGATGAGCCTCTGGCCCGGCGTCCACGCACTATGATGGAGGATCGCGAGGCCGATTGCGCCAAGTTGCGGCGAGACCACCGCGCTGGTGACCTGCCCAACTTCCTTGCCATCGAGGATGAGCGCGCTGCCCGGAGTGATCGGCGCCTCGAAGCGCAAGCCGAACAGCCGCTTCTTGAGCCCGCCGCGTGAGGTCGCGCGCTCGATGGTTTCCTGGCCGAGGTAGCATCCTTTGTTGAAGGAGATCGCGCGCTCCATCCGCGCTTCGAGCGCGATGGTCTTGTCGGTGGTGTCGAGACCCGCTCTCGCGATGCCGTGCTCGACGCGGATGATGTCCAGCGTGGCGTCGCTCACCGCCATCGCTCCCGCACGCGCCAGACGTTCGGCAACGTCGGCGAGCGCGGCGCGATCGCCAATCATCGCAAACGCATCGGCGCCGAAGCGCGGCATCCGCCCGAGAATAGCGTTGACGGACTTGGAGCATCGCCACGGCTTCAGCGCATGCGCGCCGCTGATCTCGACATTAACCAGCATGTCGGCCGCGCGTGCACCTTCGATGTGGAGCACGCCTTGGTCGGCGAGATCCTCGATCTCGACGTCATCGGCGACCAGCAGCTTCTCGAGATGCTCCCGTTCGCTCGGCCATTTGGCGGCGGCGGTTTCAAGCGTAAGCGCGCGCTCGTCCACCCATATGAAGAATTCACCGATGAGGTGGGCGTGCTCGGTAAGTAACAACGCGGGTAGGATATCGCCGGGCTTCGCGCCTTTCACATCGGCGCTGCAGATGCCATGGAAAAACGCGGCGCGATCATCGCCGATCACGCGGACCAGCGCGCGATCATCCAGGAGCCGAAAGCCCGCGCCCTCGCGGAGGGCACCGTACTCGGCTTCCGAGAGCGGAAGATCTGAATCAGCGAAACTCACGTGACACTTTAATTATTGGCGCTGTTCGACTCGGCACCGATCATTGCGTCCAAAAATGATTTTATCCTTCCGCAACGTGGCCGCGCTACCGGCGAGGAGTTATTCGCGGTAATGAAAAATTTTTTCCCTCCTTCTTTAACTTTCTGAGCGTAATTGCTACTTCCTGTTAACGTTGGTTAATTAATGCGTCCCCGCATCGCATCGAATTCCAGCGAATATCCGCCACCTTCAATCGTCCAATGCGCTATGGCGACGCTCAGGATGGCCGCCACCCCGCGACGCCTGCCCACGAATCCTGCAATCCTCATTCGCAGGCGGGGCTGGCGCGACCGGATGCTGGACCGGCTCGCCGAGCCGGTTCATCTAACGGTTGCTTCTGCGGTCGTTGCGCTGATGGGTTCCTTTCGGAGCAAGGTCGCGTTCGATGTCGTGCCGCGACGCCATTATGCTTATGGAACACTGGCCGCTGCGGACCTGGCGAAGGAGCGCGGACTTGATTGCATAACCGTCGTCGAGTTCGGCGTTGCCGATGGCGCGGGCCTGCTTAACCTATGCCACATCGCAGAGCAGGTCACCTCGATCACCGGCATTCGCGTCGAGGTGGTCGGCTTCGACAGCGGTCGCGGAATGCCCCCGCCGCGCGACTATCGCGATCATCCGGATCTCTACCAGGCTGGCGATTTCCCGATGAACACCGCGCGCTTGCGGCAAGCGCTTCCACCGAACGGGCAACTGGTGCTGGGCGCGTTCGGCGATACCGTGCCGCACTTCATTCGTCAGTTGAGCGCTCGCGCACCGATCGGTTTCGCCGCCATCGACGTTGACTATTACTCTTCAGCGGTCGATGCGCTGGCCTTGTTTCGCGATCGGGAACCGCGCCTCTATCTGCCTGCGACGCTGCTTTATTTCGACGACATCGTGCAGGTTACGAATTCGCGCTTTACGGGCGAGCTGCTCGCAATCGAGGAGTTCAACGCGAGCAATCCGATGCGCAAGATCGACCGGCACCGCTTTCTGCGCGGCGAGCGCATTTTTAAAAGTGCGCGCTGGATCGATCAGTTCTATGTGCTGCATGTGCTCGACCATCCAATCATGCAGCCGGCGCGCGCGACGAGGCCCCCCAAGGTCTATGTTGACGCTGACGGCGAGAGCGTGGACCGCGTCGCGAGATAGTATCGGCGTTCGATGTCACTGCTTTTGCCGCTCGGTTAGGCATCGCATAGCGCCTCTAAACAAGAGTTTTTAAGTTGAAGCGTTTTAGCGTATGATGGCGCATGATGAAGACCGTCGCGTCGCGCGTCCTCCGTCGGGCCTCCATGCTATTCGCCCTCGTGTTGGCGATCGCTGCGGCTGCGCCCACGTTCGCGCGCGCCGATGACTTCCATCTTCAAGCGCAACATCTAAGCGACGCCGCTTTCTCCATTCTCAACACCTTGACGAGCGACAGCCATGCCAGTGGCGATGTTACCGGTGCGATGGCGAGTTTCGCCGGTGATGCGCAGACCCTATCAGTTTCGCTGCAGAAGGCCGATGGATCGGCAGCCGCTTCCGCGATGACGGCGCTGATCGCCGACCGGCGCGCGATTGACGATGCGCTGGTGAAGAATCCCGGCGCGATCGATTCCTCGAAATGGGCGGCGATCAAGACCGACCTCGCGTCGCTCCAGTCGTGCGTTCCCGTCGAGCCTTCGGTGGCGAGCGTGCCGCCTTCCGAATCGGGCGGCGTTCATGACTCCGACGTCGTTCGACCTCCCGCGAGCGAGGCGGCCGCGACCGTTCCCGACGGCTCTGCGCCGCGGGTCGAGATCACGAGCCGTGTCACCGACGACAGCGGCGTGCACATAAAAGGATTTCTCCAGGGCACCGATTTGAAATCCGCCGGTATCTACGACGCCGACGCGATGATCCAGAAAATCGATCTCGCACCGACGCCGGGCGCGCAGCGTGTCCTGCTCGATTTTACCCTGGAGCAGGTATCGCCCAGCGAAACCATCCGGGTCGCTGACGTGAACGGACGGATGGCGGAAGTGCACGTCGCGAGCGCCTCGACCTCGGTGGTCGAATCCGGCGGGCATGAGAAGATGATCGAACTCGGCGGCGGGACCAGCGTCACCGATGCGCCGCCGATCACGCTGGCCACGCGCGAACCCAGCACCAACACCGCGGAGATTCCGAGCAAGTCGCCCTCGCGCCGCCACATCCATGCGGGCGATGCGCTTTCGCCTTTGACCGGGGTGCAGATCAACATCCTCGGCGTGCAGCAATCGATCGCGGAGCCGAACAACTATCAGGTGATCGGACAGATCGCGGGCAGCGGGGTAAGGCGCGCGGGAATCTATATCGATGGTCGGCTGGTCAAACCGATTCCGGTCATGCCGGGCGCCGATACCTCATTCAACGTGCCGTTCACCATGTTTGGTGGCGCGGCGAGCATCCGCGCGTATGGCAGCGGGAGCAACTTTGTCGAAACCTCGATCGATCTGACCACCGCCAACGGCACGGTGTATGGATCGAATCCGCCGGTGTATGCGTACCCGGTCAATCCGTACGCGCGCAATCCGTACGGGTATCCATCGAATCCGTACGGTTCGACATACGGTGGCGCGAACTCATGCCCACCCGGATACGGCATGCCGTCGTACGGCGGTGCCTGCCAGCCGCTGCGGTCGTCATCGAGCCGCCCGTGGTGGTCGAAGCTTTTCTAGCTTCCTGAGCGCGGATTGAAATGAAAAGCCCGAGCATCGAGGATGCTCGGGCCTTCCAAACCTAGCCCCTTCCCCTGAAGGGGAAGAAAATCAGACCTCAGTTTACCGTCCAAGTATCGCCGCCGTTAAGCAGCTTCTGCGGGTCGCCCTTGCCCTTCGCCATCGCGTCGGCGATCTGCTTGTTCATCGCCGAGTCGTAGGTCGGACGCGAGGTCGCATAGAACACGCCGATCGGAACCGGCAGCGGTGGCTCGAAGTTGCCCAGCATGAACGCCAGCGCGAGGTTGGTCTCGTCGTGAATCACCAGGCTGTCGAGATCCTTGCCATCGGTGGCGAGGTTCACGATCTCCGGGCGCATCCCGTTCATGCGGATGCCCTTGTCGCGGTTCTTGCCGAAGATGAGCGGCTTGCCGTGCTCGAGGATGAGCTGATGATCGGCCTTGATGGCCTTGTCGCTCACATCATTAAAAGCGCCGTCGTTGAAGATGTTGCAGTTCTGGAGAATCTCCACGAACGAGGCGCCGCGATGATCATGCGCCCGCTTCAGCGTCGGTCCGAGATGCTTCTGCTCGACGTCGATCGAACGCGCGACGAACGTCGCATGGGCTCCGAGAGCGACCGTGATCGGGTTGAAGGGAAAGTCAACGGAGCCGACCGGAGTGGACTTGGTGACCTTGCCGATTTCCGAGGTTGGCGAGTATTGGCCTTTGGTCAATCCATAGATCTTGTTGTTGAACAGCAAAATCTTCAAGTCGACATTGCGGCGCAGGCAATGAATGAGATGATTGCCGCCGATCGACAGGCCATCGCCATCGCCAGTCACGACCCACACATCGAGCTCAGGACGCGATACCTTCAGTCCGGTCGCAATTGCCGGCGCGCGTCCATGGATGGTGTGGAAGCCGTAGGTATTCATGTAGTACGGAAAGCGGCTCGAGCATCCGATTCCCGAAATGAAGACGGTGTTCTCAGGCGCGATGCCGAATTCGGGCATCTGCTTTTGGACCTGGGCCAGGATCGCGTAGTCGCCGCATCCGGGGCACCAGCGCACTTCCTGGTCGGTTACGAAATCCTTACGCGTAAGCGCGGTTGCCATTTCCCTATTCCTCCAGTGCGCGCGAAATGCGGGTGACCAGTTCCGAGACCTTGAACGGACGGCCCTGGATCTTGTTCACGCCGATCGCGGGGATTAGGTAGTCGGCGCGCACCAGTTTCAAAAGTTGTCCCATGTTCATCTCGGCCACCATCACTTTCTTGAACGAACGGAGCTTGTCGCCGAGGTCGGCCGGCAGCGGATTGAGATAACGCAGATGGATGTGCGAAACCTTCTTGCCCTTCGCGCGCGACTGCTTGACCGCCTCCCGAATCGGGCCGAAGGTCGAACCCCATCCGAGCATCACCACATCGCCGCCGTCGGGATCGCCGAAGACTTCGGTGGGCGGAATCTCACGCGTGATGCCCGCGATCTTGCGCGCGCGCATTCGGATCATCAGCTCATGATTGGAGGGCGAGTACGAGATGTTGCCGGTCAGATGTTCGCCGGTGATACCGCCGATACGATGTTGCAGGCCGGGCGTGCCAGGAATCGCCCACGGACGCGAGAGAGTTTCCTCGTCGCGCGCATAGGGCATGAACGGCTCGTCGCCTTTCTTCTGCGCGAACTCAACTTTGATTTCCGGCAGCTTCGATACGTCGGGAACTAGCCACGGCTCCGCGCCATTGGCGAGCTGGCCGTCGGTGAGCAAGATCACCGGCGTCATGTACTTGACGGCGATTCGGACCGCCTCGTAGGCCGCCATGAAGCAGTCCCCAGGCGTCGAGGCCGCGATGATCGCGACCGGCGATTCGCCATGGCGACCATACATCGATTGAAGCAGGTCGGTTTGCTCGGGCTTGGTCGGCATACCGGTGGAGGGACCCGCGCGCTGCACGTCGCAGATGACGAGCGGCAGCTCGGTCTTCATCGCGAGGCCGACCGCCTCCGCTTTCAGGTTCATGCCGGGTCCGGCAGTCGAGGTGATCGCGATGGATCCGCCGAATGCGGCGCCGATCGCGGAGCATACGCCCGCGATCTCGTCTTCAGCCTGGAAGGTGTAGACGTTGAAATTTTTGTAACCGGCGAGTTCGTGCAGGATGTCGCTCGCGGGAGTGATCGGATATGAGCCGAGGAACAGCGGGCGTCCCGCGCGATTGGCCGCAACTACGAAACCCATCGCGGTCGCGCTGTTGCCGGTGATGTTGCGATAAAAGCCCGGTGTGATGTGTGCCTTGGGAACCACATAGCTCGAGGCGAACATCTCGGTGGTCTCGCCATAGTTCCATCCGGCCTTGAGTGCCTTCAGGTTAGCATCGAGAATCGCCTGGTTCTTCTTGAACCGGCTTTCGATGTAACGCATCGCACTGTCGATGGGACGTTGATACAGCCACGACAGCATTCCGAGCACGAACATATTGCGGCATCGGAACGAATCGCGATTGGAAAGCCCCGACCCTTGCAGCGCGAGGCTAGTCAGACGGGTCACATCAACTTCGAAGATTTGAAATTTATCGAGCGAATGGTCGCTGAGCGGATTGGAATCGTAACCGGCGCGCTTGAGGTTCGCGTCGGTGAAGGCTTCCTTGTCGATGATCAACACGGCGTTGGGCGGCAGGTCTTCGAGGTTGGCCCGGAGCGCTGCGGGATTCATCGCGACCAGCACGTTGGGCTCATCGCCCGCGGTGAAGATTTCGCTGGAAGAGAAGTTCAGTTGGAAGCTCGAGACGCCGGCCAGCGTTCCCGCTGGGGCGCGGATCTCCGCAGGAAAGTCGGGAACCGTCGCGATATCGTTGCCCGCCAGCGCCGACTCCGACGTAAACTGCGTCCCGACCAACTGCATCCCGTCTCCTGAGTCTCCAGCGAAGCGAATTACAACGCTCTCGCGCGGGGTCAGCGGTTTGTGCGGGCTCGCGCCGCCGCCGTTCCCGGATAACTCGGAGGCCTGCCCAGCCACCTCAGGTGGTACTGCCATTTCAGTCCAATCTCCTTGCCATTAAAGGCGTAAACGAACGAATACCCCGTTTGTCCGAAAGGTTCAAAGTGAATGTCTCGACCGGAACAAAAGTATATCTAATGCGGGAAAGGCTTGAAAGGGCGATCTCCTTAAGTTGCCCATGCATCCGGCAAGTGCCCAGCTAATGGGCGGATGCCCCCGATGACATCTTATGCGGCACGTCTGCGGCTTCGTGCCGGGCGGATCAGGACCTCTGCCGGAATTCCGAAATGCGCGTGCAATCGGCGAATCATCTCCAAAGACAGGGCGCGTTTGCCGTTCATCACCTCGTGGACACGGCTGCGACCGCCAATGACCCCGACCAAAGCTTGCGTGGTAAGGCCCTGCTGTTCAAGACGAAACCGGATCGCATCGATGGGATCGGGTGGATCGATAGGAAATTCTTTCTGCTCGTAGGCCTCGACCAACGTCGCAAGAACATCGAGACGATCACCCGCCGAGGTTTTCGGCTTCGCACCCCAGAGCTGCTCGATCTCCTGTAGGGCTCTTCGATAGTCGATCTTTGTTCGGATAGGCTTAATATCCATAAGTCATCTAACCCGAAACGAAGTGAACTCGTCGCGCGGATCGCTCCACTCCTCCGTCACGTTGTGCACGCTGGCGCCGGGCGGACCGGTATGCGCCCACGCCCACAGCGTCTGCAAGTTGCGACGCGGACCGTCCGCGAGGATCTCTACTTCGTCGCCCGACGCGAGATTGCGCACCCATCCGGTGAGGCCGAGCGCGCGCGCTTCCTCCATCGTCGAATGGCGAAAGAACACGCCTTGCACGCGCCCCCTCACGATCATGCGCAGCCTCGCGCGATCATCTGCGGAAGTATCTCTCATCGATATTCTCAGGAAGCCAGCTCGAGGAATTCCTTCTCCTCGAGGATGCGCACTCCCAACTCCTGCGCCTTGCGCGCTTTCGATCCCGGATCGGCGCCGACCACGACGTAGTCGGTCTTGCGGCTGACGGAGCCGCTCACGCGCCCGCCGCCCTCGAAGATTTTCTGCTCGGCCTGTTCGCGCGTCATCGTCTCCAGCGTGCCGGTCAGAACAAAAGTCTTGTCGCGAAAAGGTCCCCTACCCTCCGCGACACGGACTGTTTCGATGTCGAGTTCCTTCTCCAATCGTTTGACCGCGTGCAAATTCCGCGGCTCATCGAAGTACTCGCGGATGCTATGCGCGACCTCGCCTCCGATATCGCGCACCGAGGTCAGCTCGTCCTCGCTCGCCGCGGACAGCGCATCGAGGGTGCCGAAGCGAATCGCGAGCTGGCGCGCGGTATGCTCGCCGACGTGGCGGATGCCGAGCGCATTGATGACGCGATCGAGCGCGGCCTTGCGCGAGTTCTCGATGTTGGCGACGAGGTTCTCGGCGCTCTTCTTCCCCATCCGTTCGAGCGCGAGCAGCTCAGTCATTTTATCCTTCAATTTGTAGATGTCGTCGAGTTCCTTGACCAATCCCGCCTCGATGAGCTGCGCCGTCAGCTTGTCGCCGAGCCCATCGATGTTCATGCAATTCTTGGAGGCGAAATGCCGTACCGATTCGCGCATCCGCGCGGGGCAGTTGACGTTGACGCACAGGTACGCGACCTCGCCTTCTTCATGAACGATGGCGCCGCCGCACACCGGGCAATGCTTCGGCATCTGGAACTCGTGCGCGCGCGGATGTCGCGGCTGGGTGACGCGTACGACATATGGAATCACGTCGCCGGCGCGTTCGATGAGCACGGTGTCGCCTTCGCGGATGTCCTTGCGGCGGATCTCATCGAGGTTGTGCAACGACGCGTTGGAGATCGTAACGCCCGCGAGCTGAACCGGCGAAAGCTTCGCCACCGGCGTGAGCGATCCGATGCGGCCGACGAAGGCCTCGATCTTCTCGACTTTTGTCTCGGCCTGCTGGGCCTTGAACTTGTACGCGATCGCCCAGCGCGGCGAGCGCGAGACCTCGCCGAGCTGGTTTTGCAGCGCGGAAGAATTGACCTTCGCAACCACGCCGTCGGCATCGTAGTCAAGCGAATGCCGGCGTTCGGTAAGGTCGTCCCAATACTGGAGCACCTCATCGACGTTCTTCAGCAGCTTCGATTCGGGATTGACGCGCAGCCCCAGTTCCTTGATCGCCTCGAGGAAATCCCACTGCGTCTTCGCCTCCAGCCCGTCAACCACGCCGGGCGAGTAAAGAAAAATGTCGAGTGGACGCGACGCAGTGATTTTCGGGTCGAGCTGGCGCAGCGAGCCGGCCGCAGCGTTGCGCGGATTCATGAACATCGGCTCGCCATTGCGCGCACGCTCCTCGTTGAGCCGCGCGAAGCCGGATTTGGAATAGATGACTTCGCCGCGCACTTCGAGCAGCTTTGGAATCGCACGATGATGCGGCTTCTGCAGCCGCAGCGGCACGCTCTTGATCGTTCGCACGTTGAGCGTGATGTCTTCGCCGTTCTCGCCGTCGCCGCGGGTCGAGGCCGTGGTCAGCACGCCATCTTCATAGATCAGCTCGACGCTCAGGCCGTCGAGTTTGACCTCGGCGACGTATTCGATATCGGCATCGCTGCGCAGCATTCGCTTGATGCGCTTGTCGAACTCGACCATCTCCTCGGCGTTCATCGCGTTCGATAGCGACATCATCATCTTGCGATGATGGACAACCGCGAATTTCTCGCTCGGCGCGGCGCCGACGCGCTGGGTGGGAGAATCGGATGTGATGAGTTGGGGATGCGCGGTCTCGAGCGCCTCGAGCCGCCGCATCAGCACATCATATTCGGGGTCCGTGATCTCCGGCGCATCGAGCACGTAGTAGAGATGATTGGCGCGATTGATTTGCTCGCGCAGGCGCTCGGCCTCGGTGCGCGCTTTATCGAGTTCTAATGCCATCCGCTCGACGCTCCATTCTAGCCGATGAAAGAGCGTCGATCATTTCGGGCGGAGCTGATGAGGTCAAGCTGAGATGAACGAGACCCGCGGCGCGAGGCGCCGCGGGCTTTGCGAGGCGTTACTTCTGCGGGCCGGGAGGTTGCATTTCCGGCTGTGCGCCCGGACCGTCATCATCGTTGTCGTGATGATGATGGTGCCATCCCCACGGCGGAGGACCGTATCCATAACCGCTTTGCGGCCCCGGCCCCCAATATGGCGGCGGCGGTCCGTAGGGCATCATCCCCTCTCCTCCCATCATGCCGGGGCCCATTCGACCCATCACGAAGGGCGGCGGCGGATGATGCCGGTGATGGGCGAGGATCAGAATCGATAGCGCGACCAGCACCAGCGCGGCGATCAGTCCGCCGCGCCACCATCGATTTTCCGTCTGCGCCACGTATTCGAGGGCTTCCAGTCGCCGTTCGAGGCGGCGAATCGCGTCGTCATTGGGACTCGGAGAACTGGTTGATTCTTCGGGCACGCGTCTAACTCCTTGCGCATGATTATTAATGATGAGCGGAAATCGCTCCTCACGTAAGACGCGCGCGCGGCGCGACGGTTTCGATGCAGTTCACTCGCTGCGCCGCCGCACGTAAGATCGCATACGTATAGGGGGCGCGATATGGGCGAGAAACTCTATCAAGGTATCAGCTTCTGGATGCTGACCTTTGCAATTGCGTTATGGGGCGTGACCAGCGACCGTACCGCGATTGAGCCGTCGCACATCTTTCTCGCTTTGATGGCGGCGTCGATTTGCACCTTCGCGTTCGTCTGGGGATCGCTCAGCGCGGCGACCGAGCCGCTCTCGCTTCTCGACAAATGCGTCGTGTGTACTATCACAATTTCGCTGCTCGCGGCGGCAGTGGTCGCGGCACTCACCGGATGGCCTCCCAACGAATTCTTTCGCGATGCCCCCATCATCGCACTCCCGATGAGTGTCGGTATCGGCCTTGCCTACATGTTCGGCGCGACCCTGCGCCGTCATCCGCCAGAGCCCAAACCGTCTTCCGTGCCGACCGAGAGCTTGATTATCTGACTTCTAGTCATCGCATTCACACATTCTGATTAGACTAGAGATCGGGCCCTCCATATAGTGGTCGCGTCGCTCAACGGCCGCCTCCGGGGAGGAATCCGACATGCGCGCGCATACTGCCCCTGCATTGGTAATCGCGGTGGTCGCAGTGATGTGTTTTTCGATGTTGCGCACGCCGCGTACTACGGGCCCCGAGAACACGTATCCGCGCATCGATAAATTCGGCATGCTTCCGCTCCGCTTCGAGGCCAATTTCGGGCAGAGCGATGCGCTCGTGAAGTTCCTCGCGCGCGGCAATGGCTACATGCTGTCGCTCACACATGATGGCGCGCGGCTGGCGATGCGTACCTCGCGAAGCTCCGCGCCCACGACCTTGCGCGTCGGTGTCATCAACGCAAATCCGCGGGCAACGATCGAAGGACTCGATCGACTCCCGGGCAAAATCAACTATCTCATCGGCAACGATCCGAAGAAGTGGCATACCGATGTCCCGAGTTACGCGCGGGTGCGCTATCGAAACATCTATCCGGCCATCGATCTGGTGTACTATGGAACGGACCGCGAAAAACTCGAATACGATTTCATCGCGCGGCCGGACGCGCATCCCGACGCGATCGCATTGCGTTTCGACGGCGCGGAACATCTCAGCGTCGATGCGAATGGCAACCTACACGCGCGTCTCAGAGGCGGCGGTGAGGTCATCCATCATGCGCCGAATGCGTATCAGGATCGCGATGGCCACCGCGACGTGGTGAGCGCGCGATGGGTGCTGTCTGGAAATGGTTCGGCGCGCTTTTCGATTGACAAGTATGATCGAAGGCGCACGGTCTTCATCGATCCAGCCCTGGCGTATTCGACATACTTGGGCGGGAGCGGCAATCCAAACGCTGGACAAGGTGACGTAGGCTCATCGATCGCGATCGATGCGGACGGCAACGCCTATGTCACCGGCACGACCTTCTCGACCGACTTCCCGGCCACCACCGGCGCGTTTCAGAGCTCCAGCGTGGCGACGCAAAATGGCTCCTCGACCGCATTCGTATCGAAGCTGAACAGCACCGGCACGATGCTGATGTATTCGACTTACCTTGGTGGAAGCCTTAGCAGCGGTGGGAACGGGATCGCGGTCGATAGCAGCGGCGACGCCTACATCACCGGCGCGACGTCGGCGACTGATTTTCCGATTTC
>Ga0335079_10006951_pt1 | contig 12906 bp, 9 predicted proteins | sample Lox_Sample_33_FD_206719 | JGI IMG/M metagenome (GOLD analysis project Ga0335079, IMG submission 206719) | Soil microbial communities from Loxahatchee National Wildlife Refuge, Florida, United States - Lox_Sample_3.3 | ecosystem: Environmental > Terrestrial > Soil > Wetlands | place: USA: Florida... | reverse complement strand
CACGCCAAACTCGAGGGCAGTCACAAACAGCTGGTTCGATTGATAGCATCTCGTGCAACAACAAAGAGATAGAGCCACTACCGCCTGAGGTGCCGGGAAAATGTGCGCAGGAACTCAGCATGTCGTGCGATGAAGATCGCAACAACCAAGTGAAGGTTTCGGCAACCATTCCGCGGGGAAATGGGCCGAACCAGCGTTGAATCAACAACTTAGCAAGATTTTCCGGCGTGTTGCGATCTACATCAGCCCACCGATGCGAAAAACAACGGAAAATCAATCCGCAAAACCCTATTGACCACCATCACGTACGACGGTGATGCAGGTCACCGCTCAAGAATCGCAAGTTGCTGAGAATGCTAGCTGTCTGAAGCTGCTGAATTTCGCGACAGCCTCCGATCTGATGAGGTTTGCAGCTTTACGGTCCGATTACCGCCGATGGTTACGGCCGTCATCGTTCCTTGTTTTCTGTTTTCCTCTTCAGTTCAGGCGTCGGTCGAAAGGAACTCCGGTCGGCTCTGTTCGTTTTGAACAGTCACGCCCGGAAGAATACTTCATGAGCAAAGCACTCTTATATGATTCGACGGTTTGCATCGGATGCAAGCAATGTGAGCAGGCCTGCGCCGCGCAAAACAAACTTCCATACGACGACGCCATCGCCTCCGAGGAAATACAGTCAGACCACAAGATGACGGTGTTGCTCACGCGGGGAGACAAGTTCATGCGCCGCCTGTGCATGAATTGCAAAGACCCTTCCTGTGCTTCCGTTTGTCCCGTAGGCGCTCTCCAGAAGACTGCTCTCGGGCCTGTCACCTACGACCCCTCCAAGTGCATGGGCTGCCGTTACTGCATGGTCGCGTGTCCTTTCAGCGTTCCCAAATATGAGTGGGGCAAGCTCGTCCCCAAGGTGCAGAAGTGCACCATGTGCCCCGACCGCGTCTCGCAAGGAAAACAGACGGCCTGCGCGGAGATCTGCCCCACTGGCGCCACGAAGTTTGGTGAGTACAACGACTTGGTCGCCGAGGCCCAGCAACGCATCCACGACAACCCGGGCAAGTACGTCGACCACATCTACGGCCTCGACGAAGTCGGCGGCACTTCGGTGCTGCTGCTCTCGGCCGTTCCGTTCGAGACCTTTGGCTATCGCACCAATCTTTCCAAAGATCCCATGCCCATGCTCACTTACCGGGTTCTGTCGCATATTCCCGACTTCGTCCCCCTGGGTGGAATGGTGCTGGGCGGAATCTGGTGGATCACACACCGCCGCGAAGAAGTGGCCCTCGCCGAAGGGCGCACGACTGACGAAAAGAAGAATGGGAGGAAGGAATAATGGCTCGCGCAACCACATTCAAGTTCACTTTCTGGAAGCTCGTTTTCCTTCTTCTGATGGCGTGCGGCGTCTACGCCACCTTCATCCGCTTCACTCAGGGTCTCGGTGCCTCCACTCACCTCAACGATCAATTTCCCTGGGGCATCTGGATCAGCTTCGATGTTCTCTGTGGTGTCATGCTCGCCGCCGGCGGATTCACCCTGACCGCTGCGGTGCACATTCTCAACGTCAAGCGCCTGCACTCAATCATCCGGCCCACGATTTTGACCGCGTTTCTCGGCTACATCCTCGTTTGCGCCGCGCTGATGTACGACCTCGGCAAGCCTTACAACATATGGCATCCGCTCATCATGCGGAATCCGCATTCCGTCATGTTCGAAGTGGCGTATTGCGTCATGCTTTACACCACGGTACTCGCGCTCGAGTTCTCCCCCATCGTGCTCGAACGCTTCAACCTGCAAAAGCCGTTGAAGGTCGTTCGCACCATCCTGATCCCGTTGGTGATCTTCGGAGTGATTCTCTCCACCCTGCATCAGTCGTCATTAGGCACGCTATATCTCATCGTTCCTGAAAAGCTTTATCCGCTCTGGTACACGCCGCTGCTGCCGGTCTTCTTCTTCCTGTCGGCCATTGCCGTCGGACTGGCCATGACCATCTTCGAGTCGTCTCTCAGCTCGAAGCATTTCGGCCTGCAACTCGAGTTGCCGGTTCTCAGGGAACTCGGCCGGGTTCTGGTCGTCGTGCTCGGGGTCTATGCCATCCTTCGCTTCGAAGACCTCGCCAATCGCGGCGTCCTGAAACTGGCGCTGCACCCGGGATACGAGATGTACCTGTTCTGGCTTGAGATCTCACTAGCCCTCATTCTCCCCCTTGCCTTGTTGTTGCAGCCGAAAGTTCGGTCCAGCGCCAACGGCCTCTATCTGGCCGCGGTGCTCGTGGTTCTCGGCTTCATCACCAACCGGATGAACGTGAGCATCACGGGATTCGAAGGTTCCACGGGGGTTCGTTACTTCCCCAAGTGGACCGAACTGGCCGTTACCGGCATGATCATCGCCGCCGGCTTCGCCCTCTTCGGTCTGGCGGTAAAGTATCTGCCCATCTTCCCCAAGGAAGAAACGGTTCAGGAGCGGCTGGCTGTGCCGGTCAATCTGGAGTCGGCGGTTTCGCCGATGTTGGAGCATGCCGGAGACTGAGCCAACTCGCGCAGGCTGGCTGCGTCTGACTCTTACTCTCAGCGCCAAGCTCAACATACTTCTGCTCGGCGCGATGGTGGTGATTTTTGCCTTGCTCGGATACCTCAACGTTAGGCTGCATCGCCAGCATCTCGAGCAAACCACGCTGCAGAGTGCGGAGCGCGTGAGTGACGTCATCAGGCATACGACCACCGACTACATGCTCCGCAACGACCGTGAAGGGCTCTACCACTCCATTCAAACCATGGCCGGAGAGCCGGGCATGGAGAAGATCCGCATATTCGATCAGGAAGGCCGAATCACCTACACCACAAACTCGGCCGAGCAGAATCACGTTGTCGATAAGACCGCGGAAGCCTGCTATGCCTGCCACGCCCAATCCCAACCCCTGGCACGGCTGAACCGTCCTGACCGCTTCCGCATATATCGCAATGCCGCCGGGGCTCGCGTCCTGGGCATCATCACGCCCATCGAGAACCAGCCTGCCTGTTCCAATGCCGCCTGCCACGCGCATCCGGCCGAGCAGCAGATCCTCGGCGTCCTCGACACCAATCTTTCTCTGGCCAAGGCCGACGTCCAGATCGCTGAAAGCAGCCGGCGCATGATTGCCTACACCGGCTGCGCCCTGCTTCTGATCGCGCTTCTGAGCTGGTTCTTCGTCTGGCAAGTGGTTGGACGCCCAGTCAAGGCGCTGGAGCGCGGCACCGAACGCCTTGCCGCTGGAGATCTCGGCTACCAGATTGACGTTCAGTCCAACGACGAAATCGGCGAACTCGCCACCTCCTTTAACGGGATGAGCCGCCGATTGCAGTTGGAGCACAACGAAAATCTCGCCTGGACCCACACTCTCGAACAGCGCGTCGAGCAAAAGACTCGCGAACTCAAACGTGCCCACGAACACGCCCTGCACACCGAAAAGATGGCCTCCCTCGGCAAGATGGCCGCCGTGCTCGCGCATGAGATCAACAATCCTCTCTCGGGCATCCTCACGTACGCCAAACTGTTGCGAAAGTGGATTGGTCGCGAGGAGACGCCTCAAGAGGATGCCGCCCGCGCGCGTCGCCAGGAGATATTCGACTCTCTGGACCTGATCGCCACCGAAAGCCGCCGCTGCGGCGACCTGGTCAAGAATCTCCTGACCTTCTCGCGTACCACGCCCATGAATCTGCAGGCTACGAACCTGAACCTGGTGGTCGACCGGACGTTGCGCCTGGTGCAGCACCAACTCGACCTGGCCGGCATTCAAGTGCAGCTCCAGCTTGATCCCGATCTGCCATCCGTTCTTTGCGATGCCGCCCAGATCGAGCAGGTGATCCTCGCCTTGGTGATGAATGCCCTCGATGCCATGCCACAGGGTGGCAACTTGTGGCTCACCACCAGCTCCCTGCGTGACCCCAACCAGGTGCGAATCGTGGTGCGCGACGACGGTTCGGGCATTCCTTCCGAGATCCTGCCCCACCTTTTTGAGCCTTTCCTCACCACCAAGGAGACTGGAAAAGGTGTTGGGCTTGGTCTCGCTATCAGCCACAACATTCTCGAGCGTCACAGCGGAAGCATCGAGGTGCAGTCCGAGGTCGGCCGTGGCACGACCTTTACCGTAACTCTGCCGTGGGACTCGGATGCTGACCATACCGCACCGTCCCCAGCCAAAGAAATTACCGCTGCTGTAAGCGGGAGGTGATCAACTTGGAAGCACAAGGCAAACTTCTGATCGTCGACGATGAGCTCAGCGTCCGCGATTCCCTCGGCAAGTGGTTTCGCGAAGAGAACTACGAAGTCGGCACCGCCGAGAGCGCCAGCGACGCCCTCACCCGTATGGCGGAGAACAAGTGGGACTTGGCGTTGCTCGACATCAAGATGCGCGGCACCGACGGCATCGAACTCCAGCGGCGCCTCCACGAAATGGACCCCGACCTCATCGTGATCATGATGACCGGTTACGCTTCCGTGGAAACGGCGGTCACGGCCCTGAAGAACGGCGCCTACGACTACGTCAGCAAGCCCCTCGATCCCGACGAAATCGCTCACCTTGTGAAGAAGGCCCTGTCTCACCGCCGCGCTGAGAAAGAAAACATTCGCCTGCGCGAGACGGTTGCCGAGGCCACAAACCCCGGCGATCTTGTTGGACAGAGCGCCGCCATGCGCAAGGTGTTCGACGCCATCGAAACCGTGGGTCCCACCGACGCGAACGTGCTGATCACCGGCGAGAGCGGAACCGGCAAAGAGCTTGTGGTTCGCGCTATCCACGCCGCCAGCATGCGCCGCTTTCACCCGCTGGTGGCCATCCACTGCGGGGCCCTTACCGAAACGCTGCTTGAAAGTGAGCTGTTCGGACACGAAAAAGGCGCTTTCACCGGCGCGCAATACCGGAAAAAAGGAAAATTCGAAATCGCGGAAGGTGGCACCGTATTTCTCGACGAAATCGGCGACATCAGCCTCAAAACGCAGACCGACCTTCTGCGCGTCCTGCAGGAGCGCGAGATTACCCGGGTCGGCGGCAACCAGGTCATGAAAGTGGATTTCCGTTGCGTGGCCGCCACCAACAAGAATCTCGAACACATGATCGAAGAAGGAACCTTCCGACCCGACCTCTTCTACCGGCTCAACGTTTTCCGCATCGAACTGCCCGCGCTTCGCAATCGCCGCGAAGACATTCCACCGCTGGTTGAGCATTTCGTCCGCAAATTCTCTCTTGCCATGAACAAGCACATCACGCGCATTTCCCCGGCTGCCATGAATCAGCTGCAGCAGCAATCATGGATGGGCAACGTGCGGGAACTTGAAAATGCCGTCGAGCGTGCCATGGTTGTAGCCCAGGAACCCGAACTGCGCGAGCAGGACTTCATCTTCAAATCGCAGCCTGCCCCCGCCGCAGGCGGCAAGTCCCTGGACGAGATCGAACGCGCTCATATTCTCCGTGTCCTCGAGGAGTGCGGTGGCAATCAGAGCCGCGCTGCTGAGATCCTCGACATCGACCGAGTCACCCTCCATCACAAACTCAAACGCTACGGCTGGAGCCGCTCGCCGGTCGAGACGCGATGAATCGGGCACGCTAAAGCGGGTTGGACATGAAGCTGCTGCATCTGCTTCCGGTTGGTAAGGTGGATTCCTCACTCCTCGAGGGCTTGCGTGCCTCGATTCCTCGCCGTCTCCGCGTGAGCTGTGAAATCCTCCCCGTCGTGCTCGACCCTGGCCCGGCCTACCACGCCGAACGTCAGCAATATCATTCCTCGCAGATTCTACAGCGCATGCAGACGCTTCTCCGTCCTCACGCTTGGCGCCTTCTCGCGGTCGCCGATGTCGACCTCTACATTCCGATCCTGAAATACGTTTTCGGCGAAGCCCAGATGGGCGGCCCCTGCGCCGTCATCTCCTCTTACCGTCTGCGCCAGGAGTTCTACGGCCTCGATCGCGACGATGCCCTCCTCGGCCAGCGCCTCCTCAAAGAATCCGTTCACGAACTGGGCCACACTCTCGATCTCCGCCACTGCCAGGACTACCAATGTGCCATGGCCAGTTCCCACGCCGTCGAATGGATCGACCTCCGCGGAAACACCTTGTGTGAATCCTGCCGATCCCAAGTAGACTCGAAATCGAAACCGTCGATGTCGGGTAAGCGCGCCTGAGCTGGAAACGTGTGGGGACAGCCGCCTTCGGCTGTCCGAGCAAAGCTCGTCCAATGGTCGGTCGAACGCGCAAACTGCGACATTGCCGGGAACTCTTTCCATTTCACCACTGCGGTTCGTTATGATCTCTTCGCCGTAATCTTCTGCCGTCGATCGAGGTGACTATGCAAGGCCAGACAGCTCTGGTAACCGGCGCCAGTCGCGGAATAGGGAAGGAAATTGCTCTGGAGTTGGCGCGGAATGGCTATCGCGTCGCGGTGAACTACTACAACGATCCGGCCGCAGTGGTCGACGCCACCGTCGCGGAGATTCGCGCCCTGCAAGCCCCGGCCCAAGATGGTGTACTGCACGTCGAGGCCGACATCCGCTCCAGCAGCCAGGTGGCAGCGATGTTCGACCGCGTTATTTCCACCTTCGGCCGCCTCGATCTCCTGGTCAACAACGCCGGCGTGCAAACCTGGAAGCCGCTGCTCAACGTGACCGAGGAAGAGTGGGACCTGGTCGTCGACACGAACCTGAAAGGCTGCTTCCTGTGTACCCAACAAGCCGGGCGCTACATGAAAGACCACGGCGGCGGTGCGATCGTGAACCTCGGCTCGGGTTGCAACAAACTTGCTTTTCCATCTCTGGTCGCCTACACGGCCAGCAAAGGCGGAATCGAGATGTTCACTAAGGAGGCTGCCGTCGAGCTGGGCCGTTACGGAATCAGGGTCAACTGCATTGCCCCCGGCTCGATCGAATCCGAGCGCACCCGGGCCGAAGATCCAGACTACGCCGGCACTTGGTCGAAGTTGACTCCTATGGGACGCGTAGGAACAGCCGCCGACATAGCGCCGGTCGTGGTCTTTCTCGCCAGCAGGGGAGCATCGTTCATCAGCGGGCAGACGATCGGGATCGATGGTGCTCTATTCACGCAAGCCCAATGGCCCTATAAGAAATAGGACGTGTTCCTACACCGCCATGTGCCCACTTCTTGCGCGTTCGCTGCGCGAGAAGTGGGGATTCTTACACCTGCAGCACGAACCCGGCCCTCGTAGTACACTTTCCGTCATGATGCCAAGACGCCTCTTACTCGCATACGTTTCAGGTCTGGTCCTCACCGGCGGATTGCTTCTCGCGCAGGCAACTTCCTCGAAATCTGGAGTCCAACAACAGCCCTTCGGCACGCAGGGCGGGAGGCCCGTTAACTTGTACACTCTCACGAATTCTCACGGTGTCGAAATCAAAGCCATGAGCTATGGCGGAATCATCCTTTCTATCCGTGTTCCTGACCGCAAAGGCCAGTTTGCCGACATCGTCCTCGGCCACGAAACGCTAGAGGGCTACATCCCGAATCCTCCGTACCTCGGCGCCATTGTCGGCCGCTACGCCAACCGCATCGCCAACGGTACTTTCACGCTCGACGGCAAGACCTACACCTTGCCCAAAAACGACGGCCCCAACACCCTCCACGGAGGAGTCGACAAAACTTTCAACAAGGTTGTCTGGGACGGCGAGCCGCTGAAAGGGAAGTCCGGAGTGGCCTTCACCTATCTCAGCAAAGACGGGGAAGAAGGATTCCCCGGCAATCTTAAGGTCAAAGTGACCTACACCCTGACTGACGAAAATGAGCTGGTCATCGAATACGAAGCCACGACCGACAAAGCCACGCCCATCAACCTAAGCCAGCACAGCTATTTCAATCTCGCTGGCGAAGGCACCAGCGACATCCTGAATCACGAAGTGATGCTCAACGCTGACCGCTTTACCCCGGTCGACAAAAACCTCATCCCCACCGGCGAGCTTCGTCCGGTCAAAGGGACGCCTTTCGATTTCACTAGCCCGACGAAAATCGGCGCCCGTATCGACGACACCTACGATCAGATCGTTCTTGGTCACGGCTACGACCACAACTGGGTCATCAACCGAAAAGGGGACGGCCTCACCCTGGCTGCCCGCGTCTACGAGCCCACCAGCGGCCGCGTGCTGGAAGTCTCGACAACGCAGCCCGGCGTTCAGTTCTACGCCGGAAATTTCCTCGACGGCACCGTTACCGGAAAGCAAGGCCACATCTACAAGCGCCGTTATGGCCTCTGCCTTGAGACCCAGCACTTTCCCGACTCGCCGAATCACCCCGACTTTCCGAGCACGATTCTGAAGCCGGGTGAGACCTTCAAATCGAAGACGGTCTTCAAGTTTTCGACAAAGTAGCGCGTCAGGCGAAAGCGGGGAAATTGGTGCTCAATCTGCTTTCTCCTTTCGTTGGGGAAGCACCCGTCTTTGCGATGGGTGCCACGGCTATGCTGTATTCACAGTCCGCCTAAGCCACAGAACACCGTGACCATCGAAACCTCGTTCCGTCTTGCGCTGCCAGGTTCGTGGACTACGGGCGACACGAGGGAACCGTCCCGCCGAACGTACCACTCAAGCAGCGGAAGCCAGAAAAGACTCTCGAAAACTGCGCAGATTGTCCCTGGCGTCCGAACTGTTCTTGGGATTGTATTGTGCTCTTCTATGCTCTCTATCCGAAGACGCAATAGGTAGAGAGTTACGCTGCCGCATACCGGAAAACGGGCGGACTACTCCCCTTTGAGTTCTTCCATCAGCGCCTTCTCCACCGCGCGACAATGCTCCGCCTTGAGCTTCTTTCCACCCGACGTCAAATAAAACGTATCAATCGCCATCTGCCCCTCGGTATCGATCAGTGCAATCTCAATGTTGCACTCCTGATCCGACAGGCACGATGCAATCCGGTGCAGCAGGCGCGGACGATCCTGCGTAATCACCTGCACCAGAGTCGTCGTCGACGAACTCGAATCGTCGAACTCAATCTTCGTCTCCACTTTGACTTTCGCGATCGCGCCTTTCTCCGATCGCTGCCGGTCCCGCAGCATCTTCTCCAGATCGGCTTCGCCCAGCAGCACACTCGTGACGCTGCGCCTGAACCGTTCCCACTCTGACAGATTCAGTTCCAAAGTCCGGAATCGGTCTGTGAAGTGAATCGAGTCGACTACCGTACCCGCCTCATTCGAAAACGCGTTCGCTTTGACGATGTTCATCCCCCACGCCGCCAGCACCCCTGCCAGTTTGGCGAACAGAAACGGACGATCTCTCGTCACCATCGTCAACTCGTACCAGTGCCGCCCCCGCTTCAGTTCCACCTGCACCGGATCGGTGCCCAGTTCATTCGCCATCGCCATGTGCCGCATCACTTCTTCGGCGGAATGCACCAGCAAATACCGTTGCGGAAATCCTTCCAGGAATTCTTTGAACTTGCTGCTCGTCACCGGCGCCAGCGACCGTAGCCGCGCCAGCTTTTCGTCATTCACGTCCGCATGCACCCGCTGGTCGGCGCTGCGGTTCAAATAGTTTTCCGCCCCCATGTAGAGCTGCCAAACGTTTTCCGCTTTCCACGGCGTCAGCGCCTCCGGATTCACAGCCTTGATGTCGGCATACGTCAGCAGGCAAAGCATCTTCAGGCGCTCCGGAGTTCCCATCTTCTCTGCGAACGCCGCCACGGTTTCCGGATTGAAAATGTCGCGCCGCAGCGCTGCCGATAGCTCCAGGTGGTTGCCGATCAGGAACTGCACCTCCGCCCGCTCCTTCGGGTCGAGATCCAGCCGGTCCATGGCCCGGTTCGCAATGTCCAGGCTGGCCTCCACGTGATTCCCGCCCGGAATGCCTTTGCCCGTGTCATGCAGAAGTAACGCCAGGTACAACAGTTCCGGATCTTCCAATTCCCCGAGCAGTTCCGCGTATCTCTTATCCCATTCCGACTTCGACTGCTTCAACCGGTGTAGGCTCTCGATCGCGAGAAACGAATGCTCATCCACCGTGAACCGATGATAGAAATCCCGCACCACCAGCGAGTCGATGAGCTTCAGTTCCGGCAACAACAACGTGAGCAGCCGCAGGGAATGCATCGCGCGCAGCGCATCGGCTGCATGTGACTGCAGCAACGTTTCCTGCAGATACAGCCAAAGCTCCGCTCCCCGTGGCGGAGTCGCCGCCAACGCCGGAAGCGCCTGCTCAATCCGATACTCGGTAGTGGCGCTCAACTTCAACCCATGGTGCGCCATGAAGTGAAACATCCGCAGCAGCACCTCGGGGTCCTGCAGCGCCGAAGACTGCTGCAAGAAGATGAGTCCGTCGACCACCGAGAAGTCGGCCGTCGTCAGCCGCGATCGCCAGCTCTGTACCTGCCGGTACAGCGCCGACCAAGCTTCCGGAATCTCTTCCAGAAGTTGCGTCACAGTCCGCTGCACCGCTCGGGCATGACCGAAGTAAATTCGCATCCAGTCGGCCGCCGACAGCTCAAATGAATCTGCCGCTCCGATCCGCCGCGCCGCCGCCTCATCTTGCGCTTCCCAACTCAGCGTGTTGTCGTCTCGTCCATGCCGGAAGTGCAGAAAACATCGCGCCGACATCAGAAAATCCAACGCCGACTCCAACTGCTTGCGTATCGGAGCCCGCAACGAACTGGCATCTGGCCAATCCTTCAGCTTGTCCATGGCCGAAATCAGTGCCAGCCAGAAAGCCACGTTGCAGTCGCGCAACCCGCCCGGAGCCTCTTTCAAATTCGGCTCCAGGTGATACAGCGTCATCCCGAACTTCCCGTGCCGCTCCCGCGTAACCTCCGCCAGTCCCTGTAGCAGAGCCTTGGATTCCCGAGTCACTAGCTTTGGAATGGATTTGTCATAGAGCCGCCGGAATAGGTCGCGATCGCCCGCCAGATAGCGGCAATCCAGCAGCGAAATGGTGAACTCAGTATTGTTGGCGTCGTACCGATCGCATTCGGCTAGAGTCCGCGATGCCGGACTCAACTTCAACTTCAGATCCCACAATTCCTGCGAAAATCGCCGAACCGGATCCTTGAAGGCCTGCTCCGCGTCGCGGTCGCCGAAAAGAAACAGCAGGTCGATATCAGAATAAGGGAACAGCCAGCCACGCCCGAATCCTCCCGTGGCCACCAGCGCAAAATTGACAGGCTTCCCTTCGTCTGGCGAAACAATATCGCGCCACAAGCGTCCGAGGATGTCTTCCACCAGCCGGGTGCGTTGCGTCACCGCAGCGCGCCCATCCCCGCTCGCCTCAAATTCCCGCTGAATGCGCGCCGATTCGGCGCTGAGAGAACCCCGCAATTCGCTAATGATTGAGGACGCTGCCATCATGAAAGTAAGTCACCCCGTGACAGTTGCCACTGGGGGAAGGCTGCCACACCGCTGCCTGTCAGATGCTTTCCGGTCGCGTCCCGGTAGAGATTTGTTGTCCGGCGCTCGCCAGACGTCCGTTCCAGTCCGATCACCCCAGCCTACAACGCTCCTTCGCCACGCTCGTCATTCCGGATACGGATCGCTTCATCGACACGCGAACGAAAGATCTTGCCGTCCCCGATCTTCCCGGTGCGTGCCGCGTTCAGGATCGCCTGCTCCGCCTTCTCGACCATGGCATCGGGCAGTACCAGTTCCACCTTGGTCTTAGGAATGAGATCGACGCTGTATTCGCGCCCGCGGTAGACCTCGGTATGCCCCTTCTGTCGCCCGTGCCCTCTCACTTCGAGCACCGTCATGCCTTCGACGCCAATTTCGTGAAGCGCGGCTTTCACGGCTTCCAGCTTGGAGTTCTGAATGACTGCCTCAATCTTCGTCATAATGTTCTGAAGTCCTGTTCTGCGTGGTTATGCCGACGCTTCCCAATAATAGCCTTCTTCCCCATGCTGGGAGAGATCCAGGCCCTGCACTTCCTCTTCCTCGGAAACTCGTAAGCCGATCGTTACGTCGATCGCTTTCAAGATTGCCAGCGTACCCACAATCGCCAGCGCCCACGCAATGGCCACGCCTACCGTTTGGTTCAGCAACTGGTGTGCGTTGCCCTCGAACAAACCCGATGCGAGCGTATTTCCTTGAGCATCTTTGAGGATTGGATTCACTGCACTTACCGCGAACACGCCGGTCAACAGCGCTCCCAGCGTGCCCCCGGCCCCGTGCACTCCAAACGCGTCCAGCGAATCGTCGTAGCCAAACCGCGCCTTCACTTTTGCCACCATCCAGTAGCAGAAGACTCCTGCGATCAGCCCGATCGCCAGCGCGGGCATGGGCTTCACAAAACCAGACGCCGGAGTAATCGCCACCAGTCCCGCAACCGCGCCTGAGATGCCTCCCAGCACGCTCGGCTTGCCATTGCGTATCCACTCCACGCCGGCCCATCCCACTGCCGCAGCAGCTGCCGCGAAGTGCGTCGCCACAAACGCGCTGGTCGCTAGGCTGCCGGCCCCCAAAGCGCTTCCCGCATTGAAGCCGAACCATCCCACCCACAGCAGGCACGCGCCGATAAAGCTCAGCACGACACTATGCGGCGGCATCGATTCCTTGGGATAGCCCACCCGCTTCCCCATATACAGCGCGCAGACCAGAGCCGAGACTCCCGATGTAACGTGCACCACCGTGCCGCCCGCGAAATCCAGCGTCGAGAACCGCCCGCCTAGCGACGCATTCAGCAGCCCGCCCTTGCCCCACACCATGTGCGCCATCGGATCGTATACAACGATCGACCATAGCACCGTAAAAACCAGCATGGCACTGAACTTCATGCGCTCCGCAAACGCGCCCGCAATCAACGCCGGCGTGATGATTGCAAACATCAACTGGTACACCATGAACGTCTGAGCCGGAATCGTTGGTGCATAGTCCGCGTCCGGCGCCGCACCCACACCGCGCAGAAACAGATTTTGAAATCCGCCGATAAAACTGTTCCCCGACCCAAAGGACAAGCTGTAGCTGAA
>Ga0335079_10006950_pt1 | contig 12907 bp, 12 predicted proteins | sample Lox_Sample_33_FD_206719 | JGI IMG/M metagenome (GOLD analysis project Ga0335079, IMG submission 206719) | Soil microbial communities from Loxahatchee National Wildlife Refuge, Florida, United States - Lox_Sample_3.3 | ecosystem: Environmental > Terrestrial > Soil > Wetlands | place: USA... | reverse complement strand
TCGACTTCGAGCCCGGCGGCCGCAGTCGGGCGCGGACCGGCCCGGCTGCGGCCGGCGCCCGCCAGTCCGGGGCCGGCCCGCCGGGCGGCGGCGTGGCTGAAGCGGCGGATTGCATGCTGCGAGCGTACTGGCCGGCCCGGCCGGGTGGCGGGCTGGCGGCGGCTGCCGCCGGGAACGGCGGCACCCCGCGTGCATGACCTGCGGCTGTCCGGGAAGTGAACGAGTCTGGTGCGCAAAGACTCAGGGCCCGAGGTTTGGCAAACCCGGATCTTGGCTATGAACTGGCACAATCTGCGCTCTCCGCGACCGCGGGAGAGCAAACTGGGAAGACGAGTCCCCGGGCGACCCCCGAATCGGTCAAGGTGAGGACATGTGTGGCCGCTATGCGTCGGCGCGTAAGCGCCTAGAACTCCTCGAGGAGTTCCGCGTCGAGCGCGACCGTGTCGCCGAGCCGCTGGCGCCCGACTACAACGTGGCGCCGACCAAGCGCGTGTACGCGGTGATCACCCGGGACGCGAGCCGGCCCGCGGAGCCGCCCGGGACCGGGGAGCCGCCCGGGACCGGGATCGCGCGTGAGCTGCGGGTGGTGCGGTGGGGCCTGGTGCCGTTCTGGGCCAAGGATCCGAAGATCGGCAGCCGCCTGATCAACGCCCGGGCCGAGACCGTGCAGTCCAAGCCCGCGTACCGGCACGCGTTCAAGCGCCGCCGGTGCCTGCTGCCCGCCGACGGCTACTACGAGTGGCAGCGGCCGGACGGCTCGGCCAGCGACCAGGCCGGGTCGGGCGGCGGGGCGGGCGGGGCCAAGCAGCCCTACTTCATCACCCGCGGCGACGGTGGCCCGCTGGCCTTCGCCGGCCTGTACGAGCTCTGGCGGGACGCCGCGCTGCCGGAGGACCACGAGCGGGCGTGGCTGTGGACCGCGACGATCATCACCACGAGCGCGACGGACGAGCTGGGCCAGATTCACGACCGGATGCCGATGATCATCGAGCCGGACCGCTGGGCTGACTGGCTCGATCCGGCCAGCGGCGACCCCGCCGAGCTGGCCGCGCTGCTGGCCCCGGCGGCCTCGGGCGGGCTGATCTCGTACCCGGTTTCGACGGCGGTCAACTCGGTGCGGAACAACGGCCCGGAGCTTACCGAGCGCATCGAGCTCGTCCCGCCCGGCCGGGATGCCGGCCCGGGGGCACCCAGCGCTGGCTCCGCCAGATCCCGGAGCGCGGCGTCCCACGGAACCTCTGGCAGCGCCCCCGACAAGCTGCGCTAAGCCAGAGCTGAACCGGCCGGACGGCAACGACAGCGATCGGCGCTGCCGGCCTTATGCGGATAGGAGGGTAGGTATCAGATGGATACCGCCATCGCTCGCAAGCGCCTGGAGGAGATCCGCTCCGAGCTCGAGAAGTCCATCTCGGTGCTCAAGGGTGAGCAGGAGCAGGAAGAGCGGGTCCTGGACTATCCGCAGGATCCGGCGGATGCCGGGGCCAACCTCTCCGAATCCGAGCGCAGTGAGGCGATCCTGGCCATGGCCCGGACGCAGCGCTCGGAGGTGGTCGAGGCCCTGCGCCGCATCGAGCTCGGCACCTACGGCACCTGCCTGGACTGCGGCGCGGGGGTGCCCGAGGGCCGCCTGGAAGCCCGGCCCGAGGCGGCGCGTTGCGTCAAGTGCCAGGCCAAGTGGGACCGGCTGCGGCGCTGAGCGCCCGACGGGCCGGGGCCGGCCGCGGCGCTGAGCGCCCCAACGGGCCCGGCCGGCGCCGAAGCCGGAATGAAGCCACATCGGAGTGTGTTGCAACGCCTGTGCCCATAGCAAGCTGCCTGCCGCGTGATCACCTTCCGGCGCTGAATCTTTCTCCGACGGTGATGGCGCGCGAGGTCGGCGGGCCCGGCGTTGTATCCTCCGGCCGAGACAGTTGGCACGGCGGCACGGGGCCAGGTGGCCAGCCGCGGCCAGCGAGCGTGGAGGGGGTGAGTCCGGTCCCAGAGACACTCGAGGAGCGCAGCGAGCGCTTTGAGCACGATGTCTTGCCGTACCTGGATCAGCTGTACGCCGCGGGAATGCGGATGACCCGTAACCCGGCCGACGCCGAGGACCTGGTACAGGAGACGTTCGCCAAGGCGTATGCGTCCTTCCACCAGTTCCAGGCCGGCACCAACCTCAAGGCGTGGCTTTTCCGGATTCTCACCAACACGTTCATCAACTCCTACCGCAAGCGGCAGCGCGAGCCGCAGCGGGCGGGCAACGAGGAGATCGAGGACTGGCAGCTCGCCAGGGCCGCGTCGCACAGCTCCGCCGGGCTGAAGTCCGCCGAGGCCGAGGCGCTCGAGCGGCTCCCCGACTCCGACGTCAAGGAAGCGTTGCAAGCTCTCCCCGAGGAGTTCCGCATCGCCGTGTACCTGGCCGACGTCGAGGGCTTCGCCTACAAGGAGATCGCCGACATCATGGGGACCCCGATCGGGACCGTGATGTCACGCCTGCACCGCGGGCGCCGGCAGCTCCGGGAGTTGCTCCAGGACTACGCGGCCAAAGAGGGCCTGGTCCGGGCGGCGTCGACCGCCCCCACCGAGGCGTCACCATCGGGCGAAGAGCCCGGAAGGGACGCGGGATGAGTTGCGGCAAGCCGCATGACGTGCCGTGCAGCGAGGTACTGGCGCGCTTGTACTACTACCTGGACGGGGAGATCGAGCACCAGGGCCACGACCAGATCCGCCAGCACCTGGACGAGTGCGGTCCCTGCCTGCGCGAGTACGGCCTGGAAGAAGCCGTGAAGCGCCTCGTGCACAAGTGCTGCGCCAGCGAGGCCGCGCCGAGCGAGCTCAGGGTCAAGGTGCTGGGCCGGATCCAGGCGGTGCGGGCCGAGCTCGAGATCACCGAGTACCGGGTCGACTAGCGGCCCCCGCGCCCGGTGATCGCGGGCTGACCTGGAAGGTCCCGGAAGGTCCCGGTATGCGGCCGGGTCCCGGATCGCCGCGCTGATCATCGTTCATCCGCTCTGGCCGGCAGCCGTCTGTGGCGCAATGATTACGCATTGCATTGGGCCGTGTACATATTGCGCCTGTTGTGGCTCAGGCCTACGCGGAAGCGTTCGGTCGCGTTACTCTGAGTGCCGGCGCCGGCCGGCGCATTTCGCTACTCGCATGTTGCGGCGCGGCGCCCGGCCGGCCGTCCGGGGCGCAGGGCACGTCGATCGAGGTTGCTGAGGGCCGGTCATGGGCAGGGTCTCGCGGGCTGCGTGGATCTACATCGCGGCGGTCGTGATAGCGGCCGCCTCGGTTGTCGCGCCCCGGCTCTCCGGCCGCCCGATGAGCGCCAGCTGGTGGATGGCGCTCGGCGTGATCATGCTGCTGTTCCTGATCTGCGATTCCACCCCGACGCCGCTGGCCGCGCGCCAGTCGGCCTGGTCGCCAAGCTCGTCGGCCACCCTGGCCGCCGTCGTGCTGCTCGGGCCGGTCGGCGCGGCCCTGGTCGGGGCGGTGTCGGTGCTGAGCCTGCGGCGCAACCTGCTCCTGGCCGAGCGGGTGTTCAACGGCGGGATGTACGCGGTGTCCGGGTTCGCCGCGGGCGAGGCGTTCGTCGCGCTCGGCGGTACCGTCGGCCTGCCCCGCCCGGCGGACTTCCCGGCCATCGTCTGGCCGTTCGCGGCCGCTGCCGCCGCGCACGTGTTCGTGAACATCGGCCTCATGTGGGGAGTGCTGCAGCTGACCCGGCACGAGGGCCCGCTGCCGCGCCGGACCCAGCTCGAGTCCAGCGTGCCGCTGCTGCTGGCCTCGGACCTGGGCTATGCCGCGCTCGGCCTGGTGATCGCGGCCCTGTGGACGGTGATGGGCCCGTTCGCGGCCGCCCTCGTGCTCGTCCCGCTGTTCGTGGCCCGCTGGGCCATGGGCCAGTTCGCGGAGCAGCAGCGCGCGTACGCGGCCACCATGGCGGCCCTGTGCCAGGCGGTGGAGACCAAGGATTTCTACACCCGCGGCCACAGCGAGCGGGTGTCCCGCGGATCGGCCATGATCGCGCGCCAGATCGGCATGCGCGCGGACCGGGCCGAGGCCATCAGGTTCGCTGGCATGCTGCACGACGTGGGCAAGCTGGGGGTGCCCACCAAGGTGCTGCAGAAGACGGGCCCGCTGACCGAGGAGGAGTTCGCCGCCATCCAGTTGCACCCGATGCGCGGCCTGGAGATCGTCCGTGAGATCGGCTTCCTCAACGAGGCCCTGGCCGGGATCATGCACCACCACGAGAAGATCGACGGAACCGGGTACCCGATGGGGTTCGCCGGCGATGAGATTCCTGAGTTCGCGCGGATCATCGCCGTGGCGGACGCGTTCGACTCGATGACCTCGACCCGCTCCTACCGGGCCGCCCGGCGGATGAGCGAGGCCATCGAGGAGCTGCGCAAGGGCGCGGGCACGCAGTTCGATCCCGCCCTGGTCGAGGCGTTCATCGCCGCGCTGCGCCGGGACGGCTGGCGGCTGCCCGAGCGCGCCCCGGCGCCGGTCGACCGGCAGACGGTCACCGCGCAGGACCACGACGACCCGACCGCGCCGCTGCGGGTCATCGAGAGCTACTGACCACACTGACCGGGGGAGGATCCGGTGGCGATTCGCCAGGCCGACGATCGGCTGCCCTCGTGGCAGGCCATGGACTCGGGCCGGCTCCTGCTGCTCGCCGCGGTCGGGATGATGGTGGTGGCCGCCGTGGCCCACACCGCCGCCGCCCGGGTCACCAGCCCGCAGACCGCGATCGCGTTCGGCTCGGTCGTCGCCATCGGGGAGCTGCTCAGGCTCGCGCAGCCCGGCGGGCGGGAGGCGGCGCCGATCGCGACGGCGGCCGCGCTCGCTTACGCGCTGCTGCTGCGGGTGGGCGCGCTGCCGCCCGGCCAGCCGATCCCGCGGGTGGCCGCGCTGCAGGTCATCACCGTCACCGCGGTCGGCATGACGGTCGGCGCGCTGCCGCACATCGCCGCGGGCCGCCCGGCCGGGCTGACCGGGATGGCGACCCGGCTGGTCGGGGTGGCCTGCGTGGCGTTCGCGTTCCGGCCGATCGCGGGCGCGAACATCATCAGCGGCCCCGGCCACTGGTGGATCGCGTTCATCGTGATGACCGTCCTGGTCATCGTCGGCTGGCTGGCCGAGGCCATGATCGGCGCGCTGATCAGGGCGGATGACCTCGGGGCGCGGTTCTCCGTGGCCCTGTGGGACGAGATGCGGACGCAGCTGCCGCTCGGCGCCGCGGTCGGCGTCTCGGCGATGATGATCACCTTCGCGGCCGAGGTCATGGGACTCACCGAGCTCGCGGTGTTCCTGGGGCCGCTGCTGGTCACCCAGGTCGCCTTCCGCCGCTACTCCGGCATCCAGGCCACGTACCTGCAAACCGTGCGGGCGCTGGCGAGGGTCACCGAGGTGGGCGGCTACGTCGAGAGCGGCCATTCCCGCCGGGTCAGCAGGCTCGCGGTGGCCGTCGGCCGTGAGCTCGGGCTGGCCGAGCCGGACCTGCTGCACCTGGAGTACGCCGCGCTCATGCACGACATCGGGCAGCTCGCCCTGCCTGACCCGATCCCCGGCGGGGCGACCGTGCTGGTCTCCCGGGAGGACCAGCGGCGCATCGCCGAGCTGGGGGCCGAGGTGATCAGGAAGGCCGGGGTGCTCGATCAGGTGGCCGAGCTGGTGCGCTGCCAGAGCTGGCCCTACCGGGGCCACGACCCCGAGCCGCCGGTGGGCAGCCGGATCATCCGGGCCGCCAACGCGTTCGATGACCTGGTCGGCGGGTCCACCGACCGGGACCGCAGCGCCGCCGCCCTGGAGCGGCTGCGGCTGGACGCGGCCGAGTACGACCCCGGCGTCGTCGAGGCGCTCACCGAGGTCGCCGGGAAGCGCCTGGCCAGCCGCCTGGAGTAGGCTGCCCGGCGTGCTCGAATCGGTGCTGGTCGCCAACCGGGGCGAGATCGCGCGCCGGATCATCGGCACCCTGCGCCGGATGGGGATCAGGGCGGTCGCGGTCTACTCCGACGCCGACTCGGGCCTGCCCTACGTCCGGGAGGCCGACGAGGCGGTGGCGATCGGCGCCCCCCCGGCGCTGAGCAGCTATCTCGATGCCCGGGCGGTGCTGGCGGCGGCCCGGCAGACCGGGGCGGAGGCGGTCCACCCCGGCTACGGGTTCCTGGCCGAGCACGCCGAGTTCGCGGTGGCCGTGGTCGAGGCCGGCCTGACCTGGGTCGGCCCGCCGCCCGCGGCGATCGCGCAGATGGGTAACAAGATCAACGCCAGGAACCTCATGGAGCAGGCCGGCGTGCCGGTCGCCGCCGGCACCAGGGAGCCGGTCGAGGACGTGGCCGCCGCCGTCGCCGAGGCCGGCCGGATCGGCTATCCGGTGATGATCAAGGCGGCGGCCGGGGGCGGCGGCATCGGCATGAGCGCCGCGGCGAACGAGGCCGAGCTGCGCGCGGGCTTCGCGACCGCCCGGTCGCGGGCGGAGCGGTTCTTCGGCAACCCGGCCATCCTCCTGGAGCGCTGCATCGAGCAGGCCCGCCACGTCGAGGTGCAGATCCTGGGGCTGAACGACGGCCGGGTGCTGACGCTCGGCGAGCGGGACTGCTCGGTGCAGCGGCGGCACCAGAAGGTGGCCGAGGAGACCCCGTCGCCGGGGGTCACGCCGGACTTGCGGGCCCGGATGCTGGCCGCCGCGGTCCGGGCCGGCGAGGCCGTCGGCTACCGCGGTGCCGGCACGGTCGAGTGCCTGGTGGACGTCGTGAGCCAGGACTTCGTGTTCCTGGAGATGAACGCCAGGATCCAGGTGGAGCACCCGATCACCGAGATGGTGACCGGCATCGACCTGGTGGAGCAGCAGCTGCTGATCGCCGGAGGCGGCGACGTGAGCTTTCCGCCGCCGCCGGTGCGCAGCACCGGGCACGCGGTCGAGCTGCGGATCTACGCGGAGGACCCGGTCCGGTTCCTGCCCAGCCCGGGCGTGATCACGGAGTGGGCCGAGCCGTCCGGCCCCGGCGTCCGGGTGGACGCGGGCTACACGGCTGGCAACGAGGTGACGCCGTTCTACGACCCGCTGCTGGCCAAGCTGTGCGTGCACGGGGCCGACCGCGCCGAGGCCCTGCGCCGCGCCCGGGCGGCCGTGGCCGGCTTCCGCATCGGCGGGCTAAAGACTAACCTCGCATTCCACGCCGAGCTGCTAGACAGCGACGAATTCGCCAGCGGCCGCTATGACACCTCCGTGGTCGCCCGGCTCCGGTCCTGACCGGCGCTTGACGGCACAATGATGGGTGGCACGGCCTGCGGCGGTGATCGCCGGGGCGCTGACGCGAGGAGGTAACGCGTGACCGAAGTCCGCGCGGAGATGGTAGCCAACGTGTGGCAGGTCGTGGCGTCCGAGGGTGATTCCGTGGCGGATGGCGACACGCTGGTCATCCTGGAGTCGATGAAGATGGAGATCCCGGTCCTGGCCGAGGGCCCCGGCACCGTCACCAAGCTCGCCGTGGCCGAGGGCGACGTGGTCCAGGAGGGTGACCTCATTGCCGTCATCGAGTGATTCGCCGAGCGCGCCCGGCCGCGCTGGCGCCGGCGCCGGGCCGGTGCTGCCCGTCGGGCTGCGGGCGAGCGTGCGCGCGGTCGTCACCGAGGCCGACACGGCCGACGCGATGGGCAGCGGTGACGTGCCCGTGCTGGCCACCCCGCGGCTGCTGGCGCTGGCCGAGGCGGCGGCCGTCGCGGCCACGGCGCCCCAGCTCGCCCGCGGGCTCACCACGGTGGGGACCTCGGCGTCCCTGGAGCACCGCCTGGCTAGCCCGCCGGGCGAGGAGATCGACGTGGAGGCCGAGCTGACCGAGGTCGACGGGCGGCGGCTGGTGTTCAGCTTCATCGCTCGCGTCGCCGACATCGACGAGGACGTGGTCATCGGGGCCGGGACGGTCGAGCGGGTGGTGCTGGACCGGGCGCGCTTCCTGGCCCGGACTCAGAAGCCGGCGGTGGATCGCGGGTAGGCGTCCCTGGGATCGGTGGCGACGTTGACCAGGTACGGCGCGCCGGAGTCGAACGCCCGGCGCAGGGCCGGGCCGATATCGCCCGGCCGCCGCACCAGTTCCCCGGCCCCGCCCAGCGCGGCGACCACCTGGTCGTAGCGGCACTGCGGCTGCAGGTCGGCCGCGACGTCGTAGCCGTACAGCGCCTGCATGGGGTACTTCTCCAGCCCCCAGATGCCGTTGTTGCCGCAGATCATCACCACCGGCAGCCGGTGCCGGACCAGGGTGTCGGCGTCCAGCAGCGAGAACCCGGCCGCGCCGTCCCCGAGCAGCAGCACCACCTGGGCGGACGGGCGCGCGAGCCGGGCGGCGATCGCGTACCCCAGGCCGGAGCCCAGGCACCCGTACGGCCCGGGATCCAGCCAGCCTCCGGGGCGCCGGGGCTCGACGTATTTGCCCGCGTAGGAGACGAAGTCACCGCCGTCCCCGATCACCACGGCGTCGGCGTCGAGGACCTTCGCCAGCTCGCCGTAGATCCGCAGGGGGTGGACCGGCTCGGCGTCGCTGCCGAGCAGCAGCGCGTCATCGGCCATGGCCTGATCGCGGGCGGACTGCAGTCGGCGCAGCCAGCCGGCCTCCCCGCCGGCGTCCCAGGACCGGGCCGGCCCGGTCGCCGGGCCCGGGCTCGCCGCGCCGGCCAGCCCGCTGAAGAACGCGGTCAGGTCGCCCGCCGCCGCGCCGGCCAGTTCCCGGTGCCCGGCGAGCTGCGACGGCGCGTCGGCCACGTGCACGACCTGTGCCGGGGGCGTCCCGTTCTTGCCGCCGAACTCGCCGTAGCCCAGCCGGAAGTCCAGCGGGGTGCCGGCCACGATGACCAGGTCAGCCTCGCCGAACGCGAGCCGCCGGGCCCGGGTGACGAGCAGCTCGTGCCCGGCCGGGAGGATGCCGCGGGCCTGCCCGTTGGCGATCACCGGCAGCCGGAGTTCCTCGGCGGCGAGCCGCGCGGCCTCCTCCGCCCCGTCCAGCCACACGTCCGAGCCGAGCACGAGCACCGGCCGGCTGGCCCGGGCGAGCAGGCGCGCGATCGCGTCGACGGCCCCGGGGTCGGGCTGGCCGGTGTCCCGGCGGGCCGCCGTGCCCTCATCCGGCGCCGGGCCGGGCTCCGCCGCGCCGAACAGCGCCTCCAGGCTCACGTCGAGAAAGACCGGGCCGCGGTGCGGGCTGGCGGCGAGCCGGAACGCCTCGTCAACCGCCGGGCCGACCCGCGCGCTCTCGTGCTCGGTCCACGCCCGCTTGGTGACCGCCTGGAGCAACGCCGGGTGGTCGAGTTCCTGCAGGCTGCCCGAGCCCCACCGGTAGTCGGGCGCGCGCCCGCCGATCACCACCAGCGGCGCGCCGTTGAAATGGGCGCTGGTGATCGCGCTCACGCTGTTGGTCACCCCCGGCCCGGCCGTGACCGCGGCCAGTCCCGGGGTCCGGGACAGCCGGCCGGTGGCCTCGGCGGCGAACACCGCGGTCTGCTCGTGCCTGACGTCCAGGATCCGCATCGGCGGGTCCGCCTTGACGGCCCCGTCGTAGAGGGGGAAGACATGCAGGCCGGAGAGCGTGAACATGGTCGCCGCGCCGTGCCGGCGTGCCGCCGCCACCGCGTGCACGCCGCTGTGCGGCGCGGGGGGTCCGGTCTCGTCCTCGGCCATGCGGCGACGTTACCAGCTGGTAGTCGGGGCCGCGCGGGCCGGATGCGATGATGGCGGGATGCCGACGCTCACCGACCTCGCGCTCCGCCAGGCTGGCCTGGCCGAGGCCGACGTCGACTGGCTGCACATGCTGCTGTCTGACTGGCAGCTCCTGGCCGACCTGTCCTTCGCCGACCTGGTGCTGTGGGCCCAGTTGCGGGACGGGTCCGGCTGGGTGGCGCTGGCCCAGATCCGCCCGGTGACGGCGCCCACGGCCATTCCCGACGACATTGTCGGGTCGGTGCGCCCGGCCGGCGCGCGGCCATTCCTCGACGTGGCCATGCAGGAGCGGCGGATTTGCCGGGAGGGCGACCCGGAATGGACGACCGGGGTGCCGGTGCGCCACGAGACGATCCCGGTCACCCGCGACGGCCGGGTTATCGCGGTCATCGAGCGGTCCACCAACCTGTCGGCCGCGCGCACCCCGAGCCGGATGGACCTCGCCTACCTGCGGGCCGCCGACGACCTGGCCCAGATGGTGGCGGCCGGCATTTTTCCCCGCCCCGGCGAGCAGCCGACGCTGGTCCGGTCGCCGCGGGTGGGGGACGGGATGCTGCGGCTCGGCCGGTCGGGCCGGGTCACCTACGCGAGCCCGAACGGGCTGTCGGCTTACCGCAGGCTCGGCCTCACCGCGGACCTGGTGGGGGCGGAACTCGGCCCGCTGACCGCGCGGCTGTGCGTGAACGGCGGGCCCCGCGACGACTCACTGATGCTGACCGCCAGCGGCCGGGCGCACATGGAGACCGAGGTGGAGGGCAACGGCTCGGTGGTTCAGCTGCGGGCCATCCCGCTCGTGGTCGGTGGCCTGCGCTCCGGTGCGCTGATCCTGCTCAGGGACGTCACTGAGCTACGGCACCGGGAGCGGGAGCTGATCACCAAGGACGCCACGATCAGGGAGATCCACCACCGGGTCAAGAACAACCTGCAGACGGTCGCCGCGCTGCTGCGGCTGCAGGCGCGCAGGCTCAAGGCGCCGGAGGCCCGGACCGCCCTCCAGGAGGCGGTGCGCCGGGTCGGGTCGATCGCCATCGTTCACGAGACGCTCTCGCACGCCCCGGACGAGATCGTCGACTTCGACGACATCGCCGGGCGGGTGGCGATGATGGCCGCTGAGGTGTCCGCGCCCGAAGCCCGGGTCAAACCGGGCCTGTCCGGGAAATTCGGGCTGCTGCCCGCCTCCGTCGCGACCCCGCTGGCCCTGGTCCTGACCGAGCTGCTGCAGAACGCGCTCCAGCACGGCCTCACCCGCCCGACGGGCACCGCCCTGGGCGGGAAGCTAGAGGTCACCGCGCAACGCCGCAACGGGCAGCTCACGGTCACCGTGACCGATAACGGCGTGGGGCTGCCGGAGAACTTCGACCTGACCTCAACCGCCAGCCTGGGCCTGCAGATCGTGCGCACGCTCGTGGTCGCCGAACTGGGCGGGCGCCTCGAGGTCTCACCGCAGCCGGGCGGCGGGACCCAGGTCCTGGTCGAGGTGCCGGTGCTGCTTCCCGGCAACGCCGCCGACGGCGCGGCCGCACCGCGGGACCTGGCCTGACCCGCGGCCGCCCGGCGGCCGGCGCGTGGCGCGCCAGGCCCCGGCGTCAGGCGTGCGCCCGCGCCCTGACCCGGGCGGACCGGCGCTTGAGCGCGCGGCGCTCATCCTCGCTCAGCCCGCCCCAGACGCCAGAATCCTGGCCGCTGTCCAGGGCCCACTGCAGGCATGGCTCCATCACGGCGCAGCGCTGGCAGACTTGTTTGGCCTCGTCGATTTGCAGCAGTGCGGGACCCGTGTTTCCGATCGGGAAGAACAGCTCCGGATCTTCGTCACGGCAGGCGGCGTGATGACGCCAGTCCATGAGGTCCACTCCTCTGTGAGGTCGGGGCCGTGGCCGGGCCCCGTAGCCTCAGTCGCGCTTGTGAACGCTTTCACGAGCTATGCCGTATGCCGGGACCTACTAAGTTCCCGAACCTGAGAGTCATAATCGAAGACTTGCGTCTTGACCGGCTCCCAGGCGAGGCCGTTGGGTCACAGCGGTACACAACCCGCCCGGCAGGACGCATGGCTGGTGCGCCGCTCGCCAGGAGCGTTATAACCCTCTCAAGGTCGGCGATGAACCGCAAGAGGCTTTGGCAAAGGTTCGGACGGATTTCAGTGTCAGATGAGTCACATTGCGGGTATGGAGCGTTGATGGCGGTCGCGCGGCGCCGGGAACGGCGCCGGCGTCGCTGCCGCGGGCGCGGCGATCTACGCAATGACCCGCAAGGCATCCGGTACCGACCGGAACCTGACGCATTCGCACTCGCCCATGTACTCGCCGTCGACCTGGAAGGCGACCGGCCGGACGGATCTCAGGGTCAGCTCGCCCTGGTCGTGCAGGGTCAGGACGCTGCGTCCGTGCGGGGGCCGGTCGGCCGAGAGCATCTGCCGCAGGGTGCGGACGATGCTCACGCTCCGCAAGCTGCGCAGCGCGAAAAGGTCGAGGCCGGTGTCGAACGCCGCTTGCGGGCTGGTGTAGACGGGCCTGCGGCCGAGATATGTCCAGGGCGAGGTATTGGACACGATGCCAAGGAAAAGCGGGCCGGCCGGGGCATGCCCGCTGCGTTCGAGCGTGAGGGCGGGATGCCGGCGGTCGGTCACCCGGAAGTACTGGCGCACGGTCATCCGCACGTAGAGGGCGGTGGTGGCCGTGCGTCCCCGTGCCCGGTGGCCGTCGACCGCCCGTACGACCTCGGCGTCGAGGCCGAGGCCGGCGTTGAACGTGAAAAACCGGTCGCCCGCCAGGCCCAGCCCGATGGTGCGGTACCGCCGGTCGGCCAGCCACTGGAGTACCTGCCCCGCCGCGTCCACCGGATCGGCGGGCATGCCCACGGCCCGGGTGAACACGTTCGCGTTGCCGCCGGGCAGCGCCGCGAGCGCCGGGCGGTCGGCGGCGCTCCCGTTGGCCGGGCCGCCGGGCGCGGCCGCGCCGGGGGCTGCCCCGCGGTCGGCCTCCGCGCCGCCGCCCGCGCCGCCGCCGAGGATCCCGTTGACCGCCTCGTTGACCGTGCCGTCGCCGCCCAGCGTGAGCACCAGCCCGAAACCGTCGCGGCGGGCGGCAGCCGCCAGGCTGGTGGCGTGGCCCCGGTAGCGTGTCTCCACGACCTCAAGCTCGACGGCGGACGACAGCGCCCGGGCGATAACATCCCGCCGGAGCCGGGTCGTGGAGGTGGCGTGTGGGTTCACGA
>Ga0335079_10006949_pt1 | contig 12907 bp, 8 predicted proteins | sample Lox_Sample_33_FD_206719 | JGI IMG/M metagenome (GOLD analysis project Ga0335079, IMG submission 206719) | Soil microbial communities from Loxahatchee National Wildlife Refuge, Florida, United States - Lox_Sample_3.3 | ecosystem: Environmental > Terrestrial > Soil > Wetlands | place: USA: Florida... | reverse complement strand
CTCTGCAAATCCGCTCCAGGCAACGTGGCGACGTACGTCAGAACGGGGACTGAAATCGCCCGCAGGGCTCCTCCCGCGCTTGGGTCGTTATAGTAAATGGTTTGAGCAGATTGTACGGGGATGAAGGTTACGGGCGAAATGGAGCGGATGTCGTAGCCTCGAAGGTCGTTTTCACCACCCAGATAGAACCGGTTGTACGGCGGAATTTCCTTCCCGCCATACCCATTAATAAAAGCTGTCTGGGTATGGAAGGCGAGGACGTTTCGTTTGTGGTTTACGGAATGGAAGTATTTCCACTCGAAAACGTTCGTGAACGTGTTGACGTTTCCGCCCAGTGGGCCGCCCTGGAGAGACAAAGAATAGAGATAGCTCTTCCCTCGGGTGGGATTGACTGGATTGTCTACGGAATTGAAGCTGATCGAGGGAGTCAGGGTGCTCGCGACGATGCCATTCAGTGCGCTGGGGCCAGCTACCGCTTGATACTGCAAGGTGGTGAAGAGCAGGGTGGATGCCTGATTGAAAGCGGTGATGTTGGTCCGTGAGAGACCGTAGGTAATGCCGACACGCGTAAATGAAAATCTCCTCAGCGGATAACTGGCGAAAACGGTGAAACCCGTGCTGTCCTGATTGTAGTCCTGGATATATTGCGGATTGATGCTGACAGACTGGCCGTAGAGCAGCGCTTCTTGCTGTGCCTGATTAAAGCTGTAGCGGCTTGAGAACAAAGTGAACCCGGTGCTAATGGGCCGGTCAAAGAGATAGGGCTCCGTAAATCCAAACATGAAACTTCGGCTCAGGCTGCCGAACTGCGCCGAAAAAGTCAGGGTTTCTCCCAGGCCGAGAAAGTTGTTGGTCTGGTAGGTGAGCCCGATGAAGCCGCCTGCCAGCCCGCTGACTCCACCCTGCAAGCCAATGGATTGTTTGCCCTTTTCCTTCAGTTTCAGGTCTAGATCTACTGTGTGATCCTTGGTGTTCCTGCGAATTTCGACAGACTTATCCGCTTCGATTTTATCGAAATAGTCGAGCTGGTTGAGGCGGAGGATGCTGATTTCCCAGGCCCGCTTATTGAAAAGCTGACCTTCATCAATGAGAAGCTCGCGGCGGATGACTTTATCGCGCGTGGTGGTGTTGCCGGAGAACTCGATGCGATGAACGTAATACTGGCTCTGCTCGTCGAAGCGCAGGGTGAGATTGATGACCTTCTTCGTGTCGTCAATGTCGAAATCCGGCTCGGTCGTGAAATCAATGAATCCGTATTCCCCATAGATGCTCGTGTAGTCCTTCAAAGCCTTCCGCAGCTTATCGGTCGCGAAGATATCTCCGGGCTTCAAGGGGAAAACACTCTTGAGTTTGTCCACGTTTAGAGAGAGCGACTTGTCGGGATCGGCGCTGACGATCTTCAGCGTGCCCATGTGGTACTGCTCGCCCTCTTCGATCGGGATGGTGATGTTCACGGCCTTCCCGTGAGTTTTTCCCATCATTGGCATGCCCATGCGGTGCCCCGTCGTATCCACGTTTTCGATGATCGGGTCCTTGACCAGTACGCGGAAGTAGCCGCTGTCCTGGTACAACCCGCGGATGCCGACTTCGAGATCTTCGTTGAGCTTGTCGCGATCGAATGTTTTCGACATGACAGGAATTTCAAAGAAATAAAGTGGTATGGCATAGGGCCGGTCATTGCGCATTGCGCGGATGAGTTTGCGGTCACTGAAGGCGTGATTGCCGGTGAATTTGATTTTTCCGACTTTAACTTTTGGACCTTCCTGAATTTTGAAAATCAAGATGACGGCATTGCTCGACGCAATCCGTTCGTATTCCGGAGTGACTTTCGCGAATTGTCGTCCATGCTCGCCGAGCAATTCCTGGATTACCACCTCTGCTTTTTTGATTTTTGTCGGATCGAACTGGCTTTCCACGGTGAGTCCGACTTTGCGGTCCTTGAAACGGTCCAATATGTCTGATTCTGAAATGGAGTGGATTCCTTCGTAGCGGATCCGGCGGATGATCGGACGCTCTTTTAATTCGAAGATGACGATCTTTTCACCGGGTTTGTCCGGAGAATCCTCGACACGCAGCTTGATGTCCTCAAAAAACTGCGTATTCCAAAGCGCCTGGAAATCCCGGCGCAAAGATTCCGGGTTGTAAACGTCACCCGGGCGGCTAAAGATGCGCGCCTGCAAGGTGTCATTGCGCACGCGCCGATTTCCTACGAATTCGATACGCTCAATGATAGAAGGTTGGCCAGCGGCGGCCTGCTGCTGTTCCGAAGGAGCCTGGCCGGAGCTAAGTGAAGATTCGCCGGTGATCAGGTTCAGAGTTTCCGATAAAAGATAAACTTTGGGAGACGTAGGGGCAGCCGCAATGCGGTTCGCATCGGCAGCGGCGGACGGAACGCTCGCGAGTAACGCAATCATTACCGCGGGCCACATCCCCCTTGCCGGAGAAACGCAAAACGGAGAACAAAGTTTTCTTGAAGCGGCCGTGAAAGCCTTCACAGCCGCGCCCCCAAACCCAAGTTGACCTTCTCCTGCCGGACCTGGTAATGGCCGGCCGTGCGAAACCCTTGATCGGTGCCAGATTAAGCCGAGATAGGGTACACGTGTTGGTGTCAGATTCGCTAGTGGATGACCGGGGTTGCCTCACCGACGGGTCGGAACGCGAGGCCCTCTCCCCCGACGTAGATCTGCAACGTCGCTGGCCTCTGTATTCCACCCTGAATGAGAGCTTCCGAGAGCGGATCCTCCACATACTTTTGGAGGGCCCGGCGCAGCGGCCGCGCCCCATAACTGCGGTCCGCACACGTTTTCTCGAGAATCCACTGGCGCGCTTCGGGTGATAAAACCACTTGCACTTGACGGTGGATCAGCGTGTCGTTCAACTGCCCGACGAGCAGATCAATGATCCGGAGCAAGTCTTCGTCGCCGAGCGGGTTGAAAATGATCACCTCGTCCAATCGGTTCAAGAATTCCGGATTGAACGCCCGCCTCACTTCATTCATCACCAATTCTTCCATGGAGCGTTGCCCTGCTTCATCCGCGCCGCCCTGGAAACCGATGCTGGTGCGCTTCTGCAGGTGCCGCGCGCCAAGATTGGAAGTCATAATAATGATGGTGTTCCGAAAATCAACTGTATTGCCCAAACCGTCGGTCAACTGTCCGTCTTCAAATACCTGCAGCAGGATGTTGAAAACGTCCGGGTGCGCCTTTTCGATTTCGTCGAGCAGGATGACCGAATAAGGCGTACGCCGGACACGCTCGGTGAGCTGTCCGCCTTCTTCGTAACCGACATAGCCTGGAGGCGCTCCGATCAGTTTGGATACGGAATGCTTTTCCATGAATTCCGACATGTCAAAACGGACAAGGGATTTTTCCGATCCGAAAAGAAATTCGGCCAGACGCCGCGCCACTTCCGTCTTGCCGACCCCGGTCGGGCCAAGGAAGAAAAAGCATCCCACGGGACGTGCGGGAGACTTCAATCCGGCGCGGCTGCGCCGGATCGCGCGAGCCAGCGCGGTGATGGCTTTGTCCTGGCTGATCACGCGCTTATGTAGCTCGGGCTCGATGCGCAGGAGCTTCTGCTGTTCGTCTTCCTTGATCGAAGTGACGGCGATGCCCGTCCAGCGCGCGACGACTTCCTCGATATCTTCGCGCGTGACCACTCCCGTGGTCGCGTCATCGAGTTTGTAGCGATCGCGCAAAGACCGCAGATTTTCCTTTTCCTTGCGTTCCTCTTCGGAATAGAAGCGCGCCTTTTCGAATTCATGCGCAGCAATGGCGCTTTCCATCCGGTGGGTGATGAATTTCACGCGCTTTTGCACTTCTCCGACTTCTTCGGGGACCGTAGCCTGACGCAGCTTTACGCGCGCGCCCGCTTCATCAATCAAATCAATCGCCTTGTCCGGCAGGAAGCGGTCCGGTATGTAGCGGTTTGAGAGATACACGGCATAGCGGAGGGCTTCTTCGGTGTAGGAAACGGCATGAAATTTTTCGTACCGTTCGCGCACTCCGTTCAAAACCAATACGGCCTCTTCCTCATTCGGAGCCGGAACCTTCACAGCTTGGAAGCGGCGCTCGAGCGACCGATCTTTTTCAACCGATTTGCGGTATTCGCCCGGGGTGGTTGCGCCGATGCACTGAATTTCGCCGCGCGAGAGCGCCGGCTTCAAAATATTCGCGGCATCCAGGGAACCTTCCGCCGATCCCGCTCCGACCAGGGTGTGCAATTCATCTATAAACACGATGGAGTTCTGGCTCTCCATCAATTCCTTCATGATGGTTTTCAGCCGCTCTTCAAATTGCCCGCGATATTTTGTTCCGGCCACGATCAGGGAAAGATCAAGGGAGAGAATGCGCTTGTCGGCAAGGAACGGAGGCACATCTCCGTCCGAGATGCGCTGCGCCAGACCTTCCACGATGGCGGTCTTGCCCACACCAGGTTCGCCGATCAGCACGGGATTGTTCTTTGTCCTGCGGCACAGAATCTGAACGACGCGCTCCACTTCGTTCTCGCGTCCGACGAGAGGGTCAAGCTGGCCCTCCCCCGCAGCCTGAGTGAGGTCACGGCTGAATTCCGCCAACAGCGAAGTCTCCTTGGGCCTCGCCGCAGGGGTCTTTTCCCCTGTCGTGCGCGCAAGCTCCTCACGAAGTGCTGAGAGACGCAGCCCGCGCTCCATCAGAATTTCCGCGCCGAAGCACTTTTCTTCGCGCAAAATTCCGAGAAGCAGATGTTCCGTCCCAACGTGCCGCACTCCGAGGCGTTCCGCCTCTTCCGCCGCCATGTTCAGGATACGTTTGCATTCCGCGCTGAGCGGAACTTCAACCGAAGTGGAGATGCGTTCGCGAATCGTGATGCGCGCTTCGATCTCCTTGCGGATGGACTCGATCGAACCTTGCTGCCGCAGAACGCGGCTGGCCAGCGCCTTGTCCTCACGCATGAGTCCCAGCAGCAGGTGCTCCGTCTCGATGTACGGGCTGCCGTACTGGCTGGCTTCGTACCGCGCAAAGAAGATGACGCGCCGCGCTTTCTCTGTGTAGCGTTCGAACACGATTAGCTCGCTTCTCCCTGTGGGACCCCGCCCGCAGCGGCTCCGCCTTGTTGGGAAGGGGCTGAAGCCATACGGGTTCGCAGAACGCCGTGTTCCAAACCTACGACGCGGTCGCACTTTGCGGCGAGCGCCAGATTATGCGTCGCAATCAGCGACGTCAGCTGGTGCTCCCGGTGCAAGCGCTCGATCAGTTCGAACACGGCCCAAGCATTCTGCTCGTCCAGATCTCCGGTGGGTTCATCCGCCAGCAGCACTCTTGGCCCAGTGACGAGCGCCCGGGCAATTGCCACGCGCTGCTGCTCCCCTCCGGAAAGCTCCCCTGCGCGGTGATTGGCCCGATCCTCCAGACCGACCTTGGCAAGCCAGGACCGCGCCGTTTCCAGCGCCGTCGAAATAGACTCGCCCCGCAGCAGCAACGGCATCGCTACATTTTCGGCCGCCGTAAAATCCGGCAACAATTGGTGCCGCTGCCACAAAAATCCCACGGCGCGATTCCGAAAATCCGCGAGCGCCGCTTCATTCCGAGTTTCAATGAGTTTCGAATCGAAGTATATAGCACCGCTCGTTGGCGTGTCTAGCGCCGCAAGTAAATGCAGCAAAGTGCTCTTCCCAGCTCCCGAGGGCGCGACGATCGCTACCATCTCGCCTTCGCTCAGCCGCAAATTCGCCTCTTGCAAAACGTTTATGCTGCGCTCGCCCATTCCATAAGTTTTCTTGATTTCTCGAGCTTCCAACACAATTCCCGCGACTCCCCGCTCGCTTTTCCCCGCTTGATCTGTCGTTGTGCTCGACTTGGGAACCCTATCTGTCATTCCATTTTCGTCCTGCTTGCCCGTTTCCACACTGATTGCAAATGGTTCTGTTCAATTGGATGCAGGGGAGCAATTCCAAGCCCACATCCACTCTGTGGACCTGAACTTCCGGTGCGCGCAAACGCCCATGAGCTTTCCTCTTTTAGCCCACAGGTTGCCCCTGCGTCTTCCGCGGCCCAATGAGCCTTTTTGGTTCGATTCTAATCGTCTTAATTTCAACAACATTCGGGTGGGGTTCGGTAACACACCCAGCGTGAGGATAGCGCCGGGCTTATCCCACCTGCCTCGTATCGTAAGTAGGTGCAAACTTCGGGCCAAACGTCATACCATTTTGCGAGCGAGTGTGGCCAGGTATCTTCATTCAAATCGAAGGATTTCCACGGGCAACAGCCGCGAGGCCGCGCGCGCAGGAACAATGGTCGCCGCCGTTGCAATTCCCATGGACACCATCGTAATCCATAATCCATCCCACCAACTCGGATGGAATGGCACATAGGGCACGGCGTAGACCTGCGGATCGAGCGGAATCAAATGATAAGAGCCTGCAACCCAGGTAAAGAGATATCCGATCAGTAGGCCGATCACAGTACCAAGAGCCCCAACTGTGATTCCCTGCAACAAGAAAAGCGTGCGAATCTGTTCTCGCCTCGCCCCCATGGAGAGCAGCACGGCTATATCTTTCGTTTTGTCAGTAACCGTCATGGAGAGCACCACCAGAATATTGAGCCCGGCCACAAAGGTAATGAGCCCGATAAAGATGGCAGTTACCAGCTTTTCCAAATGCAGTGCGCGGAACAAGGCGCGGTTTTCTTCCATCCAGGTCGCAGTAGCATAACCCGTGCCCGCACGCTTCTGGATTTCCCGCGCGATTTCCGGCGCCTGATTGGGATTGAACAGCCGAAATTCCAGAACGTTCACGACGTCGCTGGCTCCGGCAAGAGCCTGCGCCGCGGACATTTTCATGAAGCACCAGTTCTCGTCATAATCGTAAAAGCCCGAATTGAAAACACCTGTCACTCGAAACCGGCGTGTCCGTGGCAATAGCCCGAAGGGAGTCAGTCGGCCTTGCGGGCTCGTCAGAGTGACATAGTCTCCCGGAGAAATTTTCCAGTCCGCGGCAAGTTGCTGGCCAATAATGAGCGCGTCAATCCCGTCCTTGTCCTCCGAGAAGTCCAGTTTGCCCGCCACGATGCGCCGGAGCGCTTCATCGCTTTTTTCTTCCGGCTGCGGCTCGATACCTTTCGTGACTACGCCTCGCGAAGCCGCGCCGAAGGTCATCAGCACGGTTGCGTAAACGGCAGGTGTGACCGACTTCACGCCGGGTATCGTGGAGAGCTCTTTTGCCATTGCGTCGTAATCATGGATTTCGGCCGACCCCGGACGAGTCAGGGAAATATGGGCAGTGACGCCCAGCAACCGGTCCTGAATTGTTTCCCGGAATCCCGTGTTCATCGCCAGCGCGATCACCAGAGTCGCCACTCCAGCGGCTACTCCAAACACGCTAAAGGCGGTTACCAGGCGAAGGACAGCAGGGCGGTTCGGCGAACGCAGGTACCGCTTGGCCACGAACCATTCAAGTCGCATTGTTGGAAGGATACGTCACACACCCGGCTCTTCGGAAGCAACGGAATCATTTCCGGAGGCAGCCGGGCGGAGCAAGGGAAACAGGATTACGTCCCGGATGGAATGCGAGTCCGTTAGCAGCATCGTCAGGCGGTCAATTCCAATTCCTTCTCCGGCAGTCGGGGGCAGCCCGTGGCAGAGTGCACGAATGTAATCCACATCGAGGTGCTTGGGAACTTCCTCTCCGCCGCGGGCAATCTGCGCCCGGAAGCGTTTCTCCTGCTCATCGGGATCATTCAATTCAGAAAACCCGTTGGCTACTTCCATCCCCGCAATGTAGATCTCGAAGCGCTCCGTAAGCGAAGGGTCCTCCGGTTTCTGCTTGGAGAGCGGGGAGATATCGGTCGGAAAGTCATGAAGAATGGTCGGCTGAATCAGTTTGTCTTCTGCGATCGCTTCGAACAGCAATCCGGTCCATTCCCCGTCCGTAGGTGAGCCTTTGGCAAGGGCGATGGGCGCTCCGGCAGACTCTGCCCAAGCGTTATACTGCTCTGCCGCATTGCGAGGACCGCCGGGGACCGCCAATTGCTCGACCTCCGGACGGGTCCCTGCAGCCTGCGGCCAAAAATCGCGTATCGCTTGGCGCATCGTCAGCCGGCGCATCTTTCCGAAATCCAACTCAAGATCGCCATACTTCACCTTCGTTGATCCTGTAATCGCCACCGCGAGTTGCGCGAACAACTCCTCGTTCATCACCATTAGATCTTTATAGTTGCTATAAGCCTCATAGAACTCCAGCATTGTGAATTCTGGGTTGTGCTGAGTGGAGATCCCCTCATTCCGGAAGTTTCTGTTGATCTCGTAAACGCGGTCAAGGCCTCCCACAACCAGGCGCTTCAGGTACAGTTCCGGAGCGATCCGCAAATAAAGATTAATGTCCAGGGCATTGTGGTGAGTCACGAAGGGTCGCGCTGTCGCCCCTCCCGCAAGCGGCTGCATCATCGGCGTCTCGACTTCGGTATACCCGCGCGCGTCGAAAAATCTTCGCAATTCCTGTACCATCCGGGATCTTGTCAAAAACACCTGCCTCGATTTCTCGTTCGCGAGCAAATCCAGATACCGCTGCCGGTACCGCAACTCCACATCCGCCAAACCGTGCCATTTCTCAGGCAGGGGGAGCAGGGCTTTGGCAAGAAGCGTGAGTTTTTCCACCCAAATGGATAATTCCCCCGTTCTCGTGCGAAAAAGATGCCCCTGCACACCGATGAGATCTCCCAAATCCAACAGGTGGAACAGCGCAAACCCTTCTTCTCCAACGACATCCTTCTTTACATAGATCTGCACGCGCTTGCCGCTTCCCTGCAAATGGGCAAAGCCGGCCTTTCCCATTAACCGAAAAGAAACAATCCGTCCGGCGAGGCCAACCTCAACCTTTACCTCCTCCAGCTCTGCTGAGGAGCTCTTGGCGTACTTTTCCACCACTTCGGCTGGCGTCGCCGTCCACCGAAACTCATGCGGATAGGGGACCACCTTCATCGCTTGGATTTGCTCAAGCTTCTTTTTCCTCTGCTCGAACTGATCCTTTGGCTCAAATTCCAAGGTGAGAACCCTCCCTAAAAAGCAAGTGGCGAGTATAGCGGCCCATCCAAGCCTCTCGCAACAAACCCCTTCCCCCCGATACAGACTCTGGTATACTTGCCCGCCTTCGGGGGGATCCTGTGACTCGCCGCACCCAACCGCGTCGTGGCACAACTGTGAAGGATGATTGGCGCTCCTGGCTTTCCGAGCGCAAAGGTGAAGTCTTTCGGACCCGCCTCTTCGAGCTGGAAACCTCCTATGGCATGTTCAGCGTGGCTCTGAATGAAGCTTTCGAGCTTCATCACTGCGGCAGGGTGGCAAAATCCTGGCAAGCAGCCTGCGTCATTCCGGCCCTGTGCGACCGTTTGGTGCTTTCCCTTTCTGCCCTTCTCTTTGCAATGGAAGGTCATGCCAGGCACTACGGCACAGTGCCCAATGCAGCTCCGCTGGATGTAGCAAACTTTCGAGGCGCTCGCGGGCAGCGTCAAGCCCGGTTGAATAGCCTGGTCAGCCGTGTTTTGTTGACCGAGCGCTCTCAGTTTTTTCACAAGATTCACGCGCTGGAGGACATGGTTCACAGCCTGAATCAAGAGTTTTGCTCGGCTGCAGAGGATCTCGCCGGGGGAGCGTCCCAAAATCCGGCGCCTTTGTGGGAAACTCTGGACTCAGCCCATTTTGATCTGAATACTTGCCTTCGGGAGACGATTGTCATCCTCAAATCTTTCCTCATCGTGTTGCCCGAAGATCAGATCGGCATGTTCGATAAATCCGTGCGCACCTTGCAGCGCCCGCGCTCGCCAAATACCTCTTCGTCAGAATCCCTCGTCGGATGGTACCATCGTAGACGTACCGCTCAACTCGCGGGAAAATAGAGTCTCCCGCACGCCATTTCGTTTTCGCTTGTATGCCTCCGGGTAGATGTATTCCCTGCGTAGTCACATAGCGGACACTCGGCGCGGGAGCAGGACAACTTAAGGGGGACCCGGTGCATCCCAACGGGTGGATGCGCCGCGACTGGACCGTTGGCCCGAAAATCAACAAGCGAGCCGATGCCGGTGGCAGCGTTGCGAACGCCTGATTCACTGACGGAATCGGAAGCAATCCGTCGGGCGCAGGCGGGAGACGCCTCGGCTTTCGAGCATTTGTACCAGTTGCATAGCCGCCGCGTCTACGCTTTGTGCCTCAGGATGGTTGGGAATCCAGCGGACGCGGAGGATCTCATGCAGGAGGCTTTCCTGCAGCTCTTCCGCAAGATTGCAACCTTCCGGGGTGAATCGGCCTTCTCGACGTGGCTTCACCGCATGACGGTCAACGTCGTTTTGATGCGGTTGCGCAAGAAGTCCCTCCCTGCCGCCTCTCTTGAAGAGACGACTGAGCCGGATGACGAAACGGGTGGTCCGCGGAAGGACATCGGTGCGCCGGATTTGCGGTTGAGCGGCGCGGTGGACCGGGTCAATCTCGAACGTTCGATCGAGAAATTGCCTCCGGGCTATCGCACGATCTTTGTGCTGCATGATGTGCAAGGCTACGAGCACAACGAGATTGCGGATATTATGGGCTGCTCGGTCGGAAACTCGAAGTCGCAACTGCACAAGGCACGCACGAGATTGCGAGAGCTGTTGCAGGAAGAAGCGCGCAGCCTGGCGCGCCAGGAACGCCAGGTAGCGAAGGCGCAGAGCGGACTCCCGGAATGAGCTACAATGCTTTCATCCGGGGCTGTGGCGAACGATTGATTTCAGGTCCGCGCTAAAAGAGTTCGGGTACGAATGGGGAGCCGTGCAAAAGCGGCTCCAGCGGAGTAACAATACATGCAGTGCAAAGATGTGGAACTGGTCCTGGAACAGGATGGACTGCTGCCTGTTCCGGAAGCCGCGCGTGCGCACATTGCGGCCTGCGCCGCGTGCCGCGAGCTTGTCTCGGATCTCTCTGGAATCGTTTCTACTGCGCATACTTTGCCAGCGGAGGTAGAGCCTCCTGCCCGTCTCTGGCTGGCTTTGCGGACCCAATTGGAAGCGGAAGGAATCATCAAGAATCCAAGTCTTGTCTTAGAACACGGATTGGGATGGAAAAGTTTCGCGCGATTTTTCAGAGGCCGTGCTCTGGCCACGGCTGCCGCCGGCTTGCTGATCGCTGCCGCTGCTGTAGTTCAGTTATACCCCAGGAAGAGCGTGACCGACGTCCAAGTCACGCCCCAAGTCCCTGATCCTTACGCCCAAACCGCACTTACCCTGGACCAGGAAGAGCGGGATTTGGATAACATGCAGCTCGCGGGCACGTCCGTGGTGGACACGTCGATGCGCCAGAATCTCGGCACTCTCGACGATTTCATTAAGGATTGCCGCCGGCATCTGCAGGAAAATCCCCAGGACGAATTGGCTCGGGAATATCTGTCGGGCGCGTACCGGCAGAAAGCAGAATTACTTTCCGCGATGATGGAGCGCGGAGGGAGCGTGAACTAAGATGAATCTCGCCTCTAGCTTCAGGAAGAGAATGGAAATCAGCCTGGTAACCGCAATCGGAGCGGCTGTTCTTTTATTGTCCCCAGTTGCGGCGGTCGCAACGCAGCATCTCGAGAAGCACTTCCAGGTTAAGGGCCATCCTGTCGTCGTGATTCAAAACGTGGCTAACGGCCGAATTGAGGTCAAGTCCTCCAAGAATCCCGAGGTTGTCGTCACTGGATCCCAGCCTTCGGACAAGATCGGCGTGGAAACGGAACAAGCCGGGGATCGTGTGGACGTTACCGCCACAGTCCTGGATCCCACTGCCTCTCCCGCGGACCTCGAAGACGATCTTCAACTGACCGTTCCCGAGGAAACCGAGCTCCAGATCAAGACTCAGGCCGGCTTGATTTATGTCGAGCAGGTTCTAGGAGACATGAAGCTCGAGAGCGTCGCCGGAGATGTGCACCTCAAGGAGGTTTCCGGTTACATCATTGTCAAGACAACCGGCGGTTCGCTGGTTTGCACGCAATGCGGCGGGAAGCTTGATTTTGCCTCCATCAGCGGCGGCGCACAGATTCTGCAGCCGCAGTTGACCAACGTCACTGTGTCCACGATCTCTGGCAATATTCTTTTCGACGGCGATTTCATTCGCACCGGCCTTTATTCCATGCGCAGCGGCAAGGGCCTGGTGGAAGTGCGCTTCTCCGGCAGTGATTCTTTTGACCTGAACGCGCAAACGGCCACAGGGACCGTGGATAACCGCGCGGAAGCGTTTCTGAAGCCGGATACCCACGGCGTGAGGCATGCGGCATCAAAATTCACCAAGAGTTTCTTTGGCACTCTTGGCGGCGGCCTGGCCAAGGTGGAACTCTCCTCCTACAGTGGTACAATCCGCATTCTGAAGCGCGATTGACGGTTTCCGTTCGGCTACTTTTGTGAATCAGGCTCCTTTGCAGCGCGGTTTCACGCCGCGTGCTCCGATCTTGTGTCTCGCCGGTTTCATGGGTTCCGGCAAGACCACCGTCGGCACCTTGCTCGCTCGCCAGCTTGCATGGCGATTCGTGGATCTCGATGATCGCATTGAGGAAGCAGCTCAAATGCGCATCTCGGAATTTTTTGAGCGTTACGGCGAACCTGCATTTCGCGCTCTCGAGGCGGAGCAATTGCGCTCCGTTCTCGGCCGAGCCGTGGAGAACAAGGAATCCCTGGTCCTTGCTCTCGGCGGCGGAACCTACGCTCAAGCCGGCGCCCCGGAATTTCTGCGGGCTCAATCCATTCCCGTTGTTTGGCTTGACTCCCCTGTCGAAACCCTGCTCGCCCGCTGCATGACCATGACGGGGCGTCCGCTCTTTCGCGATGAAGCTTCCTTTCGCTCCCTCCATGCGCAGCGCCTTCCTTCCTATCAGCTTGCTGACTTTCGCGTGGATAGTTCCGGCAGCCCTGCGCTGGTCGTGGCGGAAATTCTGCGC
>Ga0335079_10006948_pt1 | contig 12909 bp, 6 predicted proteins | sample Lox_Sample_33_FD_206719 | JGI IMG/M metagenome (GOLD analysis project Ga0335079, IMG submission 206719) | Soil microbial communities from Loxahatchee National Wildlife Refuge, Florida, United States - Lox_Sample_3.3 | ecosystem: Environmental > Terrestrial > Soil > Wetlands | place: USA: Florida... | reverse complement strand
ATACGGAGATGTCCGTGGTTTGTAAGCTCCGCCGCGAAGCATATCGGCGCCCGCCGCACGCACCGCCCGCGCCGTCTCCAGAATCTGCTCGCGCGATTCCACCGAGCACGGCCCGGCAATCACCACGGGCCGGCTGCCACCGATGCTAACGCCACGCACCACAATCTCACTCGGCTTCGGCCGCAGTTGCCGGCTGACCAGCTTGAACGGATGCGCGATCGGCACAAGCGCCTCAACACCCGGCGCCGCCAGCAGCGCCTCGAGCTCCGTGCGCCGCCCGCCGCTTCCCACGCAGCCAATCACAGTCCTCTCCGCGCCGCGAATCACGTGCGCCTGAAAGCCACATTCCTTTACGCGCTCAATCACGTGCTCGATTTGCTCGTCTGTCGCGCCCGCCTGCATATTCACAATCATCGCGATTTCTCCTCATTTATTTTTCGAATATCGCTGCCACCTAAACAAAAAAGCCAGCGGCTGCCCGATTCGGGAGCGGCTGGCTTGGCTGAATTCGTATCGCCTGTGAGAACCGGTCAGAACAACGTGGGCCGATACGCTTCCACCGCGCCGCCTCTCCCGAAGGAGAAGCGGTACGTAAAGAGGAACTCATGCGGTCGAAGCGACGGCATCACCGGAATGGATGAAGCGTTCAAGGTTCACCAGGTACTGCCCAAATCTTAGAGCAGTGCACGCGAATGTCAACCTGGATTTCCAATTCAAACTACACTTACGCTCCAGCCGACCCAGTTGCGTGGCGCCGGCGTGCCCGCCGGCATCTTGCGACTCAAATCCATGCCACATCTCAAAAACTGACGCTTCGCAACTGCAATCCTACTTCTCTGCTCAGCCACGATCGCGCCACAAAGAACATTTCGCGCATGCCCGCTCTGCCGCAAACTCAATGCGCCTTCCGCTTCTAAGGCCCGTTTGGCTCCAGTTCCCATACATGCCCTCTAGCTGCCAAAACATCTCCGCTGAAGGCCTGCGCTCTCTGATTACACCCTCACTTCCCATGCCTGCAAACCGGCGAAAGTAGACGATTAGAGTCCCAATCCTCGCATCGGCCGCACTGAACACGACGACGCCGACTAGGTCGCAAGAATTGAGCTTGGAGCATAAGCAGCCATAATTAACTATATATTTAATATAATTACTTATATATTATTCTTTCTCAACGTCGCACCGGTTCTCCGCATCCGAAGCGCGGCTCTTTCCCGCTGTGTGCGTGTGCTTCTCGGCGACCGCGACCGACGTCTCAAAGAGGGATGGCTTGCACTGCGGTGGTGGCGGCCGCCGCAAGGATCGGCGGAGCTATTTCTTGCTCTGGCCTTCAGTGATTGTAATGTAGCAATCAATGGGTAAATCGGACAGTCGCTCGATGAGACCGCTGGGCTGCGGCCACCGAATTTCGAGCCAATCGATCTTGGTACGCGGACCGATGCCCAATACCAATCGCGGGTCGTGCGAGGAAAGGTAGCTTCCTCCGCCCACCTTGAAGCGGCTGCGCTTCAGTTCGCCCGCCTGGTAAGTGATGCGCGCGCCCACCGCGTCAATGTTTGCTTTGCGGCCGATCAGGCGGAGGCCAAGCCAGTGATTCTGCCCTCCGGCGTCGTTGCGAAGCAGAAGTGGCGCATCATCATTCACGGTGATCAATACGTCCAGCGCCCCGTCGTTGTTGAAGTCCCCGAGCGCTAGACCCCGGCCAGCCATCGCCTTCGAGAAGACTGGGCCGCTTTCCGGGGTCACATTCTTGAGCCCGACGCCACTATTATGAAAGAGCAGCAGAGGCTCGCGGTAGGTTACGTCGTGCGAGATTCTCTGCACGAGATCATCGGGATGACCGTTTGCGATCATTAGATCCAGGTTGCCGTCGAGATCGTAGTCGAAAAATTTCACTCCCCAGCCGCTCATCAATCGCGTGGCTTTCGCCACGCCAGAGGACGCGGCGATATCGTCGAAAGTTTCGTTACGCTCGTTCTGGTAAAAGCCATGCAGTTCGTGGTCCAAGTTGGTGACGAACAGGTCCATCCAGCCGTCCTCGTCGAAATCGGCGGAATCTACGCCCATGCCGGAGCGCGCCTTTCCTCCCTCACCGTACGCAACTCCCGCGGTGAAGCCAATCTCATCGAAATGCTTGCCGCTGCGATTGACGAAGAGAAAATTCGCGACCGTATCATTGCCGACGAAGAGGTCCATGCGTCCGTCGTTGTTGATGTCCGTGGCCACCACTCCCCAGGACTTTCCTGGATTGGCAGCGATGCCGGTTTCCTGACTCACGTCGGTAAACGTACCATCTCCATTGTTGTGGAAAAGCCAACTCGGCATTGGCGTATAAATCCTCGGGTAGCAATACTGAGCTAATCCCGCGAGTTCAGGGATCTGGGGAGCGCCGCAGCGATGGTGCTTCGCTTTACTAAAATCGACGAAATGGCAGACGAAGAGATCCAATCGTCCGTCGTTGTCATAATCAAACCAGACTGCACTGGAAGCCCAACCCGGCGCGGCGACGCCCGCGTGATTCGTCACATCTGTGAAGGTACCATTCCCGTTGTTGTGGTAGAGAATACTGCGGCCATATTGCGTAACGTAGAGATCGGGAAAGCCATCCGCATCGTAGTCACCAACGGCGACGCCCATTCCGTAGCCGCCGCCCGCTACGCCGGCCCTCTCCGTGACGTCGGTGAACGTGCCGTCACGATTGTTATGATAGAGAGCATTGCGCAGAGGGCGAGGGGGCGTGAAAAAGTCACACAGGCCGCTGTTTACGAGATAAATGTCCATCCAGCCGTCGTTGTCGTAGTCAAAGAAAGCGCAGCCGGCTCCGGTAGATTCCGGCAGATACTTTTCGGAAGATGCTCCGGATACGTGCTTCCAAGTAATGCCGCTCGAGGAAGCTGGAACTTCCGAGAACGGATAGAGCGGATTGCCCGAGCCGCCGTCAAAGCGCGGAAAACCAGAACACGCCGCGGTCCCGGCGAGGATCCGCAGAAAATCTCTTCGCGGAAGAAAGCCAGGCTGCCGGAGTTTCACGAACGGGCGAATCGTACGCATCTCGAAGGTTATTGGGGAGACTGCGGTTGAGGCTGAGGCTGCGGGGCTTCTGATCCTTGCGCGGGAGCTTGCTGTTGCAGTAGCCCCTCGGCTATCTTGCGCTTGACCTGTTCGAGATTTGCGCTGGTCTCGCGCTGCAGTGCGGCCTCGCGATTGGCGTCGTCGCGGCGTCCCGCGCCGGAGTAAGCGAGAGCCAATTGGTAGTGACCCGTCGGGCTGTCGGGCGCAAGCTTTTCATACGCCTCCAGCGGTGGAATCGCGTCCGCGAAGCGCTTGGCCAAAACGAGGGATGTTCCGAGCCCCAGATAAGCCTCAGAGAAGCCCGAGTCCAGAGTCGTCGCGCGCGTGAAGTGACGAATCGCCGCCGACAGATCATTCGCGTCCTTGGCCAGCTCTCCTAAAATGTATTCGGCGCCCGCATTCCGAGGATCGATTTCAAGCTCATCCTCGAAGTTCTTCTTCGCCTGCTCGACTTCTTCCGGGGTCGGATTCGGCTTCGACAGCAACACGCGCCCAAGCCGCGCATGAATCCCGGGCAGAAGCGGATTCAAATCCAGGATCTTGCGGTATTCGGCGGCCGCCTCATCCCATTTGCCTTGCACTTCAAGCGCCTCAGCGTTCAGTTCGTGTACCTGGTAGGAAAATGGCGCTTCGCGCATTAAGTCCCGTGAAGCGCGCTCGGAGAGATCGGAATAGGCGTGCGTGGTAGCGTAAAGCACCTCGGGATCGCGGGGAAATTCGCGCCCCAGAAACTCAAGAAAAGTGAGCGATTCGTAGGGAATGTTGTGCGTCATGGCGCAGCGCAAGCCGTCCAGCCCGACTCGTTTCTTCATGTCCCGATCAATCGATTCATGAACCGCCTTTTTCAAAAGGGGCATCGCCTCTTTACAATGACCCTCTTCGGCAAGCTTTGTGCCTCGCTGGGCGGCGCTTGCATCGCCGGCGGCAGGACCTCTCGCCGGGGCTTGTGCCATCAAAATCGGGGCGCTGGAGAGCCAGAAAAGAGGCAGAACAATCAGATAAACGGCACATCGCATTGGCAAATTATACCGTCATTTCGTTCTGACCCGACAACGAATGCTCATCTTAAACGCGCAGTCGCTTTTCCACTACACTCAATCACAATGACTTAGAATATCGAGTGATGAATCATGGCCAGCTACGTTTAGCGCCGTCAGGAGGCGCAGCCAGGAAGACTGGGTGGAGGAGTGTGGCAGCGAACCGCCGCTCTATCTCGCTGTTCTTGTTCGTTCTGTCCTTCCTCGCCCTCGCTTGGAGCGGGACGCATCACGCAGTGAGCGGCGATACCCAGAAGCCGGAGCCTAGAACGATTCAGTTCACAAATATTACCGCGCAGGCCGGCGTCAAGTTCGTACATTTTAAAGGGAACAAAGGAATCTCGATCAATCGCGAAGAGTTCGGCCCGGGCGTTTGTGTCGCGGATTTCGATGGCGACGGCTTCCAGGACATCTACTTCGTGAACGGCCGCGACCTCTACAATCGAGGCCTCGCAGCCAGCAACGCGCTCTATCGCAATAATGGCGACGGCACCTTCGCCGACGTCACCGAAAAAGCCGGGGTTCCCGGCACAGGCTTCGGTCTTGGCTGCGTCTGGGGCGATTACGATAACGATGGCTTTCCAGACCTCTACGTAACGCAATATGGGCGCAACGTTCTTTACCACAATAATGGCGATGGCACCTTTACCGACGTAACCGACAAGGCCGGCGTGGCGGGCACCGAATCCGGCACCCTGTTTCATTCCGGCGCCACATTCTTCGATTACGACCGCGATGGGCGTCTCGATCTTTACGTCGGTGGATACGTCGCGCTCGAGCCGAACGGCATGCGCTATTGCAAATTTTCGGACGTGCTGACGAGCTGCCCCCCGAGCGTTTATCGGGGCAGCCCCGACATGCTGTATCACAACAATGGCGACGGCACTTTCACCAACGTGACTTCCGCGGCAGGAATCTATCAGCCCGAAGGAAAGAATTTGGCTGTAGGTGCGGGCGATTATGACAACGACGGCTGGCCCGATCTGTTCGTCGCCAATGACGGCCTCAACGCCTACCTCTATCACAACGAGCACGACGGCACCTTTAAAGAGGTGGGACTCTTGAGCGGCATGGCGCTCACTCGCCAAGGCTTGACCATGGCCGCCATGTGCATTTCCCTCGGCGACTACGACAACGACGGCCGGCTCGACCTCTTCATCTCGGATTTCCAGAAAGCCTCCGACCATCTCTTCCGAAATAACGGTCAGAGCGCCTTCGAGGAGGTCAGCGATCAGGCCGGCATCACCGGCCCGACACATGATGTCCTCAGCTTCGGCGGCGGCTTTTTCGATTACGACAATGACGGCTGGCTCGACCTCTTCATCGCAAACGGCCACGTCTATCCGGAAATCGAGCAGGCCTCGCCCGGGATTCGCTACAAGCAAATCAACTCGCTATTCCACAACGAGCGAAACGGAAAGTTTGTGGAAACAACCAAGCAGGCCGGGAACGGCTTCCAGACACCTTACGTCGGCAGGGGTGTCGCATTCGCCGACTTCGACAACGATGGTTTCGTGGATCTGGTCGTCAGCAACAACGGTGATCCTCCACTCTTGTTGCACAACAGCGGCGGCAACGGAAACCATTTCCTGAATTTCAAACTTGTCGGCACAAAAAGCAACCGCGACGCCATGGGCACGCGGGTTCATATCGTGGCCGGAGGACTCTCACAGATTCGCGAGATTGAAGGCGGCGGGAGCTACCTCTCACAAAGCGATCTTCGTGCTCATTTTGGCCTGGGCAAGGCGACACGCGCCGAAACACTCGAGATCAGTTGGCCCAGCGGACTGCGCCAGGCCTTTCATGATGTCGAGGCCGATAAGTTCTATCGAATCGAAGAGGGCCGAGACAAGCTAGACCTGCAGCGGGTCGGACGCCAGAATCCAGTTACAAAGATTACAGCCTCGTCTCGCTGATACTGACCTCTGAGGCCAAGCGCGATCAATTCGGGTAGGGTTTTCCCGGTTGAACTATGCGGATCCAATGATCCGTAAAGGCAGAGTGCAAGCCTGGCGGCTCGTATTTCGGCATGTGGCAGGTAACGCAGTTCTCCGTGCTCACCCGGCAATCAGCGCCCGGATGATCGCGCGTCCGTTTCGCGCCTCGAAGGATATGGCACCGCCGGCAATACGCGTCATACGAATGCACATCGGTCACAAGCGGCTTGTGCGGATCGTGGCACGCCGTGCATGTGATTCGCGCATCGCCGGTTCCCCAACATCGGCTGTTTTCGAGCCGGTACGGCGCGAAGCGCACGTTGAAGACGCCTAATCCGATCAGGCCATTCTTGACGACATCTTCCCAGGTGCGGTGGCACGCGCCGCAAAAATCCACCGACTCAACCGGGCTCAAACGGCCGGGATTCAAAATGAACGCTGCGCCTTCCTCTTCTGTTCCTGTTTCCCGCGCAAGCACGTGCCTGGCGCCCGGCCCGTGACACGCCTCGCAAGTCACTCCCGGAAACAAGTTACGGGCATCAAATTCATTCTTCGTAGTCGAAGCAGTGGTGTGACACCCGAAGCACAGTCGTACTTCCGATGGCTCCATGCGCCGGCCGGCCGCCTCTTCGAGGCTCACAGGAATGGCATGCGACTGTCCGGGGGTAATATCCAGCGCCTGCGGCCCGGCATAGAAACTCACATGGCTTTCATAAAGGCTTCCATTCTGCTCGTAGATGTACGTTTGCCCCATGTGCGCGAATCCGAACGCCCAAATAAGGGTCCGCGAAAGCGTAGAAGTCCCGTCGGTTACTGAAAGAATGCTGTTCTCGCCGTTTGCCGCAATCTGGTACCCGTAGCGGCCAAGCTCGAACGCCAAATGTCCATGTTGATGAAGTCTCTCGGAATCGGCCGCCGGGAAGCCCGCGTGCGCCATGGACATCGAAGGGTAAGTATCCGCCTTGGAAGCGTGGCATTGGGCGCACGCGGCCGTGCCTACGAATTCGTCCCTCACTGCGTCCCCTTTCGTCGGCCACCAGCCGGGCTTTTGCACCCGTAGTTCCGTGGGCAGCGATATGCTCCCCGGCGCGTTTCCCTGGGCCTCTGCGCCTGGGCAAATCCCGCCACAAAGTGCGGCAATCACCGCCAGGGCAATTGCAATCTTCTTCGCAGGGAGCGCGCTGAGAGTTCGTCGTTCATCCATGATAGCGCCACGCAGTTGGCAAATTCAGTCTGCTCACTGACTCAACTCGAATTGCTTGCGGCAGAATACCTCAATTTCGCCAGAGGACGTCCCGCAACGTCCGTGGCGCAGCCAAAAAAAATGGCGGGCGTCCGGACGGGGCGCCCGCCATCCTATCGTGGGGGAGGGTGTTAGAAGATAAGCTTCAGAGCAAGTTGAAGCTGTCTCGCCCCTTGCGAGCCTACGATCTTGCCTGTGTTGGCGCTTCCTCCTCCAGGTAGGAAAGCTCCGGCGGCGAATGAGCCATTGTTCACGCTCCCCGCAAAGGTCCAGTGCGCGTAGTTAAAGGCGTTCAGTGCGTCGATGCGGAACTGGATCTTCTTGCTTTCGGTAATGGCGAAGTCCTTCTGCAAGCTCAGGTCCCAATTCTGATCCCGCGGGCCACGGATGTTGCCGACGCCGCAGGTGCCAAAAGTTCCAAATCCCGGATTCCCAGGCGAGGGAGCTTGAAAGTCCGGCGTCGTGATGTTGCTGGTGTCAAACCACTGGATGTAGGCTCCGGCCCCTGTCGAAGAATTCGCAGGTACGAATTGGTTGAGAATCTTGATTGGGCCGTTGCAATTGGGCCGCTCCGAGAGGGTGTAAGGCCCAATACCATTGGTCCCTGAGGTATCTCCGTAGGAGCTCGGTCCGAAGCCCGCGGGAGTACCCCATCCGCCGAAGTAATTCAGAGTGAGAGCATTTCCGCTGTGCGCCGCAACGATCCCCGAGAGCTGCCAATTTCCGACCAGCGCATTGAGGACGGGGTTCATATCCTTGCCGAACTGCTTCCCGCGGCCAACGGGAATCTCGTAGGTCAGATAGGTGGAAAGAATGTGCTTCTGATCGTAGAAGCATGGGCCCCAATCCGAGTGCTGATCGTAGATATTTTGAGTTCCATAAATCCCAGATGAGCTTTGCGTGGTTGCGAAGGTGGTCCACCCTCCGCCGGCGACGCCGAAGTAGCCAGGAGAATCGGTCAAGCACTTTGAGTACGTGTAAGCGATCTGCCCGGTCAGCCCGTGATACGACCGCTCGTTCAGTACGGCCTGAAGCGAGTCGTAGCGCGAGTTGCCGTTATCGGAGTTCGTCCCGGCCAGCGCCTCCGCGCCGCCCAGCGCAGGATTATCGGCGTAATAGAGATTGTTCGCCGGAGTTGCGCCCGAAGCCTGGCCACCCAGGAACGGCCCCGGAGCGAACGATACGATGTGTTCGCCCGGCTTGGCAATCTTGCCGTCGGCGGTTAGACCCTCCATCTGGGCGATGTCCTGGAAATTGATGAGGTGAGTGCCCTTCTGGCCGACGTAACCGACCTGCGCGGTCAAGGTATGCGTGAGTTGGTGCTGAATGGTGAAATTCCACTGTTGGATCATCGTGGGACGGAAGTTGGTCGGGTAAATCCTGATTCGCGATCCCGCGTAGCAGGAGAAATTGGGGGTGGTGCAGTTTGCCGGCAAATCCGGGAAGGCGAAGTTTGCATTCAAAGTCTGCACGCCGGCCGATCCGGCGGCGAGATTCCCCTGCGTAATGGTTCCGTAGGGAAGGTTCATTTGCAGCTCCTCGTTCGCGCCGCCGCCTTCGCGGTAGTTTGAAATTCCGTAAGCGCCGCGGAGTACCGTCTTGCCGTGTAGGAAGGCAGGAGACCAGGCAAATCCGACGCGAGGATTCCAATCGCCGATACCCAGGTAATTATTGTAGAGCGCGCGGTCTGAGATGCTGCCGCCTTTCGGGAGCATGATGTCGCCGGTGGTGAGCCCGAAATTCACGACATGGTCCTGCGTGTCGTAGTAGGGCGTGTGATCCTCAAAGCGCACGCCGAGATTCAAAGTCAGCGTGGGCGTAATGCGCCAGTCGTCCTGGACGAACGCGGCGAGTTCATTGCCGCGGCTGAAGTGATACAGGCCGCCGCCCAATCCGGAATCGCGGTTGCCGCCTCCGATGTCGCCCAGCCAAAAATCAGCCAATTGGTTTCCCAAAACACCGGTCCCAGTATCGGCAGTATTGTTACCAACGAGTATCGTGCCCAAGGCACCGTTGTTCCCCGCGTAGAGCCAATTGAGGCGCTCGCGGATGAACTGGAATCCGACCTTAAACGAGTGGTGGCCCCGCGTTATCAGTAGGTTGTCCTCGTACTGAATGTAAGTGTCGAGGAAGTTTTGCACGATCATTGGATTGCCCAGCGAAGCGTTAGCAAAATTGCCGCCAACTACATTTGGAAAATTCTCCGAAAACGAGATGGCAGGCAATCCGTTTTCCTGGCCGTTGGGCGAAGTTATGGCAAACGGCGAATTCAATCCCAATGCTTCATTGACGATGGGGCCCAGAGGGGAGGTCAGCGTAATATTCTGATAGAAGCGGAAAACATTGACGCCCAACCTCGCCTCGTTGATCAAATTGGGGTTGAACGAATGAGACCAGTTGATGACGCCGCCCCACCCAGGCTGATTCGCCGGCGGAGTGGCGGATATTGCAGAGAACAGAAAGCTCGAACTGGGAGTCAGACTGGTATGCCACTTCGAATAGCGCCCAAACACATGATCTTTGTCCGAGAGGGCGTAGTCGACTCTCAGATCACCCTGGTCGCCGTTAAAGTTAGTACCGGCAGCAAAGTTGAGTGATCCATCGGCGGCTGGCATGGGGTAATACTTCGAAAGATTCCCGGTCGTCATCGCGGCAACAAGCGGGTTGGCTGATAGGCCCGCGCCAGAATTGCCGTTGCAAGAGGCTGCCAGGCAGTTCCAGGGAGCATTTCCGCCGTGAACCGGGTCAATAATGCTGAAGGCGTTGTCGCTGCATCCTGATGCCGTCACTGCGCCGCCATTGCTCGTGCACCAAGCAGAGAAATCGCCACCACGCTCCGGCCCGGTCAAGAGACGGGCCGTATCTGTTTCGCCGCTCGGGATGCGCATGCCCTGGTAGTCGGCAAAAAAGAACAATTTGTCCTTCTTGATGGGCCCGCCGATCGTTCCCCCAAACATGTTGTAGCGAAGTCGGTTCGACGCCGGGAAACCGTTGCCCCACGACGACGTGGGCAGCTTGGAGTTGAGGTCATCGTTGCGGAAGAATTCAAATAAGTCGCCATGGAAATGGTTTGTACCGGCTTTGCTGCTGACGCTGATCACTCCGCCCGCGTAGTTGCCGAAATCCGCGCCCGCGTTCTGCGTGATCACGTTGAATTCCTGAATGGCGTCCAGGTTCGGCTGGTAAGCTACCTCGTTGTTCTTGCCCTCATCGTTAACGATCCCGTCGAGAAGAAACTCAATGGCCTGCTCGCGGTTGCCGTTGATCATCGGCCGGCTCTCATCCGTCATAATGTGCGGGCTCTTCAGTCCGTCCGGATTGTTCGTTGTTGCACCCGGCGAAAGCAGCGCCAACTGAATATAATTACGGGAGGCGAGAGGCACCGCTTCAGCTAGGGAGGAATCTATCAGGGTGCTGACCTGGGTCGTGTCGGTCTGGAGAATCGGTCCCGATGCCGTGACTTCGACCGATTCGGTTACTGCTCCAAGCTTCAATTGCACATCCACGCGCGCGGTCTGATTTAGAATCAGGGCGAACGGCGCGACCGAGGCGGTTTCAAAGCTGCGCTTCTCGATCTTCAAGCGATAGGTACCGACGGGGAGATGCAACAGAGTGTAGAGACCGGCATCATCGGTCTGCGCACTCCATGACGTTCCGCGGTCCACGTCGGTCGCAGTAACGTTTGCGCCAGGCACTGCTGCGCCAGAGGCGTCCGTGACCGTCCCCACGATAGTGCCGGTGATGTCCTGGCTCCACGACGTTGGCGCCCCGACCAGGAAGATGGCGACCAAGAACGCTAGATGACAACACACTACTGCGAGAGGCCGGCTAATTGATTTCACGGCAACCTCCTCGGCAAAATCGGTGAGGAAACATCGGAGACGTACCCGTGTACCCCCACTCGCACCCCATAATGGGGAAGAGCTATATAGCACATTCTTTTCCTTGTCAAGAGAAAACTGAAGTCGTATAAGGGTGGTGTATTCAGTGCTCAGGCCGCTCTATAGCACGTGCCGTGGAACCAGAACCAAAGAAATGCGATTCATTGAGTTGGCGGCGATGTCCGAGCATATCTAGGATCATTTGCACGTGTGGGAGCAACGATGAAATTCAATGGCCGGAGCGGCGAGCCAGCATACAGGCGTATCCAAAGCGCTATTCGAAAGCGCATCGAATCGGGTCACTTGAAGACCGGCGATCTGGTTGACTCCGAAAGAGAGCTGGCAAAAATCCACCAGGTGAGTTTGATGACCGCGCGCCACGCACTCGCGGACCTAGCGAAAGATGGCATCGTTGAGCGACGCCACGGTGCCGGAACTTTCGTGGCTCCCCCCAAGATTCACTTCAACAAGTTGATGAGTTACACCGAACAAATGGCCAGCCGGGGTCTTTCGGCGCGATCACGCATTGTCTCCCAGAGCGTGATCAATGAAGAACCGGAGATTGCGGCGCGCCTTTCGCTCCCGTCAACGAGTCCGCTGGTCAGGGTCGAACGCGTGCGTCAAGCCGCCGACGAGCCGTTCGCGCTGGAGACCTGTTATCTTTCCGCGGAAGAATTTCCGGGACTGGCTGAGGCGCCGCTCGAGCGCGGCTCGCTCTTCTCGATCCTAGAAAACGAATATGGAATCGAGCTCGCTTATGCCGATGAGGAGATTGATGCCACCGCCAGCGACTCGCGAACAATGGAGCTTCTTGCTGTCCCGCGCGGCTCCCCGATTCTCAGAATCCGGCAACTGATCTTTTCCACCAAAGGTAAGGCGACCATCTATGTTTTGGGGCTGTACCGGTCCGGACGGCACTCCCTGACGATCCGGAGATTTCGCTAGTTCGTGCCGGTCACAAATTGCAAAGCGCTGCTCGAAGTGAAAACCGGGCGGCGGGATAGGCGAATGGATTGATCCTCTCCGGAGATATCGGCGGAACGAAATGCAATCTTGCCGTGTTCGAGGAGCACGGCGGAGCTCTCGAGGTCGCCTTCCAGAGCAGGTTTGCCACACACGATTTCTCCAGCCTTGAAGAACTCATCGAGAATTTTTTCACCAAAGCCATTCCGGCTCGCGACGCGATTGCCAGCCAACGTATCACTGCCGCAGGTTTCGGCGTCGCCGGGACAGTCGTGGATGGTTGTTTGCATGCAATCAATCTGCCGTGGGTGCTGAATCCCGAGGCGCTCGCACGGTTGCTCCACCTGCGAACCGAAGAAATCGTTTTCATGAACGATGTCGCAGCCACCGCCAGCGGCCTCGATAAATTGCGTCCCGATGAGTTTCTCATCCTGAACAAAGGGACTTCGCGGCCCACGGCTAATAAAGCGCTCATCGCCGCAGGCACCGGTCTGGGCGAAGCCATCCTCTTCTGGGATGGACGCCGCCATGTCGTCTCGCCCTCCGAAGGCGGCGCGGCGGATTTCGCTCCCCGCACCGACCGCGAAATGCGCCTGGTTCAATCTCTCAAACAAACTCTGCCGCGCGTGACCTGCGAGGATATTTTCTCCGGCCGCGGCTTTCTGAGAATTCATCACTTCCTTGATCCCGGCGTGCAACATTCGCCTTCCGGCGGCAACGGCGACTCCGCCCGCGAGATCACTCAGAACGCGCTCCACGGCACATGCCCCGTCTGCGTT
>Ga0335079_10006946_pt1 | contig 12912 bp, 9 predicted proteins | sample Lox_Sample_33_FD_206719 | JGI IMG/M metagenome (GOLD analysis project Ga0335079, IMG submission 206719) | Soil microbial communities from Loxahatchee National Wildlife Refuge, Florida, United States - Lox_Sample_3.3 | ecosystem: Environmental > Terrestrial > Soil > Wetlands | place: USA: Florida... | reverse complement strand
GGCACCGATCGTCGCGCACGGAGTCGCCGCTCCGTTCCCCGCGGCGTCGCCCCTCTACGATCCCGCCCACGATCTCGGTCAACTCTTCCAGGCCGTGCAGCTCTCCGGGATCTTCTCCGACTCCAAGACCTTCGTGGACGCGCGGCCGCTCGAGCCGGTCGCGGCGATTGTGGCGGACTATGCCGCCTCGCACTCCGTTCCCGGATTCGACCTCCGTGCGTTCGTCTCGCGACACTTCGAGCTCCCCGAGGTGGTCGCGGTCGCTTTCCACACCGACACGACGCTGAGCATGGCACAGCACATCGCGGCACTCTGGCCGGTGCTCACGCGCGGCCCTCCCACCGGCCCGGCGGTGCATCGCTCCTCCCTGATTGCGCTCCCGTACGAGTACGTCGTGCCCGGCGGCCGGTTCCGCGAGGTGTACTACTGGGATTCCTTTTTCACGATGCTCGGCCTCGTGCGGAGCGGTCGCGTGGACCTCGTCCGCGACATGCTCGACAACTTCGCGTGGCTGATCGGTCGCTTCGGACACGTCCCCAACGGCAACCGCACTTACTACCTGAGCCGGAGCCAACCGCCGTTCTTCGCCGCGATGGTCGGCCTCTTCGCCGAGGCGACCGACACGGCGCACGCGCTGCGGTTCCTGAATGCGCTCGAGGCCGAGCACGCCTTCTGGATGGATGGTGCCGATCGACTGCAGCCGGGTCAGGCACACCGGCGTGCGGTGCGGCTGCCCAACGGCGTGATCCTCAACCGCTACTGGGACGACCTGCCCGAGCCGAGAGCCGAGGCGTTCCGCGAAGACTACGAGCGAGCCCGGACGGTGCCCGACTCGCGGCGGGAGGCGTTCTATCGGAACGTCCGCGCCACGGCCGAGAGCGGATGGGACTTCTCGAGCCGCTGGATGCGCGACCCCTCGGACCTGCGCACGCTGGAGACGACCGACCTCGTGCCGGTGGACCTGAACAGCGAGCTCTACGACGCGGAGGAGCTCATCGCGGCGCTGCGGCGCTTCCGCGGCCAAGCCGGGGACGCGCAGGCCGCAACGCGCTTCGAGGCCGAGGCCTCCGCGCGCCGTCGCGCGCTGCTCGTCGCCGCGTACGACTCCGCGACCGGCTTCTTCTACGACGTGCGCTGGCGCACGGGCGAGCGGGTAACCGACCGCCCCACGCTCGCCGCCGCCGTGCCGCTCTTCTTCGGGCTCGCCACGCCCGCCCAGGCGCGCGCGGTCGCTGCGAAGCTGGAGCGCGAGTTCCTCGAGCCGGGCGGCTTCGTGACCACCCGCATCTCGTCCGGGCAGCAGTGGGACGCGCCCAACGGATGGGCGCCACTGGAGTGGATGGCGATCGAGGGCGTGCGCCGCTACGGCCGCGCGGACCTGGCCGACACGGTCCGTGCCAGGTGGCTGGCGCTCGTCGGCGGCGTCTACCGCGCGACGGGGAAGATGATGGAGAAGTACGATGTCGAGGATCTGTCCCGCCTGGCCGGCGGCGGGGAGTACCCCGGGCAGGACGGCTTCGGTTGGACCAACGGGGTCGCGCTTGCGCTCCTGGCGGCCGCAAACATCAACTGAACACCATCCCTACAGCATACCGTCAGAAGTCGCGTTCCGCCTGACGTTTCAGGGATCCGGCCACGCCTCTCCCCACGCCGCGGACTCGACCCCGATCGCGCGCCGCTCCCCGCCTCCTGCCCTCACCTCAGCCGGCGCTGGGCCTCGAACCAGTTCAGCGTGACGTACACGGACTGCGTGGCGCCCGTCACCTGCTGCAGCATCACGAAGGTCTTCCCGTCCCGCGTGACGTCGTAGTTGGTGAGGGTGTTGGGCCCCGGATCGAACGCGCCCTCGAACAACTCGGCGCGGGCGCCGACCTCGAAGCCGCCCAGCATCCGCACGGAGGCCGCCATCATCTTGTCGCCGCTGCGGTAGAAGATCTCGCGCCCCGTGGGCGACCAGACCGGCTCCGTACCCAGATCCAGCGACACCTGCCATCGGCCGCCGGGTCCCGGGAACGGGCGAACGTAGACCTCGAAGCGCCCGCTCTCGTCCGACGCGTACGCCATCCAGCGCCCGTCCGGGGACAGCGTCGGATCGAAGTCGTGGAAGGCACCGGAGAGGACTGGCCTTGGCGCGGCTCCACCGCCGGTCTCGACCTCCCAGATCTCCGCCATGGAGCGCTGGCGTGGGATGCCGTGAAAGAGCAGCGTGCGGCCGTCGGGGCTGAAGGCGGCCGGGAACCAGCTTCCGGGCGTGGTGACGACCGAATCCGGCGCTCCGCTGCCGTCCGCGGGAACCCAGTTCAGACGGCCCTCGCCGGCGGACGCCTGCCTCTCGTACGCGACGCGGCGGCCGTCCCGGGTCCACACCGGCCACCCGGCTATGGCGTCGAAGGTCAGTCTGGTCCGCGTATGCTGCCCCAGATCGAGCACCCAGATGTCGGACGCGGTGTAGTTCTCGTCGGTCCAGCGCCCCACGGCGACGCGCTTCCCATCGGGCGAGAGCCGCGGCCCCACGTACAGGCCGGTGTCCGAGCCGGCGTCACGCACCGCGCCGTTGCGGTCGACGAACACAAGGCGGCTGCCGGAGGAAACCGCCGATTGATAGGCGAACGCCCCGGTACGGGAGACGCCGAGGTTGACGTCGCCGTTGGTGTTGGTGCCGAGGTGGTCGGCCAGCGGCAATGCCGGCCCCGTCACCGCGCGCTTGCGGGCGTCGAACGGCACGGCCGAGATGATCCCGGAAGGATCGGAGATCACGACGAACCCCGCCGTCACGTAGTGCGGATAGGCGCCCGCCTGCTGGAGCCGCTTGATTTTTCCCGATCTCCGGTCCAACGCGGCGAGGTGCACGCCGCCGCGCACCATGGTCGTGAAGAGGATCGTCCGCCCGTCCCCCACGGCGTCGGGCCACAGGAACACTTCGCCGGAATCCGGCTTCGCCAGCCGGTACGGAACGCCGCCGGCCGCGGGCACCACCAGGAGCCCCGAGTCCGAGGCGAAGATGATCGAGTCGGATGGGGTCCACGTGGCCCCGTACGTCGCGCCGCCCGTCGAGCACACGGGCAGCGTCGGCCCGCCAGCCAACGCCACCTTCATGAGCTGCTTGCCGACCTTGAAGCCGAGCCACTGGCCGTCGGGCGAGAAGAACGGCAGGATCGCGCCGTCGGTGCCCGCGATGGCCACGGGATCCACCTGGTCCAACCCCCGCGCGTAGAGGCGCTGGCCGGACGGGGCCTTCCCCGCGTACACGATCCGCGTCCCGTCGGGAGAGAACGCGATCGTGGAGCCGGTGGCCCCGATCGGCTGCTCGTCCCGCGGCAGCTCGATGCCGAACCGCACGATCGAGCGCGGGACGCCGGCAGCCCGGGGAAGCAGCCAGGCCGACAGCGCCGCGCCCAAGGCCACGAGCGTGAGACCGCTCGCCGCGATGGCCAGCTTCCGACCGAGGGCCAGGCTGGTGGGGCGCGCGCCCGCCGCCCCCGGCGCCGCTCCGGCCGCCACCGGGAGCGCCATGCTGCCCGGATGCGTGAGCGCCGTCGCGAACTCCGCGGCGGTCGGGAAACGGTCGGCCGGCAGCTTCTCCAGGGCCTTGAGCACCGCCGCTTCGACATGCGGCGGGATCGTGCGCCGCTGCAGCGTCAGGCTGCGCGGCTGCTCCGTCATCACCCGCGCCACGATGGCCTGCGCCGTGGCCCCCGTGAACGGCGGCTCCGCCGTCAGCATCTCGTACAGCACGCAGCCCAGGGCGTAGATGTCCGCTTTCGGCGTGATCTCCTTCTCCCCCATCGCCTGCTCGGGCGCCATGTAGTGTGGCGTCCCGAGTGACATCCCCGTCTCCGTGATCCGCGTCCCGCCGTCGCTCCGCACCGCCGCCAGCGCGATGCCGAAGTCCGCCACCATGGCGTGCCCGCCGTGCAGCAGGATGTTCTCGGGCTTGATGTCCCGGTGGACGATCCCCTGCCCGTGTGCGTACTCCAGCGCGTCCGCCACCTCGGTCGCGAACCGCACCGCCTCGTCCACCGGCAGCTGCTTCTCCCGCGTCAGGCGGTCCCGCAGCGATTCACCTTCCACATACGGCATCACGTAGTAGACGAGTCCGTCGGCCTCGCCGGAGTCGAACAGGGAGAGGATGTGCGGATGCTGGAGGTTGGCGGTGGTCTTGATCTCGGCGAGGAACCGCGCGCCGCCGAGGATGGAGGCCAGCTCGGGGCGCAGGACCTTGAGCGCGACCTTCCGGTCGTGCCGCACGTCGTGCGCGAGATAGACGGTGGCCATCCCGCCCATCCCGACTTCCCGCTCGATCACGTAGCGGTCCGCGAGGGCGGCGGACAGGCGGGCGGCGGCGTCAGACATCTGCGCCGGAGGCTTCAGGCTCCACGACCGTTCTCGGTGGCTGGGAAGGGCGCAAGATACGGCGTCGCAGGGGCTCGTGGAAGGCCGCCGGCGACCCCGGAACGCCCCTTGCGCTACTGCGCTCCGCGAGGCCACCTATCACCATATGTCATCTGATCACTTGTGACCGCCACCAGCCACCCGAACCGGACCATGAATCGCACCGACGCCCTCCAGCTGATGCACGAGTACACGCCCTCCGAGGCCCTCCGGAAGCACATGTACGCGGTCGAGGCGGCGATGCGCGCGTACGCCACGAAGTTCGGCGAGGACGCGGAGACGTGGGGAGTGGTCGGCCTGCTCCACGACTTCGATTACGAGCGGTTTCCCAACGCGAGCCGGAGTCCGACCGAGGAGCATCCGTCGGAAGGCGCGAAGATCCTGGCGGCCAAAGGCTACCCGGAGCCCCTGCGACGCGCGATCCTGGCCCACGCATCCTATACGGGGGTGCCGCGCGAGACGCGGCTCGCGAAGACGCTCTACGCGGTGGACGAGCTGTGCGGGTTCCTCGTCGCGTGCGCGCTGGTGCGCCCCAGCCGGAGCCTCGCCGATCTGGAGGTGCCGTCGGTGAAGAAGAAGCTCAAGGACAAGGCGTTCGCCCGGAACGTGAGCCGCGACGAAATCCGGGAGGGCGCCGAGGAATTGGGCGTTCCGCTCGACGATCACATTCTCTTCGTGATCCAGGCCCTGCGGCCCGTGGAGCGCGAGCTGGGACTCGGCTCCGCCGCGTAACTGTCCCCCAACGCCCCGGATGTCCTCTGCGTACTACACCTGAGGAAGCGGACGCCGCGCTGGCAGCGCGCGCGGCGGACGGCGATCGGGACGCGTTCGGCGCTCTCGTCGAGCGTTACCAGTCGGCGGTGCGCCGGCTGACCCGCGCGGTGACCGGCGACGCGCACGACGCGGACGATGCGGCGCAGGACGCTTTCCTCTCCGCGCTCGATCGGATCGAGACGTACGATCCGTCGAGGCCGTTCGGCCCCTGGCTGATGCGCATCGCGACCAACGCGGCGATCGACCTGGTGCGACGGCGCGCGGTGCGGCGGGCGGACGCGCTGGACGAGCGGGCCCCGTCGCGGACGCCCTCGCCGGTGACCGATGCGGAGGGCGCGGAGGTCCGGGGCAGGCTGTTCGCGGCGCTCGCCGAGCTGCCGGAGCGGCAGCGGGCGGCGGTGACGCTGTTCGACGTGGAAGGGTACTCGCACGCCGAGATCGCAGCGGCGCTCGGAATCCCCGAAGGAACCGTTCGATCCGACGTGTTTCACGCCCGGCGCACGTTGCGGGTGGCGCTGGCGGCCTGGGACCCGCGGGCCGGGATGGAGGAAACATGAACGACGTGCTGAAACGGCTTCTGGATCCGGACGACGACGGTCGCGCCTTCACCGACGCCGTGCTGCTGAGGGCGGCGGGGGCGCTGCACCGGCGGCGGACGGCACGCGCGGCGGCGGTCACGGAGCCGTGGGCGTCGCTCGAGGCGTGGGCGCGTCCGTGGATCATCGCGGCCCTCGTCGGGCTGGCGCTGGTCATGGCGTTGCCGGGCCTCGAGGCCGGGAGCAACGTCGCGACGGCGACGCCGACCCTCACGGCCGATCTGGTCGGCGCGAGCACGGGGACGGCGTACGTCCTCGCAGAGACCCTGGGAAACTAGGACGGGTGATGTTCAACAAGTCGAAGGCCTGGGCTGTCGGCCTGCTGATCGCCGTCGCGGCGGCCGGCTTCGCCGCCGGCATGGCGGTACAGAGCTGGGCGGCGCGCCGCGGCCGCGGCGACGGCTATTCGGGCTACCTCACGCGGACGCTCGGCCTCGCGGCCGCGCAGCACGATTCCATCGCGGCCATCCTCCGCCGGCACCGGCCCGAGATGCACGCGATCTTCACGACCATCCGGCCGCAGATCGACTCGGCACGCACGCGCATCAGCGACGAGATCCGCGGCATCCTCACTCCGGAACAGCAGTCCGCGTATCAGAAGCTGCTGGACCGCGACCGGGCGGAACGCGCCCGCGCCGACAGCGCCGCGGCAGCGGCACAGCAGAGGAAGCCATGACGAGACGTCGCACAACCGTCCTGATTCTGATCGCTCTGGCCGCAGCCTCCGGCGTGGCGGCCGCGCAGCAACCGACGGCCGTGGACACCTCGGGCACGATGCCCAACGTCCGCCGGGTGACGCTCCGCGAGGCGCTGGAGCTCGGCCGCTCGAACGCGCCGGCGATGGTGCAGGCACAGCAGAACGTCCGCATCGCCGACATGAGCAAGATGCAGGCGTGGGCCGCCTATCTGCCCTCGATCAGCGGGTCGGGCAGCGCCTCGCGCAACAGCAGCCAGCGCGTGAACCAGTTCGGCGTGCCCCAGAGCAGCTCCCTGACCGACAACTCGTCGTTCGGCCTTTCGGCGAACCTCAACCTGTTCACGGGCTTCCAGCGCGGCGCCAATTCGCGCCTCGCCGCCGCCACCGCCGATCAGAATCAGGCGGCGTTGATCGCCCAGCAGTACAGCACGGACCTCGCGACCAAGCAGGCGTTCTTCACCGAGCTCGCCGACGAAGAGCTGGTGACCGTCGCCCAGACGCAGGTGCGCCGCTCGCAGGAGCAGCTCAAGCTGACGACCGAGAAGCTGCGCCTGGGCGCCACGACCCGCGCGGACTCCCTCTCGGCGCAAGTGGACTACGGCACGCAGGAGCTGGCGCTGATCCAGGCGCAGGCGAACGCCCGGACCGCACAGGCCAACCTGGCGCGCGCGGTCGGCGTCGTCGGCAGCATCGCCGCCACCCGGGACACCATGCTCGAGGTGCGCATCACCAGCCTCGATACGGCCGCCCTGCGCCGCGAGGCGCTGGCGAACGCGCCGTCCGTGGTCGAGGCTCAGGCTGGCGTCGCGGCCGCGCGGGCGTCCCTCGCCGCGAGCCGTGCCCCGCTCATGCCGACCCTGAGCGCGGGGGCGTCCCAGACCTGGGCCGGCAGCCAGCTGCCCTGGAATGCGGCGCCCGTCAACCGGGTCATCAGCGGCCCCGACACGTCGTACGTCCGGAGCGCGCGCTACACGGGGACCTGGCAGCTGCGGCTGACCCTTTCGTACCCGATCTTCAACAACTTCCAGCGCGAGGCCGGCATGGTGCAGGCCGACGCGAACGTCGTCTCCAACGAGGCGAAGCTCCGGGACGCGCGGCTCGCGCTCGACGCGAACCTCACGCAGGCCCTCGCCGCGCTCGACGCCGCCGGCCAGCAGATCGACGTTTCCCGCACCCAGGTCGCCGCGGCGGAGGAGAACCTGCGGATGCAGCGCGAGCGTTACCGGCTCGGCGCCTCGACGATCGTGGACATGCTGACGGCGGAGGTCTCGACCAACCAGGCCGAGGTCGGCCTGGTACAGGCGCGCTACAACTATCTCCTCGCCCGGGCGCAGCTCGAGGCGTACGTGGGGCACTCGTTGTGAGCGCAGCCCCCGCCGCGGCCCCGGCGCGGAGCGTCGACGTCACCGGCGCGGACGGAGCGGTCATCCTCACCTCGGGGCTCACGCGCGAATACGTGCTCGGCGCCGAAGTCATCAAGGCGCTGCGCGGCGTCGATCTGGTCATCCATCGCAACGAGTTCGTCGCGATCATGGGCCCGTCGGGCTCCGGCAAGAGCACCCTGATGAACGTCATCGGCTGCCTCGATACGCCGACGGCGGGGGAGTACTGGCTCAACGGGCAGCGCGTCTCGGACCTCGCGGACGCGGATCTGGCGAGGATTCGCAACAAGGAGATCGGCTTCGTCTTCCAGACCTTCAATCTCCTGCCGCGCGCCAGCGCGCTGCACAACGTCGAGCTGCCGCTGATCTACGCGGGCGTGCCATCGAAGGAGCGGCGTGACCGGGCGATCGCGGCGCTCGAGGCGGTGGCGCTCGGCGACCGCAAGGACCACCGCCCGGCGGAGCTGTCCGGCGGCCAGCGCCAGCGCGTGGCCGTCGCGCGGGCGCTCGTCAACCACCCGAGCATCCTGCTCGCCGACGAGCCGACGGGAAACCTCGACTCGAAGACCGGCGAGGAAATCATGCAGCTGTTCGAGCAGCTCTGGGAACGCGGCCAGACGATCATCCTCGTCACCCACGAGCACGACATCGCCGCGCACGCGCGGCGCCAGATCCACATCCTGGACGGCCTCATCGACCGGGACACCCGATCGGAAGGGCAGTGAGCATGCGCACCGTTCGCTTCGCCTGGCCGGCCGCCGCGCTCGTGGCGCTGGCCGGCGCGTGCAAGAGGTCACAGCAGCAGGTGCTGTACGAGCCCGTCCCGGTCTCGCGCCGTGACATCACGGTGTCGGCGGAGGCCAACGGCTCGATCCAGCCGATCCAGATCACCGACGTCAAGTCGCGCGCTTCCGGACAGATCCTCGAGATCCGCGTGCAGACCGGCGACATGGTGAGGAAGGGCGACACGCTGGTCAGGGTGGACCGGCGTGACCCGACCACGTCGTTCAACCAGGCGCAGGCCGACCTCGAAGTCGCCCAGGCGCAGGCGGCGAACGCGGCCGCCCAGAAGCGCCGGGCCGACGAGATGTTCCAGGCCGGAGTGCTGAGCGAGCAGGACCACGACAACGCCACGCTGGCGGACGCCAACGCGCGCGCCCAGCTCGTGCGCGCCGAGGCCGGCCTCCAGAGCGCCCAGGACGCGCTGACCGACTGCAACGTGCTCGCGGCGGTGGAAGGGACGATCCTCACCAGGAAGGTCGAGGAAGGCACCGTCATCACCTCCGCGGTGCGGGACGTCTCGGGCGGCACCGTGCTGCTCCAGATGGCGGATCTCTCCACGGTGGAGGTGCAGGCGCTGGTGGACGAGACGGACATCGGCAAGGTGCAGCCGGGCATGCCGGTGGTCATCACCGTGGACGCCTACCCCAACCAGAAGTTCACCGGCACCGTGCTGAAGATCGAGCCGCAGTCCACGGTGACGCAGAACGTCACCATGTTCCCGGTGCTGATCTACATCCCCAACCCCAACGGCCTCCTGCGCCCGGGGATGAACGGCGAGGTGGCGATCCAGATCGGGCAGCGGCAGAACGTGCTGGCCATTCCCACCTCGGCGCTGCGCACGGCGCGCGACGTCGGCTCGGCGGCCCAGGTGCTCGGCCTCGACCCGAAGGACGTGGACCGGCAGGTCGCCGTGCAGGATTCCGTGGCGCGCGCCAACCCGCAGCTCGCCGCGGCCGGAACGGGCGCGCAGGCGCCACGCGGCGGCCGGGAGTCCGAGGGCGGGACGGTGGCGGCGCCGCACGGCTCGGCCGGCGCGGGCACGGACGGGGCGCGGGCCGGCGGGATGGGCGCCGCGGGCAACGGCGCGCCCGCCTTCCAGCTGCCGCCCGGGGTCACCCGGGAGCAGATGGACGCGCTGCGCCAGAAGCGGATGAACAACGAGCCGCTGACGGCGCAGGACTCGGCGGTGATGCAGAAGGTCCGGCAGTTCCGGGAGCAGCAGGGCGGCGGCTTCGGCCGGGCACCGGGCGGCTTCGGGCAGGGCCAGACCGGGTCGGGCGGCGAGCGGCCCCAGATGCAGCTTCCCGATGGCGTGACCCAGGATCAGGTCCGGGCCATCTTCCGGAAGCAGATGAGCGGCGAACAGCTGACGCCTCAGGAGCAGGCCGTCATGGCCCGTGTGCGGCAGGCGTTCCAGCAGTCCGGCGCCGGGGCCGGGGGCGGGAACGGTGCCTCCGGCGCGCGTCGCCGGTTCGGCGAGGGCAACAACTACCAGTTCGGCGGCAGCTTCATCGTCTTCGCGCTCCGGAACGGGAAGCCGACGCCGGTACGGGTCCGCACCGGCCTCACCGACATGGACTACAGCGAGGTCCTCAGCGGCCTCACGGAGCAGGACGTCGTGCTGCTGCTGCCGTCGGCGTCATTGATCCAATCCCAGGCCGAGATGCGGGACCGGATGCAGCGGATGGCCCCCGGCGGCATGCCCGGCATGCAGCAGCGCTCGACGACTCCCGCCACGCGGTCGACGACGACCGGCGGCGGCCGGCCGCCGGGCCCGCCCGGGGGGCCGTAACCGTGCTCATCTGGGAGCTGTGGCTGGTCGCCCTCGCGGCGATCCGCGCCAACAAGCTGCGCTCGTTCCTGACGATGCTGGGCATCATCATCGGCGTCGGCGCGGTCATCACGATGATCGCGCTGGGCTCGGGCGCGCAGAAGGCGGTCCAGGACAACATCTCCGCGCTCGGCACGAACCTGCTCACGGTGATGCCGGGCCAGCAGTTCCAGCACGGCGTCGCCAGCGACCAGCGCGTCGGCCTGACCGTGGACGACGCGACGGAGATCGAGAAGACGGCGCGGCACCTCGCGGCCGTGATGCCGGAGATCAACCGGTCGTTCCAGGTCAAGTACCGGAACCAGAACGCCAACATCCAGGTGACGGGCACGAGCCCGTCCTACTTCCCCGCCCGCAACTACACGCTCGTCGCCGGCCGTCTCTTCACGGCGGGGGACGACGAGGCGCGCCGGCGCGTGGCCGTCATGGGCTCGGCGGTCGGGGACGACTACGGCCAGAACGCCGCGGCGATGATCGGCCAGACGGACGAGATCCGCGGCATCACGTTCGAGCTCGTCGGCCTGCTCGCGGCCAAGGGCGCCCAGCAGGGCTGGATGAACCCTGACGAGCAGCTCTTCATCCCGCTGTCGACCGCCCGGTACCGTCTGATGGGCACCGACCGCGTGCGCACCATCACCGTGAAGGTGGACGACGACGCGAACACCAGCGTGGCGATGATCTCGCTGGAGCAGGCGATCAGGCGGAAGCACAAGATCCAGCCGTCCGCACCGAACGACTTCCAGATCCGCAATCAGGCGGACCTGGCGCAGACGCTCAGCCAGACGACCCAGACCTTCACGATGCTGCTCGCGGGCATCGCGGCGGTCTCGTTGCTGGTCGGCGGCATCGGGATCATGAACATCATGCTGGTCTCGGTGACCGAGCGGACGCGCGAAATCGGCGTCCGCAAGGCGCTCGGTGCCACGCGCGGCGCCATCCTGTTTCAGTTCCTCGTCGAGGCGCTGGTGCTCTGCCTGGTGGGCGGGGGCATCGGCGTCGTCTTCGGCGGCGGGGGGGCCATCGCGCTCAGCCGGATCTTCCACTGGAACACGCTCATCTCGCCGATCTCGATCCTGCTGGCGTTCCTGTTCAGCTTCTCGGTCGGGATCGTCTTCGGCGTCTGGCCGGCGCGGCGGGCGAGCCTGCTGGATCCCATCACGGCGCTGAGATACGAGTAGCCAAGGGGCGGGGATCCGGGGTCAGGGAAAGGCCAGGCCCGGACCCCTGACCCCCAGTCCCCAACTCCTGCTCTCGATGTAGATTCCCCGCCCCATGCTGGCCCCTTTGCTGCTCGCGGTGCTCGTCCAGGCCCCCCAGGACTCCGGCCCCGTCTACGACGGCCGGCAGCATCAGCTGCACGTCACGATTCCGCGCATCGAGACCACCATCACGGTGGACGGGGTGCTCGACGAGCCGGTGTGGCGCCGGGCGGCGCGGCTGGTCGGCTTCTCGCAGTACCAGCCGTCCGACTCGCGTCCGGCGGAGGAGCCGACCGAGGTTCTCGTGTGGTACTCGCCGACCGCGATCTACTTCGGGATCCGGGCGCGGGAGATCCACGGCGACCTGGTGCACGCGACGCACGCCGACCGCGACAACATCAACGCCGACGACTATGTGCAGATCCTGCTCGATACGTACAACGACCGGCGGCGCGCCTTCCTCTTCGGCGTGAATCCGTACGGCGTGCAGCAGGACGGGATCCGGAGCGACGCGTACGGCGGCGGTGCCGGAGGCAGCTCGAGCGGCGGGGGCGGCTTCGGCTCGATCAACATCCTCGATGGGAACGTGGACCTGAACCCGGACTTCGTCTTCGAGTCGCGCGGGCGCCTCGTGGAGGGCGGCTACGACGTCGAGGTCCGGATCCCCTTCAAGAGCCTGCGCTACGCCGGCGGCCGCGTTCAGACGTGGGGCTTGAACGTGCTGAGGCGGGTGCAGCACTCCGGCTACCAGGACTCGTGGGCGCCCGTGGTGCGCGCGAGCGCCAGCTTCATGAACCAATCGGGGTGGCTGGAAGGGCTGCACGACCTCACGCGCGGTCTCGTTCTGGATCTCACGCCCGTGGCCACGGAGCGCGTGGACGGCGCGCCCGATTCGACCGGCCGGTACCGGTACGGTGACACGACCCGGCTGGGCCTGGACGCCCACTACGGCCTGACGCCCAATCTCTCGCTCGACGGCACGTACAAGCCTGACTTCTCGCAGGTGGAGGCGGACGTCGGGCAGGTGACGCTGAACCAGCGGTTCGCGCTCTTCTATCCGGAGAAGCGCCCGTTCTTCCTCGACGGGCTGGAGCTGCTGGACACCCCCAACGGGTCGTTCGGCCTGGGCACACGCCTGATCTACACGCGCCAGATCGTGAATCCCGACTGGGGCACCAAGCTGGCGGGCAAGGCCGGCCCCTGGACCATCGCGGCCATCGCCGCCTCCGATCAGCGCGACCCCGCCACCGGCGACCAT
>Ga0335079_10006945_pt1 | contig 12912 bp, 12 predicted proteins | sample Lox_Sample_33_FD_206719 | JGI IMG/M metagenome (GOLD analysis project Ga0335079, IMG submission 206719) | Soil microbial communities from Loxahatchee National Wildlife Refuge, Florida, United States - Lox_Sample_3.3 | ecosystem: Environmental > Terrestrial > Soil > Wetlands | place: USA... | reverse complement strand
GGTGAGCTCCTTGGTGCCGAACAGCAGCGTGCCGAAGACGAGCGGCACCAGGTAGTAGACACCGCGGTACGCAAGCAGCGAGCCGAGCAGCGCGTCCGCCGGCACGCCCGGCAGGGTGAGCAGGACCACCGCCTCGAACACACCGACCCCGCCCGGCACGTGGCTCACGATCCCGGCGATCACGGCGAGCGCGTAGGTGCCGAGGAAGGTGACGAAGCCGATGTTCGCATCGGCGGGCAGGAGCGACCACAGCACCGCGGCCGACAGCGACAGGTCGACCACCGAGAGCGCGAGCTGTGCGAGTCCGATCGCCGGGCCCGGAGCGCGCAGCGCCCAGCCGCGCAGCTCGAGTGTACTGCGGGCGAGCGTGGCCCAGGCGGCGTAGGCGGCCACGCCGGCGAGCAGCACGGTGCCGGCGGCGAGCGACCAGTTGTGGCGCAGGTGCAGGATCTGCGCGGCGTGCATGGGCGAGAAGTACAGCGACAGACCGGCGATCGTGGCGAGTCCGATGCCGAGCGACAGACTGCAGAACGCCGAGATAGTCGCGACGTCGATGGCGGTGACGCCGGCGGTCGCGTACAGGCGGAAGCGGATCGCCGCTCCGGTGAAGGCGGAGAAGCCGAGCGTGTGCCCGAAGGAGTAGGCGATGAAGGAGGTGAAGAGAATCCGCGGATAGGGGATGCGGCGGCGCAGGTAGGCGAGCGCCAGCACATCGTAGTTCGACAGCAGCCAGTAGCTCGCGGCGGTGAAGCACAGCGCGGCCAGCACCTGGCGGCGCGGGATGCCGTGCAGATGCGCGAACACGGAACGCACGTGCAGGTTCGCGAGCTGGTGGTGCAGGATCAGAACCACCGCGGTGAACACCGCCAGCGCTGCGATCGGCCCCACCCAGCGCCAGCGGCTGCGGTCCCGGGTCTCTCCCCCGTCCGTGAGGTCCGGCGCGGCCAAGGTGTGCGGCGCCTCCGTCAGCGCGTCAGCGGCTTGTAGCGGATGCGGTGCGGCTGCAGCGCCTCGCTGCCGCGGCGTCGCTGGAAGTCGGCGACATACTCCTGGTAATTGCCCTCGAACCACACGACCTGCGAATCGCCCTCGAAGGCGAGGATGTGGGTCGCGATGCGGTCGAGGAACCAGCGGTCGTGCGAGATCACCACCGCGCATCCCGGGAAGGCGAGCAGCGCCTCCTCCAGCGCGCGCAGCGTCTCGACGTCGAGGTCGTTGGTCGGCTCATCGAGCATGAGCACGTTACCGCCCGCGCGCAGCACCTTGGCGAGGTGCACGCGGTTGCGCTCGCCGCCCGAGAGCTCGCCGATCAGCTGCTGCTGCTGCGCGCCCTTGAAGTTGAAGCGGCCGACGTAGCCGCGCGAGGAGGTCTCGTAGGCGCCGACCTTGATCTGGTCGAGGCCGCCGGAGATCTCCTGCCACACCGTCTTCGAGTCATCGAGCGTCTGGCGCGACTGGTCGACGTAGGCGAGGCGCACGCTGGGTCCCGTGCTGATGGTACCTGCGTCGGCCTGCTCGGCACCGGTCAGCATGCGGAACAGCGTGGTCTTGCCCGCGCCGTTCGGGCCGATGACGCCGACGATGCCGCCGCGCGGCAGGTTGAACGACAGGTTGTCGATGAGCAGGCGCTCGCCATAGCCCTTGCGCAGGCCCTGCGCGGCGATCACCAGATCCCCGAGCCGCTCGCCGGGCGGGATGTAGATCTCGTTGGTCTCGTTGCGCTGCTGGAACTCGCGCGAGGCGAGCTCCTCGTAGCGCTGCAGGCGCGCCTTGCTCTTGGCGCGCCGCGCCTGCGGGTTCTGCCGCACCCACTCGAGCTCGTGCGCCAGCGTACGCCGCAGCGCCTCCTGCTCGCGCTCCTCGAGGGCGAGACGTTGCTCCTTCTGCTCGAGCCACGAGGAGTAGTTGCCGTGCCAGGGAATGCCGTAGCCGCGGTCGAGCTCGAGGATCCACTCGGCGACGTTGTCGAGGAAGTAGCGGTCGTGGGTCACGGCGATGACCGTGCTCGGATACTGCTCCAGGTAGTGCTCGAGCCAGGTGACCGACTCGGCGTCGAGGTGATTGGTCGGCTCATCGAGCAGCAGCATGTCCGGGGCCGAGAGCAGCAGGCGGCACAGTGCCACGCGGCGCTTCTCGCCCCCCGAGAGCGTCGCGATCCCCGTCTCCCAGGGCGGCAGGCGCAGCGCATCCGCGGCGATCTCGAGCTTGCGCTCGAGCTCCCAGCCGCCGGCGGCGTCGATCGCGTCCTGCAGCTGCGCCTGGCGCTCGAGGAGCTTGTTCATCTGCTCCTCGGAGAGCTCCTCGCCGAAGCGCTCGCTGATGTGATTGAACTCCTCGAGCTGGCGGAAGGTCTCGCCGAGCCCCTCCATCACCGTGCTGCGCACGTCGCGCGCGGGATCGAGCTGCGGCTCCTGCGGCAGGAAGCCGATGCGGATGCCCGCCTGCGGGCGCGCCTCGCCGTCGAACTCGCGGTCGATGCCGCCCATGATCCTGAGGAGCGAGGACTTGCCAGCGCCGTTCAGGCCGAGGACGCCGATCTTGGCGCCCGGGAAGAACGACAGGCTGATGTCGCGCAGGATGACCCGTTTCGGCGGGACCACCTTCGATACGCGATTCATCGTAAAAATGTATTGAGCCATGCGACCGTCGACCGGGAAAAAGGGGAGCCGGGGGATTATGGGCGAGGAGGGCCACGCTTGGCGATGGGCGCGCCGCAGCCGGCGCGCGCAGCGCGCACCCGCGGCTGTGTTAGGCTCCCCCACCCGGGAAGGGCAGCGGGGTCTGAAGCGAACATGAGTGCCAGCGTGGCAGCGGTGGTGAGCGAGCGGCTCGCGCGCTACAGCTTCGGCGACGGGCACCCGTTCGGCCCCGATCGTCTCGCCGCCTTCACCCGCGAGTTCGAGGCGCGCGGCCTCGACCGCAGAGTGCGCCTCATCGAGCCGCGCGTCGCCTCCGAGGACGAGCTGCGCTCGTTCCACAGTCCCACCTACCTCGAGTTCGTGCGCGAGCGCTCGGCGAGCGGCACGGGGCTGCTCGATGCCGGCGATACTCCCGCGTTCCGCGGCGTATACGAGGCAGCCGCCGGCGTCGTCGGCGCCACCTTGAGCGCCATGGAGGCGATCATGCGCGGCGACTGCCGCCGGGCGTTCGTACCGATCGCGGGCCTGCACCACGCGGCGCGCGATCGCGCCGCGGGCTTCTGCGTGTTCAACGACTGCGGCGTGGCGATCGAGCTGCTGAAGCGCGCGGGCCTCAAGCGCATTGCCTACGTCGACATCGACGCGCATCACGGCGACGGGGTGTTCTACGCGTTCGAGGACGACGCCGCGGTGGTGTTCGCCGACCTGCACGAGGACGGGCGCTACCTGTATCCCGGGACCGGCGCGAGCGGCGAGACCGGCCGCGGCGCCGCTACCGGCATGAAGCTCAACGTGCCGCTGCCGCCCGGGGCGGACGATGAGGTGTTCGAGCAGGTGTGGCCGCATGTGCTCAGACACCTCGAGCGCTTCGAGCCCGAGTTCCTCATCCTGCAGTGCGGCGCCGACAGCCTCGAGGGCGATCCGATCACGCACCTGCGCCTCACGGCCCGCTCGCACGGGCGTGCCGGCCGCTCCCTGAGCGAGCTTGCAGAACGCCTCGGCCATGGCCGGGTGCTGGCCCTCGGGGGCGGTGGCTACAACCGCAGCAACCTCGCCCAGGCCTGGAACGCGGTGCTGGAGAATCTGCTGTAGGTCCGCGCACCTGTCGCGAAGCTTCTGCCGCCCTGCGCGCAACGGACAAGGGCGGCGGTCGGGGGCTTTAGGTACAATTCGCGGCCCGTTTCCTGCCTAGCTGAAGCCCCGAGGGCGCCGCGCGCATGTTCCGCACCACAGAGACCATCGCCGATCTCGATCCCGAGCTGCACCGCGCCCTGGAGAGCGAGCGCCGCCGCCAGGAGGATCACATCGAGCTCATCGCCTCCGAGAACTACGCGAGCCCGCGGGTGCTCGCCGCCCAGGGCTCGGTGCTCACCAACAAGTACGCCGAAGGCTATCCTGGCAAGCGCTACTACGGCGGCTGCGAGTACGTCGACATCGTCGAGAGCCTGGCGATCGAGCGGGCCAAGAAGCTGTTCGGCGCCGACTACGCCAACGTGCAGCCGCATTCGGGCTCACAGGCCAACGCCGCGGCGTACTTCGCGCTGCTGCAGCCGGGCGACCCGATCCTCGGCATGAGCCTCGACCACGGCGGCCACCTGACGCACGGCGCGAAGGTCAACTTCTCCGGCAAATTCTTCCGCGCCTTCCAGTATGGCATCCGCGCCGACAGCGGCGAGATCGACTATGCGCAGGTGCAGCGTCTCGCCGCGGAGCACCGGCCGAAGATGATCGTGGCCGGCTTCTCGGCTTACTCGCGCGTCATCGACTGGGCGCGCTTCGCGGCCATCGCGCGCGAGGTGGGCGCGTACCTGGTGGTCGACATGGCGCACGTCGCCGGCCTCGTCGCCGCCGGGCTCTACCCCAATCCGCTGCCGCACGCCGACGTCGTGACCACCACGACTCACAAGACGCTGCGCGGGCCGCGCGGCGGGCTGATTCTCGCGCGCGCCAACGACGAGATCACCAGGAAGCTCAACTCGATGGTGTTCCCGGGAACCCAGGGCGGGCCGCTGATGCACGTGATCGCCGCCAAGGCGGTGGCCCTGCAGGAGGCGCTGCAGCCGCAATTCCGCGACTACCAGCGCCAGGTGCTCGCCAATGCGCGCGCCATGGCGGCGCGTCTCGCGGGCCGCGGCTACCAGATCGTCTCCGGCGGCACCGACAATCATCTGTTCCTGATGAGCCTCGCCGACCGCAACATTACCGGCAAGGATGCGGATGCGGCGCTCGGGCGCGCCAACATCACGGTCAACAAGAACGCCGTGCCCAACGACCCGCGGCCGCCGATGGTGACGAGCGGGCTGCGCATCGGCACGCCGGCATCGACCACCCGCGGCTTCCGGGAGCGCGAGGTGGAGCAGGTGGCGGAGCTGATCGCGCAGGTGCTGGACGCGGAAGGCGCGGGCCCGGTGGTCGAGCGGGTGCGCGGCCAGGTGGTCGAGCTCTGCGGGCGCTTCCCGGTCTACGGTCCCTGAATGCACTGTCCGTTCTGCGGCCACGAAGAGACCAAGGTGAACGACTCGCGGCTCGCCGGCGAGGGGCGGCAGATCCGCCGCCGCCGCGAGTGCCTGAAATGCGGCGAGCGCTTCACGACCTTCGAGACCGCGGAGCTCGTCATGCCCGTGGTGGTCAAGGGTGACCGGGCACGCGAGGCCTTCGATGAGGCGAAGCTCCGTTCCGGCATGGAGAAGGCGCTGGAGAAGCGCCCGGTGGCGCGCGAGCGGCTGGATGAGGCGGTGAGCCGCATCGTGCACGCGGTGCGCAGTCTCGGCGAGCGCGAGGTGAGCTCGCGTGCGATCGGCGAGCTGGTGATGGAGGAGCTGCGCCACCTCGATGAGGTGGCGTACGTGCGTTTCGCTTCCGTGTACCGGCAGTTCCAGGACGTCGAGGCCTTTCACGACGAGATCGAGCGGCTGCGCAAGGCGCGCAGCACCGCGCCGCTCGCGCGGCTGCCGGCGGTGCACCGGCGCCGCGCGGCACGCGCCGTCGACCGCGACCAGCTGCCGCTGCTTCCGGAGCCGGCCAATGACGATGGCGAGGAGGGCGGCGGCGGCAAACCGTGAGTGGCTCCCCCTTACTGCCGGTGTTCTCCGACTTCGACCGCGCCGCGATGCAGCGAGCTCTCGAGCTCGCCGCCCGCGGACTCACCACGACCCACCCGAATCCGCGCGTCGGCTGCGTGCTCGCGAGGGGCGGGCGCATCCTCGCCGAGGGCTGGCACGCACGCGCCGGTGAGGCGCACGCCGAGGTCGTGGCGCTCGAGTCCGCAGGCTCGCGGGCCGCCGGTGCGACCGTGTACGTGACGCTCGAGCCCTGCAGTCATCACGGGCGCACGCCGCCGTGCGTCGATGCCCTGATCGGTGCGCGCGTGGCGCGCGTCGTGTACGCGATCGCCGATCCCAACCCGCAGGTCAACGGCCGCGGCGCGGCGCTGCTGGCTGCCGCGGGCATCGCGGTCGAGGAGGGTCTGCTCGCGGGGGAGGCCGGCGAGCTCAACGCGGGATTTCTCAAGCGCATGCGCTGCGGGCGGCCGTGGGTGCGGCTGAAGCTCGCGATGAGTCTCGACGGCCGCACGGCGCTCGCCGGCGGCGCCAGCCGCTGGGTAAGCGGGGAGGCGGCGCGCGCCGACGTACAGCAGTGGCGCGCGCGCAGCTCGGCGCTGCTCACCGGCACTGGGACAGTGCTCGCCGACGATCCGCGCCTCGACGTGCGGCTCGGCGAGGAGGCGGATGGCACGCCGCGGCGGCAGCCGCTGCGCGTCGTGCTGGACAGCGCGCTGCACACTCCCCCGAGCGCGCGTCTGTTCAGCGTTCCCGGAGAGGTGCTGATCGTGACGGCCGTGCCCGCGACCGATCCGCGCTGGGAGCCGCGCTGCGCCGCGCTCGCTGCCCGCGGCGCGCGCATCGAGACGCTGCCGGCGGATGATGGCCACGTGCCGCTGCCGGCGCTGCTCGAGCGCCTCGGCGAGCTGGAGATGAACGAAGTCCAGGTCGAGGCTGGAGCGCGGCTCGCCGGCGAGCTGCTGCGGCAGTCACTGGTCGATGAGCTGCTGCTGTACGTGGCGCCGAAGCTCCTCGGCCCGCAGGCCCGGCCGCTGGTCGTCCTGCCGGAGCTCGCACGTCTGGATGCGGCACCGCAGCTCATGATTCACGACGTGCAGCGCGTCGGGGATGATCTGCGGCTGCTGCTCAGGCCGCGCCCCCCCGGCGCCGGCCCGGAAGATTAAGAGGAGAGACCTTGTTCACGGGAATCGTTCAGGAGATGGGACGCATCGTCGCGAGCGAGCGCCGCGGCGGGGACGTGCGCCTCACGATCGCCTATGCGCAGATCGAGGAGGCGCGCATTGCCCTCGGCGACAGCGTCTGCGTGCAGGGCTGCTGCCTCACGGTCGCAGCCGTCGCCGGGCGCAGCTTCGCGGCCGACCTGTCGCGCGAGACGCTCTCCCTCACCACCCTCGGCGGACTCGAGGTCGGCGCACCCGTGAACCTCGAGCCCTCGCTTCGCGCGGGCGACGCCCTCGGCGGCCACCTGGTGTCGGGCCACGTGGATGCGGTCGCCCGCGTGACGAGCGTCGAGGCGGATGCGCGCTCGCGGCGGCTGACGATCGCCGTGCCCGCGGAGCTCATGCGCTACATCGCGCGCAAGGGCTCGGTGACCGTCGACGGCGTGAGCCTCACGGTGAACGAGGTTTCCGGCGCGAGCTTTGGCGTCAACATCATTCCCCACACGCTCAGCGTCACGACGCTCGGCCTGCTCGAAGCCGGCGCCGCAGTCAATCTCGAGGTCGATCAGCTGGCCCGCTACGTCGAGCGGCTGCTGACGCCGCCCGCGTGAGCGCCGCGCGCGCGGCCAGGCGATCGACGGCCACGGCGCGCCCGGTGTAGTCTCGGGCCATGTCTTTGCTGGTGCGAACCCGCGTACTACGGCGCCGCCGGGCACTGCTCGCGCTGCTGCCGGCGCTGTCGCTGCAGCTGCTCATCCCCGCAGGCTTCATGCCCGCGAGCGCTGCACCACTGTCGCTCGAGATCTGCCCCGACGGCTTTCCGCCCGGCCTGCTCGCGCACGCGGGTCACCACCATCACCACGGTGGCGCGCACGGTGGCGGTGAGCATTGCGTGTTCGCCGCGGCCGGTGGCAATGGCCCGCCGGCGCAGCACGCGCCGCCCCCGGCGAGCCCCGGTCCTCAGCGCGTGGCAGCGCAGTCCTGCCGTGCACCAATCCTGCTGGTACGGCTCGTTCATCTGCCCCAGGCACGCGGCCCACCTCCGGTCGTCTGAGCCGGATTCTCCACGCCGAGTTTTTCGCTGCGGACAGCCACCGCTCGCGCACGCACGTGCGTGCCGCGGCCGTGCCCGTCCGGATGGGGAGAGCATCGATGGAACCATTGTGCAGAGCCCGACCGAGGCGAGCGCCTCGGCCGCGGCGCGCGGCATGGCGTGCGGCGCGCGCCATGCGGCGCCTGTGTTTTCTTGTCGCGAGCGCGCTGCTCCCGGGGCTCGCGCTGGCGTGTGCCTGTGGCTGCGGCGTCTTCGACGTCGGCACCGCCGCCATGATTCTGACGCACCCCGGCGGCATGCTGTACCTCGAGGACGACTACCAGGATCAGGAGCAGAACTGGGCTGGCGCGCACGCCGCGCCGGGCGCCAACAATACGGACAAGGAAATCGAGACTCATTTCGGCGGTCTGGGACTCGACTACAACTTCAATCGCGATTGGGGAGTGTCCGTGAAGCTCCCCTATTGGCTGCGGACCTTTCGCACCGACACGGGGACTCCCGCCGCCCCCGATGTGCAGACCTACCGGCACGATGCGCTCGGCGACCTGCGCGTGCTCGGCACCTACACCGGCATCTCCCCGGACATGTCGACGGGGTTGTCGCTGGGCGTGAAGCTGCCGACGGGTGACTGGACCTACCCCAATTTCGATCGCGACACCTCGATCGGGACCGGAACCACGGACCTGTTGCTGGGTGGGTATCACCTCGGCACCCTCAGCGTCGAGCATCATCTGCAGTGGTTCGCCGAGGCGCTGTTCCAGCGCGCGTTCAACTCGCGTGACGGATATCGGCCCGGCAACGAGACGGATGCCGCGGTCGGACTGCTCTACGGCGGACTGCAGCTGGGATCCGTCCCCAACCTGACCGCCCTGCTGCAGCTGATCGGCTCCAGTCGCCTGCACGACAGCGGCGTGAACGCCGACCCGCCCAACAGCGGCTACCAGCGCGTGCTCGTCTCGCCCGGCCTCGAGGCGGACATCGGCAAATGGAAGCTCTACGGCGACGTCGAGTTTCGTGTCTACCATTACGCCAACGCCGCGCCGTCGGTGGCGACAGAGGGCACTCAGGGGCAGCTGGTCGCACCGGTGCTGCTGAAGCTCATCGTCGGTTACAGTTTTTGAACTGCGGTGGCGGCACGAGATCTGACCATGGGGAGACGCCAGCTGTGAACAAGCAACGCCGTCGCGCAGCGTATCTGAGCCTTGCCGGCTGCCTGCTGCTTGCGGGCGTGCCGCTCGCCGCGTCCGTCGAGGTCGGCAAGCCCGCGCCGGCGCTGATCGCCCCGGAGCCCGACGGCAGGACTTTCGACCTCGCGGCGCTGCGCGGGTCGGTGGTGATCGTCAACTTCTGGGCGAGCTGGTGCGGCCCGTGCCGCGCCGAGATGCCGCTCCTCAACCGCTTCTACCTCGAGCACCGCGCGCAGGGCCTCGCGCTCGTCGGCGTCAGCGTGGACGAGCCGAGCGAGCGCGCCGCGGTCGTCGCGATCATGCGCCAGTTCAGCTACCCGGCGGTGCTGGCGGCAGACGCCAAAGCCAACGGCTTCGGGCCGCCGCTCGCCGTGCCGATGACCTGGATCATCGACACCAGGGGAGTGGTGCGCGCGCGCCTCGTCTCGGGCAACGCGGTGACACTCGAGGCGCTCACTCAGGCGGTTGCGCCGCTCCTGCCGCCGGCCCCGGCCGGGGCGCACTGAGCCTCGGGTATACTGATCGACCCGAACAGACGCCCATCCGCCTCCCATGTCAAAGGTTCTGTCACTTCCCGGCAAGCCCGCGCCCGCGGCGGCCCTGAGCTCGATCGAGGAGCTCGTCGCGGAGCTGCGCGCGGGCCGGATGGTAGTCGTCGTCGACGATGAGGATCGCGAGAACGAGGGCGATCTCATCATGGCGGCCGAGCATGCCACGCCCGAGGCGGTCGCCTTCATGATCCGCCATACGAGCGGCATCATCTGCGTGCCGATGGAGGAGGAGCGCCTCGCCGCCCTCGAGCTGCCGCAGATGGTCCCGGCCAACAGCGAGTCGCAGCGCACCGCATTCACGGTGTCGGTGGACCTGCGCACCGGGACGACGACCGGCGTGTCGTCCGCGGATCGCGTCGCCACCATCCGCGCGCTCGCCGATGCCCGCTCGTCGCCGGCGGACTTCGCACGCCCCGGTCACATATTCCCGCTGCGCGCGCGTGCCGGCGGCGTGCTGGTGCGCGCCGGGCACACCGAGGCGGCCGTCGACCTGTGCCGGCTCGCGGGCCTGACGCCCGTCGGCGTGCTGTGCGAGATCATGAACGACGACGGCACGATGGCACGCCGGCCGCAGCTCGAGGAGTTCGCTCACCGCCATCGCCTCAAGATCGGCACGATCGCATCACTCATCCGCCATCGGCTGCGTACCGAGCGCTCGGTCGAGCGCATCGGCGAGCAGCCGGTGCAGACGGCGTTCGGCGAGTTTCGCCTCTACACCTATCAGGACCGCGTCAACCTCGAGGTGCACGTGGCGCTCGCCCGCGGCCCGCTCGACGGGCCGCAGTCCCCGCTGGTGCGCGTGCACCTGCCCGACACGCTGCGCGATCTGCTCGGCGTGCGCACTACCGGGCGTGCCTGGACGCTGCACGCAGCGCTCGCGCGTATCGCCGAGGCCGGCAGCGGCGTGGTGGTGGTGCTGCGACAGCAGGAGCCGCCGGCGGAGCTCAGCGCGGCGCTGCGCAGCCTCGCTGCGAGCAGCCCGGCCGCGGTCGTGCCCGAGAGCGGCGCGCCGGTCGGCGAGGGCGCGGTGCTGCGCACCTTCGGCGTCGGTGCGCAGATCCTGAAGGACCTCGGCGTGAGGCGCATGCGGGTACTGTCGGCGCCCAAACAGATGCACGGCATCTCGGCCTTCGATCTGGAGATCGAGGGCTATGTCGGGGAAGAGGGTTGACGGGGCCGGGGATCATCGAGGCTGAGGTGAGCGCCCGCGGCCGGCGCATCGCGATCGTGGCCTCGCGCTTCAACGATTTCATCGTCTCGAGTCTGGTGCAGGGTGCGCTTGCTGCCTGGGTCGCGCGCGGCGGCGCCGCGGCCGAGCTGCCGGTGGTGCGTGTGCCGGGTGCGTTCGAGTTGCCGCTCGCCGCCGCCAAGCTCGCCTCGAGCGGCCGCTACGAGGCGGTGGTGGCGCTCGGCTGCGTCATTCGCGGCGACACCCCGCACTTCGAGTACGTGGCGGGCGAATGTGCACGCGGCCTGCAGCAGGTCAGCCTCGAAACCGGGGTGCCGGTCGCCTTCGGCGTCCTCACGGTCGAGACGGTCGAGCAGGCGCTGGAGCGCGCCGCGAGCGGCGCGGGCAACAAGGGGGGCGAGGCCATGGATACCGCGCTGGAGATGGCTGCCCTGCTGGCGCGCCTGTGAGCGGTGCCTCCGGGGGAGGCGGTGCCGCGCCGCGCTTCAGCGGCGCTCGCAGCCTCTCCCGCAAGCTCGCCCTGCAGGCGCTGTACCGCTGGCAGCTCAACGACTGTCCGTGGCAGGACCTGGTGAGCGAGTTCGCCGATGCCGAGGACATGGCGCGCGCGGATCGCGAGTATTTCTGCGCGCTCATCCAGGGCGTGGTCGGCTCGCGCGCGGCCCTCGAGGCGCGCCTCGCAGCCGCCAGCGATCGTGAGGGGCCGCTGCTCGATCCGATCGAGCGCGCCATTCTCCTGATCGGGCTCTACGAGCTCGAATTCCAGCCCGAGGTCCCGTACCGCACCGCCATCAACGAGGCGGTGACGCTCGCCAGGCGCTTCGGCGCCACCGACGGCCACAAGTTTGTGAACGCGGTGCTGGATCGCGCCGCGCGCACGCTGCGGCCGGCGGAGCACTGATGCCGCTGTCGGAATCGGAGATCATCAACCGCTTCTTCCGCTCCTGCGGCGGCCAGCGACGCGATGTGACGCTCGGCGTAGGTGATGATGCGGCGCTGCTCGAGTGCCCGCCGGGGATGCAGCTGGTGGCGACCACCGACACGCTGGTGGCCGGCGTGCACTTCCCACCGACGGTGCCGCCGGCCGCCATCGGCCATCGGGCCCTCGCCGTCAACCTGAGCGACCTCGCGGCGATGGGCGCGCGGCCGGCGTGGGCGCTGCTCGCCCTGACGCTCCCGGAGGCGGACGAGACCTGGCTCGCGGAGTTCGCCGCCGGCCTGGGAAGGCTCGCGCGTGCCCATGAAGTGGCCGTCGTCGGCGGCGACACGACGCGCGGCCCGCTCACCATCACGCTGCAGCTCCTCGGACACGTCCCGAGCGGCCGCGCCCTGACGCGCGCGGGCGGGCGTCCCGGGGACTCCGTGTTCGTATCCGGCACCCCGGGGGATGCGGCCGCGGGGCTGAAGCTCGAGCAGGGCTTGCTGGCTGCGCCGCCCGACGCGGCGCCGTACCTGCGCGAGCGCTTCCTGCTGCCGACGCCGCGCGTGGCGCTCGGCGAGCGGCTGCGCGACTACGCGAGCGCGTGCATCGATGTTTCCGACGGCCTGCTCGGGGACGCGGGCAAGCTCGCGACAGCGAGCGGCACGGGGCTCGAGGTGTTCTTCGGCGAGCTGCCGGTATCGCGGCCGCTCGCGCAGACCCTCGGGCCCGATCCCGCGCGCGAGCTCGCCCTCACGGGCGGTGACGACTACGAGCTGTGCTTCAGCGTGCGCCCGGCGCGCCTCGCGGAGCTCGAGCACGAGCTGCCGCCGGCGCAGTGGAGCTACGGGCGGATCGGCGTGCTGCGCGAGGCTGCCGGCATAACAGTCACGCGGCAAGGGACTGTGATGGACTTCTCGCATTCCGGATACCAGCATTTCAGCTGACGGGCCGCGCGGCGCGCCGGCGGCCGTGGCGTTGCGCGCGCGGGGCGCGTGAGGCGTGCATCACAGTCGCATCCCCTGAGGCCCCGTATCCTGACGCGCCTCAGGCGACTGTCCGCACGCATGACACTACCGGCCTCAAGATCCATACCGCCCGCCAAGCCGGGTGGCCGCATGCCCGACAAGATCGGCAAGTACACGGTCATC
>Ga0335079_10006941_pt1 | contig 12916 bp, 6 predicted proteins | sample Lox_Sample_33_FD_206719 | JGI IMG/M metagenome (GOLD analysis project Ga0335079, IMG submission 206719) | Soil microbial communities from Loxahatchee National Wildlife Refuge, Florida, United States - Lox_Sample_3.3 | ecosystem: Environmental > Terrestrial > Soil > Wetlands | place: USA: Florida... | reverse complement strand
ACCGTTCCAAGGCAAGCCCCAGACTGTTGTGGGCCGGGGCGAAATTGGGGTTCAATGCCAGTGCCTGCTGCCAATGTTGGATCGCCTCGGGCACCTTACCCAGCGTGAGCAAGGCATTCGCCAAATTGCACTGCAACTCGACATCATCGGGCCTGAGCCGCAATGCCTCGCTCCACCGGTCAACCGCTTCCGCTGTCTTGCCCAGTTGGATCAGGGCGACTGCCAGATTGTTGTACGCGTCGGCATCATCCGGGTCGAGCCGCGTGGCTTGCTCGAAATACCCGATTGCCTCCTGAGCTCTGCTTGCTTGTGCGAGAGCCAGTCCCAAATTGTCGTACGCGTCAGCGGAATCGGGTTTGAGTTGCAGCGCCTGCTCGTAGTGACCAATGGCCTCCTCGGGTTTGCTTGTCCGGCCGAGGGCGACCTCCAGATTGTAGCGCGCCTCGTCGGAATCAGGCTTGAGTCGCAGTGCTTGTTCATAAAAGCCGATGGCTTCTTGAACTTGTCCGGCATGAACAAGGGCCAGCCCGAGGTTGGTGTAGGCCCTCGGATTATCGGGTCGCTTGGCCACGGTGTCCTGCCAGATGGTCAATTCGCTGCGGTAATCCTGATTGCGCCGCCACGTGAGGAATCCCAAGACGATTGCCACCGCGGCGAACACAGCGGCGCTTCGACCGTCCATCAATCCCGATCTCGAAGTCGAGGTCAACGCGTGAATCCCGAACACCACCACCACAACCACCGCCGCCAAGGGCAGGTACATCCGATGTTCGTAGGCCGGGCTGTCCAACGGGACAACACTCGAGGTCGGCGCCAGGATTAGGAAGAACCAGGCACCGACAAATCCCCAGCCGGAGTTGGTCTTTAGCGCCCAAGCGGTTGCTCCCAGAAGGATTGCCATTCCCAGGGCCGGCGGCAAGATGCTCGTCCAGGTCGCGGCAATCGGCCATCCGTAGTAGTCGAAACACAATGGGTGCGGCCACACCGACAGCCGCAAGTAATGCAGGATCACGCCGGGCTCGGTCAGGAAATACTGCCACCAACGAACGCCCAAGCGCCGGGCATTGACCGAAGTGGCGGGAAGCTGCCCGTGAACCAGCACAAACCCGAGCAAGACCCAGGTGGCTGCCAGCCCGAGATACAACGGCCAGCGCCGGCGCCACGCCTCGCGGAACGTGCTGGAAAGAAATGTCCGGTCGTACAGCAGCACCATCAGCGGGGCGGTGACCATCACTTCTTTGCTCGCCATCCCCAGTGCGCAAGCCGCCACCGACAAGCCATACCACAGCCGACCCCATGAACGCCATCGCCCATCCTCCGCGTGCGCCGACTCGGCTCCGCGGATGAAACAGTACAGCGTCAGCAGATACAACAACCCCATGATCGATTCGGCCCGCTGGACGATGTATGTGACCGACTCGGTCACCAAGGGATGAACCATCCAGATGATGGCGGTGGCCAGAGCCAATCCGTTGGCCACAGCCGAGAAGCGGCCCCGCCAGATCGGTTGCCGCAGCGTCCGCCGCACGATACCCAGCAAGGTCAGCGCCGCAAGAATATGGATGGCCAGATTGGTGGCGTGATACCCCCAGACGGCAGTCTTGCCCAAGGCGTAGTTGATCGCCAGAGAAAGATTGATGACGGGCCGGCCTTCGACGGTGATGCCCCCCTCGTGGGGTGGCGACAGCACCCGCGAGATCGGCCAGAGATGACGGATTGTCCGGTTCGTCAAAATCGAGGGCTCATCGTCGTAAATGAAGGGTCCCGTAAAACTGTTGTGATACGCCAGTAGCCCGGCGGCGATTACCAGTAACGGCGTGAGCGTTCGTCGGTTCACAAGACGAAAAACAGTAAGCAAGGTTGCCGCGTATGGCGACCTCAAACTTCAGGCGCGATGGAGTAGGGGAACGTTGAATCAACCCCGGCCGGATTCGTCGTCGGTCCGGTACTCCAGCAGTCCCACGCTGCAGCTGCCAGTCATGGTTCGCGCGAATTCGGTCCGTGGATACGTTGACGGTACGGGTGTCCATCACGATACAACTGCAGCCGCGCTTCCATCTCGTCGATCATCTGCGTTTGCCCGGCGGAACGGGCGAGATCGATGGCCTTCTGGCCGGCCGCGATCGCATCCGTAAATCGGCCTGTGGCCGCGTAGGCGGCCGCCAACGTGTCGAGGTACATCGCCACCTGATTCCCGGTAAGTTCACAAGCTCGCTCGGCCAGAGCCACGGCCCGAGACGGGTCGCCTCCCTGCGCCGGCTCGAGCGTCGCGAGGTACCACGCTCGTTTGCGGAGCGGCAGCGGCCAATCGGGTTTCAGCCGCGATGCCTCCTGATATTGTTCCAGAGCTTCGGTCATGCGGCCTTGGTTAGCCAGGGCATTTCCCAAATTATAGCGGGCCTCGACGAAATCCGGTCGGATCCGCAACGCGGCCAGATATTCCGGGATCGCTTCGGCCATCGCGCCGGCATTCGCCAGGGCGACGCCCAGGTTGCAATGGGCTTCGGCGTTATCGGGTTTGACGCGGAGCGACGCGCGGTACTCGGCAATTGCGTCCTCAAGCTGTCCCTGGCTGGACAACAGGTTCCCCAGGTTATTGTGCGCCTCGGCATAGTCCGGGTTGATCCGCAAGGCGGCTTTGTATTCCATCTCGGCCTCGGGGATCCGGCCCTGGCCGACCAGGAGGTTGGCGAGGTTGAAGTGCGCCTCGGCATAGTACGGATTGATCTGCAACGCCTGGGCATACTCCGCCGCGGCCTCGTCGACATTTCCTTGCTGCGCGAAGGCGGTTCCCAGATTGCTATGGGGTTCGGCCAGATCGGGGTCGATCCGCGAGGCCGCCTGGTACTCGGCAATCGCCTCGGCGAGCCGGCCTTGAGCCGCGAGCGCGAGTCCCATGCTATTGTGTGCTTCGGCACAGTTCGGGTCGATCCGCAAGGCCGCAGTGTACTCCGCTACGGCCTCTTCGATCCGCCCCTGTTTGGCCAAGGCAATTCCCAAGTTGTCGCGTAGCTCGGCATCATCGGGGCGGATTTGCACCGCCGCCCGATACTCGGCAATTGCCTCCGCAAGCTTGCCTTGGTCAGCCAGATCGGACCCCAAGTTGCCGTACGCCACAAAATTGCCGGTTGTCACACGCAGCGCGTGATGAAACAGGATCTCGCTGGTTCTCCAGTATTGGACCTGAGTCCAGGACAGTACGGCACAAGCCAACAGCCCGACCGCCGCCGCGACGGTGGCAACGATTCTTGACGCACGCCGTTCCATCGCACTTGACGGCACAGCCCAAGCCACCATGATGAATAGTCCGATCGATGGCAGATACATGTAACGGTCGGCCATCGATTGCAGTCCCACTTTCACCAGCCCAATCACCGGCACCAGCGTGCCCAAGTACCACAGCCAGCCCATGAGAAACTGCGGTTCCCGTCGCGCCCGCCAAATCGTCCAGCCCGATACGGCGACCAACACCGCAGCCGCCCCCGCGACGGTGGTCCCCGGCCAGATCCGGCGCGGGTAGAACACCGCCAGCCCCGTCGGCCAGAGGATCTTGCCAAGGTAGCGGACGTACGAAACCACCGTATTACTGACGCGTTCGCCGATCGGATAATCTCCCAGCGGCAAGACCGCTCCTCCCTGGCGCTGGACGCGGTACGTCACGACGCAAACCACCGCGGCGAGCAGGAAAAGCGGAAGTTTCTCTGTCAACAGTCGGCGCGAGAAAGTCTTGTTTCCCGGGGCGCCGGCCGACTGGGTCCACGGGGTTCGTCCCAACGGCCAGTAGTCCAGGAGCAGCAAGACCAACGGCAGCGTCACCACCATCGGCTTGGCCATCAGACCCAGCGCGAATAGCAGGAGCATCAGGGCGTAGACGGAAAGCGGAGAGCGGGAAGCGGGGACCGTTGGACGTTGAACTGTGGCCGGTGGCCGGCGGGCAACCTGCCTTGAGCCTCTCACAGGGGTGAGCTGTTCGACGTATTTCACGTACGTCCACATCGTCAGAATCCAGAAAAAGGCGCTCAGAACGTCCTTACGCTCCGCCACCCAAGCCACCGACTCGACGTGCACCGGATGCAGCGCAAACAACGCGGCTACAAACGCGCTTCGCCAGGGTGCCGCCGTCATCTGGTTCAGGACAACGAAAAGCAGCAACGTGTTGGCGATGTGAAACGCCACGTTGACCAGGTGGTGTGCGGGAGAATCCAGTCCGAAACACTGGCAATCCAACATGTGAGAGATCCACGTCAGCGGATGCCAATTACCGGCATAGCTGGCCGTAAACGCCCAGGCAAGACTTTGAGGCGTCAGCCCCGCTTTGACGTGAGGATTGTCCGTCACATACTGGTTGTCGTCGTAGTTGATGAACTGCGCGTGGCGGACCGGCGAGTAAACAACGGCCGTGGCGATGGCCAAACAGAGACAGATGAGGATGTTCCGCTGTCGTTGGGACACTTTGGTCATGTCGGTTCGCAGGATACCACGGAAGGCGGAGGGCAGATACCAGATACTCGACCACGAACCATGGACCACTCTTCAGGAACCATTGCCGCCCACCAACTGCTCATCACGGCCGGTGATCTGTGGCCTCGACCGTCGGCCGATAGGGACGCCCGCTTCGATAAAGTTCCAGCCGGCTTTCGATCTCACTGGCTACCTGTGGCTGACCGGCTGCGCGGGCCAAGGCGATGGCTCTCTGGGCGGTGTCGATGGCCTCCTGGAACCGGCCCGCCGCAGCCTGTGCGGCCGCCAACGTGTCGAGATACGGCGCCACATGGTTGTCGGTCAATTCGCACGCGCGCCGGGCCAGTGACACGGCCCGAATTGGGTTGCCTCCCGCAGTTGGCACACGCGTGGCCAGTAGCCAGGCCAGGTTATTCTGGGCCTCGGCATAATCAGGCTTGAGCTGCAGCGCCTGTTCGTACTGCTCAATGGCTTCCCGGATCCTGACCGCATGCTCGAAGGCCAGCCCCAAGTTGAAGCGCGCCTCGGGATAATCCGGTTTGAGCTCCAAGGCTTGCTGGTACTGTCCAATGGCCTCGTCAATCTTACCGACCTGGGACAAGGCCAGTCCGAGGTTGTGGTGCACCTCGGCTTGTGCGGGTTCAATCCGCAGCGCTTGCCGGTATTGTTCAATGGCCTCGTTGAGCCGTCCGAGCCGTGCCAGGACAAACCCGAGGTTATTGTGGGCATCGGCCATATCGGGATTGATGCGCAGCGCCTCTTCGTAGTGGTGGATCGCCTGTTGGATGTGGCCCGTTTGCCGCAGAACCACGCCGAGATTGTTGTGCGCCGTCGCGTAATCGGGTTTGATCCGCAACGCCTGCTCGTACTGAGCCATCGCTTCCTCAGTTCTGCCCATCCGCACCAACGCGGCGCCGAGATTGTTGTGGGCCAGCCAGGCGTTCGGGTTTTTCTTCAGATTATCTCGCCACAGGGTTTCGTTGGACTCGTAAACGCCGCATCTGTTCCAGGCGGCCACGCCCAGCAACCCGATCACCACCGCGCTGGCCAGCACCCCGATATCCCGGCCACGTTCACCCAGTCGGTGGCAGATCGCCCTCCCGCCAGCGACCGCCAGCGCAATCGGTCCGATGATCGAGTAGTACTGCCAGTGGTCGGCCACCAGTGAGGATGCGTAAAACCCTTGGTAGAAGAACCCCAACACCGGGAAGAGCGTCACCACGAAGTATCCCAGCCCGAACAACAACGGTCGTCCCCAAGTTCCGCGCCTGTACCAAAAAACAATCAGGCAGCCGATCAAAATGACCCCGGGCAGGTACGAGACCCAACGCGAGGGGTCCACCTGCCACTTCGGGTAGACCATTGTCAGGTTGACCGGCACGAGCGCCTTGGACAGGTAGAACCATGGCGCCCAACCTGCCGCGGCCAATCGGGAGGCAAAACTGGCCGTGTGAAAGGTCCGTCCTTCCAAGGCCCGATAGTGCTGGAACCAGATGGTCACCACGGCCAGAACCAGCGAGAAAGCGAAGAACGGCACGGTGCGCCAGACGTCTTTTCGTCGCACCGCGCCGCGCGTCCACCACACGCAGCCCAGCAACACCACCGGCAACATCACCACCGCCGTCTTGCTCAGCAGCGCCAGCAGCCCCGCCGCCAACGATAATCCGTACCACACCCACTCGGCCGCGCCGGAGCGCGGCCCTGCCGGTCTCATGTCCGTGGCATCATCGAATCTCAAATACAGCAGAATCGACAGGGCAAAGAACAGCATCGACAGCGTGTTTTTCTGTTCGCTGATCCAAGCCGCCGTGGCCACGTTGACCGGATGAATCGCAAATACGACTGCGGCCAGCCACGCTCCCGGAATCTTCAGCCGCCGCAGGATCATCCACACCAGAACGGCATTGACGGCATGGAGTAACACGTTGACGGCGTGGTAGCCGGCGGGATTGTTGCCCCACAACCGCCATTCCGCCCACCACAAGCTCGAGGTCAGCGGATAATAGTCGGCCGCTTCCGTGGTAAACCAGAATCGATACAGGCCGTCACTGGCCTTGATCATTCGGTTTTCGGTGGTGAACGCCGGATCATCGAAGACAAACCCACCATGCAGAGACGGGAGATAGGTCACCACGGTCAGTAACACGATGACCGCCGCGCACGCCGTCGGCGATGTCCACAGCCTCTTCATTGTGGTTCCGATTGCCTAGGGGACTGACCGCAGCCGAGCCAGTCTGTTTCGGGCGTCGGCATAATTGGGGTTGAGTCGCAACGCCTGCTCGTACTGTCCAATCGCTTCCTGCACCCGGCCCGCTTGCTCCAGAGCAACGGCAAGATTGTAGTGGGCCTCGGGATCATCAGGGGTGATTACCAGGACCACTTGGAACTGCTCGATGGCCTGTTGGAGTTGGCCCGCCTGAGCGAACGCCGCGCCGAGGTTGTTCCGCGCCTCAGCGTGATCGGGCTTGAGCCGCACCGCCTGCTCCCAATGCTCGACCGCCTCCTGTTTCTTGCCGACGGCCAGCAGGGCGTTACCGAGATTGTACTGCGCTTCGGCATCGTTGGGGCTCAACCGGAGCGACTCCTGGTACTGTCCAACTGCATCCTGCGGTCTACCCGACAGCATCATCGCTTTCCCCAAGTTATAATGCGCCTCGGCATACTCGGGGTAGAGTCGCAACGCTTCCTTCAGGTGTTCAATCGCCTCTGGTACCCGGTTCGTCTGGCCCAGGATGACCCCCAGATTGTTGTGCGCCAGCCAGGCGTTTGGATTCCTCGCCAGCGTGTCGCGCCAGAGGGTTTCACTATCTGCAAACGCACTCTCGCGATCCCACGTGACCATTCCCAGGACCACAAGCACAATCACCGCCGCAAACTTTCCGACGTTGTTTGCACGGTGCCCAGCCCGTTCGACAACCGTCGCCCCCGCACCGACCACCAGCGCAATCAATCCCATGCTGGCCAGGTACTGAAAATGGTCCGCCACGAACGAGTACCGGAAAAAGTAGATCCCGAAAAACCCCAGCACCGGCACCAGCCCAACCATGAAACAACCCAGTCCGAAGACCGCCGCTCGCGCCCAACCCGCCCGCCGGCACAGCCATAACACCACCGCCACGACCACCAGCCCCGCCAACGGCAGCCAGGCCACGATGTTGTGAACCCGCAGGTTCCAGCGCGGATAAATGAAACAGGTGTTGAATGGCCAGAGCAACTTCCCGGCATAAAACCACGCCGCATGCCCGGCCAACACGACCCGCTGCGCCGTCGTCAACACCCATTCGGAGGCCCCTTGGATTTCGATGTGGCGACGTTGCTCGAGAACCGTCAGCACCGACATCCCGGCCCCGAACGCCACCAACGGCGTCACCCGCGCCCAATCCGGCCACGTCCATCGCCCCCGCCGCCACCACGCGCACAACAGCATCACTCCCGGCAGCACCACCGTCGACGGTTTGCTCACCATCGCCGCCACCCCGCAGACCATTGCCAGCACGTAATCCCGCGTCCGCAACCCGTCCTCGAACCGCAAAAACGCCAGCAACGACAACAGCATAAACAACCCCGACTGCGTGTTCTTCAGTTCGGTCACCCACGCCACTGTCTCCGCATTGACCGGATGGATCGCCCACGCCGCCGCCGCAACCCAGGCCCCGCGCACCTGCAACCGCCGCAACAAGATCCACAACAGCGCCGCGTTGATCGCCTGCACGGCGACGTTGACCGCGTGATAGGGCAGGGGGTGCAACCCCCAGATGCGGCGTTCCAGCCAAAACGACGTCAGCGTCAACGGGTAGTACCGCGAGACCTTGAGTGACGACCAGACCTGTTTCAACCCGTCGACCGACAGCATCGCCGGATTGGCGGTGAAATGGTCGTCATCGTCCCAGATGAAGCCCCCTCGCAGAGCCGGCAGGTACACCACAACCGTCAGCAGCATAATCAGTGCTGCGTCGCGAATACTACCCCCAGCCCGCATTAGCGATTTCCCATCAGCCATTTCTCATCAACCATTCTTCTATCATCGCCCGGCCTGTAGCCGCAACAGACTGCTCTTCGCTTCGGCGAAATCGGGGTTGATTCGCAGCGCCTGCTCATAATGCCCGATCGCCTCCTGGGTCCGGCCCATCCGTTCGAGGGCAACTCCGAGGTTGTAGTGCGCGTCGGCATAATCAGGCTTAATTCGCAGGGCTTGCTCCCAATGCCCAATCGCTTCTGCTACCCTGCCGAGTCGCGCCAAGGCAAGCCCAAGGTTGTAGTGCGCGTCGGGATAATCGGGCTTGAGCGAGATTGCCCGCTCATAGTGTCGGATCGCGTCTTCGAGTTTCCCCTCTTGGAACAAGGCGTTTCCCCAGTTGTTATGGGCCTGGGCAAAACCCGGCTCGAATCGCAGCGCCTGCTGCCAGTGGTCGATCGCTTCCTGTACCCGGCCCACTTGCGCCAGGGCGAATCCCAGGTTGTTGTGCGCGTCGGCGTAGTCCGGCTTGATCCGCAGCGCGCGCTCGTAACAGGCAATCGCCTCGTTGAACTTCCCGACCTGCCCCAGGGCGACTCCCAAATTATTGTGCGCCTCGACGTAATCCGGTTCGTCCTGTACGGCCTGCTCGTAGTGCTGAATGGCCTCGGCGATCTTGCCGTTGTCGAACAGCAGCAAGCCGAGATTGTTGTCCGCCAGCCAGCAACCCGGATTCTTCGTCAAGGTGTCACGCCAGAGTGTTTCCTGGTCCTGATAGATGTGAGTCTGTACCCAGGTAATCATCCCCAGCGCTAACAGAACGACCCCGGCACTCAGCGCCCCCACGTTGACGCCGACCGGCCCGGCCCGTTGCGCAACGGTCGCCCCGGCTCCGGCCGCCACGGCCATCAGCCCAATAGAGGCCACGTACTGGAAATGATCGGCCACGAACGAGTACCGAAACGGATACACATTCAAGAACCCCAGCGCCGGCGCCAGCGTGCCGAGAAAAAACAACACGCCCACCAGCGGTCCTCGTCCGATCGATTGCCGCGCCAGCCACAACGCGGCCAAGACAACCACCGTCGCCAGCGGGAACAAGTACTGCCAGGCAGCGCCCGTGCTCACATCCCAGCGCGGGTAAATAAACGTGAGATCATGCGGCCAAAATAGCTTGCCCGCGTAAAACCACGGGACCCGTCCCGCAATCAAACAGCGTTGCCCAAACGACAACGCCCATTCCGGCCCGCTCGCCCCCAGTCGGTACCGTTCGATCCAGGCCGTGAACAATCCCATCCCGGCTCCGAGGACAAACAGCGGCGCCAGCGCCCAGGCATCCGGCTTCTCCACGCGGCCGGCCTTCCACCATGTCAGCAACAACAACATCGCCGGCAGCGAACACGTCACCGTCTTGCTCAACAACGCGCACGCAAACAATACCAACGCCAGCCAATAGTATCGCCCCGGCCGCGTGGGCGTGACTACGGCTTTTGTCAGCGGCCGGCACCGAAGATAGGCGAGCGTGGCCAGCAGATAGAACAGACCCGAGAGAACGTTCTTGCGTTCGGTGATCCACGCGACCGACTCCACCTGCACTGGATGCAGCGCGAACAGGGCAGCCGTCCACCACGCTCCCGGAATCTCCAGCCGACGCAGCAGGCGCCAGAGCAGAACCGCGTTCGCGGCGTGCAACAGGACGTTGACCAGATGATACCCGACGGGGTGCAGTTTCCAGAGATGATACTCCAGCCAAAAACTGGTGTAGACCAACGGATAATACTGTTGGGTGGCTCCCGGTCTGATCCAGATCTTCTCCAAACCATCCAGCGACCGGAGGGTTTGGTTGTTTATCACATGGGCATCATCATCCCAAATGAACCCGGCCCGGAACACGGGGAAATACGCCGCCACCGTCAGCAACACGATGACCGCTGCGCCGCAAATGCCACTCCCAGCCCGCATTAGCGATTTGCCATCAGCCATCTTCCATCAACCATTCCTCTATCATCGCCGCGGCCGCGCCGTTGGTAGGGACACGCTCCGGTCGTTGGTAGGGACGCGCTCCAGCGCGTCCGTGGCCCCGCCGGAGCGGGGCCCTACCAGACTCCTGTTTTTCATGAACCATCTCCCATCTCCGCTTATTTCGTCCCCCGCAACTGCGCCAACTGCTTCTTGGCCGCGGCAAAATCTGGGTTCAGCCGAACCGCGTCCTCGTATTGCATGATGGCGTCATCGATTCTCCCGACTTGCGCCAGGACCGTCCCGAGATTGTAATGTGCCTCGGCATCATCGGGGTTCGTCAGCACCACGCGTTCGAACTCGTCGATCGCTTCGGGCAACTGGCCGGCCTGAGCGAAGGCCGCCCCCAGATTGTTGTGCGCATCCATGTCGCGGGGCTTGTATTCCAGCGCCTCCTCGAAACGTCGAATCGCCTCCGACACACGACCTGCTTTCACCAGGGCGAACCCCAGATTGTTGAGCGCCTCGGTAAAATCGGGCCGGATCTTCAGCGCCTGCTCGTAATGGGCAATGGCTTCCGGTAGCCGATTCGCCTGCACGAGCGCCGCCGCCAAACTGTATTGGGCCCAGGCATAATCGGGCTGGAGCCGCACCGCTTCCTCGAATTGGTCGATGGCCTCTTGGACCCGGCCCAGTCCGGTCAACGTTACCCCCAAATTGTAATGCACGGCCGGATCGTTGGGACACTTGGCCACCGAGTCGACCCGGATGACAAGCTCGCTCTGGTAATCCCGATTGCGGCGCCAGGTGAGGAATCCCAGTCCCATCGCCGCCAGCACCGTCAACACCGCCAGGCCGCGCAGCCCCGCCAGCCCCGTCCGGCGCCCAACCAGCGAATACAAACCCAGCGCTACAACGACCACGACGATTGCCAACGGCAGGTACATCCGGTGTTCGTGCATCAGATCCTGCAGCGGGACCAGGCTCGAGCTCGGCGCCAGGATCAGGAAAAACCATGCGCCCACAAATCCCCACGGAGAGTTCTTCGTCAGTGCCCAAACGGTCGCTCCCACGAGGACCGCCACCGCCAGCGCGGACGGCAGAATTCTGGCCCACGTTGCGGCAATGGGCCAGCCCCGATCCAAGCACAACGGGGACGGCCACACGGCCAGCCGCAAGTAATGGAGGACCACCCCGGGCTCGGTCGCCAAATATCCCCACCGGGTAATGCCCATGTGTTGCGCGTTCATCGAGGCGTAACCAAAAATGTTTCCCGCCGCCAACACAAACCCCAGCAGGACCCAGGTCCCCGCCAGCGCAAGATACAGCCGCCAACGCCGTTGCCATGCCTCACGGAACGATCCCGATACGAACGTCCGGTCGTACAACAGCACCATCACCGGCGCCGTTACCATGACCTCCTTGCTGATCATGCCCAGCGCGCAGGCCGCCACCGACAACCCATACCACAGCCGGCTCCGCAGCTCCCATGAACCATCTCCCATGAACCATTTCTCATTTCCCATGGGTGCCGCTTCGGCCCCCCGGATGAAGCAATAAAGCGTCAGCAGGTAAAACAACCCCATCATCGATTCGGCCCGCTGAACGACGTACGTCACAGCTTCGGTCTGCAACGGATGTACCGTCCAGAGAACGGCAACGGCCAGTGCCAATCCGTTGGCCGCCGCCCCGAACCCCGACACTAGTGGCGGGGACAGCAACGTCCGACGCACGATTCCCAACAGGGTCAAACCGGTGAGGATATGAACGATCAGGTTGAACGCGTGATAGCCCCACACGTTGTAGCCGCCAAGGGCATAATTGACGGCCAGCGACAGATTGATCAACGGACGGCCTTCGACCGTGAGTCCACCTTGCTGGGGAGGCGACAATGGCTCCCAGATCGGCCAGAGATGACGGATCGTCTCGTTCTCGAGAATCGACCGGACGTCGTCACTGAGGAACGCACCCGTGAAGCTGTTGTGGTATGCCAGGAGACCCGCCGCTACCACCAGCAACGGGATCAGCTTCTGTCGTTTCATGCGGGAAACCAGTCTAAGCGAAACCGAGGATGCCCGCCAGCCGAGATTGGTAGGGCCGCCACGGACACGCGGTAGGGCCCCGACTCGGAGTCGGGGCTACGGACACGACGTGGACACGCCGGACCGCAGTCCCTACCAACGACGCGTCCCTGGTGCTCCGTCAACGTTCATCAGAAGCGTGCGGGGATGGCGAAGTTTACCCGCCTCTGGCGGCGCCGCAGGCGACCAGGGCTCCTGCTGAGCCGCAGCGTTGACGGAGAAACCGGCCGGCTCGCCGGGAGGCTCGCCCTCCCAATCAAGGTTGACCGGGCACTAGACCCGCTTCTTCAACTCGAGCTTGGCGATCTTGCCCGTCGCGGTCCGGGGCAGGGCGTCCATGATGCGGACCTCGCGCGGCATCTTGTAATCCGCCAGACGGTCCCGGCAGAACTTCAGGATCTCATTCGGATCGAGCGTCGCCCCCTCCACCGGGCTGACAAACGCCATCGGGACTTCGCCC
>Ga0335079_10006937_pt1 | contig 12923 bp, 7 predicted proteins | sample Lox_Sample_33_FD_206719 | JGI IMG/M metagenome (GOLD analysis project Ga0335079, IMG submission 206719) | Soil microbial communities from Loxahatchee National Wildlife Refuge, Florida, United States - Lox_Sample_3.3 | ecosystem: Environmental > Terrestrial > Soil > Wetlands | place: USA: Florida... | reverse complement strand
CCAAGAAATTCTCTGCGGGAACAGGGTTTGCTCATCTTCGACCTCCCGGGGACCTCGCTCCTGATCAGTATGAACCGGATTGGGATGGAGCGGGCCGGAAATTCATTTCGCCGGAATCGCGGGAAGATCGACGGAAGGTTCCGCCTTTGCCGCCGAGCGACGGTGCGGGTCCACAAAGAGCCACAGGACGCCACCGCCTGCGGCCAGCGCAGCCGCAACGAAGAAAGCGCTGTTCCATCCAAAGCGGCCGGCAAGATACGGCGTGAGCGAAGCCGTGACGGCGCCTCCGATCTGGCAAACCATGTTCATCACGCCGGAGACGACGCCGGCGCGCGCGCCGGCAATATCGGCGCTCACCGACCAGAAAGAGCTTTGCGAGAGATAGAGCGCGCCGGCCCCGCCGGCGAGAATCAGGCTGGCCACGTATGGTCCGCGCGCATGGGAGCCAACAACCAGGAACACAGCGGTGAGCAGGAACGAGAAAACCGCGATGCCACAGCGGCCGTTGCGCAGGCCGAAGTGTCTTGAAATCCAGTCGCTCACGAAGCCGCCGCCCAGGCAGCAGACGGTCATGGCGAGAAACGGAATCATGGAGACGAGGGCATTCGATTTCAAATTCAAGCCGCGCGCCTGCGCCATGTAAATGAAGAACCAGCTGAAGAAGATCCAGGCCACGTATCCGAAGCTGAAATAGCTGAGCGAGAGAGCGACCACGTTGCGGTTGAAGAGAGCGGCGCGCCAACGGATCTGCTGGTGCGAACGGTGTTCGCCTTCGATCGAACGCGTGGTTTGAATCAGGTTCAGCTCCTCGGCTGAAACCTGCGGATGCTCTTCCGGAGTGTCGCGTGCCATGGCGTACCAGGCCATGCCGACGAGCACCCCGAGAACCGCGCAGAACCAGAACGAGGCGCGCCATCCGTAGCGGGCGATGATCCATGCCAGGACGGGAATGCTCAGGCCCGCGCCTGCGCCTACGCCGGCGAAGATCCAGCCGTTGGCGCGGCCGCGCTCGGCGACCGGAATCCACTGCGCGACGAATTGGTTCGAGGCCGGGTAGACAACGGCTTCGCCGGCGCCGAGAGAGAAACGGATCAGGATGAGGAGCAAAAGCGCACGCGGAAGGCGCGGACTGGCGATGGTCGTCAACGCTGTGAACACTCCCCACCAGAGGACGCCCGCGGCCAGCGTAAGCCGTGGGCCGAAGCGGCCGGCGAGCCAGCCGCCCACGATTTGAAAAACGGCATAGCCCAGCAGGAAGGCGCTGAAGATCCAGCCGAGATGGATGTTGTCGATGCCGAGTTCACGCTGGATTGCCGGGCCGGCGATGGAGACGTTGGTGCGGTCGAGAAATGCGACCGCACTGAGCACGAAGAGCCAGAGGACGAGGTAGGTTCGGATCGGATGACGGGACGCCGGGATCAATGCCTGTTGCTCCTGCAGTGCTCTCGCGCATGATACATCCGGGAGATCGTAGGATGAACGTGGAGGATTTCGCAATGTTCACGCCGGTTGCGATCGGACATATAGTCAGCCCCTATAAGAGCACGTCGGAGATTCCGAAGGGATTGGGCGCGAAGCACGATGCCGAAGGCGTGCTGAAGATTCTGGCGGAATATGAGCCGGGCCTCATCGACGTCGAGGGTTTTTCGCATCTCTTCGTGATCTGGGTCTTCGATCGCTCGGAGGGGTTCGAGCTGACCGCCCGGCCGCCATCAGATACCCGCGCGCACGGCGTCTTTGCCACGCGATCTCCGCGCCGGCCGAACCCGATCGGGCTGACGGTGGTCGAGATCCTGCGACGCGAGAAAAACGAGATTCACGTGCGCGGCGTGGATATGCTCGACGGCACGCCGATCCTGGACCTCAAGCCTTACATGTCGAGCATTCCCGCGGAAAAGATGCGCCGGGGATGGCTGGCGGAAGCTGAGGCGGCGAAGAAGTAGGTGCAGAAGAGCCCCATCTCAGTTCTCAGAATCGAGACCTGGAGGCACCCGGCTGTCATCCTGAGCGAGATCGCCGCGGCCGGGGTCCCCAGCGACAGGTTTTCGTCGCTGGGGTGGATGGCGACCGAGTCGAAGGATCTGCGTTTCCGTTCTCCCACCCTTGCCGCACACAACAACTTCGCGGCAAGGATGGGGCACCCACTTTCAGGACACTAATTTTTCTCATCCACAAACACCGCGGTCGTCAGCGCGGGCACGGTTGCGCTTCCCTGCTGCGCATTGAAGGTTGACTGGCGCGTGATGGGATCGCTCGAGTGTTGCTGGATCGGGTGCAGGTGCAGCGCCAATCCCTTCAGTTGGCTGTTGGTGAAGGTGATCTGCGCGTTGGCTGCGTTGAAGAGGACGACGATGTGTCTGTATGGGCCGTAGTCTCCGCCGTTGGCGTCGAGCTTCATCACGATCAGTCCGGGAACCTGGCCGGGGCCGACATTGAGGAAGGTGAGATTGTTCTGGATCTCGGCAAGCGTGGCCATGCGGAACAATCCTGAGCTGTAGCGAATCTGCAATAGCTCCTGGAAGGCCGCCGCGCTGTAAGCGATGTTGGCCGGCTGCGGAGTGTACGCAGGGTTGCCGAGCAGCGGAGTCATGAGCGGCCAGTTGCCCTGGTTCTGGCTGGCAATGGGCAGTCCGATGCCCCAGTTGGCAGTTTTTCCGGTCCAGTCGATCTTATTGAACCAGTCTCCGGAGTTATAACTGTTGTTATCCATGTCCTTGGATCGGAGCAAGTCATCGCCGCCCTGGTAGAACGGAATCCCCTGCCCCAGAGTTACAAGGCTCATGCCCATGACGGCTCGGCGCGCGCGGCTGGCGATGCTGTCATTGAAGCTCGACCTCAACTGCACCTGGTCGAAAAGATCCTGGTTGTCGTGGACCGACGCGTAGTTGATCGCCTCGATCGGGCTCCGGGTGTAGCCGGTCGGCTGGCCGTTGTAATTCACCTGGGCGCCGGTGACGGTGGCTCCGGCGCTGTCGACGAAAGTGTAGTCGCGCAGATTGCCGGTGAGGCCGACGTCGATCCAGTCGGAGTATTGGAATAGCTGGCTCTGCTGGGCGCTCGAAGAGAGCGTGTTGTTTGTGTAGTCGCTCGAGTCGGTCAGCAGGCCCGTGGCGAAGCCCTGCACGCGCTGGTCGGTGAATGGGCTGCCGCCATGAATGCCGTCGCGGATTCGGTCGTTGAACGTGCCTACGCCGAATCCATATAAGTTGACCTGCGAAGCATTTGGGCCGATCTGGTTATTGGCCGTGTCGCCGAAGTTGAAGCCTTCGCCGTAGAGGTAGATCTTCCGTCCGTCGACGCCGTCTCTTTCCGGCGTGAGGGCGCGCAGCGCCGCCTGGATATGTTGCACGTTATACGTAAACATGAAACTCAGAATGTCGAAGCGGAAGCCATCGATCTTGTATTGCTTCGCGTTGAGCACGAGCGTGTCGACGATGAGCTTCTCCATCATGCGATGCTCGGACGCCGTATCCGGGCAGCAGGAGCCGGTTTCGATGTTGCCGCTCGAGTCGAGCCGGTGATAATAGCCGGGCACCACCTCGTCGAGATTGGAATTGGGGCCTTCGCCGGCCGCATTGGTGTGATTGAAGACCACGTCCTGAATCACGCGCAGGCCGGCGCGATGCAGTCCCGAAACCATAGTGCGGTATTCGCGCACGCGGTGGTCGGGGTTGATGGCATAACTCCCTTCCGGCGCCATATAGTGCACCGGATCATAGCCCCAGTTATAAGCGGGGCTCGACTGCGTGGCAGCAACCGCGGCCTGCTGCTGCTGGCCATCGGGCGGATACTGTGAAAGGTCGCCGGGAAGCAACCACTTGGTTTTGTCTTCATTCACGCTGGCGAAATGGAAGGAAGGCAGGATGTGCACGGCCCTGAGACCGCTGCGGGACAGTGCACGCAAGTGCCTCATGCCGTCGGAGTTTTGATCGGCGAAGGCCTCGTACAGGCCGCGATGGCTCGCGGGAACGGTCGGATCGTTGATGCTGAAGTCGCGAATGTGCAGCTCGTAGATGCTCAGGTCACTGAAGCTGCGCAATGGCGGCGAGTCCTGCTCATCCCATCCTGCGGGCTTGGTTTCATCGGATTCGAGATCAGTGATCCGGCTTTTGGTCCCGTTCAAGGCCAGGTCGATGGAATAGGGATCGCTCGTGACGTTGGTATCGACGGCGCCGTCGGCCGGCACCCAGACTTTCACCGAGTAAAGATAGTACTTATCTGCCCAGTTACGAGTGCCGCAGCCGACCCAGACGCCATTGTGCGCATGCATGGGAAGAGTCGCCGCGGGCGCAGTATCGAATTCGCGATTGAAGAGCTGGAGCGAGACGCTCTGCGCGGTGGGAGCCCACAGCTTCAGTTTCACGTCGCAGTTATCGTCGTCTTTCCAGTCGTGCCAGCCGCGATCGTCGCGATGACGGAAAACAACACCGAGCTTGCCGGGATAGTAGTAGATGTCGTCGAGAGCGCCGGCGGTCTGGATTCCTGTTGCGTATTGCAGGGAACCGCTTGAGCCGACCGCGGAGAAGGCGAGCTGCCCTTTGAGCGCATTCTGCACCGCGGGAAGCTGCTCGTTCGCCGGCAGCTCGAGGACGGTGTATCCGCTTAACTGCGGATAACGCAGCAACTCGTCGGCGGTCAGGCTGCCGCCAACCGTAAGGGGAATGCTCGTGCCTCCCGTAATTCCCGTTGGAGTGACGGATAGGCCGCCGGTCAGACTGGAGGTGATGGCATAGGTGCCGCCGCTTTGCACGAACTGCGGCTGGACGGCGACGCGCTGCCGGTCGAGCCAGTAGGCCTGTTGCACATTCAGCAGCGAGTCGAGAATCTGCGTTGGCGTCGGCGTGGTTGTGAAGACGGTGGCGTTGCCGGAGATCGCCCAGGCCTGCAAGAACGAGCCGACGTTGAGGTGCATGTCGGGGCCGGGGTCTTTCACACCGGTGGAGATGTTATGGATGATGAATCCTAAGTCGTGTGGATTGGGGACGAGACTTATGTCGAAATAAGCGCCGTAGGAATCGAATCCGCTAACTGCGGTCAGGCCGTCGTTGAAGTCGCCGGTGTACTCGGCCGTGTCATTAAAGGCATAGACCGTCCAGTTATTGTAGTTACCGTCGGGCCGGTAATAGTGGATGCGCGCGTAGCCGGGCAGCAGAGCCGATGGATTGTTCACATCGACGAGGCTCTTGTAGAGCTTGGCGATGCCGGTATATCCCCAGTATTCGAATCCTTCGGTGGATGGGTCGACAAACTCGTTGGGGCCGGGGTCTTTCTGATCGCCGCCGGGCGCGGAAGGATTGTGAAGGATGAGGCCGAGATTCTGCGAGCTCGAAGTCACCCCGACGTCGAAGTAAGCGCCGTAGGAGTCGTAGTTTGTCGGGCCAACCAGGCCGCTGTTGTAATCACCCGGATACTCCGTGGTATCGAAGAAAGCATAAACCGTCCAGCCATTGTAATTCCCATCGGTGCGGTGATAGTGAACGCGCACGTAGCCGGGCAAGATGGCCGTCGGATTGTTGAGATCGATGGCCGTGTTATACAGCTTGCCGATTCCGGAGTAAGCCCAATACTCGACGCCCTGCGTCGCCGGATCGACGAATTCGTTGGGGCCTGGATCCTTCTGGTCGCCGCCGGGCGCGGTGGGATTGTGGATGATGAGGCCCACCTCCTGCGCACCGGTCGTGATCCCTACGTCGAAGTAGGTGCCGTAACTGTCGGTTCCGGTGACCTGAACCGGGCCGCCGGAGTAATTGCCCGTATCCTCGGTCGTGTTATCGAAGGCGTAGACGGTCCACCCGGAGTAATTGCCGTCGGGCCGATGGTAGTGGATGCGAATATCTCCCGAGGGGATCGGGGGATCGGACTGCGCGAAGGCGGCCGCGGAGGCGGCGAAGCCGGAAAGAAATGTGAAGATGGCCAAGATGATCGCGGAAGACAGGCGGGCACGGCGGCGCAGGTATTCCATGTTGAGCTCTCCTCGAAAGTGGTAGATCCGGTTCAGGCGCCTGCTCCATGGTCAGGCGCTCATTTTTTGCGAATGCCTACAGCGGCGAACATCTTAGTCAGGCGAAATCCGGCGTGTCAAGATGTACATCGAGTTTTCGCATGAAGATGCGGTGAAAGGATAGGGTCAATCAAGAATTGCGAAGATAAATTTCGATGCGATTGTGGTCCAGGTGGCCCGCAGCCTTCGTCGGGGGCTAAAGCCCCAGGATCTCTTATGAGCAATTTACGTACGGGCTAAAGCCCGTACCCTTCGCACGGGCCCATGCCCTTGGCGGCGCCCCGCCATGGGCACTCAGCCCTTGGCTGCTGTTCGCGGCTCGATCGGCTCCACGCGCACTTTGCTGATACGGCGGCCGTCCATTTCGACGACGGTCAGGCGCCGGCCCTCGAAGTCGACATGCTCGCCGCCTTTGGGAATGCGGCCGAGGCGCATGAGCAGAAAGCCGGCAAGGGTCTCTACGCCGCCTTCGCGGGGCAGCTTCCACTGCGTCTGCATCTCCAGGTCGCGCAGGTTCACGCCACCCTCGAGCAGCAGCGCGCCGGAGCCGGTGGTGAGCAGAAGCCGCGCCGGGTCGTCGAACTCGTCTTCGAGCTCGCCGGTCAACTGCTCAATCGCGTCTTCGGCGGTGACCAGGCCCACGGTCGAGCCGTATTCGTCGACGACCATCGCCATGTGCCGCCGCCGCTGCTGGAACTCGCGGATAAGGTCGAGAACCGTTTTCGTCTCGGGCACGACGAGGATGTCATGCATGATCTGGTGCAGACGGAGATCGACGAACGGTCCGGGGCGCGGGCGCCACGCCGCATCGCGCATTTCCGCATCCTGACCTGCGCCGCCGCCGCGCTCGGCGCCGGCTGGAGCGCCGCCCGGTATTTTGCGCTGATAGAACATCAGCCGCGACAGGTCTTTGGAGTAGATGACGCCGACGATGTGCTCCGGGCCACGCGCTTCGTCATAGACCGGCACGCGGGAGTGCAGCCGTTCAATCACCTGAGCGCTGGCTTCTTCAATGGGCATGTTGGAGGGCAGCGAGAAGATCTGCTGGCGCGGCGTCATGATCTCGCGGATGGGCACGTCGTCGAGCTCCACGGCGCGGTGGATGAGCTGCTCCTCGAACTCGGGCAGCACGCCCATGCGCCGCGCTGCGGTGGCGATGAACTTGAGCTCCTCGGGTGAATGCAGCTGGGCGCGGTCGGTCATGGCGATATCGAAGCCGCGAAGCAGCAGCGCAGCCGAGCCCTTGAGCAGGCGCAGAGCGGGCCGGGCCAGGGCCATGAAGAGCAGCATGGGCGGAGCGACGGCAAGGGCGAGCGCCTCGGCGCGGCGCAGGGCCAGCGACTTGGGCACCAACTCCCCCACCACCACCTCGAAGTAGGTAATGGCGGCAAATCCCAGAGCCACGGCGGCAATGCCAATCACATGGGAGAGCATGGCGGCATGAGGCAGGTGCCCGAGCCAGCCCAGCACAATGGCGGCGGCGAGCGGCTCGCCAATCCAGCCCAGGGCGAGCGAGCAGAGCGTGACGCCAAGTTGAACGGCAGGTAAAAAGTCGTCGAGCTCCTGCTGCAGGCGGCGAACGGCGCGTGCCCCCGGAACCGCGGCAGCCAGCATCTGCTCGATTCGGGTGTCGCGGATGGAGACCAGGGCAAACTCGGCGGCCACAAAGAAGGCATTGGCCAGCACGAGCAGGCCGACGGCGACAAGATTCACCAGCGAGAGGCCCTGCATCTGGCTGTGAGGATAGCATTTGCGGCGTTCTGGACGAGTTGCCGGCACGAAGAGACTGGGCTGCGAACGGGCGTCATTCCACCCATTCGCGCGTCTTGCGACGCACGAAAGGATGGGGCACGGAGGGTTGCTTCACAGGGGATGGAACCAATTCCAGCACGGGTGCGTAAGCCGATATAGCGGGTGACGGCAAACGGCCGTCTCCGTCTGAATCCTGGGGCATTGCTTCGCTCCCTTTTTTTCCTGACCAGTTGAGGGCCGCGGCTCTCATTGCGACACTTTTCCAACAACTGTGGTCATAGCCTTGGGAGGTTGTTCGTGGCTCCTTCGCGAAAGAGCAAGCGGTTCTGGCTGTGGCTTGGGCTGGGGGTGGTCGCCATTGTTGCGATTGCCGGAGTCGCATTGGCCCGGCTGGCGACGCGCGACCCCATCGACCCCAATCGCATGGCCAAAGTCACGCGCGGGGACGTGATCCGCTCGGTGGTGGCGACGGGCCAGATTGAGCCGATCACCAAGGTCGAAGTGAAATCGAAGGCCTCGGGAATTGTGGAGAAGCTCTTTGTCGACATCAACTACAAGGTGACGAAGGGCCAGCCGCTGGCGGAACTCGACCAGCAGGAGATTCTCGACCAGGTTGAGGCGCAGAAGGCGCAACTGGCCGCGGCGCAGGCCAACGTTTCGACGTGCGTTGCCAACATCGCACAGGACAAGGTGAACGCCGCCGCGCCCGATCTGGCGATGTACAAGGCCACCCTGGAGCGCAACGAGGAGATGCAGAAAGAAGGCGTAGTGAGCCGGCAGGCGCTCGACGACGCCAATCGCGATTACCTGGCCGCGCTGACCAAGCGCGATGCCGCCAAGGCGCAGGTCGGAGTGGACACGGCCAAGCTGGAGCAGGCGCGGGCGCAGGTGCAGCAAAGCCAGGCCAGCCTGAAGCAGCTCGAGGAACAGCTCAGCTACACCACGATTGTTGCTCCCATGGACGGCGTGATTCTGTCGCGCGATGTGGAGATCGGCGACGCCGTCAGCTCCATCCTGGTGCTGGGTTCGACGGCCACCCTGGTCATGACCGAAGGCGATGTCAATCAGGTCTATGTGCAAGGCAAAGTGGACGAGGCCGACATCGCGCACGTCTACCTGGGTCAGCCGGCGCGTATCAAGGTGGAGAGCTTTCGCGACCGTGTCTTTCAGGGCAAGGTGACCAAGATCGCGCCGATGGGAGTGGAGAAGGATAACGTCACCACCTTCGAAGTGCGCGTCTCGATTGACAATCCCGGCGGCGAGCTGAAGGCCAACATGACCGCCAACGCCGAGATTCTGCTCGACGAGCACAAGAACGTGCTGGCCGTGCCGGAAAATGCCGTCGCCTATGACACGCAGAAGAATGCAAGCGTGTTTGTGCCGGATAAGAGCAAGAAGGACGGGCAGCGCAAGGTCGCCGTGACGGTCGGTTTGTCGGACGGATCGAAGACCGAGATCGACAGCGGATTGAAAGAGGGCGATACGGTTGTGTTGCAGCAGTGATGCAGGGAAAAGGGAACGAGGGGACAAGAGACAATTCGGCGGGCCAGGGCGGAATCGCAAAAGAGAATGCGAAAGAGATCACTTGACGGCGGATCGAACGAAGTCTTGCCATGTGCGCTTGTTCCCTTGGTCTCCTGGTCCCTCGTTCCCTGGTCTGTTCACTTCTGGCCAATGGTGTTCGGAAGCGGACACAACCGGCCTCGCGAGACGAAATATGTCGGGATCATCCGGCAGAAATGAATAGACTTTGGGAGTTTCTGACTTTGGCAATCGGGATGCAATCTTGTGGCAACGTTTGAAGTCTTCCTATTTCAGAGCCCCTGGCCAGGAGTGTGTTCAAGGGCTACTGTGAACGAACTGTGAACTGCTTTTGAAACGAGGAACACCATGAAGCTTGTTTGCATTGCAGCGGCAGCGATGGCGATGGCGGCGATTCCGGTGCTGGCCAGCGAGGCCACCTTCGAGCGCACGCTTTCAGTCAACGGAAAGGTCGAGCTCACGGTGAACACGGGCTCGGGCAACATTCACATCACCAGGGGTTCGAGCAGCCAGGTTCACATCGTGGGCCGGGTGCGGTCGGACTGGGGCGCAGGCGAGGAACGGGTTCGCGAGATCGCGAACAACCCACCGATTGAGCAGACGGGAAACATCATTCGCATCGGCGGGCACCACGAGGGCTACAACCACGTGAGCATCGCCTACGAAATTCAGGCGCCGGAAGACGCCTTTCTCGATGCCGGTTCCGGCTCGGGCGACATAACGGACGAAGGCGTGGGCGAGAACGCCAAGATCTCCACGGGCTCAGGCAATATTCATGCGTCCGGCCTGCGCGGCGGCTTTAGCGTGGGCACCGGATCGGGGGATATCCAGGCCGAGCAGTCGGGCGACGGCGACGTGAAGGCGCAAACCGGCTCCGGCACGATTGAGCTGAAGGGCGTGCATGGCGGTCTGCGGGCCGGCACCGGCTCCGGGGACATCAAGGTGAGCGGAGCGCCGTCCGCGGACTGGAAGCTCGAAACCGGTTCCGGAAGCATCGAGATGTGGCCGGGAGACGCGGGCTTTACGCTGGATGCCTCGACCGGGTCGGGCTCGGTGCATACCGACCAGGAGATGACCGTGCAGGGCTCGTTCGACAAGCATCACATCACCGGAAAAGTGCACGGCGGCGGGCCGATGGTGCGCGTGGAAACCGGCTCGGGCGATATCCACATTCACTAATAAGTTGACGCGCGGGGGCGTGGATTTTGGGGCAGGTGCAGAACGGCGTTAACCGGAATGCCTGTTCCCGCGTCTTTAGTTCAGGTTTGTTCCTCAGGCGAGGCCCGGGGTGGCTCCATGGGTGGGCCTCGCCTGTCTTTTTACCCTCTCTCTTACATTCCAGGTTCAACCCTTATACCATCCCTTTCGCAAATCCGTATAGAGCTATTTGTCGTCAGGAATTGAACGCCGAGATGTGCCTGTCGCGTCTGGTGCTCCGTAGCGATTACCGGCTCACGATCGACACGCGAAAGAACGGCTTGTCCTTTTCCGCCGGATCCATGGTGAACTCCTGCGCAGTTTTCGCCGGATCGTAGTCGCGCCACAGCCACATCATCTCCTCGGGAAATTCCGCGGCTCCCTGCCCCGAGTTGTGCGTGCCTTTGCCGAAGCTGAAGTGGAAATCGTACTCCTTCATCTTGAGCGCGTTGGCCATGCGGATGTTGGCCATCGGCCAGTCGCCGTAGTTGGGATTTTCGAGGTCGTTCGATCCATCCTGCAGCCAGACGCGAAGGTTGCGATGCGGCTCGCGGAGGATCTTGTCGGGATAGTCCTGGCCGCCGTCGGGATTGGCCGGATTCTCCTTCCATTGAATGCCGGCGAAGCTGCCGATCCAACTGATCACGCGGCTGAATTCGTCGGGCAATTGCCAGGCCGCATTGAAGCTGCAGATGCCGCCGGAGGAGAGCCCGGTGATGGCATGGCTGTAGGCGTCCTTGCGCAGGTTGAATTTGGCGCCGACCTCGGCAAGAACCTCATCGCGCAGAAAGCGCGCGTAACGGTCGCTCACGGTGTCGTAGAGCGTGCTGCGCATCGAGTCCTTGAGCGTGCGCTTCCACTTGTCGCCGTAGGCTTTGACGAAGTTGTAGGTCGGCGTGCCGGGAGAGCCCTCGATGTCGCCGGGATTGATGAAGACGCAGATCATCACCGGAATTTTCTTCTGCGCGATGAGATTGTCGACGACGTTGAGCACGGGGTTGTTGCCGTTGCGATCGATGTACCCGCCGCCGTCCTGAAAGACCATGAGCGCGGTTGGCGTTTTGGCGTCGTATTGCGCAGGCACGTAGATCCAGTACTCGCTCTTCATGCCGTCATAGAGCTTGCTGGTGTGGATCAGCTTTTCCGAAAGCGTGCCGGAGGGAACGCCGGGCGGCAGATACGAGAGCGGACCGAAGGCCGGCACGTTGAGATCGCCTCCGAAGTTTGCTCCGCCGATCATGTAGTGATACTGGTGCAGGCGGCCGACGGGCTCGATCTGCGCCGTGGCATACCAGAGGCCGGCGCCGGCGATTGGCTGCATGGCGGTTCCGGCCGCGTCGTCGATGATCAGCGATGGCGCGCTCGAGGCTTCGACGGCGAAAAAGAAGTCGGGACCGTGGCCGGCCCAGGCAGTGCCGTCCTTGAGCTTGGCCGCATCGAAGCTCGCTTCGATAGCGGACTGAAGTCGCGGGCTGCGCGTTTGGGCGAGCGCGATGAGTTGCGGCGCGGAGAGCTTTTCGGCGGCTTGCACAATGGCAGCCGCACCCTGCGCGGCGAGGGCAAGAGCGGTACCGGCCATCAGCAGTTTCCTCATGCGGGAATGGTACATGAGCGGATCGAAGCTCAAAGTTATGCCAGGCCCACGACCCCTGTCCGTCCGGCTCCGGAAGAAGCTTTCAAGAAATGTTGCATGAGGTCGGGCCGCTTTCGATGGGTCAAACCGAAACTACTTTTTTCAGAGAATAGAGTGCAGGGGACTGTCTTCCGCTAGCCTCGCAGTCCCCTACACTAAATACATGCTTCGCATCTTCCGCCCCATCCCCGTCGACTCGCTCAAGCTGCTGGTCTTCGACCTCGACGGCACGCTGATCGACTCGGCCCAGGACCTGTGCAACAGCGTGAATGCCATGCTCGCGCACTGCGGCCTTCTGCCGCTCGAGGACAAGCAGATCGCCGGCTACATCGGCGACGGCGTGCTGATGCTGGTGAAGCGCGCGCTGGCCGCGGAGAACGGCCTCGACGCCGATGAGAAGCTGCTCAACCAGGCCTACGAGTTCTTCCTGAACTACTATCGTGAGCACAAGCTCGATTTCACCTATGCCTATGCGGGGGTCATCGAGGCGCTGACGGCCATCGGCTCCGGGCCTCATGGGCGCGCGCGCGCCATGGCGGTGCTGACCAACAAGCCGGTGCGTCCGGCGCGGGCGATCTGCGAAGCTTTGGGGCTGGCGCCGTATTTCATGAGCATTTATGGCGGCAACAGCTTTGCGACCAAGAAGCCCGACCCGCAGGGCATGCTCGCGTTAATGGCTGAGGCGAATGCAAAGCCCGAGGAGACCGTGCTGATCGGCGACAGCCAGGTCGACGTGCAGACGGCGCGCAACGCCGGCGCATGGTCGATCGGCTGCACCTTCGGGCTGGCGCCGCTGAC
>Ga0335079_10006936_pt1 | contig 12923 bp, 12 predicted proteins | sample Lox_Sample_33_FD_206719 | JGI IMG/M metagenome (GOLD analysis project Ga0335079, IMG submission 206719) | Soil microbial communities from Loxahatchee National Wildlife Refuge, Florida, United States - Lox_Sample_3.3 | ecosystem: Environmental > Terrestrial > Soil > Wetlands | place: USA... | reverse complement strand
GGCCACGCGCCGGCCGGAGGCCAGGTAGCGGGCAATTCGCGGGCGCTCGAAGACGGCGGCGTGGAGTCTTTGCAGCCGCGGGCGGCGGCGTAACGCACGGCGAGTGGCGCGGGGGAAGGCGTAGCCGAGACCTGCCACCACCTGTGCCAGCGTCAGGTCCGCGTAACTCAGGCGCGCTCCTGCCAGCCATGGCGCGTGCCTGCGATTGAGATCGAGCACGCGCTCGAAGTAGCCGAGGAATTTCGGCAAGCGCACGCGCAGGAAGTCCCGGGTGCGGCGCCGTGCCGCCGCCTTCTGCTCCTCGTAGGCATAGCCGTCGCCGAGTGGATGATGTGTGTGGAAGATCTCGAGATAGAGGTCGAGAACGGTGAGCGTCAGCTGATGGACCCAGAGCCTGCCGCGCTCAGCGCGCGGCGCCAGGGCGAGCGGTCCGCCGAGGTAGAGGAGGATGTTGGGAGTCTGCGCGATGAGCCGGCGTCCGACCCCGAGGACCGGCACGGCAAAGGGCGGGCCGGGCTCGCCCCGCGCGCCGAGCATGCGCAGTATTGCCGGCACACCGCCGCCTCTGGTCTCGGGCACGGCGGCCACGTCCGTGTAGCGCGCGCCGCCTTCCTCCAGCGCGAGGCGGATGAACTCTCCACGCCCCTGGATGCCGGGCCAGTAATAGAGTCGGTACTTCATGGTGGCTCTCACGTGGAGCTGTGCGGTGCACCACGCCCGAGGGTTTCGGGCGATCGCGCGCCTTCACTATACTGAGTGTCAGACCCGCGGAACACGAGGGGCGAGATGACGACTACACGTCGCGACCTGCTGACGACAGCGCTCACCGCCGCCGGCGCAGCGGCCGCGCCGCAGCTGGCCAGGTCCGAGAGCGACGCTCACGACCATGATCACGACGGCGATCATCAGGCGGTGCCGTCCGATCCCGCGCTGCGCGCCAAGGCGCTCGAGTCGGTGCTGATCGGCCGTGGACTCGTGGACCGGGCCGCGCTCGATGCGCTCATCGACACCTACGAGAAGCAGGTCGGTCCGCGCAACGGCGCCCGCGTGGTCGCGCGCGCCTGGGTGGATCCCGCCTACCGCGAGCGGCTGCTGCGCGATGCCACCGCCGCCATCCGCGAGCTCGGCTATGGCGGTTCCGAGGGCGAGCAGATGGTGGTGCTCGAGAACACCCCGCAGGTGCATAACCTCGTGGTCTGCACGCTGTGCTCCTGCTATCCCTGGCCGGTGCTCGGGCTCCCGCCGGTCTGGTACAAGTCGGCTCCTTACCGCTCACGCGTGGTCATCGATCCGCGTGGAGTACTCAGGGAGCTCGGCCTCGAGCTGCCGCCCGAGGTCGAGGTGCGCGTATGGGACAGCACCGCCGAGATCCGCTACCTGGTTCTTCCCGAGCGTCCCGCGGGGTCGGAGCATCTCGATGAGGCGGCGCTCGCCGCACTCGTGACCCGGGACGCGATGGTCGGCGTGGCGCGCGTCGCTGCGCCGCGCGCGCAGGCACGCGCATGAACGGCATCCATGACATGGGCGGAATGCAGGACATGGGACCGGTCGTGGTCGAGAAGGCCGAGCCGGTGTTCCACGCTCCGTGGGAGGGACGCGTGTTCGCCATGTATAACGTGATCGACGGCGACTGGCCGGGCGGCTCGGGGCGCTACCAGCGCGAGCTCATCCCGCCTGCGGATTACCTGCGCATGAGCTATTACGAGCGCACCATGACAAGCCTGATCGAGCTCCTCGTGCAGAGCGGCATGATGACCCGCGCCGAGCTCGAGACCGGCGTCGCCACGGGCGGCAACAGCAAGGGGCGTCAGCGGTTGACGGCCCCGCAGGCGCTCAAGATGATGGCCGACGGCGAGGGTTCCTCCAGCAGCGCGCCAGCGGTGGCGCGCTTTCGCGTCGGCGAGCGCGTGCGCGCGCGCAACCTCAATCCGGCGGGTCACACACGCGAGCCGCGCTACGTGCGCGGCAAGCCCGGGACGATCGCGCTCGATCACGGCGTATTCGTCTTCAACGACAGCCTGGTCCAGGGCCTGGGCCCGAAGCCCCAACACCTTTATTCGGTGCGCTTCATGGCCCGTGACCTGTGGGGCGAGGCCGCGAGCGCCATCGACTCGGTGCACGCCGATCTCTGGGACGATCACCTTGAGCCCGCCTGACCCGGGAACGGCGCCGGCGGCGCCGGTGGATCTGCCGGGGTTGCCGCGCGATGCGGACGGTCCGGTGTTCGCCGAGCCCTGGCAGGCCGCGGCGTTCGCGCTCGCGGTCTCGCTGTCACGGCAGGGACACTTCACGTGGAAGGAGTGGGCCGCAGCTCTCGGGGAGGAGATCAAGTTGAGCGCCGCGCGCGGCGAGCCCGCCGATGGCTCGCGCTACTACCACTGCTGGCTGGCGACACTCGAGCGGCTGGTCGTCGCCAGGGGACTCACCGATCAGTCGGCGCTCCTTGATTGCAAGGAGGCCTGGGCGGAGGCCTACCGGCGTACGCCGCACGGCAAGCCGGTGGAGCTCGCGAGCGCCCCTGGATCGGCCTGAGGCGATGTGGGGATACCGGGCGCGCCGTCTGCGTGCGCGCCCGGCGAGGTCTCAGGTCTCAGCGCTCCCTCTCGGCCAGTTCGTGCAGGAACGCGTTGCGCAGCACGGCGCTCGCCACGATCAGGTGGCCTGCGGCGGTCGGGTGGATGCCGTCCCAGAACAGGTACTGCCACGGCCTGGTGCACACCGCGTTCTGCACGACGCCGAACTGCAGGCACGGGTCGGTGACGTCGCGCAGGCCGAACTCCGCCGGATGGGCGATTATCGCTGCCGTCAGCACGTTCTCGTCGTAGGTCGCAATATCGACCCCGGGCAGCGCCTGCAGCTGGGCGATCGCCGCGCCGAGCGCCTGGTTGAAGCCGGCGCTGAGCTGCGCACCCGCGGCGATCGCAGCCGGCCCCTCGAGCCTGACGGCGGGCGCGTGCGAGACGTCGGGCGCGGTCAGGATCAGGAAATTGCGCGCGCCCGAGGCGTAAAGAGCTTCGACGTTGGCGGCGATGCCGCTGATCGCGCCGCCGATGATCGTGAGAGCCGCCGCCTGCCCGTCAGCCGGGTTGGCCGCGGTGGCGAGCGCCGTCAGCGCATCGCGCAGGTCGTCGCCGCCGATCCACAGTATGTAGGTCGGTGCCGGGCACGCCTGCCCGCCGTAGTCCGCCAGGAACAGTGACACCTCGGCCGTCAGGTCGAAGGAGCCGCTGCCGGAACGTGCGCGGGCGCCGCCGACGGCATAGTTGGTGAATGCCCCGGGGGCAACGAAGGCCGCCGCGCCGCTCTCCGGCGAGCCGAGGGTGAAGGCCAGCCATTCGGCCCAGGTGGGACCGTTGCTGAAGGTGTGGCTGGCATACGGGGCAGACGGAATGAGGCTGAAGGGCGCGGTCGAAATCACGCCCGTGGCTGCGTAGGCATTTCCCGGATCGGTGAGGCTGTCACCGAAGGCGATGAAGCGGTTGTTGCAGCCGTGCGCTTCGGCGAGCGAGGCGCAGGCGCACATGAACGCCGCCAGAATCCAACGACTGATGTTATGCATGGCTGCTCCCAATGGCGATATTCCCTGATGTATGAGCAGGCCGGGCCGTGGTCGGGTACCTGAGCGTGTTGGCGGCGGCGTGATCCGCCGGGGTTGGCGTCTGGTCTCTCGCAGCGGTAGATTGCACAGCCATGGCCAAGGCCAGGCAGCCCGCGAACCCCTGGAATGCCGTATCGATCGCCTGCACGAGCGCGGCTTGTGCCGCAGCGCAGGCCTTGAAGGGGCTGCGCTACCTGAGTGCGGACGCGCCGCGGCTTCCCCTCACGGATTGCACCTCCCCCGCGACTTGCTCCTGCGTGTATCGCAAGCATCCCGACCGCCGTTCCGGCCCGCGCCGCGAATCAGAAGCAGCCGGCCTCAGACGCGCGAGCCCGACTCCGGAGCGGCGCGGCGGCCGCGGCCGCCGCAGGACGGATTGAGCCTGAGCGCGTGAGAATGCGCCGAGTTGGGGACTACCCTCAGCTGACGCTATGGCGGCGGCTTCGCGCATGTAGTTGATTTTATGTCGCTCCCTCCGCCGATGGCGCGACGGACTCGCCCGGCGAACCGCCGATCGGGGCCTCACGAGACTGAAGAAGGGCCGCGAGGCGCGCGTACAGGAGAACTCGATGAGGCTGAGGGCTTGGGGAAGGGATACGGTGAGCGGCAGATCGTGCGGCGCAAGCGCGACGTTACTTGGGCGCGTAAGAGAACGCTCAGGCCCGGGCTTTTCAGAAGGCGCGCCTGTAAGGAGGCGTCACGTCGGTGTCCACATCGCTCCCGCCGAGCGGCGTGCCACGGGCAAACGCCGCGTGGTTCAAATTCCCCTGCAGCTTGAGCCTCAAGCGGCTCGACGCACTCGCCGGCGGCTCATGCCCTTGCGTTAAAGATATCGACGAACAAGCGCTTGCCGCTAAGTCCACGTCGGAGAACTGGGCGACGCTCACGCGTTCTTGAGGATCCCCTGCGCCTCGCTCGGTAGTCGCGCGCGGCCTGACTCGAGCTTACGTCGCCACTCCTTACCGGTGTTCCATGCCGTCTTCCAAGCCTCAGCAAGCTCCGCTGGGCGTCGCACGGCCAGTGCATCGATGAGAATGGCAGCCTGCTCTATGTCCTTCACCGACTTGGCCTGGTTGATGCGATCGACGGCGACTATGAGCTTGTGAACGGCATACCTCTCTGCGCGCGGGACCGTGATCGGCACGCCGCCACCGTGTAGTAGCACCGACCGCTCCGGCTCATAGATCAGGAAGTCCAGGTGCCGCAGCGGCGCTGCCCCTGCACCGCGAAGCGCCCTCATGCGCACGGCCTTCCCCTGATAAGCCTCGGAGCCGCGATTGGGCGTCAGGAAGTCGACGAGGTAGCCGGCGCTATTGCGATAGCGGGTTGATACGAATGGGTCGCTCACATGCGGGACGTCTCTGAAGGTCTCGTCCACCGTCTTCAGAATCGTCAGAGGCGGTTCGATGCTTTCGCCGACATGCTCGGAGATGCCCCAGAACTGACCGAAGTCCGCGTCCTGGGTCATGAGGGGCCGCCGGCCGAGGTCCACCCCGAGGAGGCCGGCATAGGTCTGGAAGGCGAGGGTGCCAACGAGCACACCGCGTAGTCGAAAGAAGCCCGCCTTCCAGAAGGCTTCGACGATGCGGCCGGAGAGCGCATCCGGCGTGGGGAGGCCGGCGGCGATGAGCGCACGCACGAGGCTCTGACGGCCCTTGAAATCGGCTTTGAGGCTCGAAAAACGCTCGACTCGGTTAGTAATGCTCGCATCGCTCACCGGGCCGACGTATTTGTTGCGAATCTGCTCGCCCTCACGCCACTGGAAGTGCCAGTACTCGCGGCCCTTGGAGCGCTTGCGCACGAAGGTGCCGTTCTCGCGGTACTCCGCGTCGAACTCGGCATCGAGGCTCCTCTGCAGGAGCTCGGCGAACAAGGTTTGCGTGGCGAGATCGACGTTTTTCAAGGCATAGGCTCCGTTGACCTACATTCCAGTAATGTTGGTCAACCGGAACTCTACCCCGGTTGACCAACAAAATCAAATTGTAGGTCAACCGAAAAACTCGGGGTCGCGCCCCGATCCGCGGCCCCAAGAACCGAGACGGGCCGGACTATGAGCGTTGATCCCGACAGATCGCGGACTGCCGCGTCGGCAATGGTCGGCTAATACCAGAACGCGCGTCAGCGAGTCGGCATTCAGCAGCGGCTCGATCGCCGGGCGCGGCTATTGGAGTTTCCACTTGACGTTGAACTTGACGCAGCCCGGTACCGGCTTGCCGTCGCGCGTTGCGGGCTTGTAGCGGCCCGATGCGGATTTCGCCAGCTCGATGGAGGCCTCATCCAGCCGCGGATGCCCGGAGGAAACGACCACGACGGGGTCGCTGACCAGCTTCCCTTGCTCGTCGACACAAACGCGTATAGTCGTGACACCCTCTTCTTTAAGGCGTCTTGATTCCGCCGGGTAGTAGTCCTGGGTCGTTGCCAACGCCTGCCCAGCGATCGTCAGAATGCACGCCGCAAGGATTCCACGCCGCATGAGACCCCGTGATGTGAGCCAATGAGGTTATCTGCGGGGAGCAAGGGTACCGCAATTGCACTGTCCGACAGTGCTCCACACCTACCGAGGGTGTGGTCGTCGCTGGACAGCTGCCCTTAAGCGAGAAGCGCGGGCAGCAAACCGGATTCCAGCAGCCACTCCATCGCTGCCCGCTGTGATGCAAGCTGCTCGAGGGCCGTCACCACCAGAGCGGGGTCGTGCCCGGCAGGGCGAGTGGCACCCCGCGCCGGCAATCGGCGGCTGTCGGCATCAGCCGCCATGGTTTCCGGGTGCGAGGGCGGGAGTTGAGGCACGGACGGTCTGCTGAGATCGGAGGTGATTGTGCTGTGCACGGCGCTCTCCTTAGCCTGAGTGATGCAACCCCTGTGCTAGCGCACAGGGTGGGCGAAAACCGCGGACTCCGCCCAGCAACGGATCAATCGTGCCCCAAGATCGGCCAGCGGTTCGCGCAACGCACGACCGCAGTGCAGTCCAGCACTTCTCGCGCTTTGGCGATTAGGCCGGGATGCAGCTGCGAAGTTCCGAAGTCGCCTGATGCGCGTCCTTGGAGCGTTCATTCGGGATCGGATAAGCTGAGGCGGGCGCGCCGCCTAGAACGACGATAAAGCAGGGCCGCGTGGGTTTATCAGCTGGAGCGGCATTCCTCAGCTATGCCTCCGAGGATTCGGAGGCGGCCCGGCGGATTGCGGAGGCGCTCAGGGCCGGCGGCATTGAAGTCTGGTTCGACCAGAACGAGCTGCGCGGCGGGGACACCTGGGACCGCAAGATCCGCGAGCAGATCCACGAGTGTCGTCTCTTCATCCCCGTCATTTCGGTCAATACAGAACGGCGCGATGAGGGGTACTTCCGCCGGGAATGGACGTTGGCGGCAGAGCGAACGCGCGACATGGCCCACAAGCGCGCATTCCTTGTCCCTGTGGTCATTGACGGCACCGCTGAACGAGGCGCTTCAGTGCCGGAGAAGTTTCACGAGCTGCAGTGGACGCGGCTGCTCGCCGGGGAGACACCACCTGAATTCGTTGAGCGGGTCCGGCGCTTGCTCACGCCCGAAGCAGCGGCCGCCGCAAGCGTCTCCGGAGCCGGTCTGGCGCGCCCGGCAACACCGGCACCGTCAGTGTCCCGATCGTGGTCGAGGGCCGCCGTACTCTGGGGCGCCGGTGCGCTGGTGGGCGCAGCGCTCGCCTACCTGGTGGCCGACAAGTTCTGGTTCTCCAAGGTGAGTCCGCCGCCCGTTCCACCACCGCTGCCGACTGCGCAGCAGACGGTGCCAGCTTCCGGCACTGCGGCTGCCTTCAACCCGTCGTCGCACTCTATTGCGGTGCTGCCTTTCGTGAACATGAGTGGCGACAAGGAGCAGGAGTACTTCTCGGAGGGGTTGACGGAAGAGCTCCTGAATTCACTTGCACGGATCAACGAGCTTCAGGTTGCCGCGCGCACGTCCTCTTTTTCTTTTCAGGGTGAGCATCCCGACATCGGCACCGTGGCGCACAAGCTGAATGTCGGCTCCATTCTCGAGGGCAGCGTACGTCGTTCGGGACACACGATCCGCATCACCGCGCAGTTGATCAACGCAGTGACGGGGTTCCATGTCTGGTCAAAGACCTATGACCGAGACCTGAAAGACGTGCTGCAACTGCAGACGGAGATCGCCACCGCGGTTGCCGAGGCCCTTAAGGTCACGCTGCTCGCCGACCTCGGATCGAAGATCGAGGTCGGTGGGACGCGCAATCCAGCCGCCTTCGACGCGTATCTGCGCGGGTCGAAGACTTATCGATCCAGAAGCGAAGATAAGGAGATAGCCACTGCTATTGCCGACTATACGCAGGCGATCCGGCTGGACCCCAACTTTGCGCTGGCCTTCGCGGCCCGGGCATACGCACTTGCCAATTACGTCTCCAGCCTAACGACTGGGGCTGCCATGCGCGAAGGCTTCGAGAAGGCGCGGGCGGATGCAGTCCACGCGATTGCGCTCGCTCCCGAGTTGGCCGAGGGGCACATGGCGCTGGCGTTCGTGTATGAGATTGGAATCCTCGATATCCCACGAACGAATGAGGAGTACAACCGGGCAGTGGAGCTGGCACCCGGCAATGCCGAGGTACTGTGGAATAGCGGCAGGTTTTCCGCCGAAATAGGGCACTTTGACGCTGGAATCGCCGCTACCCGTCGAGCGGTCGTGCTCGACCCGCTCGGGCGACTCAGCCGTTCGAACGTCGCCCGGGCACTGTACTTCGCCCGGCGATATGCGGAAGCCGCCGCCGCATTCGCAGAAGTCAGCAGCCTGAATCCCAACTTCAAGCAGAACTACGGGGAGTGGGGGCTTGCCCTCTATGCCCTGGGGGATTTCGAGCGCGCGCGTACAACATGCGAGACAGCGAGGGAAGACGAAGGCAGCCAATTGTGTCTGGCGCTTGTCTACAACAAGCTCAGCCGGCTCCCGGATGGGGAAGCTGAGCTAGCGAAGATCAGGGCGGCGCAGGGCGATGATGGAGCGTATCAGTACGCCTCCGTCTACGCCCAGTGGGGTGACCGCCGCAAGGCACTCGATTGGCTCGGCATCGCAGATCGTTTACGTGCTTCAGATCTCGTCGCCCTCAAGACCGACCCGCTGATGGATTCGTTGCGCAACGAGCCGCGTTTTCTGGCCATCGAGCGGCGGTTGAGTTTTCCGGACTGAGTGGCAAGAGGATTCCGCGGAAGAAAGACAATGTCCGCGATCTGGCATTCGCGTTCCCCTCGGCGCTCGTCGGGGCGATGGTGGCCTCGCTGGTCGCCGCTGCGCTTCCGGGCGGCGCGGTGTAAGCGGCGTCTAGCGTTGTGGTGCTGCTCCTCGCCGGTGTCGCTGGGGCGTTACTGCTCTTGCGCCAACGGGCGCCGGGCCGAGGCTCATCAGCGCGGTACGGTGGTTACCCGGCCGTCGGCGCGGGCGCCGGCGGCCGCGGGGGTGGTAACGCTCGCGGGAGTCGAGATTCCACTCCTCGATGAGACGAAGCACTTCAAGCTGATCGGCACGACGGGGTCGGGCAAGTCGACGGCCATCCGGGAGATTCTGACCGGCGCGCTGGCACGCGGCGACCGGGCGATCATCGCAGACCCGGACGGGGGTATCTCGGGCGGTTCTCTAAGGCAGAGCGGGGCGACGCGATCCTGAATCCCTTCAATGAGCGCTCAGCGAGCTGGGACCTGTTCGCGGAGATCGAAAAGCCGTACGACGCTGAGCAGCTCGCGCGCTCGCTGATTGCGGACGTGGGCGGCGATGCATCGAGCCGGGAGTGGCGGGGCTATGCGCGCACATTCCTCTCGGCCCTGCTTGAGTACTGCAAGCTCGAGGACCAGCCGCTCACTGAGCTTTGGCGCCTAGTCGCGGTGGCGGAGCCGGAGGAGCTCAAGGACATTCTCGCCGGAACGGCGGCGCAGCCCTTTCTCGCGGAAGGCGCTGCGAAGATGTTTCATTCGATCCGGGGCACGGCACCCCCGCCTATTCTTACTGAGCCTGTCCCGAACCATTGAATCTCCCAGGTGGAGGGACACGGAGGTGCCGATGAGTTTACGAAAAGTCAACGAAGCCAGCGGCCAAGCGAGCTAGATATATCTTAAGCTATTGATTTATATGGCGCTCCCTACGGGATTCGAACCCGTGTTACAGCCTTGAGAGGGCTATGTCCTGGGCCTCTAGACGAAGGGAGCGTCTGTCCCGGGCCTGGGTCGGGAGCGCGGTATTATAGAGAGCGGGCCTGATTGCTCAAGCGAAAAAGCCAAGGAAACCCAAGGAATTGAACGTCCCCGAAGCGTCCCTCGCGACGCCCCGATCCGCCCCACGGATTATCCCGAGATCCGAGCATTCGATCTCCCGCTCCCACATCTCTCCCAATGCCCTGCGGGTCCTGTACCGCCTCCGGGAGGGGGGCTTCATGGCGTTCCTCGTCGGCGGTTGCGTGCGCGACCTGCTGCTCGGGCTGACGCCCAAGGACTTCGACGTCGCGACCGATGCGCTGCCGGAGGAAGTGAAGCGGCTGTTTCGCAACTGCCGCCTGGTGGGCCGCAGGTTCCGCCTGGCGCACGTGTTCTTCGGGCAGGAGACGATCGAGGTGGCGACTTTCCGTGCCACCAGCGCGCCGGGCCAGGGCGATGAGCCGCTGCCGGACACCGACCCCGAGGACGGCGAGGCGCCTGAGCTCGACGACGACAACGCGGCGCGCGCCTTCGATGCCAGCGGCCGGATCCTGCGCGACAACATCTACGGCACGATCGACGAGGACGTGTGGCGGCGCGACTTCACCTGCAACTCGCTCTACTACAATATCGCCGACTTCTCCATATGGGACTACGTCGACGGCGTGCATGACATCGCGGCGCGGCGCCTGCGCCTGATCGGCGATCCCGAGACGCGCTATCGGGAGGACCCGGTGCGCATGCTGCGTGCGGCGCGCTTCGAGGCCAAGCTCGGCTTCGACATCGATGCCGATACGGCGCGGCCGCTCGCCAGCTTGCGCGAGCTGCTGTCGGCGGTGCCGCCGGCGCGGCTGTTCGATGAGACCTTGAAGCTGTTCCTCACCGGCCACGGCGCGCGCAGTTTCGAGGTATTGCGCCGCCGGGGACTGCTGGCATCCCTCCTGCCGAGCGTCGACTCGTGGTTCGTGAGCCATCCGGGGAGCCTGGTCGAGCAGCTGCTGATGCAGGGCCTGCGCAATACCGACGCACGGGTAGCTGAGGACAAGCCGGTGACACCGACTTTCCTCTTCGCGCTGCTTCTTTATGGACCGTTCGCCGCGATCATCGAGGCGGCACCGCCCGAGCGCTGGCACGAGCTCGCGACCATTCTCGAGGCCTGCGACCAGGCGATCCGCCAGGCGCAGACTCATATAGCGATCCCGAAGCGCTTCGCGCTCGGGGTGCGGGAGATGTTCGCGCTGCAGCCGCGGCTCGAGCATCCGCGTGGACGGCGGGCGCTGCGCGTGCTGGAACATCCGCGTTTTCGGGCGGCCTATGACCTGCTGCTGCTGCGCGCGCAGTTCGGGCTCGCACCTGCGGAAATGGCGGCATGGTGGACGGCGCTGCAGGAGGCATCCGCCGAGGAGCGCGGTCGTATGGCGGATGCGCTCGCGCCCGAGGCGCGCGGCGGGGCACCACGGCGTGGCGGGCGGCGCCGGCGGCGGCGTCCCAGGGCCCGAGCCGCCGCTCCCGGCTGACGGGACGCAAGCCCCATGGTGCTGTGGCGGCCTGCCTATGTGGGGCTCGGCAGTAACCTCGAAGAGCCCCGCGCCCAGCTGCTGCGGGCTTTCGAGGAGCTCGGCCGGCTGCCGCTCACGCGACTCGTGCTGATTTCACCCCTCTACCGCTCGCGCCCCCTGGGGCCCGTTGCGCAGCCGGATTTCGTCAACGCAGCCGCCGCGCTCCTCACACAACTCGAGGCGCGAGCGCTCCTCGATGAGCTGCGCGCGATCGAGGCGCGGCACGGCCGCCCGGCGGTGCACGAGCACTGGGGGCCGCGGGTTCTCGATCTCGATCTGCTGTCCCTGGGGCGCGAGCAGTGCGGCGGGCCGGATCTCACGCTGCCGCACCCCGGGATACCGGTGCGCAACTTCGTTCTGTATCCTCTGGCCGACATCGCCCCGGACCTCGATCTCCCCGGGCTCGGCAGCGTCGCCGAGCTCGCGGGCAAGGTCTCCGCTGAGGGGCTCACGCGGTTGTAGCGGAGGGGCGCGCTTTAAACTCATGGCGAACGAGGTCACGCATCGCTTCATCGCGGTCGAAGGACCGATCGGCGTCGGCAAGACCAGCCTGGCGCGGCGTCTGTGCGTCAGCCTCGCCGCCGAGGCGGTGCTGGAGAACGCGGAGCAGAACCCGTTTCTCGAGCGTTTCTACCGCAATCCGCGCGCCGGCGCGCTGCCGGCGCAGCTGTGCTTCCTGCTGCAGCGTGCGCAGCAGCTCGCCGCGCTCAAGCAGTCGGACCTGTTCGCCCCGGTGCGCGTCGCGGACTACCTGCTGGAGAAGGACCGATTGTTCGCACGCGTGACGCTCGATGACGCGGAGTACGCGCTCTACGAGCAGGTGTACGCGCGCCTCGACATCCAGGTCCCCAAGCCCGACCTGGTGCTGTACCTGCAGGCGCCGGTCGACGTGCTGCTCGAGCGCATCGCGCGGCGCGGCGTCGCTTACGAGCAGTACATCGACCGCGGCTATCTCGAGCGGCTCAACGAGGCTTACGCGCGCTTCTTTCACGAGTTCGACGGCGCGCCGCTGCTGATCGTCAATGCCGCCTCCATCGATCCGATCGCCAATCAGCACGACTACGACGAGCTGCTCGCCGCCATCCGCCGCATGAGCCGCGGGCGGCTCTACTACAATCCCTTGCGCAGTCGCGCGATCTGAGGACACCCGGCCCATGTATACGCACCTGCAACGCGACGTCGCCCGGCCGCCGGTCACCTTGTCGACGCTGGCCCGCATGAAGGCGGACGGCGAGAAGATTGCGTGCCTCACCTGTTACGACGCGAGCTTCGCGGTGCTGCTCGATAACGCGGACGTCGACGTGGTGCTGGTGGGGGACTCGCTCGGCATGGTGGTGCAGGGGCACTCGACCACCGTGCCGGTCACCATGGACCAGATGGTGTACCACAGCGCCTGTGTGGCGCGCGGCATCCACCGCGCGTTCCTCATCGGCGACCTCCCCTTCATGAGCTACCCGTCGCGCGATGTGGCGCTCGGCAACGCCGTGCGCCTCATGCAGGAGGGCGGGGCGCAGATGGTGAAGCTCGAGAGCGGCGGCAAGCAGGCCGATATCGTCGAGTTCCTGGCCGGTCACGACATCGCGGTGTGCGCGCACCTGGGTCT
>Ga0335079_10006935_pt1 | contig 12923 bp, 13 predicted proteins | sample Lox_Sample_33_FD_206719 | JGI IMG/M metagenome (GOLD analysis project Ga0335079, IMG submission 206719) | Soil microbial communities from Loxahatchee National Wildlife Refuge, Florida, United States - Lox_Sample_3.3 | ecosystem: Environmental > Terrestrial > Soil > Wetlands | place: USA... | reverse complement strand
CAAAAGCTGCGATATGTGGTGTGTTCATATTTTCTCCTGCGTGTTCACTTCGCCCGCAAAATGCTGCGAAGCGCCGGGTTTATTCCGTATGGCGAAGAAAGACTGCGGCTGCACAAAGTATGTGAGGGATGCCAGATCAAGCGCGTGAACTGCGGCGCCAATAATGGTGGCAAGAATCGCCATCTCCCAGCTCAGGAGACCGGTCTTGCCGAATACCGACGCGAGATACCAGAACAGCGGGGGAAACTGGAGCAAAGCGGAGAGGGTCCCTGGCGAGTAGCTGCGGTAGACAACTGACGAAGCCACGTGAAAGACCGAATTGAACAGCATCGGGCTGAAGCAGAACGCCCAGCATACAAACACTGCCATCGGGTGCGGCCAGAGTGACAGGAACAGACTCCACGCAATGGCGAGCGCGAGTCCCATTCCGTGAATCTTGCGCCAATGTGCGTCGGTGTAGAGAGGAGAGATATGCTCGCGAGCCCACTTGGCGAAGCGCTGCGCTTCCTCGGAGAAATGAATCGCAACGGCCACGGGGAAGAGCCAGACAGCTTCGCGGACAGGCAGCGAACTGAAAGGCAGAGTCATAAAAAGAGGGACGCGACGGTGTTTAGGCCGCGCGTCCCTGAAGGGAAGAAGTTTACTGCACGGGCATGGAAAAGCTGGCTTCGCCAAGCACTACCTGCGCCCAGGCACAATAGACCTGCACCTTGGCGATGTCCTTCACGTAAGCGGGCACTTCGACTTCACGCTTCTCTCCGCCCTTGATCTTGAAGGCGTCGAGCGTGTAGATCGCGCCGGTCGAGTCGACCACGCGCCAGGTTGGAGCCGGTGTATCGGGGACTTTGAAGTCCGAAGATACGCGCAGAATGCTCTTGCCGTTCTCGACAGAATGCGAGACGGTTCCGGTGTTGGCTTTGGGCCCCTGGAACATGGAAGAAGTGTGTGGCCCCATGGTGGCGGCCCAGGTGGCGCTTGCGGCGAACAACGCCGTCAGCGCGAAAACAGACAGCAAGCGATTGAGTGGTTCCATTCGTTTCTCCTTTTCGTTTGTTGGCTATTGCTCGACGATCTGCACGGCATGTCCGTCTGGATCGCGAACCATTACCGATTTCCGGAATCCCGCCTTCGCATCCGGCAATTCAACAACTCCGGTTGAGATAAAGGCGGACCGGGCCTTCCGGAGACTCTGCGCGGCTTCTTCCACGCTCATCCCCGAGAATCTGATTTGCCAGTGGACGAGGTCGTTGGACCTCTCCTCGGGCGGATAGGGCCGGCCGTCGCGGGGAGCCAGGTATTCGAGAAGCTCGACGCCCGGGCCGGCAGCCGCCCGCAGAGCCGTGATGTAGAGGCGCGCACCGAAGACGTTGTTCAGGTGTTCCTGCTCCGTGCCGTAGTTCTCGCTTCGACCGGCTACTTGCATTCCGAGAAGGTCACGATAAAAGCGCAAGCTGGCCTCCGTGTCTGAAATGACGATGGCCGTGTGATCTATTCCCAGAAACAACTTGCCGGACGCGCGGCGCCACTTGGGGTTGCCCTTGTCCGGCGGGAAGGCGAGGATCTCCAAGAAATGCCCGTCCGGATCTCTGAAGTAGAAGGCCTGAATGCCGCCGGCATTCTTGTTCCAGTCAGGCAATCGCTGGGGTCCCGAGGAAGCATGCTGCACTTTGTTCTGGCGCAGCCAGGCATACGCGCGGTCCATGTCACTGACGATGATGGCGATGTGCTGGAACCAGCGGTCGTTGCCGCGCGAGTCCACGGGCAAGGGACGGCCTCTTGGCGCGAGATATTCGGTCAGCTCGATGAATTCATCGCCCAGACGCAGGCGCGCGGTGTGTATGCGCAAGCCGAAAACGCCCTCCAGGTGCTCATATTCCGGACCGGTGGTTTCGTATTCGGAGACTTTTTCGAATGAGAGGACCTTGGTGTAGAACTCCACGGAACGGTCGAGGTCGGAGACGGTGATGGCGACCGAGTCCATGCTCTGCACGGAGGCCGTCGGGAAGACGGGCAGATGGGGAGACAGGGAGACTGCCGCGGTGCCGCGATCCTGTGCACTCGCCGCGGCAACGAATAACGCCGTTGAAAGCAAGACGGACGCGAACGCTCTCCGTCCGTTTCTCATGACATCCTCGCAATCAAGTGGTCGCCCACGCGCAGTGCGTTGGCCATAATGGTGAGCGCCGGGTTCACAGCACCGCTCGAGCAGAAGAAGCTACCGTCGACGACATAGAGGTTGTCGACCTCATGCGCTTTACAGTTGGGGTCGAGCGCCGACGCTTTCGGATCATGTCCGAACCGGATGGTGCCGTTCTGGTGCGCGACGCCAGCTAGCGGAATGCGCTGGCCGACGTACAGGTTGCGCGCGAACAGACCCTGGTGGCACTCGTGGCCGTGAACGGCGCACTTGCGCTGCTGCGCCATCAATTCTTTCAGCTTGGCTGCGAGACGCTTATGGCCCTCTTCGTTGTTTGGCTGATAGCTCAAGACGATGTTGCCGTTGCGGTCCAGCGTGACGCGGTTGTTCGGGTCCGGCAGGTCCTCCGAGGTGAGCCAGAAATCGAGGGAATGTTGCGCCATCAGCTCGAGCGTAAAGCCGGGGGCGATAGCGGGTGCGCCGGCTTTGAGTGTTTCTCCGTCGAGCTTGCCCACGAACGAGATGTGGCCCATGGGATAGGTGAAGTCTTCCGAGCCGAAGTAGAAATCGTTGACCGAGAGACTCTTCTGAAACACCGTCGGGTTCGGGCACTTCGAAATCGCCATGAGCACGGAGTTGACGTGGCCCATGTAGTGCCGGCCCACCACGTCCGAGCCGTTAGCCAGTCCGTTAGGGTGCCTGTCGTTCGCGGAGCGAAGCAGCAGCGCGGCCGAGTTGATCGCTCCGCAGGAAGCAACTACTACTTCGCCGGAGAATTCTTCGCGCGTGCCGTTCTGACGAACGACAACCTTACTTACTTCCCGGCCCGACGCATTGGTTTCTAGCTGTTCCACGAACGCATCCGTCATCAGCGTGACATTGGAATGCTGGAGAGCCGCATCAACTCCCAATACCTGGGCGTCGGACTTGGCCCAGAGGAGGCACGGGAAGCCATCGCAGGTGGAGCAGCGTATACACTTACTGGTCCGCGATTTCTCGTCGAGCATCACGCCCAGCGGCGTGTGAAACGGCTTGAGGCCGTGCCCTGCAAAGTCGTCATGTAATTGCTGGATGCGCGGCTCATGGCTCACGGCGGGATGCGGGTAGGGCGCACTGGTGGGTGGTTCGGTGGGATCCTCGCCGCGCTGGCCGTGTACGTGATACATCTGCTCGGCCTTCGTATAGTAAGGTTCCAGTTCGTCATAGGAGATTGGCCAGGCCGGCGAAATTCCTCCGTGATGGCGAATCTCTCCGAAGTCCTGCTTGCGAAGACGGAACAGCGCAGCTCCGTAGAACTTGGTATTTCCGCCGACACAGTAGTTGGTGTGCGGATGTAACTCTTTGCCGGCCCGGTCACGCCAGATTTCCCTGGTCTGGTACCGGCCTTCGACGTTGACCACGCCAGGATCCCAGTTATCTTTGGATCGGGGAACGTAGTTGCCACGCTCCAGAATCAGGATCTTCTTACCCGTTGGCGCCAGTTTTGCGGCTAGCGTGCCGCCGCCGGCGCCGGTGCCGATAATGATCACGTCATAACGTCCGTTGGCTGACATAACTTTCCTCACATAGCTGCGTAATTACAGCGGAAAATGCAACGTTGGCTGTTGTGGTGGTGGAGCTTGGCGCAGAACACCCGGTGCGCGCCGAGCCGAAAGCGATACACCTGGCCTGCCAGGATCATGGCCGCCGGCGGCGCAAGGAAATAAACCCATAGTGCCGTCCAAACGCGCGCTGGAACCGCGGAGCCCAGCGTGCGAGCCGGATTCATGCTCATGCCCGACAGCGGCGCCTCGAAGGTGATATAGGTGGCAAGCAGTGCAGCGGCGAAGAATGGCGTGATCCGGGAAAGCTTCTGTTGGTTCGAAGTCACCAGCACCGCAGACATCTGGATAAAAGAAATGAGGAACTCCGCCGCAAAAGCGACGTGCGCGCCGCCCGGCCCCGGCACCGTCACGGCGTAGTTCACCGACGCATGGCGGATTAAGTCGCCCAGCAGAAGCACAGAGGCCAGCACGCCCAGAATTCCTCCCGCAAACTGCGCGATCGTATAAAACACCGCGTCCCAGCGTTCCACTTTGCCCAATAGATAGAAACTCAATGTGTAGCCGGGATTCATGTGCGCTCCGGACCGTCTACCCCAGGGTGAGAAGATGAGCGCCAAAAGCGTCATTCCCATCGCCAGCCCTTCAAGAAGATGCCGCAACAGGACATTGCTCTGCCTCAGCGGCGAAGACGGGTGTTCCAGCGAAACGGTGAAGAAACAGGCGGAAACCATGAAGAGACCCAGTTCGGCGGCTTCCATCAGGTATTCCGGCCAATGTGCACGCAGCGCCATGGCCGGCGTGGCGGTCTCATTTCCCGGTGTCCTCAAATCGGCCTCGAGGGCGGTGGCGCTTGTGCTCTCCATTTGTGTCACTGCGTAATGACTGGCGCCCGCAGCGTTATTCCGAGGGCCTGTCATTTTTTAGAAGCGCGGCGTCGGAATAAACGGAGGCCTTAAGCGGATCTTGGGGTTCGAGACACCGAACATGATCGTCGCTGCCAAAGGCCAAACCGCAGAGCTGAAGAAGCGCCAGAACCTACTCATCGAAACGAACGTCATTTGGCTGCGGCAGGCGCGGGAGCTGCTGGAACAGATTCCCGATTCTGCCTACACGGCTTCTCCAGCGTCCATCGCTCCGCACCGGGTCGGCGGGCACCTGCGCCACATTCTTGAGTTCTATGAGTGTTTTCTCCAAGGTCTCGACTCCAGCCACATCGACTACGACGCTCGGCGGCGAGACCTGGCGATCGAGACGAATCGCCGCACGGCACTAGCCAAAATCGACTCGATCATCCATGCTCTCCGGACCGAACGCATGCTCCTGTCGGACGGCATCATTTGGGTCCGGATGGAGGATGCCGGAGCTTTGGCCGTCGCAGAAGCCTTCATGATTTCGTCGACGGGCCGTGAACTGCAGGCGTTGAGCAGTCATACCATTCATCACTTCGCATTGATTGCCATGACACTCAGGGCCCAGGGATATGAGGTAGACCGCGATTTCGGGATGGCGCCCTCGACACTGCGCTACCTGTCTTCGCAAAAAGGAGCCGGCGTACCGGCGGAGGCAGCGTAATGTGCACCGTGAGTTGGATTCACGAAGACGGCGGTTATCAGATCTTTTGCAACCGGGACGAAAAGCTAACGCGGCGGCCCGCCACCGATCCGCAACTGCTTTGCCGCGACGGAGTGCGTTTTCTGGCGCCGATTGACGCAGACGCGGGCGGAACTTGGATCGCCACGAATGAATTTGGGGTCACGGTCTGCCTGTTAAATGGAGCACTGGAAGTCGAGCCGCAGGCAAGTGATGCCCGGCGCAGCCGTGGATTGATCGTGCTCGATCTGGCAAGCGCCGCATCGATACAAGAGGTTCAGGCACGGGTATGGCAAGCGGACCTGCAGCCGTACGAACCGTTCACGCTGGTGGCTCTCGAAACAGGCCAGCACGCCACCGTCATCGAGTGGAGCGGCGTAGAAACGCGTATTCTTCCATACGGCGAGCCCTATATGCCGCTGGTCTCGTCGTCGTTCGATCCAGAAGCGGTACGCGCCAGGCGGCGCGGCCAGTTGGCCGAACTGACCGGCAGCGCCGGAGTGCTGAATCCGGTCTCGCTGCTTGTGTTCCATCAGAGCCACTGGCCGGAGCGCGGTCCCTACTCTCCTTGCATGCATCGCGCGGATGCCGAAACGGTCAGTTTCAGTTGGGTGACCGTCACGGATGCCGAAGCCAGCTTTTACTATTCTGCCGGGCCACCGTGCAGGACGCTCACTGGGGAGAGCTATACGCTTGCCCTCCGGCAGGAGGATAGCGTTCTATGCCTGGCTTGCTGCTGATCGCCCTGGCGACCCTGCTGAGCGAGGATCTTACCTGTATCGCCACGGGGGTGCTCATTGCGCAGGGAAAACTGAGTTTCGTCTGGGGGACCCTGGCGTGCCTGCTGGGCATATTTTTCGGAGATCTGCTGTTGTTTCTCTTGGGCCGCGTGGCGGGCAGGGCCGCATTCCGCTGGACGGCGCTGCAGAAGTTTGCCAGCCCGGAGAAAGTGGATCGCGCGTCGGCATGGCTTTCCGAAAAGGGGATGGCGGTCATTCTTTTGAGTCGCTTTACGCCCGGTTTGCGTTTGACCACCTATTTCGCGGCCGGGGTGCTGAAAACCAAATTCTGGCGCTTCGCTTCGATGTTCCTGGTCGCATCCGCGATATGGACGCCCCTGCTGGTTGGATCGACAGCCGTATTCGGAGAGCAGACGCTGCGCAGCGTGTTTGTGAAAAGGGGAGATACTCTGGCGATCTTCGCGCTGCTGTTCGCGGTTGCGGCCGCCGTACGGAAGATCGTCCGGTTCGTGCTGGATTACCGCTCGCGGCGCAGGTTCATCGGCTTCTTGAAGCGCAAGATCCGGTGGGAATTCTGGCCACCCTGGGCGGCGTACATTCCGCTGGCCCCATATATCCTCTACCTGGCGTTGAAACACCGGTCGCTCACACTGTTTACCGCGGCCAATCCAGGCATGCCTTCCGGTGGTTTCGTCGGAGAATCAAAATCGCAAATCCTGGACCATCTGAGACAGGGTGACGGCGCCGTTGCCGCATATGCGCTGATTCCCGCAGCACTCCAAGCCTACGCCCGCATTCAGAGAGCGCGCGAATTCATGCAGCAGCAAGCGCTGCTTTTCCCGGTGGTCCTCAAGCCTGACATCGGGGAACGTGGCTCTGGTGTCGCGGTGGTCCGCAACGAGAAGGAACTGGAAGCGTACCTCCGAACTGCTGGAGGGGACACGATCATTCAGCAATATGTCGACGGTTTCGAGTTTGGCGTCTTCTATTGCCGCTACCCGGACGAATCCAGGGGTCATATTCTCTCCATCACCGACAAGCGCTTTCCCGAGGTGGTTGGGGACGGCAAACGCAGCCTGGCGCAGCTCATCCTGGAGGATCAGAGAGCGGTCTGTTTGGCAGAAACCTATTTGAGTCGCAGTCGCCGGCCGGTGGATGACGTGCCGGCTTGGGGGGAAAGGGTGCGGCTGGTTGAAATCGGCTCCCACTGCCGGGGTAGCGTATTCCTGGATGGGATCCGTTTCAAGACTGCCGCTCTGGAGGAAGCCATCGATCGGATCAGCCAGCGGCATCCCGGATTCTTCTTTGGCCGCTACGATATCCGCGCTACGTCAATCCAGGCCTTTCAGGAAGGCCTCGGCTTCAAAGTGATCGAATTGAACGGTGTCGCCGCGGAGGCGACGCACATTTACGATCCGGCGATCAATCTGCTGGCAGCCTATCGTGTACTGTTCCGCCAATGGCGGCTGGCGTTCGAGATCGGCGCCATGAACCGGGCTCGGGGCAGCTGGCCCATGCCGGCGGTGGATCTCTGGAAGCTGATGCGGACGCGGTTCCGCGGGAACGCCGCGGTGGCCCCTGTTGCCGGTTATCCCGTCGAAGAAGCGAATTAAGCCGCCGGATGCTGGAACATTCCAAGCTTTGGATTGAGTATCTGGCGGTTGGGGTCGAGATCGCGGCGGCCGGGCTGATCGGTTTGGCCGCAGCCGAAGCGGCCGTCCGTGCAATTCCTCTTTTCCTGCGCCGGGAAACGCCGCAACAGGCCAAGGTGGACGTACGGTTGGCGCTCGGGCGATGGCTGGCTCTTGGGCTGGAATTCGCCCTCGCCGCGGACATTCTGCGGACAGCCATCGCTCCCAGTTGGCGCGACATCGGCCAGCTCGCCGCCATTGCCGTGCTGCGGACCGCCCTGAATTTCTTCCTGGAACGAGAGATCGATCACGAGGAACGGCGCCTGATCGGCCGCTAAGCCTAGTTGATTGCAAACGACACTGCCAGATCGGGCAGCGAGATTGGACTGGCCCGGCTCTCAGCACGCGTTGCGTGCCGGCCGCCGGGGAGTGCACATCAGCGAGTACCTTCCGAAAGCGTGCCGATTACCGGCAGCTCGTGACGATGCAGAATCAGGGCCCCCGTCGAGAAAAGAAAGACAACCAGAGCGAGCGCGAACAGCTCACCGTGATCATCCACGGCCGGCAGGGCGATTCCGAGTTTCGTGAGGTGAAAGAAGATGGCGCCGCTGATTACTCCAATTGATAAGACGGCGCCGTAAACGACAGTTCTTGGAACCAGCAAGAGAATGGAGGCAATCAATTCCACCACGCCGCTGCCAATTCGGCCCCAGGGCTCCATCCCCAGCGTACTGAAAATGTAGACGGATTCTTTGGCGCCGCTGAACTTGAAGAACAGCGTCTGAAGAAGAATGACGGCTGCAATGCCCCGAAGGCTCCAGCTCAAGATTGTGAATGCCTTACTGTGTTCCATGGTTTCCTTTCTGCGATGAGAGAAATTGGGCGGCCTCTTGCTTGCCCAGGTAGCGTTCGAGTAACTTCGGCTCGGTCTTGGCGAGATCCACAACCATCAATCCATCGAGCGTGTTTGCGAATTCCGGGTCCACGCTGAAGCCCAGCAACTTCCCGCCGAGTTTCACATATTGCCGCAGCAGCACGGGGACGCCGGTCTGGCTCGGCTCGAGATCGGACACGACAGCCGCCAGTTCTTCCAGATCAAAAGCGGCATTCGAGGCCGCGTTCGGCGTACGCGGCCGGAAGGGGTTCCGTGTTGCAACCAGCCCGGCCCACTCTTTCAAGACGTGGCGCTCTAGAAACGAAACCATGAGTTGGCGCGATATCGAGTGGTATTGATTGCTGATGCTGACCGGCCCAAACAGAATCCTGTACTGCGGATTCCGAGCCACGTGCTTTCCAATGCCTTTCCACAACAGGAGGAGCGGCGCAAATCCTCTCTGGTATTCCATGCGGACGAAGGATCGTCCCAATTCCAATGCCGGACCCATTCGGTCCAGAAACTCACTGCCGTATTCGAACAGTGAGGCAGTGTAGAGTCCTCGAATTCCGTACTGGTCCCGCGTCGTGTCCGTGCCGGCCAAGCGGTAGGCTCCAACAATCTCCCGCGTCCTTCGGTTCCATACGAAGAGATGTTGATAGTGCGGGTCGAATGCATCGAGGTCGATAGAGTGGCCCGTGCCTTCACCTGCCGCACGAAACGTCACTTCGCGCAGTCTGCCAATCTCTCTCAAGACCGCGGGGATTTGCCGTGCACGGGCTATATACGCGGACAGATCTCCCGAAGCCGCCAACTGGCTTTCCGCGGGCAAGGCTGCAACCTCCCGTGCCATTGCCTCTGGATCTACCGGGGACGCGATCGGCTTCGAATCCGCCGGACCGCCACCCGCTTTCACAAAAGGCAGCCCGGTTCTTGGCTTGTATTGGTTGCGCGCCGCCAGCAGGTACGTCCGCCAGCGCAGATATTCGGTTCGCTCACCATCAGACGGAATCGCGAGCAGTTTCTCAGCGGCAATCGGCCTGCCGATTCGAACCTCCACCGCTGCTCCCCGCTTATTCAGCAGCTCACGCCCCAGCATGATTGTTCGAAGGCGAGGGTGCACTACCCCCAAGGCCTGGAACAGCAGGCTGTTCGATCCTTCGACATGGACTGGAATCACCGAGATACTCGCGGTCCGCCGCCTCGCGATCGCGAGCATTCTTGCAATGGCTGGATTCCATTTAGGATCCGTGATGGATCGCTCCTTCCATTGGAAGTGCGACACTTCGCCCGCCGGAAAGACGACCAGCAGTCCGCCCGACGAGAGAAACTCGATGCACCTCCTGAGGCCTGTGTGGTTCCCGCGCGCAGCCCCGCTGCCGCCTAGTGGGTCCACCGGGATGAGCAGACCGCGGATCTCAGGAATCGCCTCCAGGATGCCATTCGCAAGAAACTTCACATCGGAACGGATTCGAGTGAGCAGCGTGAGCAAGACCGCGCCCTCGAGTATGCCGAAGGGGTGATTCACAACGAGCAGGGCTGGGCCCTGGCGCGGTATGTGTTCCAGGTCTTTCTCGGCGACCCGTTCAGTGATGTCCAGGCGTTGGAGCAGTCTCTCGGCAATCGGAATCTTGTCGCTCATCTTGCGCAAGGTCGAGTAGAGGCTGTCGATCTGAGCGATGCCCAGGGCGCGCTCCAATGCCCTCTCCATTGGGCTCGGGACTCGAAACGGCAGAAGCTTGGGAAGGACCGGGCTTAGGGTGTGATGGGTCACTCGACCGGTATATGCCGTGGAATCACCGGCGTATTCCCGCAGTCATCATCTTGCGGAAGAGCGATGCGGCTCGACACCGGCCATAGTGCGTAAATTATTCATGTAGATCGACTTTTTGGTCTGAAGTTACTGAAGACGCCAGTGCGAAGTCTGATGGCGAATGCATTGTGAACGAGTAGTCGGGACGATACGCCGCGAGGTAAGTTCTTTATTCTGGTGAGCACGGAAGGAATCGAACCTTCAACCTAGTGATTAAGAGTCATGCCAGCTAGGCGTATGCTGTTGATTTCACATGGGCCCAGTAGGGTCTATGGAGGCCGATTGCGGTTCGTGGGCGCTTGTTGTGTACCTTTTTGTGTACTCGTCGAAATTGCATGAGAGAGCCATCGAGTATCTCAATGCTTCCACCGCAAGCTACACGCACCGCGCAACGTGTGCAGGAACTGTGCAGCGTTGCTCAGCGTTCGTCGAGGTCAAACGAGGTTATGGCTACACACAGAGGCGCCTCAACGGCATTTGAAGTTGTTCGTGTCTTCCGTGTCGCCCTGTCCCTTGTAGTGGGCGTGCTTCGGATAAGGACAGAGCGGTCGACTGCGTCCTGGGAACGCCTTGCCGGTCGCGATCACCGAAGTCGGTTCAATTCCCTTCTCAACCCAGTTCACGACGGCGGTTAAGAAATCGAACTGATCGAGGCCAGGCCCTCCGCCGCAGTGCGCCATCCCGGGAACAAAATAGAACTGGCTCCACTTAGAGACGGCTTCGAGTCCGCCGTTCGCAGCCGACATATCCTTGTAGTAGCCGAACGTGTCGAGCGGGGAGAACCAGGGATCGCTGTCGCCATGGTAGAAGAGCAGCTTCCCTCCATGCCCAGAGAACGTAGTCAGGTTAGTGGACATCGAGTCTACAAGTGGCTGGACACGCGCGAGCGCGTCCTTCTCCACATCGACTTCCATCGCGGTGGTTGCGGGTCCAAAAATACCCGGGCCTGGCGTGAGAATCCCACGAATGGGAGCGCTGGCCGTAATGCCTGTGTCGTACAGGAAGCCAGAATACACTTGGACTCCGCCTGAGGTCTTTGGGCCTGCAACGGCTTTCTTGAGCGCGGCGACTTTCTCCGGACTCAAGCACGATTCGCCCTTCCCTTCCTTGCACGTCAGCACCGCAAGATCGAAATCGCACCCCAGCGGATCCGAGATGATGCCATCGGCCACTCCGTCTTTCGCATCGCACCTCTTCAAAAGTGCTTCCACAATCAGCTTGCGATCGTTATCAGTAATCGCCTGAGCAACGATGGGCTTTCCATCTGCGTCTTTGGGTGCGACCTGGTTGAACGCGACGGGAATCCACTTGCCGATCGCCAAGTTGGAAAGTCCGGTGCGCATAGCAGGATCGCCCGAGATGATTCCGTTAAATACCGTGGGATAGCGCTGCGAAAGAATCATGCCTTCGCGGCCACCGGTGGAACATCCGGAGAAGTAGGCAAAGGCTGCCGGTTTTTCGTAGTACTGCGCGATGAGTTGTTTGGCCAGCGTGGCGACCTCGGCGTTGGCGAGATATGCAAAATCCAAATACGCCTGCTGATCTTTCATGAAATCGAAGTCGAATGGTCCTCGGTGGCTCTTATGACCTGTATCCGTACTAACCACCGCGAACCCGCGCATGAGTGCGGGTGTGTCTCCTGCAGCATTCAGACCAAGTGGGGGCAGCACCACTCCGTTTCCGCCCCCTCCGCCCTGCATCAGGAAATCGCCGTTCCATTTGTCAGGCATGGCTAGTGCGAAGTTGATCCCAAACTCTTCACCGCCAACTCCGGTACGGCGATTGATCACGCCCTCGACTCGGCAATATGCAGGAAGCGGCGCGCTGTGACCTGGCCCGTACGGATTCGGCTCCGTGGTTCCTGCAGCAATCGGTGCAGCCTTTGAAATCTCGACGCTTGGAGCTTTGAAGTACATCAAGCTGGCGCATGAGTTTGCTTGCTGAGCCCACGCACAAGTAGTCAGCGCGAGCACAGGCCATATGATGGCCCGCCAAAACTGCGCATGCATGTTGTCCTCACTTTCTTAGCTACTGCGATACCGATTATCCCAGGCCCGAATAAACTTCAAGAATTCAGAGTTGAACCTGATCCCGACCGTTGCTCATCTTCCCACATGAGCTGGACTAGCTCAGACGCACCTGCCTTTTCACGCTTCATTTAATGAAGCCGAACGGTTCCGCGCCTCGGCGGGTAGCCTTCTTAGAAAAGCCTCGGAGCAAAATCCTTCAGATCGCGACGCCAAGTCTGCCACTCGTGATCTGTCCCAGGTGATTCGTAAAAGACATGCTGAATTTTTGCTTCGTCGAGTGAAGCATGCAGTCTTTGAAGTCCGGCGCGCATTCTCTCAGGCTCCACAGTTCCGACGCCCAGCCAGAGCAAGTGCACCTTCTTGGCGAACGATGCCGGATTGGCAAATACTCCGTTGTAATCGGTCTTGGGATCCAGTTTCCGGTCCCCAAGCACGAGCATCCCGCCAGCTCCGCTGAATCCACCAATGTAAGAGAAAAGATCGAGATGATTCAGCGTGATCTGGAACGTCTGCATGCCTCCCATCGAAAGGCCGGCCATCGCGCGGTGATCGCGATCCGAAAGT
>Ga0335079_10006932_pt1 | contig 12925 bp, 10 predicted proteins | sample Lox_Sample_33_FD_206719 | JGI IMG/M metagenome (GOLD analysis project Ga0335079, IMG submission 206719) | Soil microbial communities from Loxahatchee National Wildlife Refuge, Florida, United States - Lox_Sample_3.3 | ecosystem: Environmental > Terrestrial > Soil > Wetlands | place: USA... | reverse complement strand
GTCTCCCGGTAAGCAAGTTGCTCTCCCCACCACGAAACGGCTAACCACGCCTACGCCCGGGCATCTCGGATACTTGAATAGCTTTGCGGCGGCGATTGCCCTCAGCCCTGATGGACACTACGCCGCACTGCTCAACGATGGCTACGGCTCGCAGGAGAGCCAGGCGCACCAGTCTATCAGCGTCGTCGACCTTCAGAACAATCACCTCGAGGACTTCCCCGACCAACGCCTGGGGGAAGACGCACACCAGAGCTACTTCCTCGGCTTAAGCTTCAGCGGAGACGGACAGCACCTCTACGCCTCGGTCGGGTCGCTGACCGATCCAACGGGAGAGAGACCGGGAGACACCGGCAACGGCATTGCGGTGTACGCCTTCCACGACGGTAATGTCACGCCGGAGCGGTTCGTTAAGATTCCGCCCCAGAAAATCGCAGCGGGCAAGCACGCAGCCATCGGTCTGAGCAATGTACCGGCGGGCGTTGCGATTCCCTATCCCGCAGGCATGGCACTCATTCCTGGCACCGGGCATCTGCTCATCGCCGACAATCTTTCCGACAACGTGATCGTGCTTGATCCGGCATCGGGTCACGTTCTAGAGCAGTTCGATCTGAGCACCAGCGCGATGGTGCCGTCGTCTTTTCCGTATACAGTAGCTGTGGCCCGGGATGGCCGCAGGGCCTACTGCTCGCTGTGGAATGCTTCGCAAGTGGCGGAGTTGGATCTGGCGGGCGGAACGATCCGCCGATGGATTCCTCTGCTCAAGCCAGCCGACCCGGTCGCTCCTGGTTCCCATCCAACCGCACTGGCTCTCAGTCCCGATGAGAAATTCCTGTATGTGGCCCTCGCCAATGTCGACAAGGTTGCGGTGGTTTCCACCGCCAGCGGTAAGGCCGTTAACTTTCTGGATACTACTGCTCCGGGGCAGAAATACGCCGGCACGTATCCGAACGCGCTGGCGCTTTCTGCGGACGGCCAGCGACTATTTGTCGCCGGTGCCTCCATCAACGCGGTCGCCGTCTTCGACCCAACCATGCTTCCGGACGGTTCGCCCAAGTCGGGATCAACGGCGATGGGATTTATTCCGACGGAATGGTATCCAAGCGCGCTGGCGGTTACGGGAAACGATCTGCTGATTGCGAGCGCCAAGGGCAAAGGCACGGGGCCGAATAACGGACCTGGAATGCTGCAAAGCGAGCGGCGGCATCGCGAGCATCCTTACATTCCGACGCTATTGCGTGCCTCGGTGGCACGCCTGAATATCCCTGACGCCGAGAAGAATCTGGCTAATCTGACCAGTCAGGTCGAGCAGGACAACCTGTTCCGCTCCGACCCCGGCAAGATCGAATTTCGCAACGGCAAGAATCCCATCAAGCACGTCATCTATATCCTGAAAGAAAACCGAACTTACGATCAAATTTTCGGCGACCTTAAGGCAGGGAACGGAGATTTATCGCTGACCATGTTCGGCGAGGACATCACCCCGAACGAACATAAGCTGGCGCTGCAGTTCGGCGTCTTGGACAATTTCTACGACAGCGGCGAGGTTTCCGGCGACGGGCATATATGGTCGTCGGCCGCCATTACCAGCGACTACAACGAGAAAACCTGGCAGATTGCCTATCGCAGCCGCGAGCGAACCTACGATTTCGGAGGGACCGTAGCCGATGAAATCACCATGGACCACGGGGTCGCGGACGTGGACGATCCCGGCACCGGTTTCCTGTGGGACAATCTGGCTCGCCACGGCCTCAGTTATCGTGACTACGGCGAATTCATCGGCGTGACCTGGTGCCGGACGGAGAAAGACACGGGGCCGAAGCAGGGAACGCCTTCGCCATTCAGCGAAAGGTGTCCTCATGCGGAAGTCAACCAGGGCGAGGCGCTAGCTGCCAATGTGGGGCAGCCTCACGGATCGGCGAGCCCGTGGCCCTGGTCGGTTCCGTTGATGAAGGGAGCGAAGGCTGACAAGCCGGTTTTGCGGGGACATTTCGATCCGAATTATCCGGATTTCAACACCGACTATCCCGACCAGCTCCGCGCCGACGAATTCCTTAACGAGTTCGAGGAGTTCGTGCATGCCCGCAAGGAACGCATGGAGGGCGAGTTGCCGGCCTTCATTCTGCTTTACCTCCCTGACGACCACACCGGCGGCACGCGCCCCGGAAAGCCGCGCCCGGCGGCCTCAGTAGCCGACAACGATCTGGCAGTGGGCCGCGTGGTAGAGGCTGTCTCGCATAGCCCTTATTGGGATGACACGGCAATCTTCGTGATCGAAGACGACGCCCAGGCCGGTGCCGATCATGTGGATGCTCACCGTTCCACCGCACTGGTGATCAGCAAGTACTCCCAGGGCTCGGCGGAAAAGCCGTTTGTGGATAGCCGCTTTTACACCACGGTCAACATGATCCACACCATGGAGGCCCTGCTCGGCCTCCCGCCAATGAACCAGAACGATGCTTATGCACCGGTGATGGCGCCGCTGTTCGCTGGATCCGGGAATCAGCCAGCCTTCAGCGCCGATTGGCGCAACCGCGACAATGGATTGATCTACCAAATCAATCCGGAAGAAGCCCAAGGAGCCGAGGAATCCGAGAGAATGGATTTCTCGCGGCCGGACGCGGTGAACACCCAGGTGCTGAATGCGATTTTGTGGCGCGACCGGAAGGGAGACGCGCCCATGCCACAACCGAAGCATACGGTGCTGCCGTGATCGCCCCTAGACATATTCAATCCTTACATTTGTCATCCCGAGCGGAGTAGCTGCGCAGTAAAACGAAGGAGGTACGAAGTCGAAGGACGCCTATTCGCAGGCACAGCCTCCAGCGCGAAGAGGCATTCTCGCGACGCTGCTTATCCGGCTTGAATCGCAGAACAGCTGCAGATTCGAAGCGGATAGCTATCGTTCGACTGCGCATTCACTTCGCTCCGACAACTTCGCTCAGGATGATAGCGCGAACGGTTCGATACAATTACTTCGCCGCTACCGCCGCACCCACGTCCGCAAACGAAAACGCCAGCGACACGTTGCCGTATTCCTTGCCTGCAACTTCAACATACGGATAGACGAAATAGTTCAGCGGCGGCCCGTCCTGTGCTGGACTGAGTTTCAGGTCGCGGCCCATGGTGAACTGCACGCGGTTCTCATCGTGGGCGCCGAAGAAATAGTCACGCTTTTCCTGATGCTTCCAGGCTTCGGAAATGTCTACCGGAATCCACCCGTGTTGCGGCTCGAAGAACTCGGCCCAGCAGTGGTAACCGGCAATTTCTGCGGCGTGCTTGTCCGGAGGCAGTGGGAAGCCGATCTCAAAGCGCGCGGGAATGCCTTGCGAGCGCGCCATGGCTATGAACAGCGAGTGGAAATCGGTGCAGTTGCCCTTCTTGGCGTCGCAGGCGTAGAGCACGTCGCCGCGACCCCAGCCGGTGCCAGTCTTGTCGTAGCGCATGGTGGTAAAGACGTAGTCATAGATGGCCCGCGCCTTCTCCAAAGGCGTGGTTTTGCCCTGCGCTACTTTCGCGGCCAGGTCGGCGGGCAACCCGGTGGTCGGCACGAGCTTGTCCGGGGCGAGATCTTCGCTGCGCTCGCGATTACTGAGCGTCGCCTCGGCAAGGTGGGGAATGCCTGCGCCCAGCGTGATTCGCTCATGCCGCACGACGTCGTACACGATTTCAAAGTGCAACTCCGCCTGCTTGGACTTTCCGACCTCGGCGTAATACATCTCGTTGCCGTATTTCGATTCGTGAGTTTTCTTGAGAGGCAGATCTCCGGTGGCGGAAACCACCTTCACTTCCTGAAAACCATCGGAATGCGCTGCGGGAATCCATACCCGCACGCGCTCCCCGGCGGGCACGTCCTTGACGGTAAATCCATAGTGAAGGGTCAAATGACGGATCGCTTGAGCCGGCGCCAAACTGACCACCAGCAAAGAGAACAGTATCGACAGAATAAATCTGCGAAACATAGGCGGCTTCCTTTCCTGAGCAGTAGGATTATTCGGGTAAACGACACACGGGCGTTTTATGGGATACGCCGTCAAGTGAAGCCGCGTTGTCCCGATCGCATGGGCAGGAACCAGGCCATCCTCATGGCTCGTATTCAGATTGTAAATGAAGCGAAATAGAAGCGAAATTCACAGCGTCCTGGGAGACGCCGCTACGATCCGTCCGTTAGAATTCTTTGCGTGGGGATCGCCATTCAGTGCCGTGATCTGCGCAAGACGTACGACGGCAAGGTCGAGGCCGTTCGCGGGCTGAGCCTTGCCATCGAGGCCGGCGAGTGTTTTGGGCTGCTCGGACCAAACGGCGCGGGGAAGACTACTACCATCGAGATTCTCGAAGGCTTGCTCGAGCCCACGGCCGGTGAGGTAACCATCCTCGGGCAAACCTGGAAAGAACATCCGCTAAGGCTGCGCGAGTTGCTGGGCATCTCCCTTCAGGAAACGCGCCTTTCGGAAAAGCTCAGCGTTCGCGAGACTATCGAGCTATTCGCCAGTTTCTATCGCGAGCCCCGCCTAGCTGTGGATGTCATGGAGCAACTGCAATTAACCGAGAAAGCCGATGCCTGGGTGGGGAAGCTCTCCGGCGGACAGAAGCAGCGTCTGGCCGTAGCCACCGCCCTGGTGGGAAATCCGAAGATTCTGTTTCTGGATGAGCCCACCACCGGACTCGATCCACAAAGCCGGCGCCAGCTCTGGGATATCGTGCGAAACTTTCAGAAACGCGGCGGCACGGTTCTACTGACCACTCACTACATGGACGAAGCCGAGCGGCTGTGTGATCGCCTGGCCATCGTGGATCACGGGGTGATCATCGCCGAAGGCACGCCGCAAGAATTGATTTCTCGTCTGGGCGGACACCACGTGGTCGAGTTTTCGGTCAACGGGCACGCGAACAGCGATCAGTCCGACGTTTGGCGTGCCTTGCCCGGCGTGGAGTCGGTGCGCAACGACGATGGTCTCGTCTGCCTGAACGTGCGCGAGCCCCACATGACCATTCCAGCTTTGCTGGAAGCGGTGCAGCAGCGCGGTTCGGAACTAATGCACCTCAGCACCCGGCAGGCTAGCCTGGAAGATGTGTTTGTCCGCCTGACCGGACGCCACCTGCGAGAGGAGTAATCTTGAGCGTCGCACAACAGACCGCTATTCCCGATGCCGAAAAGCCCTCTCCACCCTTGCACCGCAATGGCCGCTGGGCAGGCTACACGCACTTGCTGGTGGCGAGGCTCCGAGAGCTCAAGCGCGAGCCGGAAGTCGTCTTCTGGGTGTTTGGATTTCCGATTCTGCTGGCCTTGGGATTGGGCATTGCCTTCCGCAACAAGCCAGCCGACGTGACCCGCATCGCAATAGCTGCCTCACCCAGCGCCCCGGACGCGCTCGCCATGATTCAGCGCGCACCACAGGCAAGTTCGATTCACGCCGAGGTACTGGATCGCGAGCTGGCGCTGAAAGGGTTTCGCTTGGGCAAGTATGACATCGTGCTTGAACCGGATGGTAAAGGCGGATTCGTCTACGACTACGATCCGGCAAGGCCGGAGAGTGTGCTTTCCCACGTCGAGGTCGATGATGCTCTGCAAGCCGCCGCCGGCCGCAACAACCCGCTGCCGACCTCGGTGAAGGCCTCGAGCGAACCTGGCTCCCGCTACATCGACTTCCTCATTCCTGGCCTGCTGGGGATGAATCTGATGAACGCCGCAATGTGGGGCATCGGTTTTGCGGTCGTAGATATGCGCCAGCGCAAGCTTCTCAAGCGATTCGTAGCCACACCCATGCGCCGCGGCGACTTCCTGCTGGCGCTCACCAGCAGCCGCCTGGTGCTGATGCTCCTCGAGGTCGCCCTGCTGCTCGGATTCGGCGTGCTGGTATTCCACATGCGGGTCCTGGGATCGCTGACCAGTATTCTGGCGCTGGGAACAATTGGCGCCATCGCCTTCGGCGGCGTAGGCCTGCTCACCGCCGCCCGCGCGCAGAAAATCGAAAGCGTCAGTGGCCTGATCAACGTGGTGATGATGCCGATGTGGATCTTCTCCGGCGTGTTTTTCTCTTATGAACGCTTTCCGGCGCTGATCCAGCCGTTCATCAAGGCGCTGCCACTCACTGCGCTGAACGACGCCCTTCGAGCCATCATCCTGGAAGGAGCCTCGCTCAGCTCGCAGGCCGGGCGTTTGCTGGTGATGCTGGCGTGGGGAGGCGTCTCGTATCTGATTGCCCTGCGGATTTTTCGCTGGACATAGGCGCCTTCTGCGCGAACCTCGGCACAATTAGGTAGCGGCGTCGGCGATTCAAGGTATTCTCCTTGCGCAGCGAAAATTTTAGATCGTAGAGGAGCGCAAAAAATGCCGCGGAGACCGCTGAGAATTCCTGCGGGCAAAGAATCAGAACTCCGTTGCGGCGGCTCTTTCCCGGTGGTAATCTCGCATTGATCGCCGCCTGAGCGGGAGTAGTTCAGCGGTAGAACGCCAGCTTCCCAAGCTGGATGTCGCCGGTTCGATCCCGGTCTCCCGCTCCATCTTTCTGCCCTGGCTAAAGCTTCCCATGGTCTTCACATCCCGGTGACAATTCGACAGCGGCGTTGCGGTAAAATCCAGCCTCAGCTGGGGGAGGATACGCATGCTGCTCAACTTCAGGGTGACCTCTCTTCGCATTGCCTCCATCCTGCTCATTCTTTCAGCTCTGCCACAGCGCAGTGCTGCCGCGCAAGCGTGGACCTTGACCGGTCGCATGCACACTGCGCGCTACAGTCATAGCGCCGTTTTGCTGGCCGATGGCCGGGTGCTGGTTGCGGGCGGCATTGGCGAGGGCGGCGTTCTGCCGTCCAGCGAAGTTTACGATCCCAACACCGGCCGTTGGACCGTCACGGGAGACCTCAACCAGGCTAGGGCCGCAACTTCCGCCGTGCTGCTTGCCAACGGCAGAGTTCTGGTCGCAGGCGGCTGCGTGAACTTTTGCGAGACGCCCACGGCGAGCGCCGAACTCTACGACCCGGGCACCGGCCGCTGGACTGAAACGGGATCTCTGAACACAGCGCGGTACGCTCACACCGCGGTCCTGCTGAACGATGGAAAGGTGCTGGTTGCCGGCGGATGTACTTCAACAAATTGCGCCAGCAATACTGCCAGCGCCGAGCTGTACGATCCAGATAGCGGACAGTGGTCGGTTACTGGTTCGCTTAACCAGGCTCGCGATCTGCACACCGCCACGCTTCTGAGCAACGGAAGCGTGGTGGTCGCTGGCGGGTTTGGCGTAACCAAGGCGTTGGCGTCGTCCGAGATTTACGATCCTGCCGCCGGCACGTGGACGCCCGCCGGCAATCTGCAGATGAACCGCATGTACCATACCGCCAATCTCCTGCTCGACGGCACGGTACTGGTAGCTGGAGGCAAAGGCGGCCCGTTCGGCGACATACTCTGCACTTCTGAAATCTTCGATCCGAACTCCAAGACTTGGACTCTGGCCACTACTATGAAGAAAATGGTCGAAAACCACACTGCGACGCTCACTCGGGAAGGACGGGTATTGGTGGCTGGGGGCGACAGCATCAAGAACATCAACGGTGAGATTGTTGCCCTGAAGCGGGCCCAGTCGAAGAGCTTCGATCCTTCCACCGCGAGATGGACGATCACCGGGCAGATGAACCAGCGTCGCACTCAACACACCGCGACGCGCCTGGCGAAGGGTCAAGTCCTGGTGACCGGGGGGTTAGGAACAAAGAAAATTCTGGCCAGCGCGGAGCTCTACAAGCCGTGAGAACCGCTCTTACTAGACCACAGGCAGGCTGAAGTAGAAGACCGATCCATTCCCCAATTGGCTGGTAACCCCGATTTGTCCGCCGTGCGCCTCGACGATTGCCTTCGCGATAGCCAGCCCCATCCCCGTTCCCTGGACGCGCATGCGCTGGTTTCGTCCGCGGTAGAATTTGTCGAAGATCAGGGATTGTTCGAAGTCGTCAATACCGGGCCCGCGATCGGCGACGCTGGTAGTGAACATGCGGTTCTTGACCTCTCCCGTAACATAAATGGGAGAGTCGCCCGGCGAATACTTGGCAGCATTCTCCAGCAGGTGCATGAGAACTTCTTTTACCCGGTCGAGATCCATGAACACGGGCGGCAGTTGATCGGGAAGACGTACTTCGACGGGATGTTGTCCCAGGGTCTGTTTTGATTCGCGCAACACCTCGTCTACGACTTCGCGGATGGAATGCGGCTCCAGGTGAAGCTCCACGCGATTGGCGTCGAGTTGCGCCATCTCAGCCGCTTCGCCGACCAGGCGATTCAGGCGGTCGCTCTCTTCGTTGATCACTGTCAAGAGTTCTTGCCTGTGCCCAGGTTCGATGTCCGGACTTGAAAGCAGGGTCGTGGCCGACGCCTTAATGGCAGTCAAGGGCGTGCGGAACTCATGGGTGACCGAGTCGAGCAGGATGGATCGCAGTTGTTCACTCTCGCGCGCCGCTTCTGCTTTTCCCAACTTCTCGATCGCGGCGGTCCGTTCGATGGCGATGGCAATGAGGCTGCCAATGGCGTCGAGCACGCTTCGCGATGGAATCGCACCGGAAATTCCCATGCTTCCTACAACCCGGGCGCCCATTCTCAGCGGTAGAAACGCCAAATTGTTCTGAGCATCCATTCTAGGCTCACCCCGCATGGTGACGACCTGCAAGTCATGCGATTCGAGGCCCCCCGTCTCCGCGGCGGAGCGGTACACGTCAGGCCGGTCGCGCAAGGAAACGGCGGCGGCTATGGCGCCAAAGCTCTCGACGATATATCCCGGGATGGCGTTCAGCAGTTCGGCGGCGTTATCGCTGGAGAGTAGTTGCTGGCTGAATCCATAAAGCCGCTCCACGTCCTTCCTTCGCTCGTTGGCATTGCGCGCCTCGCGGCGGGCCCGTTCCGAAAGCTGGCTGGCGATGATCGCGGTCACCAGAAATGCCACCAGAGCGATCCAATTCTGTGGATCGGCAATCGTGAAGGTTCCGACCGGCGGCAGGAAATAAAAATTGAAAACGAGCGTCGCCACCAGGGCCAGAAATACGGCATAGCGCAACCCCCAGGTGGCGGAGACCACCAGTACCGCCAGCAGGAACGTGAGTGCGACTGTGGTCGGGTTGACATGGAAGATCTCCCGATAAGTCAGGGTGATCACGCAGACCGCTACTGCCCCCACCACAAATCGGAACACCATCGTCGAGCCAGCCAATTTCACGAGCCGATTGTAGCTGACATCGACAATTTCGCGCTGCTAAAGGACAATATGCAGCAATGCCCAAGACTCCGGAACAATGGCTGGAGGAAGCCGCCCCCACGCGCAAAGGTGGAATCTTCAAGTTGTTTCTTGGCTATGCTCCTGGCGTGGGCAAGACCTACAACATGCTGAGCGAGGCGATTCGACGCCGCAGCCGCGGGGAAGACGTGGTGATCGGCGTCGTGGAAACCCACGGGCGCAAGGGGATTCAGGAACTCGCCGGCAAACTGGAAGTCGTTCCCCGCAAGACGATCGAGTACAAAGGCGCAGTCTTCGAAGAAATGGATGTCGATGCGATTCTTGCCCGCAAGCCTCTGGTGGCTCTGATCGATGAACTTGCCCATACCAATATCATTGGCAGCAAGCATCCGAAGCGCTACGAGGACGTGCTCGAGTTGCTGGATGCCGGCGTCGACGTCTTGTCGACTATGAATATTCAGCATCTGGAGAGTTTCACGCCCACCGTGCTGAATATCACCGGCATTCAGGTGCGCGAAACAGTTCCGGACTGGGTGCTTAAGCGAGTGGACGAAGTGGTGATGGCGGACTTGACGCCGCAGGCGCTGCAAAGCCGCATGAAGCGCGGCGACATTTATCCCCTCGATCGGGCCGGTCGGGCTCTGGACAATTTTTTCCGCGAAGGCAACTTGATTGCCCTGCGCGAACTGGCTTTACGCCAGGTGGCGCAGGTGGTTGACCGCAGCCTGGAATCCTACCGAGAAAAGGATGAGGCCGCGCCCGCCGTGGCTGTGCGCGAACGCATTGCAGTGTGCATCAGTTCGAATCCCGCCGCGCAATACCTGATTGCCCGCGGGGCACGCATGGCTCAGGCAATGGGTGGCGAGCTATTTGTTGTCTATGTGGATATGGGTCAGGACAGCAGCGAGGCCAATCAGAAAAGCCTCCACGCCAATGTTCGATTTGCAGAGAACGTGGATGCCTCTGTCTGCCGCGTCACCGGGAACAGCGTGGCCGAGGCTGTCTCGCAATTTGTCCGCGAAAAACACATCACCCAGGTGGTGTTTGGGCGCTCCGCCACCAGAGGATGGAAGAGATACTTCTATCTTTCTGCGATTCACAAGTTCTTACGCGATGCGCCCCAGGTCGACGTTCACATCGTAACCCAGGAGCCGCTCTGACATCCTTATGGGCGAACCTCGCCGCATTCTCGTAGTGGACGACGAATCCCAGATCACCCGGGTGTTGCGCACCAGCCTGTCCAGTCATGGCTATGACATTCGGGTGGCCAACGACGGCGAGACCGCGCTCGAAATCATGAAAGACTGGACGCCCGATCTGGTCATTACCGATCTTTCCATGCCCAACATGGACGGACTGGAGTTATGCCGGCGTCTACGGCACACCACGCAGATTCCAATCATCGTGCTCTCCGTCCGTGGGGAAGAGAGAACCAAGGTGCAGGCGCTCGACGCTGGCGCCGACGACTACGTCACCAAGCCTTTCGGCATGGAAGAGTTGCTTGCCCGGGTGCGCGCGAACCTGCGCCGCACCCCGACGGGAGAACCCGAACAAGCACCGATTGAAGTGGGAGATTTCCGTATAGACCCCGCTGCCCACCGGGTGACGGTGCGCAAGCAGGAAGTTCACTTGACCCCCAAGGAGTTCGACCTGCTTGTCTACCTGGCGAAGAACGCCGGCAAGGTGGTGACCCACCGTGCTCTGCTGGGCGCTATCTGGGGAGGGCACAGCACCGAACAGGTTGAGTATCTGCGCGTGTTTGTCGGACAACTCAGAAAGAAGCTCGAACCCGAGGCCAGCTCGCCACGCTATATCGTGACCGAACCGTGGGTGGGATATCGTTTTGAGCCAGGAGATTAGGGATCTTTTCCTCGGCAAACCAGCGTTATCCTGAAGCCCGGCGCTTTCTCCAGCCGGGCGAAGGATCTGGCATACAGCGGCAAGTCTCTGGGAATATGCTTGGCTCATCAGCAGTGTATGCCCTCCAGCAGGAAAGCAGATGACCGGCGATATCACTCTCTATCGCGACCTCGCTTACGTCTTCGTGGGCGCAGTGGCTGGCGGTCTGGTGGCCCGTAAGCTGCGCCAGCCCCTCATCTTGGGTTACGTCATCGGCGGAATGGTGGTCGGTCCCTTTACGCCCGGTCCCCGGCTCGCAGATATTCATTCCCTGGAACTCTTCGCCGAGATCGGTGTCATCCTCCTGATGTATTCCATCGGAATCGAGTTCTCGCTCCACGACTTGTTGCAGGTGAAATGGGTGGCGCTAATCGGCGGCCCTTTGGGCATCATTTTCTCCATTCTGCTGGGGCTGGGTGTCGGCTGGCTGAATGGCTGGACCCCGGCACAAAGTGTGGCCATCGGATCTGCCGTATCGGTAGCCAGTACCATGGTGATGTCCCGGCTTCTGATTGACGCCGGTCAATTGCAGTCAGAACACGGCAGGGTCATGATCGGAATTACGCTCGTGGAAGATTTTGCCGTGGTTGCGCTGACGGTTTTGCTGCCTAGCCTGGGATTTCTCGGCAGCGGACAACTTTGGGGCGTTGCCATCGGGTTAGGGAAGGGCCTGCTGATCATCGCTCCGGTCGCCCTGATCGCATACAAGCTTGTGCCGCCACTCATGGCCTGGGTGGCCCGAATGCAGAATGACGAACTCTGCTTGCTGGTGGCGCTGGCACTGGGTTTTGCCACCGCCGCGTTGACGGAGGCGGTCGGCCTGTCGTTAGCCTTGGGCGCGTTCCTGGCTGGGATGCTGGTCAGCAATTCGGAACATTCCCATTACGTGCTCAACAAGCTGCTGCCTTTGCGCGATGCTTTTGTGGCATTGTTCTTCGTGACCATTGGCGCCCTGATCGATCCTCGGGCGTTGCTCTCGCACCCCGCGCTCTTAGGCCTGATTCTCGGACTGATTGTCGTGGGCAAGTTTGCGGTCTGGCTCGCTGTGGTCCGGATATTTCGATATCCGCTGCGATCAGCCGCGTTGGTGGCGGTCGGGCTCACCCAGATTGGCGAGTTCTCCTACGTGTTGGTCCGGGTAGCGCGGGACGGGCAGCTGGTCGGTGACGCCGTCTATAATGCCGTCCTCGCCGCTTCGCTGTTGAGCATCCTGCTGAATGCTCTCCTGATACGCTTAGCCAATCGCTGGCTTACCGCGCCAGTTCGCGCTGCCAGCTAAGAGACTCTTCCTCATCCGCTTTACGAACATTCTATGCATTCTTTATTCATTCCTTATGCCTGCACATATCCAATGGGTGTACGCGGTTCCGCTGGAAAACAAGGGGGCCGCCAAGCGAGCTGAGCATATGCCGGAGACCGTGACTGTGATGGTGCTTTGCGTCGGTGCGGTGTTACTGATCACCCGTTTCGTAGCCGAACTTCGTTCAGCAAATGGCAACATCGCAACCACGCGTTCAAATTTGTCGCGCATCCCAAGGGCGCGGCTCAGGGCAGATCGGGCAAGAATCGTGCTGCAGGGTGCAACCACCCGGAAAGGCTAAGAATTGCAATGGCCAGTATTCAAGACGTTTCGGCTGAGGAGTTGGCAAAGTTGTTCCACGATTATCAGCAGGCCCTTGCCGGCGACTTCGATTGCTCAGGCGATCGCCTGCCGGCTTACAGCTGGGCGCGCACGCCCCAGAATGAGCGCAAACTAAAGATCGCTGCCGCCAGGCTGGCTCTGCTGGAACTGGCATCAATAACTCCTCCGGAATCAA
>Ga0335079_10006931_pt1 | contig 12925 bp, 13 predicted proteins | sample Lox_Sample_33_FD_206719 | JGI IMG/M metagenome (GOLD analysis project Ga0335079, IMG submission 206719) | Soil microbial communities from Loxahatchee National Wildlife Refuge, Florida, United States - Lox_Sample_3.3 | ecosystem: Environmental > Terrestrial > Soil > Wetlands | place: USA... | reverse complement strand
CGGCGTCGGAGACCGGGTGCTGGTCGTGCAGGAGGGGTCCTCCGCGCGGAAGATCTTCGACGACCCGTGGCTTCCGGTGCAGGCGGTGATCGTGGGCGTCTTGGATCGCGTGGACATCGGCGGAAGACAGGTGCTATGAACGACAGCGAGCTGGACGCGCTGGCGGCCGACGTGGTGCGGCGGGTGCTGCGCCAGGGGCACGGCCGCGCGGCAGCGCCGGCGGCCGTGGCCGTGCACCCCGCCTCGGGCGGCACGGCGCGGCCCCTGGAGGACGTCTCGTGGCGGGGCCCGCAGGTGCAGCTGGCGGCGTGGACGCCGGCCGCGGGCCCCCGCCGCGTCGCCGACTTCGTGGACCACACGCTGCTCAAGGCGGAGGCCACGCGGGCCGACATTCTCAAGCTCTGCGCGGAGGCGCGCGAGCACCGGTTCGCCGCCGTGTGCGTGAACCCGGTCTGGGTGGACGTGTGCGCCGCGGAGCTCGCGGGCACCGACGTGGCCGTGGCCTCCGTGTGCGGTTTTCCGCTCGGCGCGACCACGCCGGAGACGAAGGCGGCCGAGGCGGCGGAGGTGGTGGCGCGCGGCGCGGCCGAAGTGGACATGGTCGCCGCCATCGGGCACATCAAGGGCGGCGAGTGGCGCCACGTCGAGGACGACATCCGGGCGGTCGTGGACGCCTGCCGGCGCGGCGGCGCCCTGGTCAAGGTGATCATCGAGAGCGCCGTGCTGGGCCCCGAGGAGATCGTGAAGGCGTCCGCGGTCGCGAAACTGGCGGGCGCGCACTTCGTGAAGACCTCGACCGGGTTCCACGCCGCCGGCGGCGCCACGGTGGAGGCCGTCCGCCTGATGCGCCTGACGGTGGGCGACGACCTCGGCGTGAAGGCCGCGGGCGGGGTGCGCGACTGCGCCACGGCGCTGGCGATGATCGGCGCGGGCGCGAGCCGGATCGGCACGTCGAGCGGCGTGAGCTTCGTCGGCTGCCTGGGACCGGCCCCGCTGTCGCTGGCGGAGCTGCTGGCCCGGCCCGAGTCGCACGCGGCGAGCTGCCGCAGCGGAAGCTGCGCGGTGCCCGCCGGAGGCCAGGCCTACTGACCGCGGGGCCCGCCTCGGCACGGCGGCTGCGGCTGCCGTCCATCGGGTCGGTGGTCGAGGCCGCCGTCGCGACGCTGCGGCGCTTCCCGCTGGTGCTCCTGTGCGCGGCGGCGGCCGCGCTCGCGGCCATCCTCATCAGCGAGGATCTCGGCTCGGCGCTCCTCCGCGACCGGCTGCTCGCGGCGGCGACGCTGGGCCTGCCGCTCTTGACGGCCGCCACGCTCCTGGGCGAGCGCTGGCGCTCGGCCGCCGCGCGGATCGGCCTCGCGGTCGTCGCGCTGGCGCTGCTCGCGGCGGTCCACCTCTCGTGGAACGGCTGGACGGAACGCATCCGGGCCATCCGCTACGTGCAGCTGAGCGCCACCTTCCACCTGCTCGTGGCGTTCCTGCCGTTCGCGGGGCGCGGCCGGCCCCGCGCGTTCTGGCAGTACAACCGCGTGCTGTTCACGCGCATGGTGGTCGCCGCCGTCTCGTCGGGCACGCTGTTCCTCGGGCTGGCGCTCGCCCTGGCCGCGCTGAACAAGCTGTTCGGCGTGGATCTGCCGCACACGGCCTACTTCCGCCTGTGGGCGCTGTGCGGGTTCGTCTTCACGACCTGGTTCTTCCTGGGCGGCGTGCCGGCCGACCTCGACGCGCTCGAGGACTCCGGGGAGTATCCGGCCATCCTGCGCGTCTTCGCGCAGTACACCCTGGTCCCGCTCGTCACGGTGTACCTGGTCATCCTCACGCTCTACTTCTGCAAGGTCGTGGTGTCGTGGGACTGGCCCAGCGGGTGGATCGGGTATCTCGTGTCGGGGGTCGCGGTCGCCGGCATCTTCGCGCTGCTCCTGGTGCAGCCCTTGGCCGAGCGGAGCGACCAGCAGTGGATCGCGGGCTTCGCCCGCGCGTTCTGGCTCGGCATGCTCCCGGCGGTGGCGATGCTGTGGCTGGCCGTCTACCAGCGCATCCACCAGTACGGGGTGACCGAGGCGCGCTACTTCCTGCTGGTGCTGTCGGTGTGGCTGGGCGCCGTGGCGGTCTGGTACGGCGCGACGCGCTCGCGGCGGATCCAGGTCATCCCCACGTCGCTGTGCCTCCTGGGCGCGCTGTCGTTCGCCGGACCGTGGGGCGCGTACACGGTGTCGCGGCGGAGCCAGGTCGCGCGGGTCCGCGAGCTGCTCGCGGCGCACGGCGTGCTCGCGGGCGGCCGGGTGCGCCGGGCCGCCGCCGACTTCCCGCCGGCGGACCGCAAGGCGCTGTCGGGGGCCGTGCGCTACCTCGCCGAGACGCACGGGAGCCGCGCGCTCGCGCCGCTGCTGGGCGACTCGTTCACGGCGAAGGTCGTCGTCCCGGCGGAGCGGAGCCAGTCCGACCCGGACGAGCGCGCGCGGGCGATCGTGAACGCGCTCGGCGTCGGCTACGTGAACCGCTGGGAAGCGCCCGCGGCGTCGGGTGCCTGGTTCAGCTTCTCCGCCGCGGCCGAGGACGCGATCCCGGTCGCCGGCTACGACTACCTGCTCCGCATCCGCAACGACACCGCGCCGCCGGCCGTGCGCGACACCGTGCCCCTCGCGCGCTTCGTGCGCGCGGCGCGGGCGATCCGGATCGCCCGCGGGGACCGGGCGCTGCTCGACGTGCCGCTCGACTCGCTGCTCGGGGTCCTGTCGGCGGGCCCGGCGATCGCGACGTTCCCGCCCTCGGCGATGCGCGTGCGGGCCGCGGCACCCGGCGCGGAGGCGGTGGCGCTGCTGAGGCTGGTCAACGGGTACGCCGGGTCCGCCGGGAAGGACGTGCGGGCGGTCGAGGGGACGGTGCTGCTGAAACTGCCGCGGACGCGCTAGCTAGGCGCCGCTCTTGCCCTCCAGCACGGGCGCGGCGCGCACCACGATCTCGCGCCCGAGCAGCTTGCCGAGCAGGTTCGCTTTCCGCTGCGCACCCCACAGCTCCAGCTTGAGGTCGGTCGAGGCCAGGCGCGGGATCACGTCGATCACCAGGCGCTCCGGCAGGAGGCGCAGGCGCAGGGCCTCCACGGCCGAGACGTGGCTGCGGTCGAGGCCGCAGGCCACGCGCAGCAGGGCGGAGAGGCGGCGCACGAGGGCGCGGTCCTCCGGCTCGAGGGCGGCGAACTCGACGTGCTTCTTGCTCGGCGGGCGCTTGCGGTGGTAGCGGCTGATGAGGGCGATCAGGATGCGCTCGCGCGGCGAGAAGGGCAGGGCCTCCGCGTGCGCGATGAGGTGGTAGCTGTGCTTGTGGTGGCTGCGGTACGAGACCAGCGTGCCCACGTCGTGGAGCAGCGACGCCGCCTCCAGCAGCTCCCAGTCCTCCGGGACGCAGCCGAGCCGCTTGCCCAGGACGTCGAAGAGCTTGCGCGCCAGGCGCGCCGTCTGCTCGCCGTGGCGGCGGTCGGTCCGGCAGCGGTCGGCGAAGCGCCGCAGCGCCCGCGCCCGCGTCGGCGCCTCCGCCTCGACGGCGGGGCGCGAGAGGTGGATCAAGAGCCCCTCGCGCAGGCCGAAGGCCGAGACCGTGACCTTGGGAGCGTCGAACAGCTCGAGCACCTCCGCCGCGACGGCGAGGCCGGCGACGATGATGTCGGAGCGCTCGGGGTTGAGGCCCTTCACCTTGCGGCGCTCGTCCACGGTCGTCGCCGCGAGCCACTCCAGCACCCGCTGCAGCTCGGGGAGCGACACCGCCGACCCGTGGATGCCGCCGGGCGGCACGGTGCCGTGCGCGCGGGCGGCGGCGATGCGCGCGAGGTTGGTGAAGGTGCCGCCCGACCCGAACAGCTTGGCGGCCTCCCACTCGCGGCCCGGCACGGCGCGCCGCAGCTTCTGCCGCACCGCGCTCCGCAGGCGGCGCACGCCGTCGCCGGCGTCCTCCGCGCCCGCGAGGTACTGCTCGGTCAGCCGGACGGCCCCGAACGGGAGCGAGACGACCCGGTCCACCAGGCCGCCCACCGCGAGCACCAGCTCGAGGCTGCCGCCGCCGATGTCGGCGACGACCGCGCGGCCCCGGCCGATGGGGAAGTGCTCGCTGACCGAGAGGAACGCGAGCCGCGCCTCGGTCTCGCCGTCGATCACCTCCAGCGGAATGCCCAGCTCGCGCTTGACCCGCTCGGCGAACTCGGCGCCGTTCGCCGCGTCGCGCACGGCCGCCGTCGCCACCAGCGCCAGCCGCGCGGCGCCGCGCCGCTCGGCTGCCTGCACCATCCGGCCGAGGGACTCCAGCGCACGCTCCATCGAGGCGGCCGCCAGCACTCCCGTGGACGAAAGGCCCCGCGCGAGGCGGGGCTGGTCCTTGAGGTCGTCGATGACCTGGAGGTGGCCGTCCTCGCCGCGCTCGGCGATCAGGCACCGGATCGAGTTGGAGCCGACGTCGATGGCGGCGAAGCGCTCAGTCGTCGGAGACATCGATGCTGGGCGAGAGCAGCGAGGGGTCGAGCAGGTTCGCGACTTCGCGCCGCAGCTCGGCCTGCACGTCCTCCACGGACCGCGACGCGTCGATGGTCGTGAAGTCGTACTGCGCCGCCATCCGGTCGAATTCCGCGAGCATCAGGCTCTGGTACTTGCGGAACGAGCTGTACAGGTCGGGGGCGAGCCCGATGTCGCGGCCCGCCTCCCAGTAATCCAGCTCCCCGCCGCGCCGCAGCGTGCGCCGGATCAGCTCGTCGGGGTCGAGCCGCAGGAAGAACACGCGGCGTGGCACGAGCGCGAAGCCGTACAGCTTGGCCAGCCACTCGGCGTCGAGGCCGCGCGTCGCGCCGCGCGCGATGGTCGTGTAGATGTAGCGGTCGGCGAGCACGACGAACCCGCTGCGCAGCGCGGGCACGATCTCGTGCTCGATCCGGTCCGCGAGGTCGGTGGCGTAGAACAGCGCCATCGTGGTGCGGTCGAACGAGTGGCCTTCCTTGGCCGACTCGATGCCGCGCCGCGTCAGCGCCGAGCGCACCAGCCCGGTGGACGAGACGGCGAAGCCCTGGCCCTCGAGCCAGCCCTGGAGCAGCTCGATGTGGGTCGAGCGCCCGACGCCGTCCGCGCCCTCGATGACGAGCAGGTTGCCCGGCAGGTCGCCCGGCATCTCGAGCTTGGCGAGGCCGGCCCCGTAGAACCGCGCGTCCATCATCGGACGGTGCTCGCGGCGGGCGCCGCGGGCGCGGGGCTCGCGGCGACGGTCGGCGCGGCGGCGGGCCGTGGCGCGCGCGCGCGGCCGAGGCCCTTGAGGATCGGCTTGACGAGCTTGCGCATCTCGCGCTGCTGCTCCACGACCGACCGCGAGCCGTCGAGCACCGTGAGGCCGAACTCCTCGGCCACCCGGTCGTACTCGCCGAGCACGGTGCCCTGGAACATCCGGAACGAGGTGATCGGGTCGGGCGACAGCCCGAGGTCCATCCCCGCCTCGTGGAACTTGATCTGGATGCGGCCGCCTGTGATCCGTGCCACCGCCGTGTCGATGTCCACCTTGAAGTAGAGGGCGAGGTCGGGGCGCGTGGCGAAGCTGTAGAGGTTGCGCACCCAGGCGCGGTCGCAGCCGCGCGCGACGTCGCGCGCGAAGGCGGTGTAGGCGTACCGGTCCGCCAGCACGATCAGCCCCGCCTGCAGCGGCGGCAGGATCGAGCGCTCGTGCCGGTCGGCGAAGTCCGTGGAGTGGATCAGCGAGAAGGTCGTCGGCGAGAAGAGGTTCTTCTTCTTCCCGCGCTTCGTCGTGTCCTTCACGATGGGACTCGAGTTCCACTCCGTGAACGACACGTCGTAGCCTTCCGACACCAGGAACGTCTGGAGCAGGGACAGCTGGGTGGACTTGCCGGAGCCGTCGATCCCCTCGACGACGATCAGGCGCCCGGGGAAGTTGTGCGAATCGTTGATGCCCATGGTCCCGTCAGGACGCCGCGCCCGGCGCCGGCCGCTCGTCCTCCGCGTGGTGCTTGATGGTCTTGCCTTCCTCCAGGAATACTACGTCCTCGGCGACGTTCGTCGCGAGGTCCGCCACCCGCTCGAGATTCCGGCTCACCAGGATCAGCTCCATCCCGGGCTTGATAACCCGTTGATCCTCCATCATATGCGTGAGCAGGATGCGGAACACGGAGTCGTTCAGGGAGTCCACCGCGTCGTCCCGCCGGCACACGGCCCGCGCGAGCGGCGCGTCGCCCCGGACGAACGCCGAGAGCGCGTCCGCGAGCATCTGCCGCGAGAGCCGCGCCATCTCCACGATCTCGGGTTGCGGCACGATGTGCGGGTAGGCCGCGAGCCGCTCGGCGCACTGCGCGATGTTGACCGCGTGGTCGCCCACCCGCTCGAGGTCGCCCACGATGCGGATCGCGGCGAAGATCAGCCGCAGGTCCTTGGCCATGGGCTGGTGCAGCGCGATGAGCTGGAACGCCTGCTCCTCGATGCTGCTCTCCAGCGTGTTGATCGTGCGGTCGCCGCGGATGACCTCCAGCGCCTTGGCGCGGTCGCGCGTGAGCAGCGCCTCGACCGCCTTGCCAACGGCCTCCTCGGCCTCGGCCGAGGCGGCCATCAGGCGCTGCTTGAGGTGCGACAGCTCCTCGTGGAAGTGGCGGCCCGGCTCGAGGGGCGTGCTCATCCGAATCTCCCGGTGATGTAGGCGTCGGTCCGCTCGTCCTTCGGGCTGGTGAAGATCTGCTGGGTCGTGCCGTACTCGACCAGGCGGCCCAGCAGGAAGAAGCCCGTGAAGTCGGACACGCGCGCGGCCTGCTGCATGTTGTGCGTGACCATGACGATGGTGTACTGGGTCTTCAGGTCCACCACCAGCTCCTCGATCTTCTGCGTCGCGATGGGGTCGAGCGCGGAGCAGGGCTCGTCCATCAGCAGCACCTCGGGCTCGTTGGCCAGCGCCCGCGCGATGCACAGCCGCTGCTGCTGGCCGCCCGAGAGCGACGTGCCGGGATCGTCCAGCCGGTCCTTCACCTCGTCCCACAGGGCGGCGCTCCTGAGCGAGCGCTCGACGATCTCCGGCATCCGGTGCTCGGGGAAGGCGCCGGTCACGCGCGGGCCGTAGGCGACGTTGTCGAACACGCTCTTGGGGAACGGGTTGGGGCGCTGGAACACCATCCCGATCCGGCGGCGCAGCTCGACGGGGTCCACGCCCGAGCCGAACACCGACGCGCCGTCGAAGGCGATCTCGCCGCGGTGCCGCGTGCCGGGGAGCAGCTCCTGCAGCCGGTTGATGGAGCGCAGGAACGTGGACTTGCCGCAGCCCGACGGTCCGATGAAGGCGGTCACGGCGTTGGGCTTGGCCTCGACCGTGACGTCGAACAAGGCCTGCTTCGCCCCGTACCAGAAGCAGTAGTCGCGCGAGGCCAGGCTGCCGATGAGGCGCACCGTGCCGCCCGGCGTGACCCGGGTGCGCGGCACCATGCTCGGCCGGAGCGACGCCGTCATCCGAACCGTCCGGTGATGTACGCCTCGGTCTGCGGCTTGGCCGGCGTGGTGAACATCGTGGTGGTCTGTCCGACCTCGACCAGCTCGCCCAGGTAGAAGAACGCGGTCACGTCGGAGATGCGGGCCGCCTGCTGGAGGTTGTGGGTCACGATCACCACCGTGAACTCGCGCTTCAGCTCCTGCACCAGCTCCTCGATGTGCGCCGTGCCCGCCGGATCGAGCGAAGCCGTGGGCTCGTCGAGCAGGATCACCTCCGGCTCCGGGGCGACGGTCCGCGCCACGCAGAGGCGCTGCTGCTGCCCGCCCGAGAGCCCGAGCGACGAATCGTGCAGCCGGTCCTTCACCTCGTCCCACAGCGCCGCGCGCCGCAGGGCGCGCTCCACGATGCCGTCGCGCTCGCTCCGGGGCAGCCGGCGGCCGACCGCCAGGCCCGCGGCGACGTTCTCGGCGATCGTCATCGTGGGGAAGGGCGTCGGGCGCTGGAACACCATCCCGATGCGCCGGCGCACCTGGATCGGGTTGACGTCCGGCTCGTAGATGTCCTGCCCGTCGAGCAGCACGCGGCCCGAGACGCGGGCGCCCGGCACCAGCTCGTGCATCCGGTTGAGGGACCGCAGCAGCGTGGACTTCCCGCAGCCCGAGGGGCCGATCAGCGCCGTGACGGTGTTCTCGTGGCACGCGAGGCTGACGTTGCGCACGCCCGTGCTGCTCCCGTACCACGCGGTCAGCCCGTCGGTCGCCAGCCGCGGCACGGTGGCGCGGCCGGCCGCCGGCGCAGGGGACGTGGGCTTGGGCGGCGGCGTCACGGTCGGCGAGCGCCGCGGCGCGCGCTCAAGCGTGCTGACGCTTGGCACGAACGACGGCGCGGGCGATGAGGCTGAGCGCGAGCACGAGGACGATCAGGACCAGGGCGCCCGCCCACGCCTGCCGATGCCAGTCGTCGTAGGGCCCGAGGGCGTACACGTAGATCTGCAGGGGCATCGCCGCCATCGGCCCGGCGATCCGCGTCGAGAAGAACTGGTTGCCCAGGGCCGTGAAGAGCAGGGGCGCCGTCTCGCCGGCTACGCGCGCGACCGCCACCAGGCAGCCCGTCACGATGCCGGCCGCCGCCGTCCGAACGATCACCTGCAGCGAGGTCCGCCACCGCTGGTAGCCCAGCGCCAGGGCAGCCTCGCGCAGGGAGTTCGGCACGAGGCGCACCATCTCCTCCGTGGTGCGGGCTACGATGGGCACCAGGATCATGCCGAGGGCGAAGCCACCGGCCAGGGCCGAGAAGTGGCCCATCGGTTTCACGAGCCAGGTCCACGCGAAGATCCCGATGACGATCGAGGGTACGCCGTTGAGAACGTCGGCCACGAACCGCACCACCAAGCCGAACCGTGCGCCGCCGAACTCGGCCAGGAAGATACCCGTCCCGATGCCGATGGGCAGCCCGATGACGCAGGCGAGCGCGACCACGATCACCGTCCCGACGATGGCGTTGGCGAAGCCACCGCCCAGCTCGCCGGGCGCGACGGCGGACCTGACGAAGAAGTTCCAGTCCAGCGAGCCGGCGCCCTTGACGACCAGCATCACGAGGATGGTGGCGAGCGGCAGGATGGCGAGCACGGCCGCGCCGTAGGTGAGCCCCGTCATGGTGGAGCCGATCAGCTGGCGGACGAGGCGGCCGCGCATCATATCGCCGTGGAGCCGATGGCCGAGCCGCGCGCTACACGCCAGACGAGCACGCGGGCGATGGCGTTCACGACCACCGTGATGAGGAACAGGACCGCCCCGGCCAGGAACAGCGAGGCCAGGTGCATGTCCGAGACCGCCTCCGAGAACTCGTTCGCGATCGCCGCGGCGATGGTGTAACCCGGCTGGATCAGCGACGCGGACACCTCGTGGCGGTTGCCGATGACCATGGTGACGGCCATCGTCTCACCGAGGGCGCGGCCGAGGCCGAGGATCACGGCGCCGATGATGCCCGCCCGCCCGTAGGGGAGGATCACGCTCCACACCGTTTCCCAGCGCGTGGCGCCGAGGGCGAGGCCCGCCTCGCGTTGCGACGGCGGCACGGCCAGCAGCACCTCGCGGGACACCGCGGCGATGTACGGCACGATCATGACGGCGAGGATGACGCCGGCCGCGAGCACCGACGGTCCGTAGAAGACGCCGCTGAAGATCGGCAGCCAGCCGAGCACGTGGCGCCCGACCGGCCACAGGTGGTCCCTGAGCAGCGGGATCAGGACGAAGATCCCCCACAGGCCGTAGATGACGCTGGGCACGGCGGCCAGCAGCTCGATGAGCGTCGCGACCGGCGTGCGCAGCCAGCGCGGGGCGAACTCCGTCAGGAAGATCGCGCAGGCCAGCGCGAGCGGCACGGCAATGACCAGGGCGACCAGCGACGAGTACAGCGTGCCGAAGATCAGCGGCAGCGCGCCGAACTGGCCTTGCACCGGATCCCAGGTGCTGTGCGTAAGGAATCCGAGTCCGAACTTGCCCGCCGCCGGCAGGGCGTTGATGACCAGCTCGGCGGCGATGAGGATCAGCAGCAGGGGCAGCAACAACGCGAGGGCGGTGAGCACGGAGCGGTAGACGACGTCGCCCCGGCTCACCGTCCTCAGGGCCCGCCACCGCGCTTCGGCCGAGGCCTTGGAAGCGGCCTCCGGCTGCAGCACGGTGGCGGGGATGTCGGCCACGGAACTAGTGCCCGCGGTAGTTGCGCGGGAGAACCGGCCGGCCGTCGACCGTGATACTCTTCAGGCGCTCTTCCTCGAGCTGGACGACGCGAGAGGGCAGCGGCGCGTACGCCAGATCGGTGGTGTACTTCTCACCGTCGTGCAGCGCCCACCACACGAACTCCAGCAGGGCGCGGGCCTTCGTCATGTCCGTCATCGTCTTCGGCACCAGGAGCCAGGTGAAGGAGGCGATGGGATATACCTGGGCGCCTTCCGCGTTGGTGATGGAGATGCGGAAGTCGGTGTTCGCGTCGAGATGCGCCACCGCGCCCGCGGCGGCGTTCGTCGTCGTCGCCAGCGACGCCTGGATGAAGTTGCCGGCCGCGTTCTGCACGAGGCCGTAGCCGATGCTGTTCTGGATCGCGTAGATCAGCTCGACGTACCCGATGGCGCCCGGCGTCTGCTTGACGATGTTCGCCACGCCCGGGTTGCCCTGGCCGCCGAGCCCGACCGGCCAGTTGACCGACGTGCCCTTGCCGACCCGCTGCATCCAGTCCGGGCTCACCTTCGAAAGGTAGTCGGTCCAGATGTAGGTAGTGCCCGAGCCGTCGGACCGGTGCGCCACGATGATGTCCTGGTCGGGCAGGCTCACGCCGGGGTTGAGCGCGGTCAGGCGCGAGTCGTTCCACTTCGTGATCTGGCCCAGCCAGATGCCGGCCAGCACCTCGCCCGTGAACTTCAGCTGCGCGGTGACGCCCGGGATGTTGTAGGTCGGCACCACGGAGCCCAGCACCGTGGGCAGGTGATACACGTTGCCGTCCACCGCCTGGATCTGCGCGTCGGTCATCGGCCCGTCGCTGGCGCCGAAGTCCACCGTGTGATCGGTGTACTGGCGAATGCCGCCACCGGAGCCGATGCCCTGGTAGTTGATCTCCACGTTGGGATGCAGGGTGTGGTACTCCAGCACCCACTTCTGGTAAATGGGCTGCGGGAAGGTCGCGCCGGCGCCGTTGAGGCGCACGGTCTCCTGGGCGACCGCGCCCCGCGCGGCGAGCGCCGTCCCGGCGGCGACCGCCAGCAGGCCGATGATGCGGTTGGTCATGTGAGGCTCTCTCGGGTCAGAAGGTGAATTGGGTCTGGAACAGCGCCTGCGTGATCGACATCGGCGCCGTGGCGGGGGCCGGCGGCGTCTGGAAGCTGGTCCGGTCGATGTCCGCCAGGAGCCGCACGTTCGGGCTCAGCTGGTACGACAGGCCGCCGATGAGGATGGTCCGCCTGTCGTAGCCGGCGCCGGCCGGGCAGCTCGCGACGGGTGGCGTCGCCGGCGAGCAGGTGTTGGGATCCACGACGTCCACGCGGGCGATGATCGCGACCGGCGTCGCCGGGATCTTGACCCAGCCATAGGCGCTCATCACGCGGCCCGTGGTGCTGATCTTCGCGGGGTTGGTGACGGTGTCCTTGGCCGAGGTGTACGAGGCGGCGAGGAGGATCTCCTTCGAGCGGTACGACACCATCCCGAGGAACCGGTTACGCGTGCCGCCGCTCGTGGGCGTGCCGAGCTGGCCGTAGCCGGTGAGCCGGAGGCCGCCCACGCGGCTGCCCTCGTCGGTGCCGAGCAGCCGGACCGACACGCGGGCGGCGAAGTCCTTGTGGCTGTCGCCCGGCGTCTTGTTGTAGTTCTCGCCGTTCATCGCCATCGCCTGGAAGTCGACCGTCTCGTGGTTGATGTTGCCGTCCACGGCGATGCCGAAGTCGGACGACGACACGTAGCCGGCGCGGTCGAGCGGCGTGGGCCCCTGCATCCGGTAGTCCCACAACTGCTCTTCCCAGTCGAGCTGGGGCGCCTGGGTGAGGCCGAAGCGGAAGGTGAGCGGGCTGCCCTGGGGATTCCAGGCGGCGTACGCGTACTTGAGGCGGTAGAGCAGCGCGCCGCCGGCCGTCGCGTCGGCGTCCCGGTAGATGTCGGCGGTGATGCGGGCCGTGATGCCGCCGCTGAACCTGCCGATCGCGTTGATGTACGCCCGGGTGACGTCGAAGTTGTTGCTCGGGCTGAGGGAGTCGAGCTGCGCGGCCCACTGTGCGTAGACCACGCCGCCGACGGTCACCGACGGCGGTGTGGGATTCTGCGCCGCCAGGGGAGCGGCCGCACCTGCGGCCGCCAGCCCCACCGCCGCGAGCGTTCGACGAGACAGAAGCGCCATGTGCTGGATCCTCGGCAAAGGGGAACGGTTGGTAGTTGGGGGCGTTCCGGAAGCCATCGCGGCCAATGAAAACCCCGACGCGTCACGGTCCTGCGGTGCGGTTGTAACGGGGTGGTAACGGCGGCCGGCGCCCACCGGGCGGTCAGGCCACGATGCTCCAGGCCGCGAGCGCGCCGGCCAGTCCAAGTGCGGCCCCGGCAACGACATCGCCGGGGTGATGCACCTTCAGCTTCACGCGCGAGAGGCCGACCAGCGCCGCCGCCGGAATGACCACCGGCGCCAGCGCCGGGTGCGCCCGCGCCACCGTCGCCGCCACGGCCATCGAGGCCGCGCTGTGTCCGGAAGGGAACGAGAACGGATCGGGGACGTCGACCAGCGCGAGCGGGACGCCGTTCGCGTCCGCCGGCCGCGCGCGCACCATCGTGCGCTTGAGGATCTGCACCGCCACGTGCGAGATCGCGTTCGCCAGGAGCGCGGCCCGCCCCAGCTCGGCGAGGTGGCCGCCGGCCAGGAGCAGGACGAGCCCGATGCCGACCGTGCTGACCGCGTCGCCGAGGTGCGTGATCCAGCGCATCAGGCCACCGCGTCCACGGCCTCGGGG
>Ga0335079_10006930_pt1 | contig 12927 bp, 10 predicted proteins | sample Lox_Sample_33_FD_206719 | JGI IMG/M metagenome (GOLD analysis project Ga0335079, IMG submission 206719) | Soil microbial communities from Loxahatchee National Wildlife Refuge, Florida, United States - Lox_Sample_3.3 | ecosystem: Environmental > Terrestrial > Soil > Wetlands | place: USA... | reverse complement strand
CTTTGGTGCCGCGCGCCTGCGTTGTCCGGCTCACGGTTACCGGCTCGGGCTTCCGTGCCGGCATCGTGAGGTTTTCGCCTTCGCGTACGAACGTCAGAAAACTTTGCTGCTTGCTGAAATCAATGCAAACCAGGTCGCCGAGGTGCACTTGTTCGGTGGCCAGCAGGTTCGCCAGCGGGTACACAATGTGCCGCTCAATCGCCCGCTTCAGATGCCGCGCTCCATACCGCTGGTCCGTCCCTTCCTGCAACAAGAACTCTCTCGCCGCGCTCGTCACCCGAAATAAAAATTGCCCCCGCGCCGTCTCCAGCACCCGCTGCTGCACCTGCCCCAACTCGATCTCCAATACCTCTTGCAGCTGATCCCTCTTCAGCGGATGGAACACCACCACCTTGTCCAAACGGTTCATGAACTCCGGCGAAAACTTCCGCCGCGCCGCTTCCACCGCCGTCCGCTCCACCTTCTCGTCCAATTTCGTGTCCGGCTTGTCCTTCGGCTGGATGAACCCCATCCCCCCTTCCATCAGCTCCGTGATCTCTCCCCCTCCCAAATTCGAGGTCAGAAAGATCACCGTCTGCGACAGGTCCACCCTCCGGTTATCTCCCAGCGTCAAAGTCGCTTTGTCCAGCATCCCCAAAAGCAACTGCCACAACGCATCGCTGGCCTTCTCGATCTCGTCAAACAACAAAAAGCTCAGCTTCAGCTTGTCCGTATGAGAAGCCGCCAACGCTTCCTGCGTGATCAAAGGATGCGTCTCCCGGTGTCCCAGATACCCCGGAGGTGACCCGATCAGCTTGGCGATCTCGTGCGAATGCTGGAATTCCGCGCAATCCACCTTGATCACCGCCCGCGGATCCCCAAACAGAATCTCCGCCGCCGCTTCCACGATCCGCGTCTTGCCCGATCCCGTCGGCCCCAGAAACAGCAGGTTCCCCACCGGACGCCCCGGCGAATTCAACCCCGCACAGAACACCTGGTACAAATCCACCAGCGCCTGGACGCCTTCTTCCTGGCCTACGATTTTCGCCCGCAGGACAGTTTCAAAGTCACGCGTATCCGTGCTTCTTATCGTTGGATCCAGTTGCTGTCGCGCCGCGGCTCTCATTGCTGTTTCCTTCCCGCGTCCAGCCCCCCAGACGCAGCGTGCGTCTCATGCACACGCTGGGCTGCTATAGTGCATGAGAAAGGCCAATCGGCCCTCTGGCTAAACACCCGTTGAACCTATGGGATTTGAAGGAGATAGGAATCTTTCATTTTTGGAAGGTGTCTCAATTGTTGAGACTCTGTGCCAGTGCGGCGCAAAGTGAGAGAGCTGGAACAGTTTGTGTCAACCAATTGACGACAAAAAGGGGCGCGCAGATTCACGCGCCCCCTTTGAACTTAAAGACTTACTTGAGGTTCTTCAACGCTCGGTTTTTTTTCGGCTCTGTGGCGCGGCAGCTGGCGCGGCGTTCGGTGCGGCTGATCGGGTTTTACGCTCATCGGCTACTGCTTCAGTCGGCGCGTCCACTGTCTTCCCATCAGTCGCCTCGACGGAAGCGGCGGCTTTCAGAACCTCCGGCGTCTGGCTAGGCACTAGCGCGCCTTCGCTCTCCCTAACAAACGTCAGATTCTTGTCCACCCCGTCCCAGTCCACTTTAACCAGGTCGCCGAGGTGCACTTGTTCGGTGGCCAGCAGGTTCGCCAGCGGGTACACAATGTGCCGCTCAATCGCCCGCTTCAGATGCCGCGCTCCATACCGCTGGTCCGTCCCTTCCTGCAACAAGAACTCTCTCGCCGCGCTCGTCACCCGAAATAAAAATTGCCCCCGCGCCGTCTCCAGCACCCGCTGCTGCACCTGCCCCAACTCGATCTCCAATACCTCTTGCAGCTGATCCCTCTTCAGCGGATGGAACACCACCACCTTGTCCAAACGGTTCATGAACTCCGGCGAAAACTTCCGCCGCGCCGCTTCCACCGCCGTCCGCTCCACCTTCTCGTCCAATTTCGTGTCCGGCTTGTCCTTCGGCTGGATGAACCCCATCCCCCCTTCCATCAGCTCCGTGATCTCTCCCCCTCCCAAATTCGAGGTCAGAAAGATCACCGTCTGCGACAGGTCCACCCTCCGGTTATCTCCCAGCGTCAAAGTCGCTTTGTCCAGCATCCCCAAAAGCAACTGCCACAACGCATCGCTGGCCTTCTCGATCTCGTCAAACAACAAAAAGCTCAGCTTCAGCTTGTCCGTATGAGAAGCCGCCAACGCTTCCTGCGTGATCAAAGGATGCGTCTCCCGGTGTCCCAGATACCCCGGAGGTGACCCGATCAGCTTGGCGATCTCGTGCGAATGCTGGAATTCCGCGCAATCCACCTTGATCACCGCCCGCGGATCCCCAAACAGAATCTCCGCCGCCGCTTCCACGATCCGCGTCTTGCCCGATCCCGTCGGCCCCAGAAACAGCAGGTTCCCCACCGGACGCCCCGGCGAATTCAACCCCGCACAGAACACCTGGTACAAATCCACCAGCGCCTGAATCGCCTCCTCCTGCCCGACAATCTTCGCCCGAAGAGCGGTCTGGAAGTCAATCGTGCCGCTGCTCCGTTTGCTTGGATCGAGTGGAAGTGTGTGCGAACCCATGACCCCTCCTAGCGCCTTCGCCCCTGAGAAGACGCGTTCCCGTAACGCCCGCGCGCCGGCTCGAACTGATCCAGCTTCACCTGAATCGTGGATTGCAGGAGCCGCAGTTGGACCAGCAGCTCCCGCGCCACCGCGGGTTGTTCGGAAATTCGGAGGACCGGCGGAAACAGGTCAGCCAGGTCAACGTGCAACGAACGTAAGCTCGCAATGAGCTTCTGGACTGCGGGAGAGTTGGGATTCCCCAGGTCCAGTTGCTGGTTGAGCTGCGCGCGCAGAGTGCGCCAGTTCAAAGCAACAAAGGGATGTTTCTTGGAAACTTCGCGGACCACTTCCTCGGTAATGCGCGCATGTTCGCCCAGTCGCGCTAGGTGCAGTTGCTTCACCTTTCCGCCGCGGCGCACATTGTGCACCAGGTAAAACGCGTTTCCTTTGCGGCGGATAAATGCCATGACATCACCCGTTCACTCCCTTTGTCATGCGGCGTAGTGTATTTACCTTCCACTACGCCCGTCAATAGTAAGATGCGTCCTAGTTTCAAAAGTTGCACTCAAACCGTTAACTCTCAACTTACCTGTCCGTGCTTCCTGCGCCGCATCATTTTTCTTTCTGCGTTCCATTAGCTTCGCAAATACATCGGCTCCTGCGCGCTCCGTGTTCGCCGTATTCGCCGCCATACTCCCTCTATCGGACAGTCTTTCCGTTCCCATCAACGTTGCTCACCTTGTATATTTTGTTCAACACGGCTCCGGCAGTTTTCTCTTGTTCTACGCTAAGAGCGCTCTTAGGATGTCGCGAGCCATTCCAATTCGGCGCAGCACCGGTGAACAATGTCCTGGGATCCTGTGTTCAAGCTCGTAAAACAAATTCCTCGCGGCCGGGTTTTAACTTACGGGGCCGTCGCTCGAATTCTGCGTCTTCGCGGGGGCGCCAGAAGCGCGGGGCGCGCCATGGCCGCCACTCCTTCCGGAAAAGGCATTCCCTGGCATCGCGTCGTTGGCAACCGCGGGAAACTCCTCATCCGAGAACCTTATGCTTCCCTTCAGCGCAAACTGCTCGAAAGTGAAGGCGTAAAGCTGCTGGAATCCCGAGTGGACTTGAAGCGCTACCTCTGGGCTCCCAAGCCTCGCGCTCGAAAATCACGGCTGAAATAATTCCTGCCCCACTTGCGTATACAAGAGTGTGCCGCTCGGGATTTGTCCGGGCGTATGCGCATCCGGCAGCCGGTTGCGGTATCCTGTAAGCTCTTTCGCCTATGCCAAATTCCATTCTGAGTGTGGAGAACCTCGTCAAGCGCTACGGCGACGTCGAAGCCGTGCGCGGAGTCAGCTTTGAGGTCAATGAGGGCGAGGTCTTCGGCCTACTGGGACCCAACGGAGCCGGCAAAACCAGCACGGTAGAAATCCTCGAAGGTTTGCGCACTGCCGACGGCGGAAAAGTCTCCGTCTGCGGACTCGATCCTCAGCGCGACTCCGACGAGCTAAAGCAACTGATCGGCGCGGCGCTCCAGTCCACTTCTCTGCCCGACAAGATTCGCGTGATGGAAGCCCTACGCCTCTTCGCCAGCTTCTACAAGAACCGGCGCGATCCAGAGGATCTCCTAAGGCGCTTCGATCTCGTGGAAAAACGCAACGCTTTCTATTCGCAATTGTCTGGTGGACAGAAACAGCGCCTCGCACTGGCCATGGCTTTGTTGAACGATCCCAAGGTCCTCTTTTTGGATGAACCTACGTCGGGACTGGACGCCCAGGTCCGCCGCGAAATCTACGACATCATTGAAGAGCTCAAGCGCGACAAGAAGACCATTCTTCTCACAACCCATTACATTGAGGAAGCTGAGCGCCTCTGCGACCGTGTGGCCATCGTGGATCACGGAAAAGTCATCGCTCTGGGAACCCCACGCGAATTGAAGCAGAGTTCCGCGGACAAAACGCGCATCGAAGTCCGTCTGGCGAAACCCGAATCGGACGGCGCACTAAAGAATCTGGATGGCGTCTCCGACTGCCGCGCCATCAACGGTGCATACGTGCTGCACTGCCAGCGCCCGCCACAGGCGATCGTTTCGCTGGTCAAGCATCTCGAAGCGCAAGGCAACGAGCTGGTCAGCCTGGAGATTGCCACGCCATCTCTCGAAGACGTTTTCATCGAACTTACTGGAAGGAAACTGCGCGAATGACCCATCTCAGCACACTGACGCGAGTCCGCATCAAGTTGGCCCTGCGCAACAAAATGTTTTTCTTTTTCAGCGTGGTCATGCCGCTCGGCATCTTCTTTCTCTACGCCGGAATTTTCGCCAGGGGAAATCCGAACGCTATAAGCTTTTTCCTTGGTCCGGTTTTGGCCCTGAACGTCATGGGCAGCTTCTGGGGATTGAGCGCCACGCTCGTGACGTTTCGCGAACAAGGAATCCTCCGCAGTTTTCACGTCACGCCCGTCACCGCGGTGGACATGCTCGCCTCCAGCGTCCTCGCCAATTTTGTTTTGACGATTCCCACCTTCGTCTCGCAGCTTATCTTTGCCCGTTTCATTTTCCACGTCCACCATTTGGGAAACTTCCTCTCGATGTTCGTGCTTGTCGGCATCGGCACAATCTCTTTCGGTTCCTTGGGCCTCGTCGTCGCCAGCATCACCAACACCATGCAGGAAACCCAGGTTCTCAACCAGATCATCTGGCTTCCGATGCTTTTTCTGTCCGGAGCGACTTTCCCTCTGGCCTATCTCCCGAAAATGGTTCAAAGCTTTTCTGTCTTTCTTCCCGCGACGTACCTGGTCACTGGACTCCAGCTCGCCTGCTTCTTTTCCACTTCCATCACAAAACTGATGCTGCCGTTCGGATTGCTCGCCTTCTGGACCGTTTTGACTTTCTTTGTGTCGGCGCAGCTTTTTCGCTGGGAGCCGGAGGCCAAGATCCCTCGCAATGCAAAAATTCTCGCGTTGGCAACCATCATTCCCTTTCTGGTTTTGGGTGTCGTCGAAAACCATACCGGCTTTCTCAAGTCGCAAGCCCAGTCCGCTTACCAGACTCTCGACAAGATGCAGCAGGCTCGGCCACAAGCCCAGCAGCCAAAATAGGCCAGTGCTTAAATTTCTCTGATTTCTTCCGCCCAGCGAAGCGCGCCAAATTGGTTCTGGCATTTCGGGAATTTCGGCTCAGACTGAATTGACGCTGCAAGTCGCCTGGCTTATCCTGTTTTTTCGCGGCTTTCGGCGCATTTGCAACTGGAGAACTCTGATGCCCATCCAAAAGACGGAAAAAATCTGGCATAACGGCAAGTGGATCAACTGGGATGACGCCACGCTCCACGTGCTCTCCCACGTGGTGAGCTACGGCTCCGCCGTATTCGAAGGCATCCGCTGTTACGACACCAAGCAAGGTCCGGCGATTTTTCGACTTCGCGAGCACATGCAGCGACTCATCAACTCCGGGAAAATCTATCGCATGGAACTTCCCTATTCGCTCGACGAGTTCTGCAACACCGCTTGCGAACTTGTGCGCCTCAACAAAATGAATGCCTGCTACGTGAAACCGATGGTTCTTCGCGGCTACGGCGAAGTTGGCGTCAGTCCGCTCAATTCTCCCATCGAAATTTACATGGCTTGCTGGTCGTGGGGCGCTTATCTCGGTCCTGAAGCTCTTTCGAAAGGCGTGGACGTCGGCGTGAGTTCCTGGACGCGCATCGCTCCCAACACGCTTCCTGCCATGTCCAAAGCCGCTGCTAATTACATGAACTCGCAGCTCATCCGCATGGAAGCGAGTTTCAACGGTTACGCGGAAGGCATCGCGCTCGATTCGAGCGGCCACGTCAGCGAAGGCTCGGGCATGAACATTTTCCTCGCGCACAACGGCGTCCTGTACACGCCGCCGCTCGCGACCAGCATTCTTCCGGGCATCACGCGCGACACTGTAACTACGATCGCCGAAGATCTCGGCATCAGCGTAAAAGAATCGGTGATCCCGCGCGAGATGCTGTACATCGCGGACGAAGTTTTCTTCGTGGGCACCGCCGTGGAAATCACGCCTATCCGCACCATTGATCACATCCAAGTGGGCAAAGGCGTTGCCGGGCCAATCACGCGAAAATTGCAGGAAGAATTTTTTGCCATCACCAGCGGCACGAAGCCCGACCGTCACAACTGGCTCACGCCCATCAACACTCCCGTCAGCGCTTCCGCGCGCTAACCATTTGCTGCGGTTTTGTGGGGCACAGCTTGCGGAAGCCCGCCGTGCCCCATTTTCTTTACAGGCTATGTCCGCTCTGGCGCACCTGCCTCTCTCCCGCTAAAATCTCTTGGGTCGTTCTTGGTGGCTTTCCTTCTTCGTGTGTTGCAATAAAGCGTTCCAGGTTTGCGTCGAGGAGGCACGATGTACAACACCCCCCAGAAGCTTTCCGCCGAGTTCTTCGGCACGTTCGCGCTTGTTTTTTTCGGCGTGGGCGCGTTGTGCGCTAATGAATTTCTTCACGGATCGGGAAGCGGCGTCCTGGGTGCCGCGCTTGCGGAAGGCCTTGCGGTCGCAATTCTTTTCACGGCACTCGGCCGCATTTCCGGCGGGCACTTCAATCCCGCGGTCACCATCGGCTTCTGGGTTACGAAGCGCATCGGCACGCTCGAGGTTCTTGGCTACTGGATCGCGCAATTTCTCGGCGCCATTGCCGCCGCTTATCTTCTTCGCTGGATCATTCCCGATGACACGTGGACGCGCGCGCTGGGCGGCACTCCCACGCTGGTCGCGGATTTCACTCGCTTGCCGGCGATGGTTCTCGAGGCGATTCTGACTTTCTTCCTTGTGCTTATTTTCTTTTCCGCGACACCAAACCCGGACGGCGAAATTTCAAGTCTTGCGGGTTGGGCGATTGGGCTTGCGTACACTGCAGGCATTCTCGTAGCTTCGCCCTTCACAGGCGGAGCGCTGAATCCAGCGCGCGCGTTTGGGCCTGCGCTGGCGAGTTCGCACTGGAACAATCATGGTGTTTACTGGGTCGGCCCTCTTGCCGGCGGGTTCCTTGCCGGGCTTCTTTACGACGCTATCTTCGCCAAAAAATAGGACTTAAACCGTTTTGGCCGAGTTTTCGGGTCTGCTTGGATCTGCGCGGACTTCAGGTATCCTCCGGAAGGAGGCCTTGCAGAAAAATGACCAGCGGTCAGATATGACCGGCAGTCAGATATGACCGGCGGTCATTTTCCGTACTTTTCCTGTCACGACCTGTCCTTTCGCTCAGGTAACTAGCGCGCAACCCCTTCGGTCAGGTGGCTTGTTCCCTGCTCCCGGCGGATGCTACTTTCGCCTGCAGGCCAGTTTCTTCGTTTGCGGGGTTACCGACACAATGGCACTGAGTATTGACGACCTTCTGCGCCGCGCCGTCGAGAACAAAGCTTCGGACTTGCATCTTAAGGTCGGCAACCACCCCTATCTGCGCGTTGATGGCCTGCTTGCACCCATCAGCGACGTTGCGCGCGTGACGCCTGAAGAAATGCTGTCCATGGCGTTCAGCATGATGACCAACCGGCAAAAGCAAAAATTCAAGGAGACCGCCGAACTCGACATGGCCTATGGCGTCGCGGGGCTGGGCCGATTCCGCGTGAACGTTTTCCAGCAGCGCGGCAACGTCGGCATGGTTCTGCGCGTCATCCCCACGAAGATCCGCACGGCGGACGAACTCAATCTGCCACCGGTCGTCAACAAAATCTGCGAAGAGCAGCGCGGGCTGGTCCTCGTCACCGGCACCACGGGTTCCGGTAAGTCCACGACGCTTGCGGCCATGATTGACCGCATCAACGCCACACGCTCGGATCACCTGATTACCATCGAAGACCCGATCGAATTTCTTCATCGCGACAAGCGGAGCTTCATCAATCAGCGCGAAGTGGAAGTGGACACGGCGAATTTTTCCACGGCTTTGCGCGCTGCCCTGCGTCAGGACCCGGACGTGGTGTTGGTGGGCGAAATGCGTGACCTGGAGACCATTTCCACGGCACTACTTGCCGCCGAGACTGGCCACCTGGTGTTCTCCACGTTGCACACGCTGGATGCCACGGAAACCATTCAGCGTATCATCGCGGTCTTTCCGCCTCCCGAGCAGAAGCAGATTCGTTTGCAACTCGCAGCCACACTGAAGGCGGTCGTTTCGCAGCGGCTCGTTCGCCGCGCCGACGACAAGGGCCGCGTCCCCGCAGTCGAAGTTATGATCGCGACTGCCTATATTCGCGATTGCATCATCAATCCGGACAAGACGCGCTTGATCCATGACGCCATCGCCGCCGGCACTTCGCAGTACGGCATGCAGACTTTCGATCAATCTCTCTACGATCTGTACAGCAAGCAGCTCATCACCCTCGAAGAAGCTCTGACTCGCGCATCGAATCCGGACGAGTTCCGGTTGCGCATTCAGGGCGTCCGCTCCGCAGCCGACGCCGCGCGCGAAGAGATGGAGCGGCAGATGGCGGACTTCGAGCGCTTCGCCCGCAAGTAACGCGTCAGCTCCGAGGAATTGATCCAGTCAGGAGGTCCCATGCAAAATAAGGTAACTCTCTCGTTTCTTACCCTCATTGTTTTTAGTCTGCTGACTACGTGTTTGCCGATGCATGCCGCTCCTCGCCCGCTGAGCAGGAGCGAGTTGATGGCGCTTGCCGCCGGAGAGGCACTTCCTGAAAATATCGTTGCAGAAATTCACAGCTGGGGCCTTAATTTTGTCCCTGATGATGCTTACAAGGCGCTTTTGAAGGATGCCGGAGCTGACTCGACGGTCCTGGCGGCGCTCAATTCGGCAAAGGTGACACCTGGCGAGAAATCGGTGCCGGAGGCCAGTGCTGAGTTTCTCCGGCACTTAAGCAGGGCGGGCAAACTGATTCGAGCGGCGCAATACGACGACGCTGCCAGCGAAGTGAGCGCTGCCCTCACGAACGATTTCGAGAAATCTGCGACCGGATACGTCATGGGCTGGATCCTGATCAAGCAGCAAAAGTTGGAGAAAGCATTCCAGGTATACAGCGAAGTTCAAAAGCGCGATCCGGATTTTCCCCAGGTGGATACCCGGCTCAGCTATCTCTACATCAATGGGGGAGACGCCGACGGCGCGCTGCACGAAGCCAAGGCAGCACTCGAACGGAATCCGAATGATCCTTCGGCGCACCTGAACGCGGGGGTGGCGCTGCAACAAATGAACAATGCGGACGGAGCGAAATCGGAATATCTGCAGGCGCTCCGATGCAAGCCGGATTACATGGCCGCCTACTACAACCTGGGCGGACTTTTGGATGACATGCACGATTATGATGGAGCCATCGCGCAGTTCAAAAAGGCGCTGGCGCTCGAGCCTGGCGATGTCAACGCGCTGTACAACCTCGGCGTCACGTATGGCGATAAAGGCGATTACGACTCCGCGATCCGCACCTATCGCGAGGTGAAGCGGCTCGACCCAAAGAATCTCGAAGCTCGGCAGAACCTTGGCGCGGCCCTCATGCATGAGGATCCCGCGGCCGCCATCACGGAACTTCGCGAACTCGCAGCGATCGCTCCGGACTGGCCAATCTGCCACCAATGCCTGGCCATTGCCTACAGTCGCACGGGAAGGCCGGAAGACGCAGAGAATGAATATGCTCTGGCGATCAAGCTTGATCCCGCCAATGCCGAGCTGTACTCCGGCCTCGGCATCGTGAAGGAAACGGAGAAAAATTACGATGCCGCGCTTGCCGAATATCATCAGGCCGAACAAATTGACGAGAACAATGGGGCCGCACATAACGGAGCGGGCAGAGTGCTGATTTATGCCAAGCGCTACGCGGATGCGATAGCCGAGCTTAAACGCGCAGAAGAGCTGGATCCAGCGGACTCGGGCAACTACGACCTTCATGGCGAAGCGCTGGAAGCTTCAGGCAATCGCGACGCGGCCATCGCCGAATACAAGCAAGCGCTTTCCATCGCGCCCAAGGAAATCCAGGCGCGCCTGGACTTGGCGCAAGCGCTCGAAAAGAAAGGCGAGTGGGTCGCTGCGCTTGATAACTATCGGCAGGCTGCCCTGGATGAGCCTCCGCCCAAGATAGGCGTTCCTGAAAATCGCTTCGAGGCCAAAAGCAAATACGAGATGGCGCAACAGCGCTTCCGGCAACATCTTGCGGCACTGCGCGCTTCCGGAAAATCAGCGGAAGCAGCCAGCCTCGAAGCCGCTTTGCGGAAGAGCGAATCCACTCCCAACTTCGATGACGCGTACCACGCCGCGATGCAGGCAAGCGCCCAGGCGGTGATGCAGAAGCGCTTTGATTCTGCAGAGACATCCGCCAAGAAAGCCATCGCTATCGCCGAAAAAATTCAGCCGCCGGACGCGCGACTTCCCGAAGCGGTAGCCCAACTTGGGAATGTGTATGCGTGGCGGCTTGATTACAAGGACGCCGAGGAAACTTTCAAGCACCAACTCATCCTGTCTGAAAAACTGTATGGCCCGCAATCCCCGGAATTGAATGGCGCTTTGCAGAATCTAGCCATGAACGCTCTAGCACAAAAGAATTTCCCCGCGTCAGAAGCGTATTTCACTCGTGCGCTCGATCTCAACGTGAAGACATTCGGCGAAAACAGCTCCGGCACGTCGGAAAATCTGCGAGGTCTTGCGCACATTTACTCCATGCAAAAAGACTTTCCAAAAAGCGAATTGACGCTCGTCAGAGTCGTCAAGATTTACGAGACCATGTACGGCCCGGAGGATGAGCGCATGGCCATTCCGCTAATCAGCCTTTGCAACGTGTACGATCAATGGAACAAGCCCGACAAATCCGCGCCATGCCACGCGCGCCTGGTAGCTTTGTACGAGAAGCAATTCGGAAACGAAAGTCCTTATCTCGTTCGCGATCTAAACGCCGAAGCCCAGGCACTACGGAAGCTCGGCAAGGCCGACGAAGCCGCGGCCATCGAGCGCCGGACGCAAACCATCCAGTCCGCCGGGCAAATGAATCCGGACTGAAGGTTAAGCTTACAGGTAGCTCATACCCGCACTTCTTGACCTTCATGCTTGAGCATGCCCAGGCGACTATAACCTTGCGGGCCGCTATACTTTTTGCAGATCGAAGAATATGAGAGTTCATATCTGCATTGCGATTTTCTGCCTTGCTTTTATCGCTTCAACGCTAGCCCGACCCCGCAACATAAGTGACATCCGCCAAGTTGACTTCAAGAATTTTTCGTTGCCCTGGAGTAGTTGGATGGAGTACTCCGGGAACGTACCTGATCTGTTTCAATGGATTAGCCCCATCCCGTCCCGGCGGATCCGCTTGCAGAAGGGGAGACACCACTTTTATCTGTCTACCAAAGACGAGTACGTGAGAGAACTATCGCCGTTGGTCAGCGTTGACTCCGTGACGTACGGCGATTTGGACGGAGACGGCAAGGAGGAAGCCGCCGTGCGGATAACGTTCCACACTGGCGGAACCCAAAACTGGGATTTCCTCTATGTTTACAAGCTGTACGGTGCGCGACCCAAACTCCTGGGCATACTTGAAAGCGGTTCCCGGGGATACGGTGGTCTCGGAAGGTGCGCAATCAGCAACGGCTTGCTGGTCCTCAATTTTAATGATCCGGACAGAAGAGAGGGTGACTGTTGTTCGGAAGGCTACATCCGCATCCATTTTCGCTGGGAAAATGGGGCTTTTGTGGAAGCTGGCCCTCGAGAACACGGAAACTGGAATTCAGAATCCCCCTAGTCGAGATTTTCTTCGCCACTAGCCACGCGCCGTCTCTTGCTCTATCCTTCCCTCATGTTCGCAAAGCCGCGACAGCTGGATACGGAACAGGAGCTGTATGAGGTGGCGCTGCGCGCTCTGATGCGGCGGGCGCATTCGGTGCATGAAATGAAGAAACTGCTCTCGCGGCGCACGGACAACGACCTTCTCGTTCAACTCGTAATGGCACGGCTCAAAGAAAACGGGCAACTGGACGACGCGCGGTACGCCATACAATTTGCGCGGAGGGGCGCCGAATCACGCAAGCAGGGAAAATTCCGCATTACCCGCGAACTTCGCGCCCGAGGGATACCCGACCGTCACATTGAAGCTGCTGTGGAGGAATCGTCTACCGAGGCGGGGGATTCCGCGCTGATCCGGCAGCGGATCGAGCGCAAATTGAAATTTCTTCGCGGAGAAATTGATGAGCGCAAAGTCGCTTCGCTCTACCGTTCGCTGCTGCGCGCCGGATTTTCCGCCGACCTGATCCGCCGCGAACTGCACCGGCTCACGCGGGAGGACGTTCCCGAAGTCGAACCAGGCGATGCCGCCGAATCATCCTAGCTCATCTGGACTTACGCCTGCGCGATCTGGTCGTACTCTTGGCCGGA
>Ga0335079_10006929_pt1 | contig 12928 bp, 11 predicted proteins | sample Lox_Sample_33_FD_206719 | JGI IMG/M metagenome (GOLD analysis project Ga0335079, IMG submission 206719) | Soil microbial communities from Loxahatchee National Wildlife Refuge, Florida, United States - Lox_Sample_3.3 | ecosystem: Environmental > Terrestrial > Soil > Wetlands | place: USA... | reverse complement strand
GTCTGTTGCTCGCTCCCCTGAACAAAGATCGCTACGGGAAAGACGCTGGAAACTCCGGAGTGCGACGATGACGATGACGGCATTGGCCCTTCGGTTCCTCCCTCACACCGCGCCAGCAGGGGACACAGCCCCCCAGCATTCTACGACGCCGCCACCTTTCGCGACGCGCCAAAAGTTCGGCGGCCGGCCGCAAGCAGCATCGACGCCGCCACCACGACCGGAATGTAGAGCGAGGTCCAGACTGGAATCAGGGAGCCTTTGTCGACTGCCTGCGCGGGCAAAATGAAGGAAAGCGCAGAAAGCACAATGCCGGTGAACCACGGCCATCCGATCAGGCAGACCGTAATCACACACAAGGCGCGGTCCACCGCGCTTGCCTGCCAGATTATCCTGCGCTCCTTTGCCATCAGCAGCAGCGCCGGCAGCAATAGCGCCTGGTTGTAGGGCCCGTAACCCGGCACGACCAGCACCGTGACCGCGAGGACCAGGCTTACGGTGAATGCGAACGCTCCCGTACCCGCGCCCTCGCGCCGTGATCGCCAACCAGCGACGGCAACGACGGCAACCGCAGACAACTCGAGCACCCGGCTCACCGGACCGATCAGCATCTCCATTGTGGACTTCTCCCCGGTGTAGCTGTGGTATTCGCGAATTGCCTGCCAAAAGCGTGCAATCCAGTGCGGCAGGTACCATTCTGAGGCTGCGCACAGGATGGCCATCGTGACGGCAAACGATGCCGCCCAGCGATAACGGCGCCGCCAGTCCGCCAAGGTCCAAACCGCCAACCACGCCAGGACCAGCCATACCAGTTGCGGCTTGATTGTGGCCAACGCCAGCAGGATACCCGCCGGGACCGGCCAATCCGATGCCAGGAGCACCATGGCCGCCGCCAGCATTGCAGCGGCCAGCAAGGTCATTTGCTGAAGCTTCAGTCCTTGCATGACGGGCAGGCAGCCGACCATCAGCACGACAACCGCTGCCTGTCTCCAAGGCTCCAGCGGCCATTGAACAATTCGCAACCACAGGGGAACCGTCACCGCTGTAAGCAGCAGCAAGACCCAAAAGAACCCCTTGCGAACCTTGTCGAAAGGCAGGTCGAGCGTGGGGGCCAGGAGAAATGCAACGTAGACGGGATAATAAAATCCCTGCTGGTAATTCTGTTCGAGCCCAGGCCGGTCCGGAGGCAGGGGCCGGCCGTAGAATCCGACCTGAATCTCGCGTGTGATCTCCATGCTGTAGGGGTCCCGGCCATGCAGAAGCAGCTCCCGAGAGCCAAGCCAGCGCGGATACAGATCGGAAGAATTTCCGCGCGGCAGTCCATTCGCCCTGGCGTAGGCAACCTGGGCCGGAATCATCACGCGGCCGGCATAGAGCCATGTACCCGCGGCGCACAGCGCGGCCGCAAGTACCAGACATATTGCAGAGCGGCCTGGCAACCATTTTGTCATCCGCAAGCAGGCTCCGCCGGGGCAGGCATGCTCACCAGCCGGACATAGAGGGCGAGAAGAACGAGGCCGAATAAAGCGAAGAACTTGATCTTCATCACCAGAAATATGTAAGCCGGAGTAAGGAACAAGAGGAATAGCAAGAAACAGCCGGTCCCATTCAGAGTTCCTTCGGCGCCGGTTGCCTCGCGCAGCATGAAGAGCGCGAGCGGCAAGAGCAGCGTCAGGTCATAGGAAAAAGCGTGGAAGCTGACGAGAATCGCGGTTACGCTCGCCAGGCAGAAGGAGTGCGCCAGGGAGTCCGGGCCGGTACGAATTCGATGCAGTGCCATGCCGAACATCGCCAGCGACACGGCCAGAATCAGACCGGCCGTGAGGTGTGGCGAGTTGTGGATGCCCGGTAAGACCGAGATCAGCCCCCTCAGGGTGGGCAGGTGCCGCGGCAGGAACCCCTCGTGCGGCCGCTCGCCGCGCAATACAAATTGAATATAAGCCAGCGGTCCTCCGGACCCCGGGATCGCGACCGAGATGCCAGCCAGAATCAGAGCCACCGGGGCGAAGCCGGCGAGCATCCGCCGCCGGCGAGCAGCCAGAAGCACCAGCAGAGGTAGAACTATATGGGGACGAAAAAGGCCGCCCGCCAGCCACGCGCCCGCCGACGCATCGGCGCCCCGCTCCAGGCAGGTCCACGCCAGCACAGCCAGGAGCAGGAGCAGGATCGCGTCCTGGCCCTGCAACAGGTCCATGGCGACCGGGAAAAATGCCAGACCGCCCAGCGCGAGCAGCATGGGAGGGAGTTCCCGGATCCCCGGAAAACGCCTCAGCAGGATCAGCGCAATACCGAGCAGCACAAGGCTCAGAAATGTCCAGCCCAGATAGGCCGGCCAGTAAGGAAGGAGAGTGAAGGGGACGAAGAGAAGGGCCTCGAAGGCCGGATGATTGAAGGGCTTTGTCTCCTCCGGGCTCGGTACCAGCGCAAACCTCACCTGCGTCCGGTACTGGACACCCATGTCATAGAGAGCTGCCGCCCGCCCTTCCCGCACCAGGCGGCCCGCCATGTAGTAGATAGTGAAGTCCTGAAGCCCTTCACGCAGCGGGGCGATCACACGGGACGCGAGCAGCAGATTGCAGCAGGTCATCCCGGCGAGGAACACGGTGATCAGGACGTTTCTTTTCCCGGCAAACGCGAAGCTCATAGCGAATGGTCGCGACCCCCGATTCTAATCCCGGTGATTCTATAATCGCCGGTGATGAACGGAGCCGGATTTTACCGCTCAACGACAGGCTGGGTGTTTGCCGGCATTTTGTTCCTGGGCCTGCTGGCGATGACTGCGCGCACGGCCACCGACCCGGATCTCTGGTGGCACCTTCGCACCGGCCAGTGGATCGTCGAGACCCGGCACATCCCGCACACCGATCCATTCTCGCTGACCCGGGAGGGAGGTCCGTGGATTTCTCACGAATGGCTGTCGGAAGTTCTGTTTTACGAACTCTGGAAAGTTGCGGGCGGGGGCCCTCCGATCGCACTGATTGTGTTCTCGTCGCTGGTCACGACCGCTGGTTTCCTGCTGCTCTACTGGCGCTGCCCAGCGAGCCCGCAGTGGGCCGCGACAGCCACGGTTCTGGGAGCATATGCCTCGGCACCGTGCTGGGGAGTACGTCCCCAGATGTTTACCTTCCTGCTGGGTAGCCTCCTTTTGTTCCTGCTGGAGCGCGCCGAGCATCGACCGGTGTTGCTGCTCCTGGTTCCTCCGCTGTTTCTGCTATGGCTCAACCTGCACGGCGGATTCGCTCTTGGCCCGGCACTGCTGGTTCTTTACGGAGGTGGTCTCGTTCTTGAGGGGCTCGCCGGCACGGCACCATGGCGCGAGATTCGTCCGCTCCTGGGGCGCGTGCTGTCCGTCACTCTGGCGTGCCTGGTGCTGGTACCTCTCAATCCCAGCGGAGTCCGCCTCTACCTTTATCCGATATACGCGATCGGGGACTCCGAAATACGTTCGGTGATTGTGGAGTGGTTTTCGCCTGATTTTCATCGTTCGATGTACTTCCCATTTCTGCTGGTTCTGCTGCTGCTCGTCGGGGGCCTGGGGTGGTCCCGTTCTCATCCGCGGGCACGCGTCCTAGTGCCGTTGATCTTCATGCTCATGGCCGCGCTCGATGCCGTGCGACACGTCCCGATTTTCATTCTGCTGGCGATCCCCGTTCTGGCCAGCGTACTTTCCGCGACCTTCCCGACCGCGATCGCAGCGACCCGCGGCCGCAGGCCGAGGCTGCGCATGATTTCAATTTCCGGCGCGCTCGCAATGCTTGGGGTCTTCGCCGTATGGCGCTTCGCCGATCTCGCCCATAGCCAGACGCAGCGGGAAGCGGATCTATTCCCCGCCCGGGCGGTCGCTTACTTGCGGGCCAACGATATGCCTCCCCGGCTGTTCACTTATTACGACTGGGGAGGCTATGCCCTGTGGAATCTCTACCCGCAATACCGCACCTTCGCCGATGGGCGCGCGGACCTCTATGGCGACGTCCTGCTGAAGCAGGCCGCCAGAACCGTGCCCGACTTGCGCAACGGGTGGCGCACAGTTCTCGATGACTGGAACATCCAGACCATTCTTGTGCCTTCCGACGCGGCTCTCGCCCAAGGGCTTTTCCTCGATTCCGGCTGGAGCGCCCGCTACAGCGATTCCCAAGCCGTCATTTTTGTACGTAACCGGTTGGGGGAGAGCTCCGAAACCCGGGATAGCGGTGGGCCGGGAAGCGGCCCGGGGACACCCCTTTGGGCAGGCGTTACCTCCGGCACTATCGTCAAAATCGTCAGAAAGTGAAAAAATACTTACCAGAGGCGTGCGGAATCTGCGAAACTAGACCGCATACTCAGAACGGATGCGCCTTCCGCCCCGTGTCGGGTCGACGGGACTGACAAATGTGTGGCTGTACCAGCCCGGTCGGAAGGGCCCTGTTCGAACGTGATGAGCAGGTTGCTTCACAACTATGGCGTATGCTCCTGAGGAGAATAGAATGAAAAATTTGCTTTCGTGCTTGTGGCGCAGTGAAGAAGGTCAGGATATTGCCGAATATGCGGTCATGCTGGCGGTGATTCTGGTGATCGTAATCGGCACGGTCCGCCTGATTGGCTCCAATGCGAATACTGTGTTCTCGCAGGTGGCCAGCTCCATAGCCAATTAGCGGGGCGCACCGATCTCCTCACCGCGCTCGCCCATGCTGAGCGCATGCGGCGATGCGACCTGCGTCCGGGACCCGTAACTAAGGAGTCGAATGAATCGAAGTCGCTTGCTGATGATCGGCGGCTTGGCGTTGGCCGTGGGCCTGCTTGTGAGCTTTTACGTTTACAACCAGCTGCGTGCCAAGAGCGCTGCCAGTCCCCAGTTCGTGCAGGTAGTGGTGGCCGCCAACGATATCCAGATCGGGTCGAAGCTGACCGACCACGATGTTCAACTCAAATCCTTCCCCCTCACCAGCGTGCCGCCGGGCGCCTTCGGGCGCATTTCACAAGTCCGGGACCGCGGCGTGGTTATGCCCATCTCGCGGGGCGACTTTGTACTGCCGGACAAACTGGCAGACGCCAACGCGGGCGCCGGACTCCCATCCATGATTCCGCAAGGCATGCGCGCAGTTTCCGTGCGGGTGAACGACGTGGTATCGGTCGCCGGGTTTGTCCAGCCGGGAACGCGGGTGGATGTGATGGCGACCGGCATTCATGGCGCGGGCGAGAACGAGACGACGACGGTGCTTGAGAACGTTGCCGTCATCGCCGTTGGCCGCAGCCTGTTGGACCGCATGACGGGCGATACGGGAAATGCCAGTGTAATTACCTTGCTTGTCTCGCCCGACGACGCGCAGCGGCTCACGCTGGCTTCCCAGGAGGGGCGTATCCAGCTGGCGTTGCGCAATCCGCTGGATACCAAGAAGGAATCGCTCGCCGCGACCAGAACCAGTGCCTTGCTCCCCGGCGGTTCGAACGCCCCGACGCCCGAGGTCAAGCCCAGACTTCACAAGGCGGCCGAGAAAGTGGTGCCGCTACTGCCACCGGCTCCGTACCAGGTTGAAATGATTCGGGGCGGCAAACGCGATGACACCAAGTTCAAACCGGACACACCCAACTGAGCAGTTTCCGCACCGGTATGTGCGGCTTCATTCTCCCGAGGAGTTTGAAACTCCTTGCAGAGGTTCGCATTCATGAAATTTCTAACGCTGATCGCCGCCGCGCTGCTCCTGCTTGCGGCGCCTATTTTTGCGGAAAGGACCGCCGAAAGTGGCACGGCGCCGGCAGCGGCCCAGGACAATCCGCAGACTCCGGCACCGCCAGCCGGCAGTTCGCCCGTTAACGCGCCCGAGCCTGCCGGTGCAGCCCCGCTCCGCGTAATGGTCGGGAAATCAATTCTCATCAACACCACCGAACGGCTCAAGCGCGTGTCGGTCACTGATCCAGCGGTTGCCGACGCGCTTGTCGTGACCCCGACCCAGGTCTTAGTCAACGGGCTCGCTCCAGGCGAAATTTCACTGCTCATCTGGGATGAGCTCGAGCGTTCGCGCAGCTTCGATTTGCGAGTCGACGTCGATATCACGGCCGCTCGCGAGGAATTCGAAAAACTCTTTCCCAACGAGAAGATTGAAGTCACACCTTCCAGAAACGCGATTGTCCTATCCGGCCACGTGACGACCGAGGATGTTTCCAAGCACGCTGGAGCCCTGGCTTCGGCCTACTCCAAGAATGTTGTCAACGTGCTCACCTTCGGCCCGGTCGGGGCCGACGAAGTGCTGCTCGAAGTCAAGTTCGCGGAGGTGGACCGCTCGGCCATGTCCCAGCTTGGCATCAACATGTTTTCCAGCGGCTCCGGAAACACGCTTGGCACCGTTTCTACCGGGCAGTTCGGGGGTACAACCGGCCTTGGAAGCATTAACGACACCGGTTCGGGCAGTCCGTTCCCCAGTTCTCCGACGGTCAGCAACCTGCTCAATCTGTTTTTCTTCAATCCGCAGGTCCATCTGGGGGCGGTCATCGAGGCTCTGCAACAAAAGAGCCTGCTGCAGATTCTCGCAGAACCCAATCTGGTCGCGGTGAACGGGAAAGAAGCGAGTTTTCTTGCCGGCGGCGAATTTCCCTTCCCGGTCGTGCAGCCGGGCGTGGGCGGAGCCGCGACGGTTACAATCCAGTTCCGGGAGTTCGGCGTTCGCCTCAAGTTCACGCCAGTCATTCAGCCCAACGGCAACATCCACATGCACGTCATTCCCGAAGTCAGCACGCTCGACTTCGCCAATTCCGTCACTGTTTCGGGAACGACGATCCCCGCCCTCAGTACGCGCAAAGCCGATACCGAGTTTGAGTTGCAGGATGGCCAGAGCTTTGTGATTGCCGGTCTCATCGATAACCGGGTAACGGATATCGTCAATAAAATCCCGGGTTTGGGTGACATCCCCATACTCGGCGCCTTTTTCAGAAGCAAGAGTGTCCAGAAGAGTAACTCCGAGCTGATGGTTCTTTGTACGGCTCGCCGGGTGTCCCCGAGCATGGAGCCTCCCAAGACGCCGCGGATGCCCGTTCCGCTAATGGATCCGGGTCAGTTCGACTCGAAGAAACCGGTGAAGTAGGGATCAGGGCAAGGAAAGAAGGAAGTCAGTTGCGCCGTAATGCGGGTTTCGGCGGGGGCGAGGGCGGTAAGATGCCGGGGCGGGGGCGGTAAGATGCCGGGGCGAGGGCTGCAAGATGGGGCGGCGAGGGCGGTCAGATGAAGCTCCTCAGGGGGGACACCTGAGGTATACTTTCCAAGTTCGGCAAGACCTCCGATTCCATCCAGCGGGGGGCACTCTTCGGCGGGGGGCACTGAAAAGCCAGCGCGTCAGGGGGCGCGGGGTTTTCGTGGGCAAGGTGTTTCGTTGCGGTAAGTGACGCATTTTCAAAGCTGACATGACCCGCTGGGCAGGGGTGTATTTCGACCTGCTTAGCCCTGCCGTTCGCCACCCCCGGCTGGAAGCACAGCTCCTAACCGACCCGGAGGTGATCACGATGAATGCGGAGTTGTTATGCCGGAGTTGTCAGTAGCCATTTTCGCCACGGACAATGACCAGCGCGCTATCCTGCAAGTTCTGGTCGATGGGACCAGCGTCGCACACACGGTCGGCTCGAACGCCAACCTGCCTCAGTCCGGCAATGATCCAGTCATCCGTAAGACGCAATCGCTTGCGCCGGATGTCATTCTGGTCGATATCGCTCTGAACGCGGGTCCGGCGGCGTTGCGTGCGCTCGAACTGCTGCATCAGGAGCTTCCCGGGGCTGCCCTGTTCGCCATCGGGCCGATGACGCAGCCGCAGCTCATTGTCAGCGCCATGCGCGCCGGTGTTCGCGAGTACGTCGAGCGGCCCACGACCACCACCGACCTTCTGGAAGCATTTGTCCGCCTGACCGCTACCCGTCGCAAGCCCGGGCGCGAGAGTCGCCGCGGCAAAGTGTTCACCGTCGTGAATGCCAAAGGGGGCAGCGGAGCGACCACGGTGGCGGTCAACCTGGCGCTCGCCTTGCAATCGGTTCATCACAGCACGGCACTTGTCGATCTCGCCCAGCTTGGGCATTGCGCACTCCATCTCAACCTTAAGCCCTCCTTCACAATCGCCGATGCGGTTTCGAACCTGCATCGTCTGGACGCTTCCCTGCTCGACAGCTTCATGGCCCGGCATGACCGCGGATTGCATGTGCTGGCCGGAACCGCGAATCCCACCACCATCGAGCCCTCGGCCTCCGACTTCGCGCGGCTTTTCGACACGATCGCGGGCCGCTTTCACTACATCGTGGTCGACGCCTCCTCGCGCCTGGACAGCGCGACTCGCCTGGCCAGCAACCTGTCGGAGAAGATCCTGCTCATCGCCCACGCCGATGTTGCGTCCCTATGGAGCGCGGGACGAGTCGCGCAATTTCTCGGGGAAACCGGTTCCCGGGAGCGATTCGGACTGGTGCTCAACCGTTACCGCAAAATCATCGGGTTCGATGAGGGTGAAGCGGAAGCTGCAATCGGGGCCCCCGTGCTCTGGCGTATCCCTAACCAATACTTCGCGGTCTCCACCGCCATCGACCGCGGCGTCCCCATCATGCAGACGGGAAACAACGAGATTGCCAGGTCCGTCACCGCGCTTGCCGAGTTCCTCACGAAGGATGACCTGGATGTGAAGCGAACCGCCTGGTCGCTGTTCAAAACCGTTTAGAAACCGGTAGGGTTAAACTTAAGTAAGGAACTTGCGGCAGGATTTCGGCAGTCCCCTATGCGCGTCCGTTGTACGCTATGGATGAGCGTGTCATGGCAACAAGAGGGCTGTGGCCGGCGTCCGGACGAGGCATCAGCAAACAGGGCGGATGTACCGTGGAATGCCGGACAAGTCGGCACGGTATAGTAGCTAGTAAGCGTTGTTCGGTTACAGGCGGGTTGTTCGCCCGAGGCTTTTTGGCGAGCGGCCGGACTGACGACAGACGGGTTTACCATGGCTAACCTACAGGCGTTCGAGCGCAGCGAGTACCAGCAGGTCAAAGCCGACCTGCATCGGAAGATCCTCGATCGGCTCGACCTGGAAAAATTGGGGCGCTCGCAGGGCAACTCCGCGCGCGAGGAAGTCCTTGTCCTCATCCGCAGTTCGGTCAACAGCGAAGCGGTTCCTCTCAGCTTCGCCGAGCGCGAGCGGTTGGCGCGCGAGATCCTGGACGAGATCTTCGGCCTTGGGCCGCTGGAACCGTTGCTGAAGGACCCAACGGTTTCCGACATCCTGGTGAACCGGTTCGACCGGGTGTACGTGGAGCGCGGGGGCAAGCTGGAAAGCACGGGCCTATCGTTCAAGGACAATCAGCACCTGATGCAGATCATCGATCGGATCGTGTCGCGGATCGGGCGGCGGGTGGACGAATCTTCGCCGATGGTGGATGCGCGGCTGCAGGACGGGTCGCGCGTGAACGCGATCATCCCGCCGCTGGCACTGGATGGAGCGTGCCTGTCGATCCGGCGTTTCGGGCGGGATCCGGTGACGTCGCGCATCATGCTGGATAACAAAACTCTCTCCGAACCCATGCTCGATCTGCTGGCCGCGATGGTCAAGGGACGGTTGAACCTGCTGATCTCCGGGGGCACGGGCGCCGGCAAGACTACCCTGCTGAACGTTCTTTCGGGATACATTCCCAACTCCGAACGGATCGTGACCATTGAAGACGCCGCCGAACTTCAGCTCAAGCAAGAGCATGTGGTCCGTCTTGAAACGAGGCCGCCGAACATTGAAGGCAAGGGCGCGGTACGGATGCGTCAACTGGTGATCAACAGTCTCCGTATGCGGCCCGACCGCATTGTGGTTGGCGAGGTCCGCGGCGAGGAGGCCTTTGACATGCTGCAGGCCATGAACACGGGCCACGAGGGCTCGCTGACCACCGTGCACGCCAATTCTCCTCGCGACGCTCTCAACCGTGTCGAGAATATGGTTTCGATGGCCAACCTCAACATTCCGGAGCGGGCCATCCGCCAGCAGGTCGCGAACGCGATTCACGCCGTGGTGCAGATCGCGCGCCTCTCGGACGGCACGCGCAAAGTCATGACTGTTTCCGAGGTGACCGGTATGGAAGGCGAGTCCGTCACCCTGCAGGACGTTTTTACTTTTGAGCGTATCGGGATTGACGAGAACGGGCATGTGCGCGGTGCGTTCCGCGCCACCGGGCAGCCGCCACACTTCGCCGAACGCCTGGCCACGGCGGGCTGCCGTCTGAGTCCAACGCTGTTTCAATCGAGGCTGGAGGTCTAGCGCATGCCTTTCGTTCTGGCCCTCGTCATTTTTCTGGCAGTAACCCTCGCGGCCTTTGCGCTGATTTCTCTGTTCGACGAGCGCACGGCGCGGGCGCGCACTCTGCGCGACCGGCTCACGAACGCCGATAAAGCGGCCGAGCAGCCCGCGCCCGAAGCAGCGCTGCTGCGCGATGAAATGCTCAGCCAGATCCCGGCATTCGATACTTTCCTGCGGCGCTCCAATCGCATTTCGGAACTCCAGAAAGTTCTGGCGCAGGGCAACGTGAATGTTCGCGCGGGAAATTTCCTGATTCTCTGTGCCACCTTCGCCGTTGTGTTCGGGCTGATCGCTTTCCTGGTCGGCAAAAGCGTCATCTTCGGCTGGGCGGGATTGCTGCTCGGCTTCTTCATTCCGTACGCCTACGCTTCCCACATGCGCAGCAAGCGCTTTCAAAAGTTCGAGGAAAAATTCCCCGAAGCCATCGATACGCTGGCGCGCGCAGTCCGCGCCGGGCATGCTTTTACGACCGCGCTCGAAATGATCGCCAGCGAGATAGCCGAACCCGTCGCCAGCGAGTTCCGGCAGTTGTATGAAGAGCAGAAATTCGGATTGCCGGTGCGTGACGCGCTCATCAATCTCACCGAGCGTATTCCGCTCGTGGATGTCAAGTTTTTTGTCACCGCCGTCATGCTCCAACGCGAAACGGGCGGAAACCTCGCCGAAATTCTAGACAATCTTTCTTATGTGATCCGCGAGCGCTTCAAGATTCTCCGCCAGGTGCGGGTGCATACGGCTCAGGGACGCCTCACGATGGTGCTCTTGATGGCGCTCCCGCCCACCATCGTGGCCATCATGCTGACGGTGAATCCGGGCTTCATTCAACCGCTGTTTACCGACCCGATCGGTCACGCTTTGATCGTAGGCGGCATTACGCTCCAGACTCTGGGTTACTTCGTGATCCGGAGAATCATAAGGATTCAGGTTTGAGAGGCCACCGAGCCTCAGCGGGTTAGCGGTATCAGGTGGACTGAGAACGGCTTGTAGACGCTATGGAAATTTTCTTCGCAGTCCTGGTTTTCGTCACCATCGCGGTGGTCGTGTTCGCCTTCGGAGCCGCCACCGTGGCACCCTCGTCGGTGCTGGGCTCGCGCCTCCGTGAAATCGGGTGGCAGCGCCCCAAGGCGCAGCAAAAGGCGCCTGTGAAAGAACGCATACAGGACGCCCTCGAACCTCTCAGTCGCGCCCTGCCCATATCCCCGCACGACGTCACGCGCACGCGGGCCTTGCTCATTCAGGCGGGATATCGCGACGAGCAGCACGTCTCTATCTACCGCGGCTTGCGCGTCCTGTTTGCGGCGATCGGCTTCTTCTCGGTTTTCCTGGTATCCGGCTTCGATTCTCCGCTGCTACTGCTCGGCCTGTTCGCGTTCGGCTTCTTCGTGCCTCGTTTCATCCTGAAGCGCAAAATCGCAGAGCGCCAACGCAGCATTCGCCTTGCCCTTCCCGATGCGCTCGACCTCACCGTCATTTGCGTGGAAGCCGGCCTTCCGCTCGACCAGGCCCTGAATCGGGTCGGCGAGGATCTCCGCCATGCGCACCCGGAACTCTCCAACGAGTTCCATATTTTTAATCTTGAGACACGTGCCGGCAAACCCCGCGTCGAGGCTCTTCGCAATCTCGCGGCGCGCACGGGGGTTGACGACGTTCGCTCCCTGGTGGGCACCCTGGTGCAAACCGATCGTTTCGGCACCAGCGTGGCGCAGGCCCTGCGCGTGCACTCCGATTCCCTTCGCACCGAGCGCCGGCAGCGCGCCGAAGAGGCAGCGGCCAAGACAACGGTCAAAATGATCATCCCGCTTGTCCTGTTCGTCATGCCTTCGCTGATCTTCGTCACCGTAGGACCGGCCGTCATTCAACTCATGCGACTGCTCCTGCCCATCACGGGGGGGAGCCGTTAAGGCGGCCCCTGAACACGTTCCCCGGCTGTTATGAGAGACCGTGGTCCAGAAATCCACAGGGTTCGGAAACCTGGGCGCCAGTGATTTAAGCTTGCTTGAGAGCTGAAGCGAACCACACTCATGCCGCCCGTGCCCACCGCCTCCGCGTATAACCGGACCCGCGCTGTTTATCTTGCGACCGAACTCGTCATTGCGAACACTCACTGGTCGCGGTTCCGCGGACTCATGGCAACCGGCGCTTTTCCGCGGGGCAGCGGACTTTGGCTCAATCCTTCCCGCGGTATCCACACTCTCGCGATGCGCTTTCCCATCGACGCTCTTTATCTGGACCATCGCTGCCAGGTCATTTACCTGGCGGAAGACCTGCAGCCCTGGCGCCTTGCGCCGTTCAAACTCAACGCGGCCTCTGTACTTGAACTACCCAGCGGAACAATCCGCGCCACGCAAACCGCCCTCGCAGACCAGGTCGACATTCTGCTCGCACATCCCATCCACAGCGAAGCGGCTTGAAGCCCGCGGTGCGCAATCGCGAATTGCGCTACGATGGAACTTTGAGCATCCGGCATGAACGCGAGGCGTCTCAAAAAGGAGCTGATCCATGCGCAAGCGCAAACTGGGAAGAAGCAATCTTGAAGTTTCAGCCCTGGGCTTCGGCTGCATGGGTTTGAGCTTTGGCTATGGCCCGCCCATCGACCGGGAGCAGGCGATTTCCTTGCTTCGGAGCGCTGCAGAACGCGGTGTAACTTTTTTCGACACGGCGGA
>Ga0335079_10006928_pt1 | contig 12929 bp, 14 predicted proteins | sample Lox_Sample_33_FD_206719 | JGI IMG/M metagenome (GOLD analysis project Ga0335079, IMG submission 206719) | Soil microbial communities from Loxahatchee National Wildlife Refuge, Florida, United States - Lox_Sample_3.3 | ecosystem: Environmental > Terrestrial > Soil > Wetlands | place: USA... | reverse complement strand
CTCAAGGAGAAACTGGCGAGCAGCGAGGCCGAGCGCGAGCGCCTGCTCGAGAACGTGGCGCGGCTCGACAGCTCGCTCGCCGAGGAGAAAGTGCGCGGTGAGCAGCTCGACGCGACGCTCGCCCGCACGGACGAGCTCGGCCTCGACGTGAGCTTCCGCACCGACGACGATTCGGTCACGGCGCAGGCGATGTCGCCGCTGCTGAAGCTTGGCGCCCTGGTGGCTTCGCTCCCGCAGGCGCAGCTGCTGGTCGCAGGCTATGCCGATCCCCGCGGCTCCGTAACCTACAACGATGCGCTGTCCTTGCGCCGCGCCGAATGCGTGGCCGCGGTCCTCGGCGCCGCCGGGGTAGCGCGCGAGCGCATCGTGATCGAGGCGCACGGCAAGAGTGCCTCCGCCGCTGAAGATGGCGACCTCGACGCCTATGCGTTCGAGCGGCGCGTGACGGTGCGCGTGCAGCTGCCGTCCGCGGCACAGGTGGCCCGCCGTGAATAGCGGCGGCGACGGCCGGCGGGGCGCGCTGCCGGAAGACCCCTCCGCGGCGCCTCTTCGCGCTAGAATTTCCTGGCATGAGCACCTCTGCACTATTTGCATGAGCAGCGCGATCGTCCGCCTCGAGGGGCCCGTGAGCGAGGAGGTTTCCGAGCCGCCCGCCGAGCGGCTGCTCACCGGCACTCCGGAGCTGAGGGTGCGCAACTACTTTTCCGACACGACGCAGCAGTTCTTCGCCGGCCGCTGGTCGGCGACGCGCGGCAAGTGGCGCGTGCGCTATACCGAGAACGAGCTATGCGTGATGGTCGCCGGATGCGTGATCATCGAAAGCCTGAGCGGCGAGCGCAGCACCTTCGAAGCGGGTGATGCATTCGTCGTCCCGGCCGGCTTCGCCGGCAGCTGGGAGGTCGTCGAGGACTGCGAGAAGATCTACGCCATCTTCGAGGCGCGCAACTGAGCCCCTCAGCCCCGCATCACCTGACATAACCCGCTCTGCCCTTGATGTCCGTCGCAGAACCGCGACGGGTTCCTTCATCGCTCGGGCCGGCGGTGGGAAGGTGTGCGTTGGTCGCAGTCCGCTGGTGAGCTTTCCGGAGGTGTGTCGTGGAGACCGTTACCGTCGCTGCCTCGCGCAGCAGCGCGTTCAGTCTGTCGGAGATGGAGATGCTGGTCGGCAGCGCCATCGTGATCGTGGTGCTGGCCTGGATGGTGCTCGCACGCATTCGTCGCGATCGTCACGAGCCGCACGGCTGAAGTCCCTGACCGCAGCTCGCGGGACTTCCCCCGAGCCTGCGGTGCCGAATTCCACACCCGCAACCCGCAGCGGGGCACGCTGAGAGCGCGCTTCGCGCGCGGCTGATTGCGCGCCTTGGCGAGCGAGCGCGCTGATAAATAAACTGGACAATACCGACCCCTGGAGGGATATTTCCGGGCCCGTTGTCTAAGATCCTAAACAACATGAACATCGACGTCGGCGCGCGGCTGCGCAGCGTCCGTACGACGTTTGGCCTCTCCCAGCGCGAGCTCGCGCGCCGGGCGGGGGTGACGAACGGCCTCATTTCCCTCATCGAGCAAAACCGCGTGAGCCCCTCGGTGAGCTCTCTCAAGAAGGTGCTGGATGGCGTACCCATGTCGCTCGCGGAGTTCTTCACGCTCGACTTGAGCGCGGCGCCGCAGGCGTTCTTCGCCGCCGAGGAGTTGCTCGAGCTCGGCAATACCGAGGTCTCGCAGCGGCTGGTCGCTGCGCAGCGGCCGGGGCGGCAGCTGACGCTGCTGCACGAGCGCTACGCTGCCGGGTCCGCGACCGCCGAGGAGATGCTCGCGCATCACGGCGAGGAGGCGGGCGTCGTGATCCGCGGGCGCATCGAGCTCACCGTCGGCGGAGCCACGCGCGTGCTCGGGCCCGGCGAGGCTTATTATTTCGCGAGCCAGCTGCCGCACCGCTTCCGCAACGTCGGCCGCGAGCCCTGTGAGATCATCAGCGCCTGTACTCCGGCGACTTTCTGAAGGGCGAGACCCAACCTCATGAGCGCTAAACCCGAAACCGTATCCTGGCACGAGCGCGCCCGCATGCTCGAGTTCCGCACTCAGGCCTTCATCGACGGGCGCTACCTCGATGCGGCTTCCGGCGCCACCTTCGACTGCATCAATCCCGCGACCGGGAAGCTGCTCGCGCGCGTCGCCTCGGGCGACGCGGAAGACATCAATCGCGCGGTCATCTCGGGCCGCGCCGCGTTTCGCAAGGGAAGCTGGGCAGGTCTGCCGCCGGCGAAGCGCAAGAAGATCCTGCTGCGCTTTGCGGACATGATCCGCGAGCACGCCGACGAGCTCGCGCTCCTTGAGACGCTCGATGTCGGCAAGCCGATCGCCGACAGCCTGAAGATCGACATCCCGGGAGCGGCGCGCTGCATCCAGTGGTATGCGGAAGCCATCGACAAGGTCTACGACCAGGTGGCGCCGACCGGCGCGGAGGCACTGGCGCTCATCACCCGCGAGCCGGTCGGCGTGGTCGGTGCCATCGTGCCGTGGAACTTTCCGCTGCTCATGGCCGCGTGGAAGATCGGACCGGCGCTGGCGGCAGGCAATTCACTAGTGCTCAAGCCTTCGGAGAAATCCCCGCTTACGGCGATCAAGGTCGCCGAGCTCGCCGTCGAGGCCGGGATTCCGCCGGGGGTGTTCAACGTCGTTCCGGGGCTCGGGCAGAGCGCCGGCAAGGCGCTGGCACTGCATATGGACGTCGACTGTGTGGCGTTCACGGGCTCGACCACGACCGGCCGTTCGATCATGCAGTATGCCGGTCAGTCGAATCTCAAGCGCGTCTCGCTCGAGTGTGGCGGCAAGTCACCCAACATCGTGCTGGCGGACTACCCCGACCTCGACAAGGCGGCTACCGCCGCGGCGTTCGCCATCTTCTTCAATCAGGGCGAGATGTGCTCGGCGGGCTCACGGCTGCTGCTGCAGGAGGGCATCAAGGATCGGGTGCTGGAGAAAGTGCAGGCGATCGGCCGCACACTGCAGCCCGGCGATCCGCTCGATGCTGACACGCGGCTCGGCGCCATCGTCGATGAGACGCAAATGAAGCGGGTGCTCGGCTACATAGATTCCGGGCGCGACGACGGCGCCAGCATCCGCTTCGGCGGGCGGCGCGTGCGTGAGGACAGCGGAGGGTTTTTCATCGAGCCGACGGTGTTCGAGGGAGTGAAGCCCGCGATGGCAATCGCGCGCGAGGAGATCTTCGGCCCGGTGCTGGCGGCGATCACGTTCCGCACGGTCGATGAGGCAATCGAGATTGCCAACGACGTGATCTACGGTCTCGCCGCCGCGGTGTGGACCCGCGACGTGACCACGGCGCACCGCGTGGCGCGCGCGCTGCGTGCCGGTACGGTGTACGTCAACTGCTATGACGCCGATGACCTCACCGTGCCGTTCGGCGGCTTCAAGCAGTCCGGCATCGGCCGCGACAAGTCACTGCACGCGCTCGAGAAGTACACCGAGCTCAAGACCACGTGGATCGACCTGACACAGGGCTGAGTCGGCGGACTGCCGGCCCTGTCGTGAGGATCACCGATCGCGCGCCGGCGTGAGCGCGGCGTCGCTCAGTTTCCTCGCCAGCGCGCCACGTGGCTTTGCCGACCTGCTGGCGCACGAGCTCGCCGCGCTCGGCGCCAGCGGTGTGCGCGAGCGCTCCACCGGTGTTGCCTTCAGTGGCCCGCTCGAGTGCGCCTACCGGGCGTGTCTGTGGTCGCGCGTCGCGAATCGCGTGTTCCTCGAGCTCGCACAGTTCGAGGCGCGTGATGCGCACGAGCTCCATGCCGCGGTGCGCGGCATGGACTGGGCGGCACACCTTCCTCCCGGTGCGACGCTCGCCTGTGACTTCAGTGGGCGCCACCCGGCGATCACCCACACCCACTACGGGGCGCTCAAGCTCAAGGATGGCATCGTCGACGCCCTGCGTGATGCGACCGGGCACCGACCGGATATCGCTCCCGGGCGCCCGGACGTTCGGGTGCACGCCCACGCACGCGGCAGCCGCGTCAGCGTGTCGCTGGATCTCTCTGGGGAGAGTCTGCACCGCCGCGGCTATCGGGCCGCCGCGGGCGAGGCGCCGCTCAAGGAGAATGTCGCCGCCGGGGTGCTGCTGCGTGCCGGCTGGCAGCAGCTCGCTGCGAGCCGAGCACAGTTTCTCGATCCGCTCTGTGGCTCGGGCACTTTCTGCATCGAGGCCGCGCTGATCGCCGCCGACCGCGCGCCGGGACTCACGCGTGATTACTTCGGATTCCTCGGCTGGCGCGGTCACGATGCGGCGCTGTGGGCGCGTGTGCGCGCGCAGGCCGAGGCGCGCGCGCGCGCCGGCGCGGCGCATGCGCTGCTGCTGCGCGGTAGCGATCGCGATCCGCGCGCGATCGACAGCGCCCGCGAGAACGCCCGGCGTGCGCGCGTCGCAGAGCTGGTGCGCTTCGAGGCGGCACCGCTCGGCGCTGCCGCTCCCGCTGCCGGGAGTGCAGCGGGACTTCTCTGTACCAACCCGCCGTACGGCGTGCGTCTCGACGATCGTGCCGCGGCGAGCGAGGTACACCGCGAGCTCGGTGCGGTGCTGCGCGAGCGCTTTCAGGGATGGGACGCTGCGGTGCTCACGGGAGCGCCGGCGCTCGGCTTGGAGCTCGGGCTGCGCGCTTTCCGCACGCACGCGGTGTGGAACGGCGCACTCGAGTGCCGGCTGCTGCGTATCCGCGTCGGGCCCGAGAGCGCGCGCACGCCGGGCACCCTCGGCGCCGGCGCGGCACGCTTGCGGGACAGCGCCGGGGCGCGCATGTTCGCCAACCGGCTGGTCAAGAACCTGAAGCGGCTGCGCAGCTGGACGCTGCGCGAGGGCATCTCCTGCTACCGCATCTACGACGCCGACATGCCGGAGTACGCCTTTGCCATCGACCTGTATCAGGTGATCGAGCCGCAGGAGACGTGGCTCTACGTGCAGGAGTACGCCGCGCCGGCCGAGATCGAGCTGGAAGCGGTGCGGCGGCGCCGCGGCGAGGTGCTCGCGAGTCTGCCCGAGGCCACCGGGGTCGCGCCGGCACACATCAGCCTGCGCACCCGCCGGCGCATCCGCCGTGGCGAGCAGTACGGCAAGCTCGGCGAACAGGCCCACTTCCACACCATCATCGAGGGGGGCTTGCGGTTCGAGGTGAACTTCGCCGACTACCTCGACACCGGGATCTTCCTCGATCAGCGTCTCACGCGCCGCCGCCTCAGGGAAGCGGCGCGCGGGCGGCGCTTCCTCAATCTGTTCGCCTACACCGGCACCGCGACGGTGTATGCCGCAGCCGGCGGTGCCGCCGCAACCACCACGGTCGACATGTCGCGGACCTATCTCGAGTGGGCGCAGCGCAATCTTGCGCGCAACGAATTACGCGGCGACACGCATCGCTTCGTGCAGGCCGACTGCCTCAAATGGCTCGCGGAGGCCGCCGACCATCAGGCGCGCTACGACCTGGTGTTTCTCGACCCGCCCACGTTCTCCAACTCCAACCGCATGCAGGGGGTGCTCGACGTCGTGCGCGACCATCCCGGTCTCATCGACGGCTGCGCGCGGCTGCTTGCGAACCCCGGCACGATCATCTTCTCGACCAACGCCCAGCGCTTTCGCCTCGACCCCGCGCTCGGCGAGCGCTACCAGGTGAGCGATCTCTCGGCGGCGACCTTACCGGCGGACTTTGCGCGCAATCCGCGGATTCACAGTTGCTTTGAGATCCGGCTGCGCGGTCAATAGGCGGTCAGCGGCGAATCGGACACCGGCGTCACCGCGATCCCGCCGCTGCCGGCGAACTCGACCGGCACGGAGACATCGGCCGCGCCGCTGTTGCGCCAGACCGCGAAGTGCAGGTGCGGGCCCGTGGTGAAGCCGGTGTTGCCCGAATTGGCGATGTACTCGCCCCGCACCACGTGCTGCCCGATCCTTACCCGGATCGAATCCCACTGCAGATGGCCGTAGACGCCGATGGTGCCGTCGTCGTGCAGGATCAGGATGAAATTGGCCTGATCGATCATCGCCGGCGCCGGCGCTCCGCGGAAGGAATCATGGCGGACGTTGATCACCGTGCCCGCGCGCGCCGCGTAGACAGGGGTCCCGTCCGGCATGGCGAAATCGACCGCGTACTGCGTGTCGGGCGTGACATGGGTGGCGCGGCTCGGATAGGCCTGCGATATCGTGAAGGTCGAGCCGAGCGCGAACGGCGCGCGGTAGGGATGCAGTGGGCTATGCACTGCCTTGGGCGAGCCGAGGGCGGTCGCGAGCGTGAAGCGCAACTGCAGCGGGCGATCGCCGCGCGGGCGCGGCGACTCGGCCAGCAGGTGCCGCTCTCCGGGTGCGAGCGTTGCCTGGTAGGTGGCACCCTTGGCGATGCGCGGAAAGTCGGAGTCGACGATAGCGATACGCACCGTTGCCACACACAGGCAATCGTTGGCGGCGATCAGCTGCGTCGCAGTGGGGCTGTCAGCACGGTCCACCGCGATGCGCAGTGCCGCGGGCTCGTGCGCGAGGGGAATCGCAGCGCCGCTGTGCGCGGCGGCGCCGGCGGCCTGGTCGGTGAACACCCACTGGCCATTGGCGTCGCGGTAGCGGTAAGCGCCTTGCGCCAGGAGCAGTGCCGGCAGCAGAGCCGCGGCGAGCGCCGCTGCCAACACGAGGCGAGCTTGGGGTAGGCTGCGGCGCAATCCGTGCCCTCCGCTTCGCGCCGTGCGGCCGCTCAGGTTCCGCAGGCAGAGGTCATCGCGCGCTTGGCCTGCTCGCGCAACGTGTCGGCTTCGGAGTCGGAGTAGTAGACGCGATTGCCGTCGGCGTCGCGCTGGTAGATCCGCGGCGAGTCGCGCAGGCGATAATAGTAGTTGCGGGCATTCTGACACGCGGTCTGCTTCTGGTGATCCGCGCTCGCCTTGTTCTTATCGTCGATGGCCTGTTGCTTGGCGCGCTGTGTCTCCTCGGCCTGCAGCAGCTGCTGCTCCTTGGCAATTCGCGCCGCTTCGGCAGGATCGCCCTCCTCGACGTGCACCGCGGTCTTCGGGGCATTCTTGCTGGCGCTGCGGTCGGAGTACACCACGTGACCGTCGGCGTCCACCGACCTGTAGACCTCCTGCGCCGGGACCGGGGTGAGCGGGCTGAGTAGCGCCACGAATGCGCCGAGGAGCGCGCCACGCCAGCAGAACCAAATCGTTGGTTGAAGCACCCGAGCCTCCGTCGCTCAGGATACGTGCGCTGCTGCCCCCCGACCGGTGAATCTCGTCACAGAACCCTCACGGCGGCGTCCTTGCGTTGACGGGCGGCAGGGTCGCGATCCAGCGCGCGAGCGCCTCATCGCTCATCGGGCCCCCGGGCCAGCGATGTTTCGCCCGACCCGGACCTTGCCGTCGGCCGCGACACCCGGCAGGAAGCCCGGCCATTCGTAGAAGGTCGCGTCGACGCTCGGCACGATGTTGGTATGGCCGTCGCGAAAGCCGTTGAGATATGCGAGAACGATGCGCTCGTAGTCGAAGTAGTTGCGTGCCGACACCGCGGCCGTCAGCGCGCGGCTGAAACCGTCTTCCAGCCAGAGACGGTAGCGCGGATTCTGCGGGTCGACGGGGCCGGGGTGATTGTCGAGCAGCAGCTGATGGATGGCCTCGAGGTCGGTGGCCGCGATATCGGCCCAGGGTTCGGGGGTGGAAGCTGCGCCGGCGGTAACTGCCAGCGACAGCCCGCCCACACCGAGCCGCAGGAGCAGCCGGGTAACGAGTCGCATGACCCTTAGAGCGCCGCAACCCGTGCCCGGTTGATAGCGGGCGAGTGCCGGGGCGGTGCTGAACGAGTCAGCCCTCGACCAGCGACTTGAGCCTTCCGAGCACCTGATCCCACTGCTCCGACACCCGGGCCAGGTAATCCTTGAGCTCGTTCAGCGGCGCAGGATCGAAGGCGAAGCGGCTCTCACGCCCCGAGCGCACGCTGTGCACGATGCCGGCGCTCTCGAGCACGCGCAGGTGCTTGGTGATCGCCTGGCGCGTCATCCGCGAGCCGCCGGTGAGCTGCGCGATGGAGCGTGGCTCACCCGCTGACAGCGCCGTGACCAGGGACAGACGCGTCTCGTCTCCGAGCGCCGCGCACACCGTGGCGTGCTGCCGCCGCTTTGCGCTGCCGCCCTCAGGAGCGAGCCGCGACATGGCCGGCGATGTTCTGCAGCTGCGTGCTCCAGCCGCTGTCGTTCATGCGCAGCGCCTCGGGTCCGCGGTCCGCGGGAAGCCTGGCGAAGCCCGACTCGGTGAGCAGCAGCAGCGTGCCGCCGCTTGCGGTCGGCTCGAGGCGAAACTCCACGAGCGTCGGCGGCTCCTGCGAGTAGTCCTTCTTCGGGTCGATGGCGTAGGGGTGCCAGGTGAAGCTGAAGAGCCGTTCGGGCTCGATCTTCTGTATCACCGCCTGCCAGCGAAGGTGCTCGTAGCCGGGGTAGGTGATCTGGCCGCAGGCGGGCTGACCGGCGACGAACGGACCCTCGACCTCGACCCGAAACCACGCGCCGAACTCGCGATAGTCGGTGAGGGCCCGCCACACGCGTGACACGCTTGCCTTGATCTCGATGCGTTTCTCGATCTGGTTCTGCATATTAGCAACCTCCGGGTTGCATATTAGCGCAGCCCTGCAGATATGCAACCGAAAAGTTGCTTAAAGGGTCAGGTTGCGGCGACGTCGGCACGATCCGGGCGAGGTGCTCCAGTGCCTTTACAGCCTGCGGCCGCTCAGGTAGAGATCCCCTCGTGAATCCTGTGCAATCCCCTCGCAGCGCACCGGTCGTGGCGATCGTCGGTGCCACGGGCGCCGTCGGCGTGGAGCTGTTGCGCTGCCTCGAGCAGCGACGTTTCCCGCTCGCGGAGCTGCGTCTGTTCGCCTCGGCACGCTCGGCCGGCAAGACGCTCGAGTTTCGCGGCCAGCCGCTCGCGGTACGCGAGCTCGGCGAGGACAGCTTCCGCGGCATCCAGCTCGCGCTGTTCTCCGCCGGCGGCGCGACGTCGAAACGCTTCGCGCCGATTGCGGTCGCTGCCGGTACCACCGTGGTCGACAACTCCTCGGCGTTTCGCATGGACCCCGAGGTGCCGCTCGTGGTACCGGAGATCAACGCACAGACGATTCGCAGCCACCGGGGCATCATCGCCAATCCCAACTGCAGCGCGATCATCTCGATCACTCCCTTGTGGCCCGTACATCGCGCCAACCGCATCACGCGGCTCACACTCGCCACCTACCAGGCAGCCTCCGGCGGCGGCGCCGCGGCGATGCACGAGCTGCGCGAGTCGACGCGTGCCTATCTCGAGGGGCGCTCCTACGAGAACAAAGTGCTGCCGCACCCGTACGCGTTCAACCTCTTCAGTCACAACACGCGCATCGATCCGGTCACCGGCTACAACGAGGAAGAGACCAAAGTCATCCAGGAGACCCGCAAGATCTTCGGTGATCAGCAGATCCGTATCTCGGCCACCTGCGTGCGCGTGCCGGTGCTGCGCGCCCACTCGGTAGCCATCAGCTTCGAGTGCGAGCGCCCGATTACCCCCGCCGAAGTGCGCGCGCTGCTCGAGGGTGCCCCCGGAGTGAAGCTGGTGGACGACCGCGAGCGCAACTATTTCCCGATGCCGCGCGATGCCTCCGGGCAGGACGCGATCCTCGTTGGGCGCGTCCGCCAGGATCTGAGCGATCCGAGCGGCCGCTCGATCGCGCTGTTCGTCGCCGGGGATCAGCTGCTCAAGGGCGCCGCGCTAAATGCGGTGCAGATCGCCGAGTTGCTCTGAGTCGGCCGCGCGACGTACTCAACGCGGCGCAGACTCTCGCGGCCTCGCGAAGGGGATGAGCGCCGGCACCTGCGCGCTGTAGCGCAGGTACTCGCCGGGGAAGGTCTCGCGCATGAAGCGCTCCTCGAGGCGCAGCTTCCCGACGAACCCGGCGGTGATGATCACCATGCCGAGGGCCGCGCGCACGGTTCCCGAGGCGAGGGCGGTGCCGAGCAATGCGGTGAGCACGCCGGTGTAGATGGGGTGACGGGTGTAGGCGTAGGGACCCGAGCGAATGAGCTCATGGCCCTCCTTGACGGACACCGCACCGCTCCAGTTCCGCCCGAGATGCACCCGGGCCCACACCGACCAGCTGAGGCCGGCGAGGATCAGCGCCATGCCGGTCCAGTAAGCTGCCAGCGACCGCGGCCACAGCCGCACGCTGAGCCAGCTCCAGGGCATGTCACGCAATCCGATCAGCAGGCCGCCGATGAGAATCGGCACCACGTAAGCTGCCCGCGTGGCGGCCGGCTCGCGCCGCACCGTCGCCTTGTTATTCGAGGCAGCGATCAGCCAGTACGTGCCCCAGGCCAGCCAGGCAAACGCAATCAGGTGCCGATACCACTGAGCGTCGTGCGGCACGGAGCTACCCGAGGAGTGCGCCGCGGCGGGATGCGCTCACAGCAGATCCTTGATGCGGTACCAGAGCATCGCCAGCACCAGCGCCGGGCGACGCAGCGCCATGCCGCCCGGGAAGTTGGCGTGGGGGATGCGGGCGAACACGTCGAAGCGCCCCGCGGTGCCGGCGACGGCCTCGGCGGCCAGCTTGCCGGCGATCCCGGTGAGCGCGATGCCGTGACCGGAGAATCCCTGCAGGAAGTAGACGTTCGGCGCGAGGCGCCCGAAGTGCGGCGCGCGATTGAGCGTAATGTCCACCTCACCGCCCCAGGCATACTCGATCCGCACGTCCTTGAGTTGGGGAAAGACCTTCAGCATGCGCGTGCGCGTGGCGGTCGGCGCGTCGAAGGTGCTCAGCCCCGAGTAGTTGACGCGGCCACCGAAGAGCAGCCGGTGATCCGCCGAGCGGCGGAAATAATCCAGCACCCAGTTCATGTCGCTCACCGCGGTATTGTTGGCGATGAGCTGCCGCGCGCGCTCGGCACCGAGCGGCTCGGTCGCGACGATGTAGGTGGCGACCGCCATGATCTTGGCGGCGAGCTGCGGCGCGGTTGCTCCGAGGTATACGTTGCCGCACAGCACCAGGTGGCGGGCGCGTACCTCGCCGTGCGCCGTCGCAATGCGCACCCGTGAGCCGGAGGCGGCGGCGAAGGAGTGGGCCCGGCTGCCCTCGAAGATGCGCGCTCCGAGCGACTCGGCGGCGCGCGCCAGCCCGAGGGTGTAGTTGAGCGGATGCAGGTGACCACTGTTGCTGTCGTAGAGGCCAGAGAGGTAGCGGTCGGTGGCGAGTACCGCGCGCAGCTCCTCGCGCGACATGTAGCGCAGACTCTCATAACCGTATCCATCACGCAGCTGCGCGAGCTCGGCGGCGAGCTCGCGCCCATGGCGCTCCTTCACCGCTGTCTGCAGGTGCCCGCTCACCCAGTCGCAGTCGATGGCATAGCGGTGCATCAGCTCGCGCATCAGCGAGAGTCCCTCGATCGACACATCCCACACTGCGCGCGCCTCGCTGCGGCCGATGAGGCGGCTGAGTTTCCCCTGCCCGCAGGCAACGCCGAAGATCGCCTGGGCACCACTGCGCCCGGAGGCTCCCCACCCGACGCGGTGCTCCTCGAGCACTACGACCGAGAGGCCCCGCTCGGCGAGGTGCAGCGCACTCGAGCAGCCGGCGATGCCCGCACCGACGACGCACACGTCGCAGTCGAGTGCGCCCTCGAGCGCTGCGCGCTCGGGAGCCGCGCGCGCGGTGCTCGCGTAGTAAGAGGTGACATAAGGCTCTCGCGCCATGGGGTCTTGCCGTGGGGCCGCCCCAAGAGTGTTTAAGATATTCATAAGGCCGGACCCGGGCAGCCGGCGCGGAGCATAGCGAGCGGCAGGGGCGCGCGGCAAATCCGGCCGCCGGGCCGGCGGGCCATTCGAAGCCCATTGTCAAGCCATTACCGCAATCCTGCGGCCAGCCGCAAGCTGAGGCTTCCGCGGCCAAGCTGTGGTCTAATAGGCGGGTAGCCCCGGAGAGTTTACCCGGGCGGCTTGTTTAGGATACTAGACAGCGCCTGGGCCCCGAGCCGTCATGGCATCCGCCCACCCACTCATAGGTATTCCGGCCGACCGGCGTGTCGTCGGCGCGCACCCGTTTCACATGGTCGGGGAGAAGTACGCCCGGGCGCTGCTCGATGCGTCGGGCGCGGCGCCGCTGCTGATCCCCTCGCTCGCCGAGGAGCTGCGCTTCGAGGAGCTGCTCGAGCGGCTGGATGGGCTGCTGTTCACGGGCAGCCCGTCGAACGTCGAGCCGCACCATTACCAGGGCGAAGCGAGCGCACCGGGTACCCTGCACGATCCGGCGCGCGATGCCACGACGCTGCCGCTCATCCGTAAGGCGGTCGAGTCGGGGGTGCCGATATTCGGCATCTGCCGCGGCTTCCAGGAGATGAACGTCGCCTTTGGCGGCACGCTCCATCAGAAGCTGCACGAGGTACCCGGACACCTCGACCATCGCGATGACGAGTCGCAGCCGCTCGAGGTGCAGTACGGTCCGGCGCACGACGTCACGCTCGAGCCGGGCGGAGTGCTGCGCGCGCTCGCCGACCGCGACTCGATCCGCGTGAACTCACTCCACAGCCAGGGCATCGCGCGGCTGGGGAAGGGGCTCGCGATCGAGGCGCGTGCACCGGACGGCGTGGTCGAGGCTTTCCGCGTGCGTGACGCGCGCCGCTTTGCGCTCGCGGTGCAGTGGCACCCCGAGTGGCGGGTGATGAGCAACTCGTTCTCGCGCGCGCTGTTCGCCGCCTTCGGGAAGGCGGCATCCGAGCGCGCGCATTCCAGGTGAAAGGTCCGTCCCATGGTGAGTGAGATCCGGCAATTCTTCCGCGATCACGGTATCTCCGAGGTGGAGGCCATCATTCCGGACATGGCCGGCATTGCGCGCGGCAAGATCATGCCCGCGGAGAAGTTCGCCGAGGACGGCGGCATGCGCTTGCCCG
>Ga0335079_10006927_pt1 | contig 12932 bp, 7 predicted proteins | sample Lox_Sample_33_FD_206719 | JGI IMG/M metagenome (GOLD analysis project Ga0335079, IMG submission 206719) | Soil microbial communities from Loxahatchee National Wildlife Refuge, Florida, United States - Lox_Sample_3.3 | ecosystem: Environmental > Terrestrial > Soil > Wetlands | place: USA: Florida... | reverse complement strand
AGCAGCCGGATCGCGTCCGGTTGGAATCCGGTCATCTCTCTCCGCATGGCGCGAGCGTGCTTCTCCAGGAAATGGCCCGCGAGCAGCGGAACGTCCTCGAGGCGTTCCCGGAGCGGAGGGAGGCGAACGGGGAAGACGTGGAGTCGGTAGTAGAGGTCCTCGCGGAAGCGGCCGGCCTTCACCTCGGCCTTGAGGTCGCGGTGCGTCGCGGCGATGACGCGGACGTCGACCTTCGCGGGGACGTTGTCTCCTACGCGGCGGATCTCCTTCTCCTGGAGCGCCCGGTTGAGCTTCACCTGGGTCCCGAGCGGCAGCTCGCCGATCTCGTCCAGGAAGAGAGTGCCCCCGTTCGCCTCCTCGAAGAGCCCGGTCTTCGCCGCTGCGGCCCCAGTGAAGGCGCCCTTTGCGTGGCCGAAGAGCTCGCTCTCCACGAGGTCCGGCGGCAGGGCGCCGCAGTTCACGGGCACGAACCGCCGCTGCTTGCGGGCCGAGTGGTAGTGGATGGCGCGCGCGGCGAGTTCCTTTCCGGTCCCGGTCTCCCCGCCGAGGACGACGGTGATGTCGAGGCCGGCCGCTTGCTGCAGGAGCCGGTACACGCCCTGCATCGTCGGGCTCTTGCCCACCAGGTTGTGGAAGGAGTAGACGCCCTCGAGTTCTCGGCGAAGACTGGTGGCGTCGTCTAGGAGGCGCTTGTGCTCCGCCGCGCGCGCCACGGTCAGGGCGGCGGCGTCCGGGTCGAACGGCTTCTCCAGGTAGTCGTAGGCGCCCATCTTCATCGCCTGCACCGCGTCGCCGATGGTCGCGTAGCCCGTCATCAGCACCACCTCCGTGGACGGGGAGCGGGCCTTCAAGGCTCTCAGCACCTCGAAGCCGTCGGCGCCCGGCATGCGGAGGTCGGTCACCACCACGTCGAACTCCTCCGTGGCGATGAGCGAGAGAGCACGCTCCCCATCCGCGGCTGTGCTCAGCTGGTAGGTGTCGCCGAGCATCTTCGCGAACAGGCGAAGCATGTTCTCCTTGTCGTCCACGACGAGAACGCGTGCCGGGGGCATCAGGCCACCTCCTCGACGACCGACGGGAGGGTCAGGGTGAACACCGCTCCCCCACCAGGGGCCGCGCCCGCTTCGATGTCCCCTCCGTGTGCCCGGGCGATGGCGCGGGAGACCGCCAGGCCGAGGCCGGTACCCTTCTCCTTCGTGGTGAAGAAGGGCTCGAAGAGCTGCGAGCGCGCCTGGGCGTCGAGGCCGGGCCCGTTGTCCTCGACCTCCACCTTGGCGCAGCGGTCCTCCTCGCGAATCCGCACCGCTACCCGCCCCTGTGGGCCGGCCGCCTCGCCGGCGTTCCGCAGGAGGTTCGAGAGGACTTGCCGGAGCTTGGCGGGGTGCCCCAGGGCCGTGCCCGTGCCCTGGACCGACACGTCGACCCCTGCCAGCGCATTCGCCTCGCGCAACCGCCCCACGATCTCCACGCACACCCCCTCGAGGTCGATGCGTTCCCGCGTCGTGGGGAGGGGCCGGGAGAGGTCCAAGAGGCCCCGGACGATGTCCCGGGCGCGGAGGGCCTCCTCCTCGATGACCTTGAGATCCTCGCTCAGCGGGGCCTCGGTCCTCTTCACGAGCAGCCGCGTGTAGCCGAGGATGATGCCGAGAGGGTTGTTGATCTCGTGCGCGACGCCGGCGGCGAGGCGGCCGATGCCGGCGAGCTTCTCGCTCTGGACGAGGCGCGTCTGGTTCTCCTTCAGGGCCGCCGTCATCACGTTGAACTGGGCGGCGAGCGCTCCGAACTCGTCGGCCGTCCCGATGTCGATTCGCGTCTCCAGGTCGCCGGAGGCGAGGCGGACCGCGCCGGCGCGGAGTCGCCCGATGGGGGCGGCGATGGAGCGGCCGATGTAGAGACTCACGCCCGCGGCAAGAAGGGGTGCGCCCAGAAGAAGGCCGACGATCCAGCCGTAGGTCCTGCGCTCGACGGCCTGCACCTCCGCGCGCGAGGCGGTGATGGAGGCGTCCGAGAGATCCACGAGGTCCTGCGCTCGGGCTTGAATGAACCCGACGATCTCCTGAGCCCGGGCGTGCTCCTCCTGGACGAAGGGCCTGTCGGCTCGAAGGACGGCGGGGACGATCCTCTGCTGGAAGAGGGCATCGAGTTCCGCGCTCGCCTGCTCGATCTCCCCTACAGAGACGAGCTCCGCGGGCGAGGCGTGCGCTCGGAGCATCCGGGTGAGCTCCAGCACGTGCTCGTGCGCCTTCCGGTAGAACCCGATGTGGCTCGCGTTGCCGAGGATGATCGTATGCGCCTGGTGTGCGTACTGGTCGCGAACCGCGCTCGCGAGCCGCAGCGCCAGGCGCCCGCCCTCCTGATCCTCCTTCATCCGCTCCAGTGCGATGCGGGTGCTGTGCACCCCCGCGAGCGCCACCGAGGAGGCGACGCCCACCGCGAGCACCAGGGCCCCGAACCCCACGACCAGCCTGCGGGCCGTTCCGGACCAGTCGGACCAAGAGATGGAGGGCATCGTTTCCCCAGTGATGCGGAGAGCCGCTCGCGGCTACCGCCCGCGAGTGGCTACTCCGCGACTGTAACTACCACCGTCACAGTGTGATTCGAAAAGAAACACTTCGGAGCCATGGGCGGAGGGGATCCAAAATAATACCTAATAATGTCAATGGCTTATTCCTTTGCCGCGGCGGGGCCAGCGGCACGGTTGCTGCTCTAGGAGTCCCCAACCCCCAAGGAGAATCCTCATGCTCGCTCGGTCCGCCGCGCTCGCCTGCACTCTTCTCGCTCTCTCGCTCCCGAGGGTGTCGGACGCCGAGGTCGTGGAACCGGTAGGCCCCGCGCGTCGAGCGGAGGCCGCCTCGCGCGCGCAAGATCTCGACCTCCTCGTCACCAAGGAGGGCTTCGTGCCTTCCACCCTCCGAGTGAAAAGCGGGGCCCCCGTCCGCCTCCGCGTCACCCGGAAGGTGGAGCGGACCTGCGTTACGGAGATCGTCATGAAGGACTTCGACGTGAAGCGGACGCTCCCGCTCGACCAGCCCGTCTCGATCGTCATTCACCCGAAGGCGAAGGGCCGCCATCGGTTCTCGTGCGGCATGGACATGGTCGCCGGAGTCCTGGAGGTCGAGTAGGCCCGCGGCGCCGGCTCTCGATCGACGAGGAGGTCTCATGCACGCGGTCGTCGTCACAGCCCTCCTGGCCTTGTCCCCGGTCGCCGGGGCCATCGCTGCGGGGGGCGATCCGCGAGTCGCCCTGCCCGACGATCCGGAGGCGGCGGCCCTGGTCCGTGAGGCGCTCGAGAAGAGCCCCGACGTCGCGAGGTCCCGTTCGACCGCACAGGCCGAGCGCGATCGGGTGCCCCAGATCGGCGCTCTCCCGGACCCGACCCTCACCCTCGGCATCCAGAACGACGGCTTCCAGTCGATCCAGATCGGCAGGATGGACACCTCGTTCTGGCAGGTGATGCTCACCCAGCCCATCCCGTGGCCAGGGAAGCTCGGTGCGCGGGAGGCTGCCGTCCGCACCCAGGCGACCCTTGCCGATGCCCAGCTCGATCGGGTCCGGCTGTCGACGATCGCCGACGTGGAGAGGGCGTACGTGGACCTCCTCCTCGTCCGGAGCCAGATAGACCTCCTCGGGGAGCTGGAGGCGCTCTGGAGGGAGGCGGAGGCCATCGCTCGGACTCGCTACGAGGTGGGTCAGGTGTCCCAGTCCGACCTCCTGCGCGCCCAACTCGAGCGCACGCGCCTCGCACTGCAGCGCATCGCGCTCGTGAGCCAAGAGCAGACGAGGGTCCAGGGCCTCAATGCCCTCCGAATCCGACCACTCGACGAGCCGGTGGCCTCCAGGCGCACCCTTTCGGGGTTCGCCGAGCCGCCCCTCCGAGCGGAAGCGGAGGTCCTCGCCGACGCCGAGAGCCGTAGCCCGGACCTGCGCGTCGCCCTCCTGTCGGTGAAGGTGGCGGAGCGAAACCTCGACGCGGCTCGGCAAGGATGGTTTCCCGACCTGTCGGTGAGCGCCGGGGTCATGCCGCGCGGCTCGATCGAGCCCATGTGGGCGGCGCAAGTCGGGATCACCCTCCCGGTGTTCGGGGCTTCCAAGCAGTCGAAGGCGGTCGCCGAGAGCGCGAGCCGGCAGGAAGCCGAGGCGCAGGGCGCGGCGGCGACCCGGCACCTCGTGCTCCTGCGCGCCCGGGAACGGAGGACGCTCCTCGCGGCGACCCTGAAGACGGTCGAGCTCTACCGGAGCGGACTGCTCGTGCAGTCCGATGCGGCCGTCCAGTCCACCCTGGCGCAGTACAGGGTAGGCAAGGTGAACTTCCTGGCCGTGCTGGAAGTGCTTCGCGGCCTCATCGTCGACGAGGGCGGCTTCCTCGAGGCGCTGGCCGGCGCCCAGCGGATCGGAATCGCGGAGCGCGAAGTGAGCCTCGCGCCCTTGGCGATGGCCGGGGCCTCCGCGAGTCCGACCACGGTACCGGGTGCCGGTGCCACCGCGGGCGCGAGGGCGCCCGCCGGAGAAGCGGGCGCAGCCTCTGAGGCCGCGGCCCCCGCCGGCGCTGGCGGCATGCCGTCGGGAATGTGAACCTCTGCGAGTCCGTGGAGCATCCATGATGCGCGAACCGACCTCCCCCTCCTCGAGGCCGCCCCGCCGTTTCCGCCTCGCCACGGTCCTCGTCGTCCTCCTCGCCGGCGTCGCCGCCGGCGCATCGGTGGCGGTAATCCTGCAGCGGGGGAGCGCCGGGATCGAGCGGCACGGCGGCCCGGGAGGCGAGGAGGACCACTACACCTGTCCCATGCACCCGACCATCGTCATGAACCACCCCGGCGAATGCCCCATCTGCGGCATGTCCCTCGTCAAGGTGGAGCCGCCCGCATCCGGGAAGGGCCCGGCGCTGCCGGGCCGCACGATCGCCCTTTACCGGTCCCCCATGGATCCGAGGCAGACCTCGCCCACACCGAGAAAGGACGAGACGGGGATGGACTACCTGCCCGTGTACGAGGACGAGGTCCAGGGCGGCCCGGCGCCGGCCGATGGACTCGCCGCCGTGAACATCGACCCAAGGCGGCAGCAGCTCATCGGCCTTCGGACTGCGGAGGCGACGCTCGGCCCCATCGCCTCGAGTTGGCGGACCGTCGGTCGGGTGGCCGTGGACGAGACGCAGGTCCACCACGTGAACATCAAGGTGGGGGGCTTCGTCGAGAAGGTCTACGCCGACTACGTCGGGAAGTCGGTCCGCCTGGGCGAGCCCCTCTTCACCGTCTACAGCCCGGACCTCTTGAGCGTGCAGGAGGAGTACCTGCTCGCCCTGCGCACACGCCAGGCGCTGGCGGAGGGCGGCGTGGCGGCGCGCGCCGGCTCGGACCTCGTCGCCTCGGCACGCGAGCGCCTGCGGCTCTGGGACATCCCCGAATCGGAGATCGACCGCCTCGAAGAGACCGGCAAGCCCACCAAGGCGCTCACCTTCTATTCCCCGATGACCGGAGTGGTGACGAAAAAGGACGTCGTCATGGGCCACCGCCTGAACGAGGGCGACATGCCCTATGAGATCACGGACCTGTCGCGGGTGTGGGTGCTCGCCGACGCCTACGAGTCGGACCTCTCCCGGATCCGGCTTGGGATGTCCGCTGCGCTGGCCCTGCAGGCCTTTCCGAACCGGGTCTTCACCGGCCGCGTCGTGTTCCTGGACCCGATTCTCGACCCCAAGACGCGGACGGCCAAGGTGCGCCTCGAGTTCGCGAATCCGAAGGGGGAGCTCAAGCCCGAGATGTTCGGGGAGGTCACCCTCGAGACGGAGGCCCACCAGGGCCTTCGCATCCCCGCCGATGCCGTCATCGACTCCGGCACCAGGAAGGTCGTCTTCGTCGCCCTCGGGGAGGGGCGCTTCCAGCCGCGCGAGATCCGGACGGGGACCTCGACGGCCGAGACCGCGGAGGTCCTCTCCGGGCTCAAGGCCGGGGAGCAGGTGGTGATCCGCGCCAACTTCCTCATCGACTCCGAGTCGCAGCTCCGGGCGTCCCTGGCGGCCCTCGGGGGAAAGTAGCGATGATCAAGCGGGTCATCCGCTTCTCCGCCGAGAACCGGTACCTCGTCCTCACCTGCGTCGCCGCGCTGGTGGTCACGAGCATCTACGCGATGCGGGTCATTCCCCTGGACGCGCTCCCGGACCTTTCGGATACCCAGGTGATCGTCTACTCCCGGTGGGATCGGAGCCCCGACATCGTCGAGGACCAGGTGACCTACCCGATCGCCACGGCACTGCTCGGGGCCCCCCGGGTGAAATCCATCCGCGGATTCTCCGACTTCGGCTTCAGCTATGTGTACGTCATCTTCGAGGACGGGACCGAGCCTTACTGGGCGCGGACGCGAGTACTCGAGTACCTCTCCAAGATCACCGCCCAGCTCCCCCCGGGCGTGAAGACGGAGCTCGGGCCCGACGCCACCAGCGTGGGCTGGGTCTTCCAGTACGCGCTCGTGGACCGGACCGGCAGGCACAGCTCGGACGAGCTGCGCTCCTTCCAGGACTGGTTTCTGCGCTACGCGCTGCAGTCCGTGCCGGGGGTGTCGGAGGTGGCGACGGTGGGCGGCCAGGTGCGCCAGTACCAGATCACCGTGAGCCCGACGAAGCTCGCCGCCTACCGGCTGCCACTCGACGCCGTCATCAGCGCCGTTCGCAGGGGAAACAACGACGTGGGTGGGCGCCTCGTCGAGCTCTCGGGTCGCGAATACATGGTGCGCGGGCGCGGCTACGTGAAGTCGGCTGCCGACCTGGAGCGGCTCGTCCTCAAGACCGAGGGTGGGACGCCCATCCAGGTCAAGGACGTGGCCCAGATCGCGCTGGGACCGGAGATGCGGCGCGGCGTCGCCGACCTCGATGGCAAGGGCGACGTGGTCGGCGGAATCGTGGTCATGCGCCAGGGCGAGAACGCGCTACGGGTCATCGAGCGCGTGAAGGCGAAGCTCGCCGAGCTCAAGCCGTCGCTCCCCGAGGGCGTGGAGGTGGTGAGCACCTACGACCGCTCGCAGCTCATCGACCAGGCCATCGATACCGTGAAGGACAAGCTCGTCGAGGAGATCCTCATCGTCTCCGCGGTGATCCTCCTCTTCCTCTGGCACATCCCGTCGGCGGTCGTGCCCATCGTGACCATTCCGGTCTCCGTCGCGCTCGCTTTCATCCCCATGTACCTCCTGGGGGTGAATGCGAACCTCATGTCGCTCGCCGGCATCGCCATCTCCATCGGGGTCCTCGTCGACGGGGCCATCGTGGAGGTGGAGAACGCCTACAACAAGGTCCACCACTGGCAGCAGGAGGGCTCCCCGGGGGACTTCCACCAGGTCCGCCTGGAGGCGCTCCTCGAGGTGGGGCCGTCGGTCTTCTTCTCGCTGCTCGTCATCGCGGTGGCCTTCGTGCCGGTGTTCACTCTCGTGGACCAGGAAGGCCGGCTCTTTCGTCCGCTCGCCATCTCGAAGAACCTGGCGATGGCGATCGCGGCCCTGCTCGCGGTGACGCTCGACCCCGCGATGCGGATGCTCTTCGCGCGGGTCGAACCCTACCGGTTCAGGCCCAAGGCGCTCGCCTGGCTCGCCACCCGGGCCCTCGTCGGGACCTACCACTCGGAGGAAGGTCACCCCGTGAGCCGCCTGCTCCACCGGCTCTACGAGGGCCCGTGCCGTTTCGTCCTGCGCCACCCCTCATCCACCATCGTCGGAAGCGTCGCTCTGGTGGCGCTCACCATCCCCGCCTACCTCCGGCTCGGCTCGGAGTTCATGCCGCCCCTCAACGAGGGCACGATCCTCTACATGCCCTCGGCGGTGCAGCCCGGCATGTCGGTGGCGGAGGCGGCGGCGGCTCTCCAGCTCCAGGACAAGATCCTCCGGACCTTTCCGGAGGTGGAGAGCGTCTTCGGCAAGGCGGGTCGCGCCAACACCTCCACGGACCCGGCGCCCTTTTCGATGATGGAGACGACCGTGGTCCTCAAGCCCGAGCGAAGCTGGCGCGAGAAGCCGCGCTGGTACTCCGCCTGGGCGCCGGATTGGCTGAAGGGAGTCCTCCGCCCGTTCTGGCGGGACCGGATCACGGACGACGAGCTGAAGAGCGAGATGGACGCGGCCCTGCAGATCCCCGGGATCTCCAACGCCTGGACCATGCCGATCAAGGGGCGCGTGGACATGCTCTCCACCGGAATTCGGACGCCCGTCGGGATCAAGATCGCGGGCGCCAAGCTCACCGAGATAGAGCGAGTGGCCCTCCTCACCGAGGTGGCGCTCCGGAAGTTGCCGGCCACGCGCAGCGTCTACGCCGAGCGTGTCGCGGCGGGCTACTTCCTCGACTTCGACCTCAAGAGGGACGAGCTCGCCCGCTACGGCCTGTCCATCGACGACGCGAACTCGATGGTGATGACCGCCGTGGGCGGCGACGAGCAGGGGGTCACCGTGGAGGGGCGCGAGCGCTACTCCATCAACGTCCGCTACGCCCGCGACTACCGCGACGACCTCGCGGCCCTGAAGCGGGTGCTCCTTCCCCTCCCACAGGGAGGCCAGATTCCCATGGAGGAGATCGCCGACGTGCACCTGGTTTCCGGGCCATCCATGATCCGGGATGAGAACGGGCTCCTCGCCGGGTACGTCTACGTGGACTTCGACACCTCCAAGGTCGACGTGGGCGGATACGTGGAGCAGGCGAAGAGGGCCGTGGCCGCCGCCGTGAAGGTGCCGACCGGCTACTCCCTCACCTGGAGCGGCCAGTACGAGAACATGCTCCGGGTGCAGGAACGCCTGAAGTTCGTCCTCCCCGCCACCCTCGCCCTGATCTTCGGGCTGCTCTACCTCAACACGAAGTCCGCGGCCAAGGCGGGCATCGTGATGCTGGCGGTGCCGTTCTCAGGCGTGGGCGCGGTGTGGCTCATGTGGGCGCTCGGCTACAACGTCTCGATCGCCGCCTGGGTGGGGATGATCGCCCTCATGGGGCTCGATGCGGAGACGGGCGTGTTCATGCTCCTCTTCCTCGACCTCGCCTACGACGACCGGAGGCGGCGCGGGGAGCTGAGGTCCCGCGGGGATCTCGTCGAGGCCATCGTCCACGGGGCGGTCCGGCGCGTGCGCCCCAAGGCCATGACGGTGATGGCCGCCTTCGTGGGTCTCTTGCCGATCATGTGGTCGACTGGCACCGGTGCCGACCTGATGAAGCGGATCGCGGCGCCGATGGTGGGCGGGCTCGTCACCTCCTTCCTCCTGGAGTTGCTCGTCTATCCGGCGGTGTACCTGCTCTGGAAGGGCAGGGGGCTCCCGGACGGCCTGGCGACGGCCGAGAAGGAGACGGTCGGCGCCGGGGCCTGAGCTCGCCCGCTTGGCCCATCCCAGGGCCGGCAGGCGCTGGACCGAGCGGCCGGAGGGCGGGACGGCCCGGCCGGGGAGGCGCCCCCCTTCGGATCTCGCGCGCCGCGGATCGGATCGGTTATGGCTGTGGCTGGAATGGCCCGCCAGGTCCTGGGGGCCTGCCCGCGGGGTCCCACGTCTCTTCTTGGGGTGCGGATGATTCGCATCAAGCGCGCGTACGTCCCGGCGGACCCGAGCGATGGCTTCAGGGTGCTCGTCGACCGCCTGTGGCCGCGGGGCCTCAAGAAGAGTCGGGCCGCCCTGGACCTTTGGGCGCAGGCCCTCGCGCCGAGCCCTTCCCTGCGGACGTGGTTCGGGCACGACCCGGAGCGGTTCCAGGCCTTCGCGGTCCGCTATCGCCGTGAGCTCCGGCGCGCCGAGGCCCGCACCGCGCTCGAGACCCTGGCGCGGCAGGCGGCTCGGGGGAGAGTCACCCTGGTGTACGGTGCCCGCGATGAGGTGCACAACGGCGCCGTCGTGCTTCGAAGGGCGCTCCAGGGGATGGCCGGCGAGCGCCCCGCGAGGCGCGCTGAGTCCCGGCACTCGTCTGCCCGTGCCCGCCCGGCCCTCCACTCGGATGGGCCGTGAGAGGGGCCGGGGCTCACGGGCGCGACTCCCGCCGCCCCCCTCGAGCGGATCCGGGCGACGCGAAGGGCGTGAGCGCGAGGCGGACGGACCCGCCGAGGACCCTGTGCATCGACGTCGGCGGGACGGGCCTCAAGACCATGGTCGTCTCTGGCGAAGGGAAGCCTCTCTCGAAGCGTGGCCGAGTGAGGACGCCGAGTCCGGCGACCCCGCAGGCCGTACTCGCCGCCCTCCGCGGGATCCTTCCAGTCCGCGGCAGCTACGATCGAGTTTCGGTGGGCTTCCCGGGTGTGGTCGTCCGTGGGGTGGTGAAGACCGCGCCCAATCTCGACCCATCCTGGGCGGGCTTCGATCTGGCAAGGTCGCTCCGGTCACTCACGGGCAGGCCGGCCCGGGCGCTCAACGACGCGGGCGTGCAGGGCCACGCGGTGATCCGAGGTCGAGGGGTGGAGGCCTGCATCACCCTCGGGACCGGGTTCGGCTTTTCCCTGTTCGTCGACGGGCTCTACGTTCCCAACATCGAGCTCGGGCACCATCCCTTCCGCAAGGGGAAGACCTACGAGGAGGAACTCGGAAAGAAGGGGCTCGAGCGACTCGGGAAGAAGAAGTGGAACCGCATGCTGGCCCGCGCCATCGACCAGATCGAGCGGACCTTCAACTGCCAGGACCTCTACGTGGGTGGTGGCAACTCGGCCCGCGTCCGGCTCGAGTTGCCGCGGAACGTCCACGTTGTGGACAATGACTCGGGCCTTCTCGGAGGCGTGAAGCTCTGGGAACGAGATTGAGGCGCCGGCCCCCGCACGGAGCGGTGGAGCTCCCGGATCCGGCGGGGCGCTTGAGCGCCTCTCCCAGCGTGCGCCGGCTCGCGGAGGTCTCTAGGAATGGCTCGAGGGCCTGGGGGTGGGTGCGCTCGGGCGATCCCGGGGGGGAATGGGGACCGGGAACCTGCTCTTCTCCCCGCGCCGCGGAGCCGGGGGGGAGCCGCCGATGTCCCGGTCCCGCGAGTCGCCTGGGTCATGGCTGCGAGCCGCGGATAGACGCCGGACGCGGACGACCGCGTTGTAGTCCGGGATTCCGGACAGCCGACCGCGGTGCGCAGCGTCGTCGGCAATGAGCACCTGTCCCTCTGGCCAGTGCACCTGGAGGTTGCCGGGCTTCACCGGGCCCAGATGGACGCGTCCGCCCAGGGTTCCCTGGCTGCTCTCGAGGACGATGGCATCGCCTTCGGCGAGGCCCATGCGCTCCGCGTCGGCGGGGCTCATGAGGACCGAGTCGCGCCCGGCTCCGGTGAGGGCGTCCCGGGGCTCTTGGACCATGCTGTTGAACTGCTTGCCCCTGCGCGTGGAGACCACGAAGGTCCCCGCCGGCCGCTCCCGGACGACGAGCGGAACGGGGATGAAGTGGGCCTTGCCGTCCGGGGTGGAGAACTTCCAGCCGGCGCAGAGCATGGGGCCGCCGTACTGGAACTGATCGCCCGCCTTCGCGAGCCGCTGAATCCCGTCGTAGTACGGGATGGTGGCGGCGATCTCCGCCCGAATGGAGGGCGTCCCGTCGAAGTGAAGCTTGGGGGCGAGATCCGGCCGCGCCCGCTTCACCAGATCCATGAAGACCCGCCACTCGTCTCGGGCTTCCCGGACCCGGGGTCCGGGGATTTCGGGGCTGAAGATGACGCGCCGCTCGGTGGAAGTCTCGGTCACCCCGCCCTCCGTCTCGTAGCGCGTGGTGGCGGGGAGGACGAGCACGGTGTCGGCCGGCTCCACGAGCATCTGGCTCGACAGGAGGATGTCCATGTGGACACGGGTCGGGACCGCCCGGAGGGCCTCCCGTACCTTCTTGGGATCGGGAAGCACCTCGAGGAAGTTGCCTCCCACCGTGAAGAGCAAATCCAGGCGACGTTCGTGGGCCGCGTCGATCATCTCTGGTGCGGTCAGGCCCCGGGTGGCGGGGACCTCGAACCCCCAGAGCTTGGAGAGCTTCCCCGCGTTCTCGGCGTTGATCGGAGAGCCGCCCGGCAGGACCGTTGAGTAGGCACCCATCTCGGCGCCGCCCTGCACGCCCGAGTGGCCGCGAACCGGCATCAAGCCGCACCCTTCGCGCCCCACGAAGCCCTTGGCGAGGCCGAGGTTAACGATGGCCCGGACGTTGTCCTCGCCGAAGACGTGCTGGGTCACGCCCATGCTCCACACGAGGACCGCGCGCCTGGCCCGCCCCAGCATGTCGCCGAGGGCGGCCATCTCCTCCCGGGTGGTTCCCGAAGCCCGCTCCAGGTCGGGCCAGCTCTGAGCTGACAGCGCCTTCTCCACGTCCCCGAAGCCCACCGTATGCTGGGCGACGAACTCTCGGTCGACGAGGCCGCGCTCGAGCATGTGCTTGAGCGCGCCGTTCAGGAAGGCGACGTCGCCTCCGGTGTCGATGAGGAAGAATCGGTCCGTCACCTTCGTGCCGAATAGGGCCGACTCCACGATCGACGGGACCCAATACCGGTCCATGCCGGGTTCCCGATAGGTGTTCACGACCGCCACCTGGGTGCCGGCCCGGCGGGCGTAGTGGAGGTACTTCATGGCGACCGGCTGGTTGTTCGCCACGTTGGAGCCGATGAAGACGATGAGGTCGGTCCTCAGCCAATCCTCGTAGGAGCAGGTGGTGGCCGCGGCTCCCACGGTCTCCTTGAGGCCGAAGGTGCTCGGCGAATGGCAGACCCGGGCCGCGCTGTCGATGGAGTTCGTCCCCAGGGCGCGCACCGCCTTCTGCATCACGTAGTACTCCTCGTTGGCGAGGCCCCTGCTGGTGAGGTAGAAGGCGAGCCGGTCCGGGGAGGACGCCCGGATCCGCTCGGCCACCACGTTCAGCGCGTCGTCCCAGGGGACCTGCCGAAAGCCGGGGTCGCCCTTGCGCCGCAACAGCGGCACCGGGAGTCGGCCCAGCTTGAGCAACTCCGCGCCGCCCTTTCGCTCGAGCGCCCCGACATCCCGCAGCTGAGCCGG
>Ga0335079_10006923_pt1 | contig 12937 bp, 10 predicted proteins | sample Lox_Sample_33_FD_206719 | JGI IMG/M metagenome (GOLD analysis project Ga0335079, IMG submission 206719) | Soil microbial communities from Loxahatchee National Wildlife Refuge, Florida, United States - Lox_Sample_3.3 | ecosystem: Environmental > Terrestrial > Soil > Wetlands | place: USA... | reverse complement strand
GGTCCGCCCGACCGGTCGCGGCGAACCACAGCCCGACGTAGTGCTGATAGAGCGGGTTCGTGGGGTCCAGCGTCAGGACCCGTTCGAACTCCTCCGTCGCGGCGTCCGCCTCCCCCGTCTGCGCGCGGATCCAGCCCAGGTTCAGGCGAGGCTCGGCCATCGTGGGGCCCAGCGCGGCGGCGCGCTCGAACTCGGAGCGGGCCGCCGGAAGGACCGACGCGTCGCCCCCCGCATAGAGCCGCTCGTAAAGCCCGCCCAGGGCCATGTGGTACAGCGGATGGGACGGGTCCCAGCCGATCGCCCGGCGGTAATCCTCCGCGGCCGGATCGAGCTTTCCCGCCTTCTCCAGCTCCAAACCGCAACGGTATTTCCGGTCGGCCGCCAGCGCGGCCGTCGTCTGCTCGATCAAGAGGCCGACCGCGAGCAGCCCCGCGACGGCCGCGGCCGGGCGCCGCCCTCGGGACGCCGGCGCGGTCGCCGGCTCCGGGCGCTCCGGCCGGGCGAGATTCCAGGCCAGCCCCGACAGGACCGCGAACAGCGCCGCGTTGGCCGGGATATGGAAATTAAAATCGCTCAGCCCGTGGATCAGGATCGCGGCCATCCCGGTCGCGACGCCCAGCAGCAGGGCCCTCGCCCGGGGGTTCCGGCGCGCGCGCCCGCCGGCGAGGAGAAAGCCTCCGAGGAACCCGAGCGTCCCGAGGCCCAGGCCGAAGCCCACCGTCCCCGTCTCGGCCAGCAGCTGGACGTAGTCGTTGTGCGCGTGCTCGTAGAAGACCGGGTCCGGGACGGTCTTGTATTCCGGGAAGACCGCCCCGAAGGTCCCGGGGCCGGATCCCATGTAAGGATGGTCCTCCGCGATCTTCACGGCGTCCTTCCAGACCGCGACCCGTCCCGTCATCGACCGGTCGTCGGGAAGATCCATGAGGGTCCGGTAGCGGTCGATGAGCGGCCCCAGGCCGAACCAGGCGAGCGAGATCAGGAGCAGCGCGGCCAGCGCCACCGGCAGCAGGGCCCACCGCTTCGCGGTCCGGCCGAGCCCGAGAACCGCTCCGATCAGGACGAGCGCCGCGATGAAGCTCACGATCCCGGCCCGGGACAGGCTTAAGACGAGCGAGGCCGACATCACCAGCGTCATGAACAACAGGAGGACGAAGCGGTTCGACCGCTCGTGGGTCAGCCGGTCGACGAAGCGCCGCCAGGCCGTGTCGCCCATCGCCGGCGCGCCCGCGAACTCCGAGACGGTATAGCCGACCGCGAGAGGGATCAGCATCTCCATGTAGCCGGCGAAGTGGTTCCGGTTGACGAAGGGGCCGGTGGGCGAGCCGCCCGCAGCCACCGTCCGGAGCCAATAGATTTTCCCGTTCCAGGCGTACTTCTGGAGGATGGCGAACAGCGCGACGCCGAAGCCGGTCACGATCAAGGCCAGGGTCAGCCGCCTTATCTCGCTTTCGGTCCGGACGGTCGAGACGACCAGCGCGAAGAGCGCGACGTAGGCCGACCCGAGAACCAGCGCGCCGCGCGTGCCGCGGGGGTAGAGCGAGGTCGGCGCGGCCAGCTGGACCAGCGCCCAGCCCGCGAACAACGCGAGCAGGACCGCGACCGGCCCGGGCAGCCCCGCCGTCGTATTCCGTCCGAAGCCGTACCCGACCAACCGGAGCCCGGCCAGGCCGAAGACGGCCAATTCCACGACCGACCGGGCCCAGACCTCGACCGAGCCGAAGGCCAGCGGCGCGAAGACAAGCAACGCGATGATTCCGAATTGGATAACGAGAGCCATGCCCGCCTCAAACCTCCACCCTCAGTCCCCTAACCATTTTCTCCGGCGTCTCAAAAACCATCGCCCGCGCCGCCGCGGCGCCCACCAGCGCCTCCGCCCGACGGACGGCGCGCGAAAGGATCGGCGGCCGCGTTATTGTATTGTGCGCGTCCGTCGCGATCAGGTGCGCGCGGCCCTCCTTCAGGAACCGCTCCGCGGCGGCCTGCGCGCGCGACCCGAACCCGCCCGTGAGGCTCATCGCCGTGATCTGGATGAGACAGCCCATCCGGACGAAGGGCTCCAGTTTTTCCGGCCGCCGCTGGAGCTCCGTGTTCCGCTCGGGATGGGTGATCACCGGCACCCGCCCCCGGCCGCGGAGGGCCTCGACGAGCCGCTCGCTCCCCGGCGGAACGAGATCGTGCGGGAACTCGAACAGGAAATACGGCGTGTCCCGGTTGATGCAAAGGCAGCGGCCGTCCCCGTCGAGCAGCTCCGGCGTCATCCGGACATCCGCGCCCGGGATGATCCGGATCGGGATGCCTTCCTCGACCAGCCGCTCGCCGAAGGCCTCCGCGGCCGCCGCGATCCGCTCCGGGGGGTTGTCGTAAACCCCGGGCGTGATGTGGGACGAGGCCACGAGGGTGTCGATCCCGTCCGCCGCGGCGATGCGGGCCATCGCCAGCGCCTCCTCCATCGTCCGGGCGCCGTCGTCGAGGCCGGGCAGGATGTGGCAGTGGATGTCGATCATGGCTCAAAACAGGATGAGGGATTAGGGGGTATGGGGCAGGCCGCTTAATCCCCTTTCCCCTTTAATCCTTTACCCTTTTTTCATCCTTTCCGTAATACCGGCTGTACGAATCGTAATGGTAGCCGTCCTTCTTCAGGTCCACGTCGTTGAGCACGACGCCCAGCAGCCTGGCCTTGGCGTCGGCCAGCCGCCTCCGGGCCTCGATCGCGAGCCGCTTCGTGGTGCGGGACTCCTTCACCACCAGCACCACGCCGTCGCAGAGGGTCGCGAGCAGCGTGGCGTCCGTCACCGGGACCAGCGGCGGGGAGTCGATCACGATCCGGTCGAACTTCCGGCCCAGCTCGCCGATCAGGTCCCGCATCCGCTGCGAGCCCAGCAGCTCGGCCGGGTTCGGCGGGATCGGTCCGGAGGTCAGCACGCTCAACAACGGGATCGGGGTCTGCCGGATCGCGGCCTCGGGCGTGGTCCCGCCCACCAGGACCGGACCGAGGCCCTTGGCGTTGCCGTCCCACGTTTCGTCGGCCTTCTCGCGGCGGGCCTTCGGACGATCCTGGGCGAAAATCTGGTGGATCCTCGGCTTGCGGAGATCGGCGTCGATCAGGAGCGTCGGGCTTCCGGCCTGGGCCATCGCGATCGCCAGGTTCACGGCGGTCGTGGTCTTGCCCTCGACCGGGCCGGGGCTGGTGACCAGCACCGTCTTCGGCGGCCGCTCGGCGGAGGAGAGCAGAACGCCGGTCCGGATCGTCCGGTAGGCCTCGGCGTGGGGGGACTTCGGCTCGGCGGACAGGATCGTCTCGATCGGATGGACCGCTTTCTTCCGCCCGGCCGACGGCACGATCCCCAAAAGGGGCGCGGCGATCACCCGCTCGATGTCCTCGGGCCCCTTGATCGTGTTGTCGAGGTACTCGAAAAAGAAGGCCAGCCCGGCCCCCATCGCCAGCCCGACGATGACGGCCAGCAGCAGGTTCATGCCCTTTCTCGGCCGGATCGGGATCTGGGTCGCCTGGGCCGGATCCACCACCTGGATGTTGCTCCGGGGGAGATTCTCGGTCAGGTCCGTCTCCTTCAGCCGCTTGAGCAGGACCTCGAAGAGCTGGCGGTTGGCGTCCATCTCGCGTTTCAAAAGGAGGTACTGCGGCGACTCCTCGATCTTGACCGCGCCCACGAGCCGTTTGATTTCGCGCTCCAGCTTGTCCTGAAGCGTCGCGAGCTGCGACTGGATCTGGATCATCTGGGGATGCTTCGGGCCGTACTTTTTCGACAGCTCCGACTGCTTCGCGGTCAGCTGGATCTCCTCCGTCCGGAGCTCCTGGATAAACTTGTTGTTGACCACCTCCGGACGGGACTCCATCTCCTTCATGGCCTCGGAAGACCCGGCCTTGGACTCGACCTGGGCCGTGATCTGGTTCGGGATGCTTTCCTTGAACTTCTCGAAGGCCTCCTCCGATTCCTGAACCTTCGTCTGCATCTCGTCCACGCGCTTGCGGAGCCAGTCGCTGGCCTGCTGGGCCGCCTTGAGCTTGAGCTCCATGTTGTAATTGATGTACTCATCGGCCAGCGTGTTGGCGACCAGGGCCGCGAGGCGGGGGTCCTTTGCATCATACTCGACCTTGACGAGCCGGCTGTTCCGGATGGGGCTGACCGTCAGCCGGGCGAGGAAGGCGTTCAACAGCCGCCGGCTCCCGATCTCGGCATCCGCCGGATCTCCCGAGGCCCCGGCGGCGCTCCGGAACTCCGGGTTGCCGTCCAGATGCAGCCGGCCGATCACCCGCCGCGCGAGCGTCTCGCTCTTCAGGATTTCGTACTGCGTCTGGTAGTAGTCGGTCGCGGTGGCGTCGATCGCGAGCACCTCCTGGATCGAGACCACGTTGGGATTCTCCCGTTCGATCAGGATCTGAACGGTGGACCGGTAGACCGGACGGGCCGTGAAGGTGCCCACCGCCACGACGCTGACCAGGATCACGAAGAAGGCGATCACGGTCCAGCGCCGCTTGTAGAGGACGCGGAGGTAATCGCGCAGATGGACTTCGGGTTCTTGGATCATGTTCGCCTCATCGATCGGGCGCAATAAATTGCGCCCCTACATCGGGCAGGCACGGGGGCCTGCCTCTACGTTAAAAAAAACTTTCGGGGACGACGATCACGTCTTCCGGCAGGATCGAATCCTCCATCTTGACGCGGATCGTGTCCTCCTTCCCGTCCTTCTTCCGGATGATCTGCGTCCGGCCCGGCGCGGCCTTGTCCGTCAGCCCGCCGGCCAGCGTGATCGCCTTCAGGATCGTCATCTGATCGTCGTACAGATACGAGCCCGGCTTCTTGACCTCGCCGGTCACGTAGACCCACCGCTTCTCCGGAATCTGCAGAACGTCGTCGGGCCGGATGAGGTCGTGCAGCCCGACCTGGAGCGTGGTCTCCTGCGCGCCCTGCGCCTTCCGCGTGACCGTGATCTTTCCGTCGGCCGCCTTCTCGGTCAGTCCGCCGGCCAGGCTGATGGCCTTGATGGCGGTCATGCCCTCTTCGTAGGGGTAGGAGCCCGGCTTGTTGACCTCGCCGGTCACGTAGACCACGACGCGAAACTCCTCCACGAAGATGCCGACGTGGGGATCGATGATGTAGCCGTTCGCCAGCAGGGCCGTGATCTTCCGCTCGAGCTGTTGGACCGTGAGGCCGGACACCGCGATTTCGCCCAGGAGCGGAAACGTGATCTTCCCGTCTTCGCTGACGCGGACCTTGGTTTCGAGGTCTTTGTGGTCGTACACGGTGATGTTGAGGACGTCGCGCGGCCCGAGGACATAGTCCTGGGACCACGCCGGGCCGGAGAGGACCAGCCCCGCGCCGATCAGCAGGGCGATGATCCGCCGAAACACGGCGGCGGTCTCGGAGGCCCTTCTACAGAACGGCCCCGACGCTGAAGGTGTACAGGTTGTCCACATATCCAAAATCACGAAAGACCGAACGACGGTCGGAATGATCGTATCCGAGCCCCAGATTCAGCCAGGTCCGGGGACGGTACTCGAACCGGGCGCCCGTGTCCCAGGTGTCGTCCAGCCGCGGCCGGGTCTGCCCCGGATCGGCGTCGGGATACTGGTCCCGACTGAACGCGGTCCGCAAGTTGAATGAAACCTTGGGATGAATCTGGTGGATCAGCTCCAGGCGGCCGCCGGTGGTCAGGTAGTACGGCTGGTTCACGATGTTGCTCTCCTGAACGTCCCGAACGCCGTCGAAGCGCAGCGAGGTGCGCGCGGTCAGTTCATGACTCAGGCCGACCGAGACGATGCCCCCCTTGAAATTGTCGAGGTCGGACTCCTTGAAGTTCTTATGGGTATAGCCGACCTTCACCGTCCCCTGCGACCGCGAGGTGACGTCCCAGGTCAGACCGAGATAGCCGCGCTGGACCCGGTTGTCGACCGAGAATAAGTCGGCGTTGAAGCGGTCGAAACTCACGGCGGTATAATCGTACTCCAGCAGCGCGGACGTTTTCGGCATAAACTTGTAATAAATCGTTCCGCCGACGGTGTTGTCCGTCCGGTCCCGGAATCCGTTCCGGGCGTCGTCCACATAGTTCAGTTTCAAATTCGTGTAATCGACGGCCATCCGCAGCCTCGGTCCGACCTCCATCCCAAGTTCGCCCCCCGCCGTGTTCCGATGGTAGAAATCGATCAGGATGTTCTGGGCATAGCCGGGAGCGTCATGGCCGTCGGTCCAGTCTTCATTCATCCGGAGCGAAAGCCCGACGGGGAGATGGATCGCCAGATGGCTCTGCACGTCGTTGTCGCTGTAGTTCTCGGTCTTAAACGTGTTGTACCGTCCAAAGTCTCCCCGATATTCGGCATCAAACCGGTTGTTCCCCAAAAAGGGAAGCGCGACCTGGAGCCCCGGGCTGAAGACGCTAAACTCGTCCTTCCCGTCCTTCGTCGCGCCGGGGGTCGAATCCTGGGGGTCCTGACAGAGCTTCTGCTTTGTCCGGCAAACGTTGTCATCATAAGATTCGGAAATCTGAAAGCCCGGATGAAGCTCAAGCGGACCCAGTTGCAGGTTCCCGACCGCCGACGCCGGCGGGGACCATCCCATCAGTACCATAAAACCCAGAATAAGAACGATCAAAACCCCCGCGGGGAACGCCACGGGGAACGGATAAAAGGACATACGGGCCCTCCTTTGGAGAATGATCATGGGGCAAGAAATGGAGGTGGTGCATGGAGTCTGATTTAGCCTCGTTTTACTTACGGATTCAAGGGACTGGACGACCCTGAACTGTTTCCGACCTCACTGAGGGATGGAAGGCTTTCCAGGATTTTTCGGACCGAGTCAAATTCATTGCGTTTTTTATCATATTGAACCCTCGTTGTCAATAAAAATTTCCGTCGAAGAACGGCGCGATCTCCGTTGGAACAAGACCCGGATTACTGCGGCGCTTGACAAGACCTTTCGATTCGGGTAGTATGGTCTACAAATGTAGACCTCATGAAACGACGGCATGAAACCGCGATGCTAAATACGGACCCGCCGCGCGAGCGCGGCGAGCGGGCGCTGACCCGACGACAGGAACGCGTGCTCGCGTTTATCAAGGACAGCTGCGAGAAAAACGGCTTCCCGCCCACCGTGCGGGAAATCGCCCGGCATCTCCGTCTGCGGGGACCCAAAGGCGCGCAGAAACATCTGGCCGCCCTGGAGGGCAAGGGCTACATCCGCCGCCGATCGAGACTGTCCCGCGCGATGGAGGTGGTCGGGTGGTCCGGGGAAAGCGCCTCCCCGACCGTCGTCGTGCCGCTGGTGGGCCGGGTCCGGGCCGGCGCCCCCCTGCTGGCGACGGAAGAGGCGGAACAGCACCTCCGGCTGGACCGGAGCCTCGCGCCGCCCGGATCGTTTGTGCTCCGGGTCACGGGCGACAGCATGATCGAGGCCGGCATCCATTCGGGCGACTTGGCCGTGGTGCGGCCCCATCCCCAGCCGCGCAACGGAGAAATCGTGGTCGCGCTCGTAAACGACGAGGCCACGGTCAAACGGTTTTACAAGGACCGCCACGCGATCCGGCTGGAGCCGGCGAACGCCCGGATGAACGCGATCGTGGTGAAACCGGACCAGGAAGAGGTTCGCGTGCTCGGCAAGGTCGTGGCGATTATACGAAAATTGTGAAGGAAGGGGAAATCATGATCACCGAGATCGGAGAATCCGTAACCGTGGGCGTGGTATTTGATCCCGAGAAGACCGTCGTTCCGAAATGGTTCGTCTGGAACAACCGCAAATACAGCGTGGAACGGGTGACCTTCGCATGGAAAGTCCGGGACGGACAGCGGGTTTTCCATCACTTCGCAGTGACGGACGGGGCGAACCTTTATGACTTGACCTACGACGCCGCGGCCCTTTCCTGGAGGTTGATGACCGTGAGCCCGATGTGATGCGCGTAGGAACACGGCGCCCGCGTGCACCGTGTTGAACATGAACGACCGTAGGGGCGTAGCATGCTACGCCCCTACAAGCGATATGATCGAGGAGACGTCATGGACACAATCCAAAAACTCGCGATCCTAGGGGAAGGCGCCGCGCAAGAGCATGAGCTCTCGGCCGGCCAGTCCGTCCCCGGCTGCTTTACCCCGCAAGGCATCACGGCGCCGGACGGCCGCGATCAACGCCACCGGAACCCCGTGAGGAAGGGGCCCGAACGCTTCCTGCCTGCCGGACAGGCAGGTCTTCCCGGCGGCATTCATGTCAGCCCGGTGGGGGGCGGGAAGACCGTCCGACTGCTCAAGGTTCTCCAGACGAACATCTGCGAGTTCGACTGCTTTTACTGCGAGCACCGGGCGAGCCGCGACGTGCCCCGCACCTACGTTTCCCCGGAAGAGCTGGCCCGGACTTTTATGATGCTCCACCGGAAACAGTTCGTGGACGGGCTGTTTCTCTCCTCCGGCATCACGCGGAAGATCGATACGATGCAGGAGCGGATGGTCCAGACGGCCGAGATTCTTCGAAAACGATATGAGTTCAAGGGATACATTCATCTGAAGATCCTGCCGGGGGCCGGCCCCGCGGCAGTGGAACAAACCCTGCGCCTGGCCAGCCGCGTCTCCCTCAATCTCGAGGCCCCGACGCCCCAGCATCTCGCACGGCTCTCGGCCAAAAAAAGTTTCCTGGACGATATGCTCACCCGAATGGTCTGGGTCAAGCGGCTCAAGCAGGAATATCCCGGCCTGATCCCGGCCGGCCAGATCACTCAGTTTGTGGTGGGCGCGGCCGGCGAGACCGATCAGGACCTGCTCTCCGCCACCGATCGGCTCTACGGGGAAATCGGTCTGCGTCGGGCTTATTTCAGCGCCTTCAGTCCGATTCCGGATACCCCGCTCGATCATCTTCCGCCCGCCCCGCTTCTGCGGCAGCACCGGCTGTATCAGGCCGACTGGCTGATGCGCTTTTACGGTTTTTCGGTCTCGGAGCTGGTGTTTGACGGCCGCGGCCATCTGCCCATGGCCGTCGATCCGAAGCTGGCCTGGGCGACGGGCCATCCCGAGTTCTTCCCCTTGGAGGTTATGAAGGTCGAATACGAGCGGCTGCTGCGCGTGCCGGGGATCGGTCCGATCTCGGCCAAACGAATCGCGGAGCTGCGCCCTTCTTCGGTCATCACCGATGCCCGGCACTTGACCCGACTGGGCGTCGTGATGAAGCGCGCCGCGCCATATTTGCTCCTCCACGGCCGGCCCCTGATCCCGGCATCGCCCCGGATCAAGCCCGCGCAGCTTGATCTCTGGTCGCCGGAGAATCTATGAGACCCGAACCCGATTTGACCCGGCCGGGGTATTCGGGTAGACTTTCCGAAACCCGGCACGGATATGATTAAGAGAGGTTCCCCGGATCAATCTTGGGAGCACGCGGCGTTGGGACGGATGGAGCCGCCGAAGGACAGAGCCCGCCGATACGACCGGATGAATCTCGTTTGAATTAGATTCGGTGATGGATGGCTTCCTGCGTTTACTGTCATAAAGCCAAAGGCAAACGATCCTGCCCGGCGTTAGGAGGCTTGATCTGTCCGCGCTGCTGCGGAGAGCACCGGTTGACCCGGATCGCGTGCCCTTCGGACTGCGTCTACCTCGCGACGCACGAGGGCTATCAGCGCGTACGGACGGCCCAGACCTTTTCCGCCGAACGGGTCCGCGTTTTCCAGGCGCTGAAGGATCAAAGGACGGTCACGCTCCTTTCCGTGATGGAGGTCGTGATCTTCAAGCAGTTTGCCCCGCGCGGCACGGCAACGGACGCCGAGGCGATCTCCGGAATGGAAGACCTCCGGAGACGGCTAAGCCCCCTGGCCCTCCCTGAATCGGCCCGGTCGCCCTTCGGCGAAGCGCTTTGGAAGGAAATGGAACCCTTGGTCAAGGAAATCGGCGCACAAACATCCGTCGAAGCGGTCGACGCCTACCTGAAGATGGCCCGGTCGTTCTTGGACGGGCGGCTCCAGTCGCACCAGTTCCTGCGGGGCCTCTTGGGATTCATCGAACAATTCCATCCCGAGGTGGCCGAAGCGATCCGAAAGGAGGCCGCCCCGAGCCGGATCCTCCTCCCGTGAAGTAAAGATCCGCGCGAGGCCCTATCTATCATGACGGACCGCACCCTCCTGCATGTCGACATGGACGCCTTTTTCGCCTCGGTCGAACAGCGGGTCCATCCCGCCCTCCGGGGCAAACCGATCGCGGTCTGCGGCGCCAACGCCCGCACCGTCGTGCTGACGGCCTCGTACGAGGCCCGGGCCTACGGCGTCAAGACCGGCATGACGCTCCCGGAGGCCCGGGCGCTCTGCCCGGCGCTGATCGTGGTGCCGAGCGATCACGAACGCTACACCGACGTCAGCCGGCGGCTCTTGACGATTTTCCTTCACTACACTCCTCTGGTGGAAGTCTTCTCCGTGGACGAGGCCTTTCTGGACATCACCGGCTCGTTGATCCTTTTCGGGGGGGCCGAGGCCATCGCGTCGGCCGTCAAACGCCGGATCCGGCGGGAAATGCAGCTCACGGCGTCGGTGGGAATCGCGCCCAACAAAACGCTGGCCAAACTGGGAAGCGGCCTTAAAAAACCCGACGGATTGGTCCGGATCGACCCGAAAGACGTACCGATCCTGCTCGAAGACCTCCCCGTGAAGGCGCTCTGCGGAATCGGCCCCAATCTGGACCGGGCCTTGGCCGACATGGAGATCCGGACCTGCGGCCAGTTGGGAAGGGCTCCCGTTGAACGGTTGATCGGCCGCTTCGGAATCATCGGTTACTCCCTGAAGGCCATGGGCCTGGGACAAGATGACCGTCCGGTCGTCCCGAGCGGGGAAGAACCGGAAGCCAAGTCGATCGGCCACAGTATGACGCTGCCGCGCGATCTCCGCCGGGCGGGCGAGATCGAACGCCCCCTGATCGAGCTCGCCGAGATGGTCGGCCGGCGCGCGCGTCGGAACCGTTACCGGGGAAACGTCGTGACGCTGACGCTTCGATATGCGGACTTTCAAACGTTCAGCCGCCGGCGCCGGCTCAAATCGTTTTTGAACGACGGGTTGGAAATCTTTCTTGCGGCGCGACGGATCCTTGGGACCGTCCGGTTGGAGCAGGCGGTCCGTTTGGTCGGCGTCGGCCTGTCCGGATTGATCCCGGATACAGGACAGCTTCCGTTGTTTGAAACAGAACGGCGGCGCAACCGACTGCTCGCGACGATGGATGGAATCAACGATCGGTACGGCGAGCGGACCGTCCGCTGGGGCACATTGATCGCCGGCCATCCTCACAAGGCCGTGATCTCTCCCGCCTGGAGGCCAAAGGGCGTGCGGGAATATCATTGAACCCTCGACGCGAATCCCCACGATAGCAATTCCGGAATTGATCCGGCGCATTATAATATGTTATAACGGGTGCGTGGCGATGCAGATTAAAGCTTTCGGCCAATCGGATGTCGGACGCGTACGCTCATCGAACGAAGATGCTTGGGCCGTTATTCAGGACCTCCAGTTCTTCATCGTGGCCGACGGCATGGGCGGCCATGCCGCGGGGGAGATCGCAAGTCACATGGCGGTCGACATCATGCATGAGTTCATGCGGACAAGCGTCCAATCCTCCGAAGTGACCTGGCCGGCCGATATCGACCGAAACCTCCCCTTGCCGGTCCGACGGCTGGTGGCGGCCGGGCACTTGGCCAATGAGAAAATCTTTCAGTCCAGCCGGGCCAATCCGAAGCTGAACGGAATGGGAACCACCATGGTCGCCGTTCTGGTCGACCAGGACACCGCGTATGTCGCCCACGTCGGCGACAGCCGGGCTTACCTGTTTCGGAACGGCCGGGTCGACCGATTGACGGAGGACCATTCGCTGATTAACGACTACATCCAACAAGGACTGCTCAAAATCGACGAAGCCAATCAACACCCGTTGAAGCACGTGATCACGCGGGCGCTCGGCAGCAGCATGAAAGTCGAGGTGGACGTAAAGTCCGTGCCGCTCATGGAAGGCGACGCTCTTCTCCTTTGTTCGGACGGTCTGAGCAATCTTTTGACCGATGAAGAATTGCGCATGAACGGTCCCGAACTCCTTGCGAAACCTCAGGCCGCCTGTCAACGGTTGATCGATCTGGCCAACCATAAAGGAGGGGATGATAATGTAACCGTTGTGTTAATTACCGGAAGCCGCCCGGATACCGCCCGACCCCATTCCTGAAGTCCCCTTCCCCGCGGGAAACCGCCCCTCGTTTAAAAACACCCATTCACGATTGATTTCAGTTCCTTGTCAGAAACCCGAAAAGGTTGTAAAATTATTAAGGTTAATCGAGTCTTAATTGAAGGAAATGGCATGAAAACCGTCCTGATCGTGGATGACGAAACCTCTGTGGCCGAATCCCTCAAGATCGCGCTTAAGCCGGTCTATCGTTTTATCTGGGCCCCGAACGGGGAAGAGGCCCTCAAACTTTTCCACCGCAACCAGATCCATTTGATCCTTCTGGATATAGCTCTTCCGGACATGGACGGCTTAACCTTATTGAAGATGTTTCGCGAAGTCGAGCCTTCTCTTCCCATTGTCATGCTCACCGCAACCCGAACGGTGAAAACGGCCGTGGAATCCATGAAATTGGGTGCAACGGATTACATCAACAAGCCTTTCGATATCGAAGAACTCCGGTTGACCATCGACAAAGCCGTCACGGCTCACGAATTGGAACGGGAGGTACAATACCTCCGGTCGGAAGTAGGCAAGAAGTACAGTTTCGATAATCTCGTCGGCAAGAGCCGGGCCATGCGCGAGGTTTTTCTGAAAATCGAACAAGTGACGGATACCAAGACGACGGTCCTCATTACCGGAGAGAGCGGCACCGGAAAGGAGATGGTGGCCCGTGCGCTTCACTACAACAGCTCCCGACGGGTCAAGCCGTTCGTGGCGTTGAACTGCGCCTCGATCCCGGACAGCCTGATTGAGAGCGAG
>Ga0335079_10006922_pt1 | contig 12938 bp, 9 predicted proteins | sample Lox_Sample_33_FD_206719 | JGI IMG/M metagenome (GOLD analysis project Ga0335079, IMG submission 206719) | Soil microbial communities from Loxahatchee National Wildlife Refuge, Florida, United States - Lox_Sample_3.3 | ecosystem: Environmental > Terrestrial > Soil > Wetlands | place: USA: Florida... | reverse complement strand
GACTCCGCCGAGCGCGGCGGTGCGGTTGCAGCGGCGCGGAGGCCGCATGGTGGAGCAGGCCGCGAGCGGCGACGGCCCGGTGGACGCGGTCTTCAAGTGCATCGACCGCATCACCGGGGTGAACGCACGGCTGCGCGAACTGCGAATCACCAGCGTCAGCGCCGGGGAGGACGCCCAGGGCGAGGCCACCGTGGACGTGGAGTCGGAAGGCCGGCAGTTCCGCGGCCGTGCCGTCGACACCGACATCGTCGTGGCCGCTGCGCTCGCCTACCTCGAGGTGATGAACCGCATCGCCGCAGGAAGGCTGCCGCGTCGGAGCCCGGCCATCCCGGAGGTCACCTGTGGCGCCGTCTGAGCTTCCGGCGCGAACCCTCTTCGACCGGATCTGGCAAGAGCACCTCGTCCGGCCCGAGACCGAGGAAACGCCGGCGGTGGTGTTCGTGGACCTGCATCTGGTCCACGAGGTCACCTCGCCGCAGGCCTTCACCATGCTCCGCGAGCGCGGGCTGCGGGTGCGCCGTCCGGACCTCACCCTGGCCACGATGGATCACTCGACGCCCACCACCCCCGCAGGGCCGGCGGGCGAGATGGAGATCACGGACGTGGAGTGTCGCGTCCAGCTGGACGCACTGGAGCAGAACTGCCGGGACTTCCGCATCGAGCTGCATCCCCTGGGCACCGAGCACCAGGGCATCGTCCACGTCATCGGCCCGGAGCTTGGCCTCACCCAGCCCGGGCGGACCATCGTCTGCGGTGACAGCCACACCAGCACCCACGGCGCGTTCGGCGCCTTCGCCTTCGGCATCGGGACCAGCGAGGTGGCACACGTCCTCGCCACCCAGTGCCTGCTCCAGCGACGTCCGCGGTCGCTCGAGGTGCGGGTGAACGGACGTCTCGGACCCTGCGTCACCGCGAAGGATCTGGTCCTGGCGATCATCGCTCGCCTCGGGGTCTCGGGCGGGACCGGCCATGTGCTCGAGTACTCCGGAGAGGCCATCCGCTCGCTGTCCATGGAGGCGCGGATGACCCTCTGCAACATGTCCATCGAGGCCGGGGCGCGCGCGGGTCTCATCGCTCCGGACGACACGACCTTCGAGTACCTGCACGGGCGACCCAGGGCGCCCAGGGGTCGGGCCTGGGATGCCGCGCTGGAGCGCTGGCGCGCCCTGCGCACCGAGCCCGGGGCGCGCTTCGACGCCTCGGTGGAGATCGACGCCTCGGCGCTCGAGCCCACGATCACCTTCGGCACCAACCCCGGAATGTCGGCTCCGGTGTCGGGACGGGTTCCGGATCCGGAGCGCGAGCGAGAGCCGGCGGCCCGCCGCGCGCTCGAGGCGGCGCTCAGGTACATGGGGCTGCGACCCGGGCAGCCGTTGCAGGGTCACCCGATCGACGTGGTCTTCATCGGGTCGTGCACCAACGGGCGTCTGTCGGACCTCCGCGCGGCCGCCTCGGTGCTGCAGGGGCGCAAGGTGGCGCCGGGCGTGCGGGTGCTGGTGGTTCCCGGCTCGCGCCAGGTGAAGCGTGCCGCAGAGGACGAGGGGCTGCACCGCCTGTTCCTCGAGGCCGGAGCCGAGTGGCGCGAGCCCGGGTGCTCGATGTGCATCGGGATGAACGGCGACCAGGTCCCTCCGGGCAGGTCGGCGGTCAGCACGTCGAACCGCAACTTCGAGGGCCGGCAGGGACCGGGAGCACGCACCTTCCTCGCCAGCCCCCTCACTGCCGCCGCCGCTGCGGTGACCGGCGCGCTGGCCGATCCCCGGATGCTCGTGGACGCCGGCCTGCAGAGGAGTGCGTGATGGAGCCTTTTCGCACCCTCACCTCTCGCGCGGTCGTGCTGCCGCGGTCGGACATCGACACCGACCAGATCATTCCCGCGCGGTTCCTCAAGGGGACCACCCGCGAGGGTCTGGGACGGTGGCTCTTCGCCGGCTGGCGCTACGACGCGCAGGGCGCGCCCCGGGCCGAGTTCCCGCTCAACGACCCCCTGGCGAAGGGTGCGCGCATCCTGATCGCGGGTCCGAACTTCGGGTGCGGCTCGTCCCGGGAGCACGCGCCCTGGGCTCTGGTCGACCACGGCTTCCGGGCGGTGATCAGCGTGTCGATCGCCGACATCTTCCGGAGCAACGCGGTCAAGAACGGCCTGCTGCCGGTCGTCGTGGATGCCGGTTCGCACCAGGCGTTGCTGGCGCAGCCGTTCGGGGACGTGACGGTGGATCTGGAGGCCCGGGAGGTCGCCGCCCCCGGCGTCCGCGCGCGCTTCTCCATCGACCCCTTCGCCCGCCGCTGCCTGCTCGACGGCACCGACGAGCTGGGATTCCTCCTCGCACAGGCCCCGGCGATCACCGCCCACGAACATTCCCGCCGCGGGGAGGGCGCATGACCCATCATCTGGTCGCGGTGCTGGGCGGAGACGGGATCGGCCCCGAGGTGACCGAGCTCGCGGCGCGGGCGCTGGTCGAGGCGGCGGCCCTGCACGGAACGAGCATCGGCCTGGAGCAGGGGCTCATCGGCGGGTGCGCGATCGACCAGACCGGTTCGCCCCTCCCCCCCGAGACGCTCGCCCTCTGCCGTCGGGCGAGCGCGGTCCTGCTCGGGGCGGTCGGTGGCCCGCAGTGGCCTCCCGAGGCGAACGTCCGTCCGGAGCAGGGCCTGCTGGCGCTGCGCCGCGAGCTGGGACTCTTCGCCAACCTGCGTCCGGTGACGGTTCTCCCGTCGGTCATCCCCGCCTCGCCGATCCGGCCCGAGCTGGTTCGCGACGTCGATCTCCTCGTCGTTCGCGAGCTGACCGGTGGCATCTACTTCGGTCCCAAGCGGCGCGAGGGCGACCGGGCCGAGGATGTCTGCTCCTACACCGTGGGGGAGATCGAGCGAGTGGTGCGGGCAGCGGCTGGCTTCGCCCGGGGGCGCCGGAAGAAGCTGACCTCGGTGGACAAGGCCAACGTGCTGGAGACCTCGAGGCTCTGGCGCGAGGTGGCCACCCGGGTCGTCGAGGACGAGTTCCCGGACGTGCGGCTCGAGCACCAGCTGGTCGACTCCTGCGCGATGCAGCTGGTGCGGGCCCCGAGGTCGTTCGACGTGGTGGTCACCGAGAACCTGTTCGGGGACGTGCTCACCGACGAGGCAGCGGTGCTCGGAGGGTCCATCGGGATGCTTCCTTCGGCCTCGCTGGGCGACGGGCCGCGTGGCCTCTACGAGCCGATCCACGGCTCCGCCCCGGCGCTCGCCGGACGGGGCGTCGCCAACCCGTACGGGGCGATCCTCAGCGCGGCGATGATGCTCCGGTACTCGCTCGGGCTCCCCGGGGCGGCCTGGGCCCTCGAGGCGGCAGTGGGCGCCGCGGTCGAGGAGGGCGTGCTGACCGAGGACGTGGCCGGGCCGGGGCGGCCCCCTGCCACCACCCGGGACGCGGGGAACGCGGTTCTCCGTGCGCTCCGTCGCGTCGTGCCGTCGAGGTCGAGGCCGGAGCTCCGCCTGGAGGACCGGTGGTGACCATCGACCCACGATGGAAGAGCCGCGCGCTCACCGAGGGTCCCGACCGGGCCCCGGCCCGCGCGATGCTCAAGGCCATCGGCTTCAGCTCGGCGGACCTGGCCCGTCCGCTGATCGGCGTGGCGAACACCTGGACCGAGACGATGCCGTGCAATCACCACCTGCGCCGGCTGGCGGAGCAGGTGAAGCAGGGCATCCGTGCCGCCGGGGCGACCCCGATGGAGTTCGACACCATCGCCATCAGCGACGGCGTGACCATGGGAACCGAGGGCATGAAGGCCTCGCTGGTCAGCCGCGAGGTGATCGCCGACTCGATCGAGCTGGTCGGCCGCGGCCACCTGTTCGACGGGATGGTGGCCCTGGTGGGGTGCGACAAGACCATCCCCGGCGCGGCGATGGCGCTGCTGCGGCTCGACCTGCCCTCCCTCGTGCTCTACGGGGGCTCCATCCATCCCGGGCGGTTCGAGGGGCGCGACGTCACCATCCAGGACGTCTTCGAGGGAGTCGGAGCCCACGCGGCGGGTCGGATGTCGGCGACGCAGCTCGAGGCGCTGGAGGACTCCGCCTGCCCCGGCGCCGGCGCCTGCGGCGGCCAGTACACGGCCAACACCATGGCCCTGGCGCTCGAGGTGCTCGGGCTCTCGCCGGTCGGCTATGCCACCATCCCTGCAGAGGACCCGCGCAAGGACGAGGCGACGCGGGCCGCGGGCGCGCTGGTGGTCGAGCTGCTGAAGGCGGGCGCCGGACCTCGCCGGAGCCTCGGCCGCGCCTCGTTCGAGAACGCCATCGCCGCCGTCGCGGCGACCGGGGGCTCCACCAACGCCGTCCTGCACCTGCTGGCGATCGCCCGGGAGGCCGGCGTCCTCCTGGCGATCGACGACTTCGACCGGGTCAGCCGGCGGACGCCGCTCCTGGCGGACCTCAAGCCGGCCGGGAGGTACGTCGCGGTGGACATGGACCGGGCCGGCGGGGTGCCGCTGCTGGTCCGCCGCCTCCTCGACGCGGGCAGGCTCGACGGCGACGCCCTGGCGGTCGATGGCCGGCGCTGGTCCGAGCATGCCTCCGCCGCACGCGAGACTCCTGGCCAGCAGGTCGTCCGCCCTCTGTCGGAGCCGATCAGCCCCACCGGAGGGCTGGTCATCCTCCGGGGGAACCTCGCGCCGGAGGGCTGCGTCGTGAAGATGTCCGGTCACGAGCGGTCGAGCCACCGCGGGCCAGCGCGGGTGTTCGAGCGTGAGGAGGATGCCTTTGCCGCGGTGCGCTCGGGCGGCATCCGTCGGGGTGACGTGCTGGTCATCCGCTACGAGGGCCCCCGGGGCGGTCCCGGGATGCGCGAGATGCTCGGGGTGACCGCGGCCCTCGTCGGCCAGGGCCTGGGCGAAGAGGTGGCGCTGATCACCGACGGCCGCTTCAGCGGCGCGACGCGGGGGCTCATGGTGGGCCACGTGGCCCCGGAGGCAGCGGTGGGCGGCCCGATCGCCACGATCCGGGAGGGAGACGTGGTGGTGATCGACGTCAACGCTCGCTCCCTCCGTGTCGAGCTGCCCGCCGAGGAGATCGAGGCGCGGCTCCGTGCCTGGACGCCTCCCGCCCCTCGCTACTCCTCCGGCGTGTTCGCGAAGTACGCGGCGCTGGTCACCTCGGCTGCCGAGGGCGCGATCACCGTTCCTCCACCCACTTCGAGACGAAAGGAGCAATGAATGGCCAACCTCTACTACGAGAAGGACGCCCCCCTCGAGCTGATCCAGAAGCGCAAGGTCGCGGTCATCGGGTACGGAAGCCAGGGACACGCTCACGCGCTGAACCTCAAGGACTCCGGGGTCGACGTTCGCGTCGGGTTGCACGCCGGGAGCAAGTCCGCGCGCAAGGCCCAGGACTCGGGACTGCGCGTCCTGTCGGTGGCCGACGCCGCGCGCGAGGCCGACGTGGTGATGATCCTCACCCCGGACGAGAAGCAGAAGAAGATCTTCGAGGAGGAGATCGCCCCCGCGCTCGGCCGCGGGAAGGCGCTCTTCTTCGCCCACGGGTTCAACATCCACTACGGGCAGATCCGGCCACCTCCCGAGGTGGACGTGATCCTCATCGCCCCCAAGGCTCCGGGGCACATGGTTCGCCGCCTCTACCAGCAGGGGCAGGGAACCCCCTCGCTGATCGCGGTGCACCGCGACGCCTCGGGGCAGGCGAAGGCGCTGGGTCTCTCCTACGCCCGCGCGCTGGGAAGCGCGCGCTGCGGGGTGCTCGAGACCACGTTCAAGGAGGAGACCGAGACCGACCTCTTCGGTGAGCAGGCCGTGCTGTGCGGCGGACTGACCGCCCTGGTTCAGGCGGGCTACGACACCCTGGTGCAGGGCGGCTACCAGCCGGAGAGCGCGTACTTCGAGTGCCTCCACGAGCTGAAGCTCATCGTGGACATGATGTACGAGGGCGGCCTGGGATGGATGCGTCACTCGATCAGCGACACCGCCGAGTACGGCGACTACAGCCGTGGCCCGCGGATCGTGACCGATGACACCCGAGCGGAGATGAAGCGGATCCTGCGGGAGATCCAGGCCGGGTCCTTCGCTCGCGAGTGGATCCTGGAGAACCAGGCCGGTCGGCCCCACTTCGAGCGGATGCGCGAGGAGGGGAAGGCGCATCCCATCGAGGAGGTGGGCCGGAGGCTGCGCGAGACGATGAGCTGGATCCGTGATGCCCGGAAGGACTCCAGCGAGACCGGCTCGCACTGAGGACCGGAAGAGCGGCCGTCGATCGCCGACGGAGCAGAGGAGAGGACGTTGACATGCTGAAGGCACAGAAGCCGCCGATGTGGCTCGACGGCCAGCTGGTGGCGGCAGCGGAGGCGAGGATCGATTTCCTCACCCCCGCGCTGCATTACGGGATGGCGGTGTTCGAGGGAATCCGCTGCTACCGGACGCCCCGCGGCCCCGCGGTGTTCCGGCTCCCCGAGCACATGGCGAGATTGCTGAGCTCGGCGCGGATCCTGGGCTGGCGCGAGCTCCGGTACGGCGTCCGCGAGCTCACCGAGGCGTGCCTGGAGACCATCCGGGCCAGCGGCTACGAGGAATGCTACGTCCGTCCCCTGATCTGGCTGTCCGACGGCGGCTGGAACCTGACCGTCGATGCCGGCAGGGCGCGTTTCGGGATCGCGGTGTGGGAGTGGAAGGCGTACCTCGGAGCCGAGGCGATGGAGCACGGGGTCCGGGCCAACATCTCCTCCTTCACCCGCCACCATCCGAACGTGATGATGACCAAGGCGAAGATCAGCGGGAATTACCCCAACTCGGTGCTGGCGAAGACCGAGTCGCTCCGGCTCGGGTTCGAGGAGGCGATCATGCTCGACGCCCAGGGCCTGGTCGCCGAGTGCACGGGGGAGAACATCTTCCTGGTGAAGGACGGCCTGCTCCTCACGCCTCCGGACGCCACGGTGCTCGAGGGCCTGACCCGGGACTCGATCATCCGTCTCGCGCGCGAGCTGAAGCTCGAGGTCGTCAAGCAGCCGATCTCCCGCGACCAGCTCTACGGTGCCGACGAGGTCTTCGTCTGCGGAACGGCCGCCGAGGTGGTCGCTCTCCGGGAGATCGACTTCCGGACCGTCGGCACCGGCCGCATGGGCCCGGTGACCCGGACGCTCCAGGAAGCGTACCTCGCGGCGGCGCGCGGGCAGCGGCCCGGCTGCGAGCACTGGCTCACGCCCATCGCTCCCGCGGGCAACGCGAAGATCGCCGCCGCCGGATGACCCCCAGAGCCCGGGTCCCCGGGCGGTGGATCAGCCTCCCGAGGCCGTCCTCGCCGAGGGCGGCGGGGCGGCGAAGAACTTCTCCAGCTCCGGGACCTCGCGGGTGCGCTGGTCGATGCAGAGGTCCAGCCGCTCCAGCGCCGCGGAGAGCCGGCGCGGGCCGCCGAGCACGCTCTTCACCCGGGAACCGAAGACCCGCTCGGCCTCCACCCGCTCGCCGGCGCTGCACGACTGCGTGGCCACGACGTAGAAGCGGACCAGGGCGCCGCGGGGCATGAGGGTCACCATCGTGTCCCAGGTGTGGTCGAGGCCAGCGAGGAGCGCTTGCCTTCCGCCCGCCCAGTCCAGGTTGCTCTCCCTCGTCCGGTAGTCGCCGAGGAGCAGCGCCCCGATCTCGCGGGGGTTCAACTTCCCGGACGCGGCGAGCTGCACGTTCTCGTCCACCAGCTCGGGGACGCGGGTGCCCCCGAGCCCGCTCAGCAGCCAGTCGCGGGTCTGCCGGTCCGACGTCCCGGCCAGCTTCTGCGCCAGGGCATCGTGCACCGGGCGTCCGCCGGAGCGGCTGGCCGTCCGGAGCACCGCCGAGACCATCTCCGGGTCCACCGCGCTCGGCTTCTCGAGCCAGGCGTCGGCCAGGGCCCTGGCCTCCTTCTCCAGCTGCGGGTCCTGGCCCCGCTGAGCGACGAACTCGGCCAGCGCGGGACGGGCGAGCTGCGCGTCGTCGTCCTCGGCGGGCTTGCGGTGGAACCCGAGCGCCCGCGCGTGCGGTCCGAACACCTTCCGCACCCAGGCCGCATAGGCCGGCTCGAGCCGGCCCGGGAGAAAGTCCTCGCGCACCGTGGCCAGCTTGATGGCCGCCTGGAGCACCTGGTTGCTCGAGGCTCCGGCCCGGCGGGCGGCCAGCCGCAGCCCCTCGTCCCGGCCGAGCGCCCCGCCACGGACCAGCGCGTCGGTGTCCCCGAGCAGACCCACCCACTCGGCGTCGTCGAGCTTGCCCGCGCGGATGAGCTTCGCCCGCGCCGCCGGTTCGAGCTGCAGCCGGTAGTAGCCGGCGTACCCGGCGTTGGGGAGCACCCAGTCGGGGCAGGACCGCTCCTCCAGCTTCATCTCGCCGGTGGGCGTGTCGAGCAGCGTGCAGCGGGTCTGCACCTTCCCCTTCGTGCTCCAGCGGGTGCAGACCGGGATCTGCCAGACTGCCGAGCGATCGCCGGTGGAGCCGCCGGGGAGCCACCGGTCCTGGGCGAGCTGCAGCGCCGCGCCGCCCTTGCCGCAGCGAACCGTCGCCTGGAGCCGCGGGATGCCCGGATGGTCGAGGAAGCTGGAGAAGGCCGGCGCGACGTCCCGCCCGGCGCTCTCCGAGATGGCGGAGACGAAGTCCTGGGCGGTGGCGTTGCCGTCGGCGTGGGTCTGGAGGTAGCGCTGGATGCCGCGCCGGAAGACCTCCGGGCCGATCCACTGCTCGAACATCCGGAGGACGGCCGAGCCCTTCTCGTAGGTGATGGCGTCGAAGGCGTTCTTCACGTCGTTGTAGCTGCCCGCCGGCTGGCGGACGACGCGCGCGCTGACCAGCGCGTCCGCCTCCGCGGCCGTGTTGCGCTGATCCACCCGCTTGGCCGGGATGCCCCAGGCCGGGGCCCAGCGCTCGATGATCTTCGACTCCATCCAGGTGGCGAACGCCTCGTTCAGCCAGATGTCGTTCCACCAGGCGGCGGTGACCAGGTCTCCGAACCACTGGTGCGCGAACTCGTGGGCAGCCACCTCCGCGTACGCCCGGCGCCGCCGCACGGTGTCCTGCTCCGGCCGGCTGAGCACCAGGTTCTGGGTGAAGGTGACCAGGCCGGGGTTCTCCATCGCCCCGAACTGGACGGTGAAGGGGATGACCAGCACGTCGAGCTTGTCGTACGGGTAGGCCATCGCGAAGTAGTCTTCGAGTCCCTCGAGGATCTCCGGCGTCACCCGCGCCGCCCAGGCCGACTCGAACGATCGCCCGCGCGGGGCGATGATCCGCACCGGGACGTGCTTCTTCCCCGCGGCGCGCGCCTCCTTCATCTCGAACGGACCCACTCCGAACGCGACCAGGTACGAGGGGAGGGGACGGGTCCGGCGGAAGCGGATGTCCCGGAATCCATCGGCCACCGGCGTCTCCTCCGCCACCGGGGTGTTGGACACCGCCGTCAGCCCCGCCGGGACGCGCAGGGTGACCTCCCAGGGAATCTTCACCGCCGGCTCGTCCACGCACGGGAAGGCTCGCCGGGCGTCGGTCTCCTCGAACTGGGTGAAGACGTACCAGTCGCCTCCGCTCTGCTGGCGGAAGATGCCCGAGTCCTCTTGGGTGAACTGGGTGCCCTTGAACGCGAGGCGCAGCGTCAGCGGCCCGGCGGGAAGCGGCCTGGGGAAGCGCAGCGCGACCCGCTCTCCCTTCTGCGGAAGTGCCTCGCCCTTGAGCTCGTCGGCGCCCACCTTCGCCACAGCGGAGGTGATCTCCAGGGCGTCGGCGTTGAGCCACACCACGTCGGTGGCGGCGTCCAGCGTCCCGTCGATCTCGGTGCTCCCGGTGAAGTCCGGTGCCGAGGGAACGATCTGGAGGACCACCCGCTGGGCCGAGGGGCGGAACGTCGTGGGGAGCCGGATGCCCTCGGGCACGACCAGCGGCGGCGGGGCGGCCGGTGGTGGAGACGCGGGTGCCGCGGCGACCGCGGGAGCAGGAGCGTGCCCGGTCGCGCAGCCGGCGAGGACGAGGAGCGGAAGTAGAAGGAGGGGCCTCGGGATCATGGAAGCCGCGCACTCTCTCATGCGCGGGCCCGGCCCCGGAACGGCGAAGTGCTCAGTCCGGGGGACCGCCCACCCGGAGGTTCAGCCCTGGACGAAGCGCGCGGGCGTGGCGGATGCGGTTCCAGCGCTTCAGGTCCTCCACGCTCACGCCATACTGCTGCGCGATGCTCCAGAGGGTCTCGCCCTCGGCGAGCTGGTGGATGCCCGGCTTGCCGCCGGCCGGTGGCGGTGGCGCCGCGGGCCGCGCCGCCGGAGGAGGCTGCTCCGCCGTCGCCACGACCACCGCGGGCTTCACCTCGATGGGGGCCGCGCCGGGACCGGGCCAGACCGTGAGCACGGTGCCGATCTGCAGCCCCCTCCGGGCCCTGCGGTCGAGCGAGTTCCATCCCTGGAGCTGCTCGACCGACACCGCGAAGCGCTGGGCGATGGTCCAGAGCGAGTCGCCGTTCTGGACGCCGTACTGGACGCGGGTCTTGCCGTCGACCAACTCGGACTTGATCGCCCCCTGGGCCAGGGCCCGGGGATGCCCGGTCCGCGTCCCGGCGGGAATCTCGTCCTCGGGAGCGGGGGCGACGTAGCCCTGGGCACGCGCGCGCGCGACCTGACGCTCGAGCCCCTGCCCGGCCTCGGCCAGCGCGCGGCTGGAGGGCACGGGAACCGCCAGCTCGGTGTTGATCCGGAGGGTCTTCGCGCTCCGGAGGCGGTTGAACTGGAGGATGGCCTCGGGGGCGGAGTGGTACTGGAGCGCGATGCGCGACAGGGTGTCGCCCTTGCGCACGTGGTGGATGCGGTAGGTGAGCCGCTCCTGCGCCGGGATGCGGGCCAGCGCGGCCACCACCGTGTCCCGGGTCCCCCGCGGCACCTTCACCAGATAGGGGCGGGCGGCGGAGGCGGGTGGCGTGCACCAGCGGCGCAGCTCGGGATTGAGCTCCCGGAGAGTCTCGGTGCTGGTCCCCGCGGCGCGGGCCAGGACGTCGAGGTCGGTGGGCTCGACCACCGGGACCTCGTCGACGTCGAACGGCTTCTGGAACTCGAACTCGTCGTCGCTGAACCCGAAGGAGCGGGGGTGCTTGGCGACGAGCGCGCAGGCGATGAGCTTGGGGACGTAGTGCTTGGTCTCCCGGGCCAGCCCCTTGCCGTCGCTCAGGGCCCAGAAGTCGCTGGTCCCCCGCCGCTGCATCATCCGGCGGAGCTTCTCGCCCCCGGCGTTGTAGCCCGCCCAGGCGAGGTACCAGTGGCCGAGCACGCCGTGCAGCTCGTTGAGGTAGCGGCCCGCGGCGACGGTGGCCTTTGCCGGATCGCGCCGCTCGTCCACCCAGAAGTCCTGGCGGAGCCCGAAGCGCCGCGCGGTGCTGGAGATGAACTGCCACGGCCCGGCCGCCCGCGCCCAGGAGGTGGCACCTGGCGAGAAGCCGCTCTCGATCATCGCGAGGTAGACCGTGTCGCGGGGCAGGCCGCCGCGCTCGAGCAGCGGTGTCATCATCGGGATGTACCGCGTGGAGCGGGACATCCACTTGCGGAACCACTTGCGGCCCGGGCCCTGGAAGAACTGGATGTACTGGGCCACCGTGGGCTGCATCTCGAGCGGGATGTCGTACTCGGCAGCCACCGAACCCACATCGAAGGTGGTGAGGTCGGTGACCAGGCCCAGGTCCACCACCGGCTCCTCGCCCGAGAGGAGCTCGGCTCCGTCCTCAAGCCGCGCGCGGAGCGGGCTCGCCGTCCCCAGGGCCCGCACCGAGCGCAGCACCTCGGGGCTCGGCTTCGCCGACGGATCGAGGACCGCGTCCTCGAGGGCGCGCATCTCCTCCAGCTCCTCGGAGACCGGCTCGTCCTCCGCGTCCTCGGTGGTGGCGGGCGAGGCCTCGGGCCCGGGCGTCGCCCGGGGGGGCGCGTCGGACGCGGGCGCGGCTGGGGAGTTGCTCAGCGCGAGAAGGAGGGCGAGCGCGGTGGGCGAGATCATCCGGAGGCTTGGAACGAGACTTGGAATGCTAGGCGGCGCCCAGGAGGTGGGTCAACGGCGCGTGGCGGTGCTCGCTGCGGCGCCGTGCCCCGGTCCGAGCACCCGGGGAAGGTACCGCGCGTAGTCGAAGTGGATGCTGTTCTCGGCGGTGTGGCACCCCACGCACAGGCTGGGTCCGGGCCTGGGGCGGACGACCGACCTCGCGGTCCCGGCCGCCACGTGGCTCGAACCCGGTCCGTGGCAGCTCTCGCAGCCCACGTTCCTCCGGCCGTCCACCTGGTCCACGCGGCACACCCCGCCGGCCTGCTGGAAGCCGATGACGTGGCAGGCCACGCAGTCGAGCCGGTACTGCTTCTGCACCGACTCGAGCGTGGCGTAGGCGTGGGAGTGGCCGGTCCTCTCGTAGACGGCGAACGGGGCCGGATGACAGCTCCGGCAGGCCTCGTTCCCCACGTAGGACGCCTCGCCGCTGCCGGGTGGCGGGCAGGGCTCGCCGTGCTCCTTCGCCCAAGCCAGGTTCAGCTGGGCCACGTCGCGGTCGTAGTCGGCGATGATCTTCTGCACCTCGGGGTCGTCGGGGAGGGCGGCCTCCACCGGGACGAAGCGCACGGTGAACGTGCCCGGCTGCAGTGCGCTCGCCTGCGCCAGGGCGGCGAGCTGCTCCCGCCGGAGGACCAGCTCGTGCAGCCGAGCGTCGAGGAGCCGCTTGCGGTCCGCCGACAGTCCGGGGGTCCCCAGCTCGCGCTTGAGCAGCTCCAGCCGCTGGCCCTGGGCGTTGAACTCGCGCTCGATGTCGCCCTGCCCACGCGCCAGCTCGAGCGGGGCGCCCAGGGCTCCGGGGCTCACGTCCAGCCGGAGGAGCGACCGTCCCCGGCTCTGCACCTGCGCGACCGGGACGGAGCCTCGCTGGAGCCGTCCGTCCTCCCACTCCGTGCCGACGGCCTCCGGCGCCTGGGCGGCGACGACGAGGTCCAC
>Ga0335079_10006921_pt1 | contig 12939 bp, 10 predicted proteins | sample Lox_Sample_33_FD_206719 | JGI IMG/M metagenome (GOLD analysis project Ga0335079, IMG submission 206719) | Soil microbial communities from Loxahatchee National Wildlife Refuge, Florida, United States - Lox_Sample_3.3 | ecosystem: Environmental > Terrestrial > Soil > Wetlands | place: USA... | reverse complement strand
TCGACCCCGAGGCCCGAAACCTCCGCCACACGCACGTCGAGCCGTCCGCGGACGGCGCGCGCTGGCTCGTGCAGCAGATGCTCGTCGACCCGGAAGGCCTCAACGACTGGGTGCTGGAGCTCGAGGTCGACCTCGCCGCGTCGCGCGAGACGGGCGAGCCGGTGCTGACGCTCGTCCGCCTCGGCAGCCTCGCCTGATCAGAACGCTTCCTGGACGGCGAAGTAGACGTTCGCGCCCTCGCGGCCCCAGCCGACGTCGAAGGCGAGGTTCGTCTTCGAGTGCTTGTTCATCATCACGCGCAGGCCGGCACCGGCTCCGGTCGCGAACGAGTCGAAGAGCTTCTCCCCGCCCTGCCGGTCGCTGAACGTCTGCGTGTTGAGGAACGCGACCACCCCGAGCAGGCCGTTCCGCGTGAGGGTCCCGCGGTACTCGATCTCGCCGTAGGCGAGCTGCTGGCCCCGGAAGCGGCCCTGGACGTACCCGCGGCCGGAGCGCCCGTAGGTGTCGATCGCCGTCGACGGCAGGTCGAAGTACGGGCCGTCGCCCCGGGTGACGAGGTAGCCGTAGAGCCAGAAGGCGAGGCGGTGGCGGGCGTCCCGGCTCAGGCGGAGGTACGTCCGGAGGTCGCAGTTGAGCTGCTGCCAGGCCGAGGTGCCGCCCAGGAAGCCGGAGAAGAACATCTGGTAGTCGAGAGCGGCGTAGAAGCCCCGGCTCGGGTTGATCGCGCCGTCCCGGCGGTCGACGAGCAGGTTCACGCTGGCGCCGGCCGAGGTCTGCGAGTTCGGGTCGAAGCCGTGCTCCTGCGAGTAGGCGACGAAAGGGGACTCCGGCCACACCGCCTCCGCGCCCTCGCCCGGCCGCACGTCCGTGTGGAGGTTGTACAGGAACCCCGCGCCCACGTAGAGGCCGCGGTGGACGCGCCCGTAGACGGTCTCGTAGGCGCGGACACGGTCGTACTTCGTGTTGACCGCCTCGTCCGGCGTCGTGCTCGTGCCGAGGCCGTAGGTGTCCTGGGACGTCATGTACAGGCGCTCGTCGCCGTGGAGCACCCAGGCGTTGTTGGCCGCCGACACGTCGAGCTTGGCGTTGAAGAGAACCTGCTTCTTCGACGTGAACATCAGGCTGGCCACGACGGACGATATGCTGGTCGTCTCCGGAAAGCCGCGGAAGAAGGCGAGGTTCCCCGCCGCTCCGATCCCGAACCCGCTGGCCGGGTTGTAGGAGATGACCGGCGCCGCGGCCAGCATCAGCTTCTTCGCGTCCAGCCCCGTATCGGCCTTGGGCGGCTTGTGGAAGACGTCGCGGAGGACGTCGAAGATGTCGAGGGTCGGCTCCGCGATCGGGTCCGGGCGCGGGGTGGGCGCCGCGGTCGGCTCGGCCTGGGGCGTAGGCGACGGCTCGGGTGTCGCCTGCGGTGCCGCTCCCGCCGCTCCGGCTGCCGCGAAGGCCAGCGCTCCCGCGAGGACACCGGCTCGGACGACGCGGCCCATGTCGAACCTCACGCTTCCCGCACAGTCTACTGCGCGCCTGCCTCGTGGCGGCCCGTCGCCGGAACGCCCAGGATCAGCCGGTTGTGGGGGGTGATCGCGGCGGGGATCGCCTGCGTCACGACGTCGTAGCCCGCGGCTCGGAGGCGTGCGACCCGCGTGGCGTCGACGGCCAGGGGCACGGGCAGGAAGCCGAGCAGGCCGCCGGTGTCGCAGGTGCGGGCATCGTGGCAGCAGGGCAGGAGGGCCACGGCGGCCCCGGCCGAGGTCGCCCGATCGAGCACGACGTCCGACAGGACGCCGCAAGCGTGGACCGAGACCACGAGGTCGCCCTCCGAGACGGGCACCGCCGAGAGGTCTTCGAGCCGGCGCTCGACCCGGCCGGCGAGCCGGGGCCAGCGCTCGACGAGCGCCCCGTGCAGCCGGGCGGCGCTCGGCACCGGCTTCGGGTCGACGGCCACCGCCCGCTCGCTCGTGTCGTCGAGCAGCAGGAGCAGATGGGCGACGAGGGCGTGGCCGGCGGCGAGCTCGACCACCGGCCGGCCGCGCACGCGGCGCCGCACCCGGCGCGCCACCTCCCAGGACTCGAAGAGCTCCTTGCGGGGCAGGCAGGAGGCCGCGCAGACCGCGCGGGCGATCCGGTCGAAGAGGGTCTGGCCGGGGAAGCGGCCGAGGTCACGGCGGGTCAGCAGGGAGCGGCTCCCGTGGGCGAAGGACACGCCTGGCATCGTAGCCCTTGGGACGAGACCGGGTGGAGAGGTGAAAGAGCCGCCGCTCTCCGCTGGCCTTCCAGAGGGGCGGGGACGACGGGAACCCCTCGGCGTGACTCGACTGGCGCCCCCGGGATCGCGGCCCAGATCGACCCGCGCTGCGCGCGGGTCGGGTCATGTGAACCGGACGCTCACCAGCTTCGACACCCCCGGCTCCTCCATCGTGACGCCGTAGAGCTGGTCGGCGATCGACATGGTCTTGCGGGAGTGGGTGATGAGGACGAACTGGGTCTGCTCCTTGAGCCCCTCGAGCATCCCCACGAAGCGGCCGATGTTCGCGTCGTCGAGCGGAGCGTCCACCTCGTCGAGGATGCAGAAGGGCGACGGCTTGTACTGGAAGATCGCGAAGAGGAGCGCGATCGCGGTCAAGGCCTTCTCTCCGCCCGAGAGGAGGAGCACGTTCTGCAGCCGCTTGCCCGGCGGCTGGGCCATGATGTCGATCCCGCTCTCGAGGAGGTCCTCCTCGTCGAGGAGGGACAGCCCGGCCGTGCCGCCGCCGAAGAGCTGCTTGAACACCTCCCCGAAGTGCTGGTTGATGATCTGGAAGGCGTCCTGGAAGCGCTCGCGCGAGGCACGGTCGATCTTCCGGATGGCCTGGTCGAGCTCGGCGATCGAGTCGAGGAGGTCCTGCCGCTGGGCGGTCAGGAAGGTGTGCCGCTCCTCGAGCTCCTGCGCCTGCTCGACCGCGAGCACGTTGACCTGCCCCATGCGCTCGAGCTTCTCGCGAAGCTCCCGGGCGAGAGCGCCGAGCTCCTCCAGGTCCCGCAGGCGGTCCTCGTCGGAGAGGCCCGCCGCGGCCTCGGCCGCCGCGACGCCGACCGACTGCTGGCACTCGTGGGCGAGGTGGTCCAGGTCCGAGCCGGTGCGGGCCCGCTCGACCTCGACCTCGGAGAGCGCGTCGCGCAGGACGTCCCTCTCCCGCCGCCTCTCCTTGAGGCCCTGCTCGCGGCCCTCGATCTCCGCCCGGGCCTCGCGCACGCGGTCCTCGGCCACCGCCGCCCCGCCCTGGGCGCGGTCGCGCTCGAGCAGGGCCTCGGCGAGGAGACGCTCGACCTCGGCGATCTCCCGCTCGAGCTCGCCGCGGCGGGCCTCGGTCTCGGCCGCCCGGCCGCGGGCGGCGGCGATCCGCTGCTCGAGCTCCGCGAGATCGCCTTCGAGCCGGCGGCGCTCGTTCTCCGCCGCGGCGGTCCGCTCGCGCAGAGCGGCGAGGGAGCTTCGGGCCTCGGCGTGGCGGGCCTGGGCGGCCTCGGCGCCGGAGCGGCCGGCGGCCACCGCCGCCGCCAGCTCCCCGAGGCGGAAGTGGCCCGCCTCGCGCTCCGCCTCCGCCGCGTCCAGCCCTTCCTCGATTCCGGCGAGACGCTCGGCGGCCGCCGAGCCGTCCTGCTCGGCCTGCGCGCGCTCGGTGTCGAGGATCACTCCCTTCCGGTGCAGCCGGCCGGACTCCTCCTCCGCGGTCTGGATCTCGTGGCGCACGGCGACCAGGTCCTTCTCTGCGGCGTGGATGCGCTCGTCGAGCGAGCGCGCCTCCTCCGCCGCCGACGAGGCCCGGGCCTGGGCCAAAGCACCCTCCGCGCGAAGGGCGGCGAGCCGCGTTTCCATCTCCTGCTGCCGCGCCGCGACCTCCTTCACCTCGCGCCGCGGGGCGAGGAGCCCCTTGACCGCGCGGCCTCCTTCCACGAGGGACCCTCGCAGCACCTCGCCCTCGAGCGTCACCACCGCGACGGGCCCCTCGCGGGAGGCGAGCGCGAGCGCGTCCTCGAGCGTGGCGACGACCACGGCGTCGGGCAGCGAGGCCCGGATGCGGTCGGCGTGGGGGCCGCTCACGCGGGTGAAGTCGGACAGCAGGCCGAGGGCCCCCCGCTCGCGAGCCGCGATCTCGCGGAGGGGCCCGCAGTCGTGGCGCGTTCGGGCGGAGGCCAGCGGCAGGAAGGCGCCGCGGCCGGCCCCCGAGGACTGGAGCCACCGGATGCCGCGTCGGGCCTGCTCGGCATCGGGGACGAGCACCGCCTGCAGGCGGTCCCCGAGGAAGGCCTCCACCGCGCGCTCGTGCGCGGAGTCGACCTCCAGCGCGTCGGCGACCACCCCGAGGACCTCGAGCCCCTCCGGGCGGAGGAGCAGGGCCCGCACCCCCTCGTCGAAGGCGGAGTGGGTGGCCACCATCTCCTCGAGCGAGGCGCGCCGGCCGGCGAGGGCGGAGGACTCGTTCCCGAGAGCGTCGGCGTCGCGCGCCAGGGTGTCGGCGAGGGCGCGGGCGTCGCCGGCGCGGGCGGTGGCGCCGTCGCGGGCGACGGTGAGGCCGGCCACGAGGCTCTCGGCGTCGTTCGCGCGGGCGAGAGCGTCCCCCCGGGAGGCGCCGACACGGGCTCGATCGCGCTCGAGGTCCTCGATTTCGGCGGCCAGCTTCGCGAGCTCCAGGGCGGCGCGCTCGGCGTTCGCGGCCACGGAGGTCCGCGAGTTCTGGAGCGTCGCGATCCGGCCGAGGAGCGCCACCTGCGCGTCGCGCGCCCGCTCCAGATCCGCTTCCGCTTCCGCCACGCCCGCGGCCGCCGCCCCGACGGCCGCCTCGGCCGCCCGAGCCTCGGCCTCGGCGGCGGCGAGCCGCTCGTGGAGGCTCTGCTCCTCTGCGCGGCGGCCGGCCAGCCCCTCCGTCAGCGGGACCACGCGGGCGACGAGGTCCTCCTCCTCGCGCGCCGCCTGGCCCGCCCGCCCCTCGTTCTCGGCGAGCTGCTCCCGGCAGTAGCCGCCCCGACCCTGGTGCCGGTCGACGGCCAGGGTCAGCTCGTTGAGGCGCGCCCGCGCCTCCTCGAGCTGCGCCTCGGCCTCGTAGAGGCCCTGCCGCCGGGCCTCGAGGCGGGCCTCCTCCGTCTCGAGGGCGCGGCTCGCCGCGCTCTCGCGGTCGGCCTCCGCGCGGTGCCGCTCCTCGAGGACGCTCGACCGCTCGCGGAGGTCGAGGAAGCGCCGGCCGAAGAGCACGCGCTCCACGCCCTGCATCTCCTCGCGGACCGCGCGCCACCGCCGCGCCTTGGCCGCCTGGCGCTTGAGGCTCTCGAGCTGCTTCTCCACCTCGTTCACGATGTCGTTCACGCGGAGGAGGTTCTGCTGGGCGGCCTCGAGCTTGAGCTGGGTCTGGCGCCGGCGCGCCTTGTACTTGGTGATGCCCGCCGCCTCCTCGATGATCGCCCGGCGGTCGGCGGGCTTCGAGGAGAGGATGAGGCCGATCTTCCCCTGCTCGATGATCGAGTAGGCCTTGGAGCCGAGGCCGGTGTCCATGAACAGCTCGTGCACGTCGCGCAGGCGGCAGACCCGGCCGTTCATCAGGTACTCGCTGTCGCCGTTGCGGTACAGCCGGCGCGTCACCACGCACTCCGGGGCGCCGTCGGGGCTGTTGCCGTTGAGGCCGGTGACCTTCAGGTTCACCTCGGCCATCTGGAGGGGCTGGCGGCTCGAGCTGCCGTTGAAGATCACGTCCTCCATGGACGTGCCGCGCAGGCTCCTCACGCTCTGCTCCCCGAGCACCCAGTTGATCGCGTCGGAGATGTTGCTCTTGCCGCAGCCGTTCGGGCCCACGATGCCCGTCACGCCGCCCTTGAAGGAGAGCTCCTGCCGGTCGCAGAAGCTCTTGAACCCGACGATCTCCACCGACTCCAGACGCATCGAGCCCAGTCGCGACCCCCTCGTGCCTGCCTCGTCAGCCGTCGGCCTCACCGCCCGCCCGGCCCCGGCCCGGCCGCCGCGGCGTCGGCGCTCGCGCCGATCCGGCCCGCGACAGCCCTAGGTATTGTGCAACCGCGCGAAAATAGCACAAGGCGAAGGGGGCCGTAAAGCATTGACGCTCACCGCAGCCCGGGCCTAGCATTCGAGGCGCCGGTCCTTGTTCCTCTCCTGGAGGTTTCCCATGAAGCGCTGGATCTGGCTGCTCCTCGTGGCGCTCGCCGCGTCTCCCGCGGTCGCCGACGACAAGAAGAAGGACGACAAGAAGGCGAAGGGAGCGCCCGCGGCGCAGGCGCCCGTCGTGCAGGACGCCGTCAAGGAGGCCGAGGCGAAGCTCGCCGCCGGCGACGCGGACGGCGCCCTCACCGTCCTCGACAAGGCGATGGCGACCGACCCGAAGGCCGCGCTGCGCCTCGGCCAGCTGCGCGAGAAGCGGGGAGAGCTGGACCTCGCGGTCGACGCCTACAAGTCGGCGGGCGAGAGGCTCGACGGGCCGGCCAAGGGCGAGGCGCTCGGGCGTCTGGCCGTCGTGCAGGGCGAGCGGGGGATGAAGGACGCCGCGGCCAGCGCCGAGGCCGCGATGGCGGCCGACCCCGAGGGAGTGTGGCCCACGATCGCGCTGTCGCACCGGCGGGCCGACGAGGGCAAGGGCGACGAGGGCATCGCGCTCGCCCAGAAGGCGGCGGCCGCGGGCGGCGGCGCCGCGGCGACGGCGGCCCTCGCGCACGCGCAGGGGGCGAAGGGAGACATGGCGGCCGCCGAGGCGTCGTACCGGCAGGCGATGGCCACCGACCCGACCGACCTCGGGACCACGGTGGGCCTCGCCACCGTCCTCCGCAAGACGGGGCGGGCCGCCGAGGCGGAGCCGATGCTGAAGAAGGCCATCGACGGCTCGCCCGGCGCGGTGGAGGCCTACAAGGAGCTGGCGCGGGTCAAGATCGCCCTCGGCCGCGCGCAGGACGCCCTCGCCGACGCGAACCTCGCCGCGGCGATGGCCGAGAACGACACCGAAGCCCAGGGCCTCGTCCTCGAGGCGAAGGTGGCCCGCGCGCTGCAGGATCTCGGGGCGGGGCAGACCGACCTCGCGATCCAGGACCTCACGCAGCTCCGGGACCAGAACCCCGCCTCGCCCGCGGTGCGGCTCGGCCTCGGCCGGGCCCAGATCGCGCGGCGCGACGCCGACGCCGCCCTCCCCGAGCTGCAGAAGGCCGTCGAGCTCGACCCGAAGAACGCGGAGGCGCAGTACCAGCTCGGGTACGTCTACCACGTGATGAAGCAGAACGCGGCGGCGGCCGTGGGCCCCTACGAGAAGGCGGTGGCCGGCGAGCCCGGGAACACCCTCTTCCGCACGAGCCTCGGGTCGGCCCTGACCGACGCCGGCCAGCTCGACCGCGCCGTCGAGGAGCTCACGAAGGTGACGGCCTCGGAGGGCTACTCCGGCTGGCAGGCCTGGTTCTCCCTCGGCGCCGCGCAGCTCAAGGCCAGCCGCTACAAGGAGGCTGCGGCGGCCCTCGACAAGGCGGTCGCGGCGAAGCCCGACAACGCCCAGGCCGAGGCCTTACTGGCCTGGTCGTACTTCGGCCTCAAGGACGCGGAGGGCTTCAAGGCCCACGGCGCAAAGGCTCGCAAGCTCGGCTACAAGGACCCGCAGCTCTTCGACCGCCTGACGAAGGTCGAGGCGGGGCAGCCGATCAAGTAGCCGCCCCGGACGGCGGTCGATGAGCGCGCGACCGGTCGCGGCGCGGTCGGTCGTATGTTCGACCCTGCTCGTCTTCTGGAGCCTCGTGGCCTGGGGGGGGCTTGCTCCTCGCCCTGACCCTCCTCGCCGCCGCGACCGGTGGCCCGCGCGCGGCCCTCGCGCGGCCCCTGCCGTCGCCGGGGGCCTCGCCCTGGCGTGGCTCAACCCTCTCGGCGGCGCTGGCCCTCGCGATCGGCATCCTGGCCGGCGGCCTGCTCGTGGCCGCGCGGTGGGGGAGGGATCGGGGGGTCCATCCGCCGCAGAAGCCACGGGCGTAGCACCTCGGGCCCCCTTGACAGCATGATGTCATGATGATATCATGTTGATAGTAGGGAGGCGTGGCGCATGGACGACGTGGCTCCTTGTCCGAACTGCGGCGGCCGGACCCTCTACCGCGGCCCGGCGACCAGCTCCGGGGGCGGGCACGCCCCCAACTACCTGCCCGGACTCGGGAGGTTCCTGGTCTCGGCGCGCTTCGTCCTCGTGGTCTGCCGCGACTGCGGCCTCACGCGGTTCTTCGCGCAGCCGGAGGCGAGGGCGAAGCTGAAGGAGTCGGGCAGGTGGAAGGCCGTCTAGCCCCGGCCGGCCCGGGCGCGTCTCCGGCGGGCGGAGCGCCATCGTGCGCGCGCATTCTCGAGGGAGGGATCGGATGATCCGGGAGCAGGAGCAGCAGACGGCGTCGGGCCTCCTCATGCTGGGGGTGTTCCTCGTCCTCATCCTGGCCGCCGTCGCCGGCCTCGTCCGCGCCGCCCGCGGGGACGACGGCTTCGTGGCGGTCGTGTGCCTCGTCGTGATCGTGGCGAGCATCCTGGGCCTGGCCGGTCTCTTCACGATCGCGCCCAACGAGGGCCGGGTCCTGCAGCTCTTCGGCGCCTACCGCGGCACCGGGAAGGACGAGGGCCTGCGCTGGGCGAACCCCTTCTACACCAAGAAGCGAATCTCGCTCCGCGTCCGCAACTTCGAGAGCGCCCACCTGAAGGTGAACGACACCGACGGAAACCCGATCGAGATCGCGGCGATCGTGGTCTGGAAGGTGGTCGACACCGCGGAGGCCGTCTTCGAGGTGGACGACTACGAGCACTACGTCAAGGTGCAGAGCGAGGCCGCGGTCCGCAACCTGGCGACGCACTACCCCTACGACGCGCACGTCGAGGGGCACCTCTCGCTCCGGGGGAGCACGGACGAGGTGGCGAAGCGCCTCCGCCACGAGATCCAGGACCGGCTGGCCAAGGCCGGGGTCGAGGTGATCGAGGCCCGCATCAGCCACCTCGCCTACGCGCCGGAGATCGCGGCCGCCATGCTGCGCCGCCAGCAGGCGGGGGCCATCATCGCCGCCCGGCAGAAGATCGTCGAGGGCGCGGTGGGGATGGTCGAGATGGCGCTCGACCTGCTCTCGAAGAGCGAGCGGGTGAAGCTCGACGAGGAGCGGAAGGCGGCCATGGTCAGCAACCTGCTCGTGGTGCTGTGCGCCGACCGCGAGGCCCAGCCCGTGGTCAACACCGGCACGCTCTACCAATAGGCGCGGAGCGGCGGTGGCCGAGCGCAAGCCTTTCCTCCTGCGGGTGGACCGCGAGGTGCTCGACGCGGTTCAGCGCTGGGCCAACGACGACCTGCGCAGCCTGAACGCGCAGATCGAGTTCCTCCTCCGGCGCGCGCTCCGCGCCGAGGGCCGGCTCGACCGGCTCCGGGGCGACGGGTCCCGCCGCGGCCCCGGAGGCAGCGGCGGGTGACCTCGCCTCCCGATTGAAGAGGCCCTGGTCGCGGCGCACAATGGCCGCGTGCCGATCCCCACGTTCCGCGAGGTGCAGACGGACATCACCGCCCAGCTCCGCGAGAACGGGTTCCTCGCCGCCGCCCTCGTCGACCTCTCCCCGCTCGCCCACATCGAGCGCACATTCGGCGGGGCGGCCTTCCGCGCCCTGCGCGACCAGGTGGACCCGCTCCTCGAAGAGATGCGGGAGCGCTTCCGGCAGGACGACATCCTGACCCGGGACGAGCGGGAGGGGGATCGCTTCCTGCTCTTCCTCTCCGGCCCGCGGCGGGGCGAGACGCCCTTCCGCTCCGAGAACCTCCGCAAGATGGCCGACCGCGTCGAGGACTTCCTGAACCCGCGCGTGGGCCGTCTCACCCTCCCGTACCTCAAGGAGCGCCCGGTGCTCGTGGCCGGCTACGGGCTCGTGCTGTGGAGCCCGCTGGAGAGCCCGGAGCGGCAGGTCCTCCGGCTCGTCGACGACGCCGTGGCCTGCGCCGAGATGCGGGTCCGGGTGCGCGAGCGAGAGCAACGCGAGCGGCTCCTCGAGATCATCCAGAACCGCGAGATCTGGACGGCGTTCCAGCCGATCGTCGAGCTCGCCTCGAGCCGGGTCATGGGCTGGGAGGGCCTCTCCCGGGGGCCTCGCGGCTCGGACCTCGAGCTGCCGATCGTGCTCTTCGGCCGGGCCGCCCGCTACGGCGTGACCGAGGAGCTGGAGCGGGCGTGCCGCCGGCAGGCCTTCTCCGACTGGCAGGTCTTCCGGCGGGGCGGCCGCCTCTTCGTGAACACCGTCCCCGCCACGGTGCGCGACACGAGCTTCCTCGGGCGCGGGGTCCTCGACTACCTCGGCCCGGAGCTCGCCCCGAGCGAGGTCACCCTCGAGATCACCGAGCGCCAGGTCATCGAGAACCTGAACCTCTACCGCGAGGCGATGCACTCCTTCACCGACCTCGGCTTCTCCTTCGCGATCGACGACGTCGGGGCCGGCTACTCCGGGCTCGAGACGGTGGCGGCCCTGAAGCCCGCCTACCTCAAGATCGACATCGCCCTCGTGCGCGACGTCCATCAGAAGAAGGTGAGCCAGCAGGTCGTGAAGGCGATCCTGGACATGGGGGACGCCCTCGGGGCCACGGTCATCGCGGAGGGGATCCAGTCCCGCGAAGAGGTGGATACTCTGCGCGGCCTCGGCATCAACTGGGGTCAGGGCTACTTCTACGCGCGGCCGGTGGACCCCTACGCCGCGCAGCCGGCGGAGCCGGCGAGCTGAGAGGGAGGTCGTCGATGCGATCGGCAGTGGTGCCGCTCCTCCTGTCCGCGACGGTCGCGGTCGGCGTGGGCGCAACCGCCGTGGGCCCAACCGGCGCCGGCGCAACCGGCGTGGGCTTGGCCGGCGTGGCCTCCGACGAGCTGCCCGCACCGGAGCGCCTCGACCGCGTCAACGTGACGGTGGACCGGGTCGAGTACCGCGGGAAGCCGGGCGTGCGCCTCGTCGAGGCGCCGGGCGCGCCCGCCGGAGCGGAGACCCTGGTCGTCCTGCCTGGACCCTCCTTCCGGGACGGAACGATCGAGGTCGAGATCGCCGGCGCCCCGCGCGCGGGTTCGGAAGAAGGCGGGGCGCGGGGGTTCGTGGGGGTGGCCTTCCGGCTGCAGAGGGAGCCGCTCCGCTACGAGTGCTTCTACCTCCGGCCGACGAACGGCCGCGCCGAGGACCAGCTCCGCCGGAACCACTCGACGCAGTACGTGTCCCACCCCGACTTCCCCTGGCACCGGCTGCGGCAGGAGAGCCCGGGCGCCTACGAGTCCTACGTCGACCTCGTGCCCGGCGAGTGGACGCGGGTCCGGATCGCCGTCTCGGGCCGGGAGGCGCGGCTCTACGTCCACGGCGCCGAGCAGCCCAGCCTGATCGTCAAGGACCTCAAGCGGGGGACGTCCGAGGGCGCCCTGGCGCTCTGGATCGGGCCCGGGACCGAGGCGTACTTCAGCGGCCTGAAGGTCACGCCGCAGTAGCGGCGGAACGTACCTTGAGGCCCGCAAGCCCGCGGATCGCGATTCGGGGCGGACGGCGACGGGCGCCTAGGACCGCGTCCCTGGCATGCCGGGGACGATGCCGTGCTCGGCCTTCAGCCGTTCGAGGGCGGCGATTCGCACCGGCCGGCGGACGTCGTGGTCCGCGGGGCGGTACCCCGTCCCGTGCTCGACGAGCTCGTTCCGGGCCATGAGCCGGTCGCGGTCGATGATGAGCTCGGCGCGGCTCGTGCCCACGAGGTCGTTCTCGCGGCTCATGATGATCGCCTCCTCCGGGCAGGCGTCGACGCAGAAGCCGCAGTAGACGCAGCGGAGGAGGTCGATCTCGAACCGGGTCGGGTACTTCTCGATCGTCGCCTCCGGCCGCTCCCCGGCCTCGATGTAGATGCACTCGGCGGGGCAGACGGTCGCGCACATGTAGCAGGCCACGCACTTGGGCGTCCCGTCCTCGCGCTCGGTGAGGACGTGGATCCCCCGGTAGCGGGAGGAGACGCTGCGCTTCTTCTCCGGGAACTCGATCGTCGAGGCCTTCCTCCGGAAGAGGCTGTCGAAGAAGGCCTTCAGCGTGACGCCGAAGCCCTTGAGGATGGGCGTGACGCCCGGCTTGAGGTTGCGGTCGACGGTGACGACGCTCGCGGCCATTGGCTTCTCCGCCCGCTACGCGCGGGCCTCCTGTGCCGGGGACGCGGACTCGTCGGGGGGCAGCGGCCTGCCCGTCCCTCCCACCGCCCGGTAGTCGAGACCGGCGTAGCCGCGGGTCGCCTTCGCGAGGAGGGAGAACACCTCCCGCGCCGTGGCCGCGCCGAGGGGCCGGCCCAGCCGCAGCAGTAGCCCCGCCGCGAGCTCCCACCGCGGCGCCGCGTCGCCCGGCGGGGGCACGGCGGCCCGGAGCCGCTGCACGCGCCGGTCGCAGTTGGTGAAGGTGCCCTCGGCCTCGGCCCAGAGGACGGCCGGCAGCACGACCGTCGCGCGGTCGAGCTCCGGCCCCTCGTGCGTCGCCATGACGGCCACGAACGGCACCTTGGCGACGGCGTCGACCACTTCCGGCACGCGGAGGATCTCCGGTCCCTGCAGGACGAGAGCCTCGATCCTTCCCGAGCGGCAGGCGGCGAGGATCGCGTCGACGCCGTCCCGGCCGACGCCCAGGTCGAGGCAACCCTGCGTGTTCGGGTTGCGGTCGGCCCGCTGCAGCACGCGGTCGATCCGCTCCCGCAGCCTCTTCTGCGGGTCGCCCACCCGGAAGTCCAGCTTCGCGCCCCCCGCCTCGGCGAGGGCCTTGAACGCGAACACGTCCTCGTTCGTCCCCTGCGGGGAGGCGAGGAAGGCCGAGGCGGACCCCGCCTGCTTCAGGGCCGCGGCCACGCGGTCGAGGGCGGCGGCGACGGTCACGCCCTCCCAGGACGAGGGGCCCCGCACGCGGGCCCCCGAGACGCGGCTCGTGACCCCGATCTCCTT